>Ga0209066_10006062_pt1 | contig 12470 bp, 12 predicted proteins | sample All_14_2_FD_187198 | JGI IMG/M metagenome (GOLD analysis project Ga0209066, IMG submission 187198) | Freshwater microbial communities in response to fracking from Pennsylvania, USA - Allegheny Zone_MetaG_DW_15 (SPAdes) (version 2) ...
CTTAGATGCAAAAAGGCCAGCACATTTGCTGGCCTTTTTGCATCTAAGAAGTCAAGGCGTATTGGGCTGGACAGCAATGGAGCTGTCTCCCGGCGACACCAGGGCGTTGTTCACAACCAGAACCAGCGAGAGTACGCTCTTCAGAACCCGGACAAAAGCTGAGCTCTTGCGGATGATCTTGGATTGCTTGGGCATAGCTGCCTCCTTTCGCTTTTGCGGTTTGCTGATGGTGGTCTTCGTTTCCTTAGTAGTCGAGAGGCATTTCAGCCCCTTAGTGCTCGTAGTTTCTTTCAGTTGAGTATTTTGGCTCACGCTGATTTGGCTTTGAACCCCGCCGATTGGCGCACCCCAATACGTCCGGCCTCTATGTTCCATTCTAACATTCCGCCCGTGTCGTGCAGACCCCCAACGTAAACGGGGGACGGCAGCCGTACTCGCGCCGTTGGCTGGACGGAGCTCCTTTCTTCGCTGCATGCGGTGAGGCCTTCCGTGTGGGGCGGCGGCTCCAAGCCTCGTTGATCGAGTCAGCGGTGGACGAACGGCAGCTTCCAGCCCAAACCAGACGCAAGACTAAGTGGCGCGAACGGCAGATCCTGGTCAACACCAGGGGACACAGAACCGCGAGATCGAGCGCGTGATTCCAACCCTCATCGCCATAGACTACCGACCTACCTACAAAGACGTTCAAAGCGAGCCAACCCAATCCATAACTAAAAGGTAGAAACAATGGTAGAACGAATTCCACAAAAAACAAAAAAGCCCAAGTGAATCAATCACTTGGGCTTTATGCTTGGCGGAGAGGGTGGGATTCGAACCCACGGTAGGTTATACACCTACGCCTGATTTCGAGTCAGGTACATTCGACCACTCTGCCACCTCTCCTAAACTGGTGCACCCGTGGTCAACGGTGTGTAGCCCGCAAGTATAGCACCAGTTTTTGGCGGTGCAGGCATCGTCACGCCATGCGAATGAACTCGGCCCCACCCAGATAGGGGCGCAGGGCCACCGGCACGTACACCGAGCCATCGGCCTGCTGGTGGTTCTCCAGCACGGCCACCATGGCACGGCCCACCGCCAGGCCCGAGCCGTTCAAGGTGTGCACCAGTTCATTCTTGCCCTGGGCGTTCTTGTAGCGGGCCTGCATGCGGCGGGCCTGGAAGGCCTCGCAGTTCGACACCGAGCTGATCTCGCGGTAGGCGCTTTGCGCGGGCAACCACACTTCGAGGTCATAGGTCTTGGTGGCGCCAAAGCCCATGTCCCCGGTACACAGCGACATCACGCGGTACGGCAGCTCCAGCTTTTGCAGCACGGCCTCGGCGTGGCCCACCATCTCTTCGAGGGCTTCATAGCTCTGCTCGGGCGTGGTGATCTGCACCATCTCCACCTTGTCGAACTGGTGCTGGCGGATCATGCCGCGCGTGTCACGGCCGGCACTGCCCGCCTCCGAGCGGAAGCACGGGCTGTGCGCCGTGAGCTTGATGGGCAACTGGTCCAGCGGCACGATGGTGTCGGCCACCGAGTTGGTCAGCGTCACCTCCGAGGTCGGGATCAGGTACCACTTGCTGTCAGACGCCTCGCCGTCGCCGGAGGTGACGTGGAACAGGTCCTGCTCGAACTTGGGCAACTGGCCGGTGCCCTGCAGGGCCTTGGCCTGCACCAGGTATGGCGTGTAGCACTCGGTGTAGCCGTGCTCCTGCGTCTGCAGGTCCAGCATGAACTGGGCGAGTGCGCGGTGCAGGCGCGCGGCCGGCCCCTTCAGGAAGGTAAAGCGCGAGCCCGACAGCTTCGCACCCGTCTCGAAGTCCAGCCCCAGCGGCGCCCCCACGTCCACGTGGTCCTTGACCTCGAAGCTGTAGGTGGCGGGCGTGCCCCAGCGGCGCACTTCCACGTTGCCGGACTCGTCCGCGCCCACGGGCACGCTGTCGTGCGGGAGGTTGGGCACGGCCAACAGCATGGCCGCGATCTCGGTCTGGATGACCTCCAGACGGTCGGCACTGGCCTTGAGTTCGTCACCGATGCCGCCCACTTGCGCCATCACGGCCGACACGTCTTCGCCCTTGCCTTTGAGCATGCCGATCTGCTTGGACAGGCTATTGCGCTGGGACTGCAGCTCTTCGGTGCGGCTCTGGATGGTCTTGCGCTCGGCTTCGAGCGCACGGTAGGCGGCCTCGTCCAGGAAGGGCTGCGGGTTCTTGCGCTTGGCCAGGCGGGCCAGCACGCTGTCGAGGTCTTTGCGCAGCAGGGCAATGTCAAGCATGGTGAGGAATCAGGTTGGAATGTGATTTGAGCTTACTGGCTATTGTCGCTGTTGCGCTCGTTGGGCAGCGGGCGGTCCAGGCCTGTGCCGCCCAGCCCCTTGGGCAGGGGGAAGCGCACGTGCTCTTCCACGCCCTGCATGCGGCGCACCCCGACGGCACCCAGCGCATGCAAGCGGGCAATCACCTGCTGCACCAGCACGTCCGGGGCCGAGGCGCCGGCGGTCAGCCCCACACGCGGGTTGGCGTCAAACCAGGCTTCTTGCAGGTCTTCGGGGCAGTCGATCATGTAGGCCGGCGTGCCCAGGCGCTCGGCCAGCTCGCGCAGGCGGTTGCTGTTGGAGCTCGTGGGGCTGCCCACCACAATGACCACGTCCACCTGCGGCGCCATGATCTTGACCGCATCCTGGCGGTTCTGGGTGGCGTAGCAGATGTCCTGCTGCTTGGGCTCGCGCACGTTCGGGAAGCGCCGTTTGATCGCCGCCAGAATGCCCGCGGCATCGTCGACCGACAACGTGGTCTGGGTCACGACGGCCAGCTTGTCCGGATGGCGCACCTGCACCGTGCCCACGTCGGCCTCGTCTTCGACCAGGTAGATGCCTTCGCTGACCTGGCCCATCGTGCCTTCAACCTCGGGATGCCCCTTGTGGCCGATCATGATGAATTCGTAGCCCTCGCGGTGCAGCTTGGCCACCTCGACGTGGACCTTGGTGACCAGCGGGCAGGTGGCATCGAACACCTGAAAACCGCGGGCATCGGCCTCGCGGCGCACTTCCTGGCTGACGCCGTGGGCGCTGAAGATCAAGGTGGCGCCGGGCGGCACCTCGGCCAGGTCTTCGATGAAGATGGCCCCCTTGGCCTTGAGGTCGTTGACCACATAGGTGTTGTGCACGATCTCGTGGCGCACATAAATGGGTGCACCGAACTGTGCGAGCGCACGCTCGACGATCTCGATGGCGCGGTCGACGCCGGCGCAAAAGCCACGCGGCTCGGCCAGCAAAATATCTTGGACGTGGGTCATGTCAGAGCACACCGATCAGTTGCACTTCGAAGGTGCAGGGCTGGCCCGCCAGGGGGTGGTTGAAGTCAAACAAGGCCCACTCCCCGGCCGGATCCAGCTCGCGCACCACCCCGGCAAAAGACCCCTTGCCATCGGGGGTCGGAAACTGCACGACATCGCCCACTGCCCAGGTTTCATCCAGGTCGCCCAGTTGGCGCAGCAGGGACAGGGCCACGCGCTGGATCATCTCGGGGTTGCGCTGGCCAAAGGCTTCGCCGGGGGCCAGTTCGATGACGGTGCGGGTGCCTTCGGCCAGGCCGATCAGGCGGGCTTCCAGCGCCGGCGCCAGCTCACCCGAGCCCAGCGACAGGGTGGCCGGCTTCTCGTTGAAGGTGTTGATGACGTCACCGCCATCCGGTCCTGCCAGGCGGTAGTGCAGGGTCAGGAAAGCGCCAGGGGTCACCAGGGGGGCAGCAGAGGTCATGGGGGTGTCTCCCGCGCGGCAGATGCGGCAGCGGGGCTCCGGATAAGGAAAACGACGATTTTAGGTTTCAGAAGCCGTTTGCGCAGGCGCATCTGCGAAAGACTTGTTCCGCATCAGGCCCACCCATCCGAGGGCGTTCTTCCGAAGGATGGTCACCCGGCACGGTCCACCCGAAAATGTCCCGCTCCCTCCACCCCTGCCACCGCCCCGATGAAAGACCTGCCTGCCGCCCTGAGGCCCCGCGAGAAGCTGTTGACGCACGGCCCCGCCGCGCTGGCCGATGCCGAGCTGCTGGCTCTGCTGTTGCGCACTGGCATGAAGGGCCTGGGCGTGCTGCAACTGGCCGAGAAGGTCCTGAGCGACCTGGGGGGATTGGGCGGCCTGCTGTCCGCGCAGCCCGGACAACTGACCCGCATCAAGGGCCTGGGGCCAGCCAAGCGGGCCGAGCTGATGGCGGTGATGGAGATGGCGCGGCGCAGCCTCTCGGGCACGCTGCAAAGTCAGCCGGTGTTCTCCTCGCCGCAACTCGTGAAGGACTATTTGCAGATGCGTCTGGGCGCCCTGCCCCACGAAGTCTTCGCCGTGCTGTTCCTCGACGCCCAGCACCGCCTGATCGCCTGCGAGGAGCTGTTTCGGGGCACCCTCACGCAAACCTCGGTCTACCCACGTGAGGTGGTCAAGCGCACGCTCGAGCTGAACGCGGCCAGCCTCATCCTGGCGCACAACCACCCGTCGGGCGTGCTGGAGCCCTCACGGGCCGACGAGCTGCTCACCCAGACGCTCAAAAGCAGCCTGCAACTGGTCGATGTGCGGGTGCTCGATCACCTGGTGGTCGGGCGGGGTGGGGCCCTGTCCTTCGCAGAAAAAGGCTTGATCTAAGTTGTTGTAGGCTTGCGCCTTGTGAGCCCCACCAACAAGCCCCCCCTCAACACCACGCTGCGTGATTTCGCAGACCTCAAACGCGCCCTGGGCAAGGCCGCGAAAGAGGCCGCGGCACGCCGTGAGCAGGAACGCGCCGAGCAGGCACGTCGCGAGGCCACCCAGCGCAGCCAGGAAGCCGACGCCGCCCTGTTCAAGCGCATGGTCGGGGCTGTTCACGGCCTGCCTCACACCGGGCGCGCCCACCTCCCCCCTCCGCGCCCTCAGCCCATCCCAGCGCGCCGTCAGCTCGACGAGCAGGCCGCGCTGCGCGAATCCCTGTCGGACGAGTTCGATGTGGAGAGCCTGCTGGAGACGGACGAAACCCTGTCCTGGCGCCGGCCCGAGCTGGGCATCGACGTGGTGCGCAAGCTGCGCCGGGGGGTGTGGGCGCTGCAAGGCGAGCTCGACCTGCATGGCCTGCGCACCGACGAGGCCCGTGGAGCCCTCGTCGAGTTCCTGCGTCAGGCCCACCTGAAAGGCTGGCGGTGTGTGCGCGTGGTGCACGGCAAAGGCCTGGGCTCACCCGGCAAGCAACCCGTTCTCAAGGACAAGGCGCGCCGCTGGCTGGTGCAAAGCGAGCGGGTGCTGGCCTTCGTGCAGGCGCGCGCCGACGAAGGGGGCGTGGGCGCGCTGGTGGTGCTGCTCAAGCCCGGCAAGACCAAGGGCCAGGTCAGCTACTGACGCCTTACTTGTTGCGCATCCAGTCGGCGGTCTGCATGAAGGCTTGCTGCAGACGTTGCACGAGCGCGTCGGGCACCTGCACATCGACCATGGCCTGGCTCATGCAGGCCACCCATTGGTCGCGCTCCTTGATGCCGATGGCAAACGGCAGATGCCGGGCGCGCAGGCGCGGGTGGCCGAAACGCTCGATGTACAGGCTCGGCCCACCCAGCCAACCGCTGAGGAACCAGTAGAGCTTGTCGCGGGCATCGTCCAAGGTGGTGCCATGGGCGGCGCGCAGCTCGGCATAGGCCGGCTCCAGGTCCATCAGGTCGTAGAAACGGTCGACCAGTTCACGCACCCGGGCATCGCCGCCGAGCAAGGTGTAGGCGGTGGGGGTCGGCAGGGCCTCGGCGGGATCGTCGTCCTGGGCAGGATCATGCATGGGCAAACAACAGGAACAGGACAGGACGGACGATCAGGCGCGACCCAGCAGACGCACGGCCACCTGGTTCACGCCCAGGGCAGCGGGGCTGCCGGGGTGCAACTCCAGCAACAACTGGCGCTTGCGCACGGCCTCGCGCACGCTGGGGTCAAACGGAATGTCACCCAGGAACTGCAGCTTGGGCACCACCCCGGTGGGGCTGACCACAAAGCGATCGACCACCTGCTGCAATTGCTGGCAGATGGTGCGCCCGTCGCCCGGGCGGGCCACCTGGTTGACGACCAGGTGCATTTTTTCGCGTGACTGCTGCGCGCACAGCACCTTGATGGTGGCGTAGGCGTCGGTCATGGACGTGGGCTCGGGCGTGGCCACGACGACGACCTCGCCGGCCATCGAAACGGCGTAGAGCACCACATCGGAAATGCCGGCGCCCGTGTCGATCAGGATGACGTCAAAACGCGGTTTGACGGCTTCGAAGATCTCCAGCAGCTTCTCGCGGACCTCGGGCGTCAGGCGCGAGTACTCGACCAGGCCGGAGCCAGCCAGCAGCACATGGAAGCCGCCAGGGGCCGGCAGGATGGCCTCTTCCAGCTGCGCCTTGCCGGTGAACACGTCATGCAAGGTGATCTTGGGGTATAGGTTGAGCACCACATCCAGGTTGGCCAGACCCAGGTCAGCGTCCAGCACCAGCACCTTGAGGCCTTGGCGGCTCAGGGCCGTGGCCAGGTTGGCGCTGAAAAAGGTCTTGCCCACCCCGCCCTTGCCGCTGGTGACGGCCACCGTGCGGGCAAGCCGGGCGGACGGTTTGGAAGGATTTGTCTCGGAAACTGGCATGGGCACCATCATGAGGTCGTTTTCGGGTGTTCCTCAAGAATTTCTGAGGCCGATAGGGTGTCAGATTGCGCAAGACTGCTGAACAGGAAGCTTTTTTCCTCGGCGCTGACCACCGTCAGCGGCGGCGTGTCCAGGCAGGTGCGGTTGCGGCCCTCCGCCTTGGCTCGGTACAGTTGCTGGTCGGCACGTTCGGACCAGAGGATGACGGAGGAGCGCACCCACTGCGGCGCAAACGCCCCGCCGATGCTCACGGTCACCGAGGTCATGGAGCCGTCCAGCAGGTGAATCTGTCGCTGGGCGATGCGATGGCGGATGCGCTCGGCCACCGTCTGCCCGAAAGCCGGCGGGCAATTGGGCAGGATGACGGCAAACTCTTCTCCCCCCACGCGGGCCACCAGGTCCATCGGCCGCACACACTCCTGCAGGCACTCGGCCACCGCGCGGATGACGGTGTCACCGGAAACGTGACCATGGGTGTCGTTGATGGCCTTGAAGTGATCGATGTCTGCCACGATCAGCAGCGAGGGCTCGCCCACGCGGGCCACCCGATCGATTTCGCGGGCCAGCGCGGTTTCGAACTGCCGGCGGTTGGCCAGCCCGGTGAGCGGGTCACGGCTGGACAGGTCGCACAAGCCATCGACCAAGGCCTGCACCCAGGGCCACGCACCGGCCTGAACACCGTCGGGCGCACGCCAGCCCGCCTGGGTCAACAAGGCCACGGCATTGCTCAGATCCAGCACACCCTCGGGAATCAACGTGGTGTCGTCAGGTACTGCAAGGTGACAGCTGGGGGATGCGATGGCTCACTCCACGACAAATTCGTCAATTGTCGGCAAGTCTAGCAGGGCGGGCTGCACCGAACCCCCCAGATGAGGGGCCTAATAGAGGGGTAATCAGGAGGTTCATCGGAAATACCGTTTCGCGCTTCCAAGCCGACTCAAGGCCAGCTCATGGCGTCCGATATACCCAAGTCAGGGTAAGGTGTCGCATCAGGTTCACCTTGCCCCCTCGCTGTTCTCTTGCCCTCACGTCACGGATTCCATGGACATCGTTGCCGACCGCGAGTTCAATTTCCACGCCCGCGATTTCGCGCGCGTGCGCGCACTCATCTACGATCGCGCGGGGATCAGCCTACACGAAGGCAAGCAGGCGATGGTTTACAGCCGCTTGTCACGGCGACTGCGCGAAACCGGCCACCCGTCTTTCGAGGGCTACCTGCAGTGGCTGGAAAGCGCCTCGGGCGCACAGGCCCAGCAGGAGTGGCAGGAGTTCGTCAATTGCCTGACCACCAACCTGACCTCGTTTTTCCGCGAAGAGCACCACTTTCACACCCTGACCGACTGGTTCAAAGCCCGCGGGCCCCAGCCCACGCGCATCTGGTGTTGCGCCGCCTCCACAGGTGAGGAACCCTACTCGCTGGCCATGACGGTGGCCGAAACCGTGGGCTTGAACGCCCCGGTCAAGATCCTGGCCAGTGACATCGACACCAATGTGCTGCAAACCGCCTCCCGCGCGGTGTACGACGCCGGAGCCCGCGGCCTGAGCCCGCAGCGGCTCAAGCAGTTCTTCCTGCGCGGCAAGGGCAACAACGCCGGCTTCATCCGGGTCAAGCCTGAGCTGACGAAGATGGTGGAGTTCCGCCCCTTCAACCTGATGCAGACGCAGTGGCAACTGGGAGAGCCCTTCGACGTGGTGTTCTGCCGCAATGTGATGATCTATTTCGACGGCCCGACGCAGCGCAAGGTGCTGGAGCGCATCCACGGGGTCATGAAGCCCAAGAGCTTGCTGTTTGTCGGCCACTCCGAGAACTTCACCGAATCACGCGACATCTTCGTCCTCAAGGGCAAGACGGTCTACGATCGGGTCTGACCTGCGTCGCCACAAGGATTCCCTCATGTCCAGCATTCCACCCTTTGGGAGCGCGCGCGGAACCGCTTCGGGCACCAGTCCCAGGCCGGGCAGCCTCGCCTCCACGGCGACGGCGCTCAACCAGGGGCCCGGGCCACGCACGGAGCGCCTGACCCGACTCAAGTCGCGCACCCCCCGGCCGGGCGAGGCCTCCTTTTTCTATTTCGACGCGCACTTCAAATCCGAAGCGGTCAAGATCCTGCCGGGCGAGTACTTCGTGTACCACGAAGACCTGCTGATCATGACCACGCTGGGCTCGTGCATTGCCGTGTGCCTGTGGGACCGCCAGGCCAAGGTGGGCGGCATGAACCACTTCATGCTGCCCGACAGCGGCGGCAACGGCCAGGACTCCGGGCGCTACGGTTCGTACGCGATGGAGTTGCTGATCAACGAGCTGATGAAGCTGGGGGCGTCACGGATGACAATGGAGGCCAAGGTGTTTGGCGGTGGCGCGGTCATCAGCGGCATGAACACCATCAACGTGGGGGAACGCAACACCACGTTCGTGATGGACTATCTCAAGACCGAGCGCATCCCGGTGGTGTCCAAGGACGTCCTGGACATCTACCCGCGCAAGGTCTGCTTCCTGCCGTTCAGTGGCAAGGCCATGGTCAAGCGCCTGACGCCCAGCAACCCGGAAGCCATTCTTCAACAAGAGCGCCTGGCGGCGCAAAAAGTGGCCCCCGTCTCCCGTGGCGGTGGCTCGATCGACCTGTTCTGACAGGCGGAGTACGACATGCCCAAGATTTCTGTGGTGGTGGTGGACGACTCGGCGCTGGTTCGCAGCATGCTGACGGAGATCATCAACCGGCAAGCCGACATGGAGTGCATCGGTGCGGCCAGCGACCCGTTCGTGGCCCGCGAGATGATCCGCAACCTCAATCCGGACGTGATCACGCTGGATGTGGAGATGCCGCGCATGGACGGACTGGACTTCCTCTCCAAGCTGATGCGCCTGCGCCCCATGCCGGTGGTGATGGTGTCGACCCTGACCGAGCGTGGCGCCGAGGTGACGCTCAAGGCGCTGGAGTTAGGCGCGGTGGACTTTGTTTCCAAGCCCAAGATCGGTGTGGCCGATGGCCTGCGCCAGTTGTCGGACGACATCACGGACAAGATCCGGGTGGCGTCCAAAGCACGCATTCACCGTCTGGCGCCCGCTGCGTCGGTGACGCCCGCATCGGCCAGCGCCACGGGTGCAACGAGCCCGCGTGCGGCGTCGGCCAGTGCCCCGGCACCCGCCAAGGCCCTGAACACGGGCTCCTACAGTCTGGGTCGCCTGTCCACCGAGAAGCTGATCTTCATCGGTGCGTCCACCGGCGGCACGGAGGCCACCAAGGAGGTGCTGGTGGCCCTGCCCGCCGACTCACCGGGCGTGGTCATCACCCAGCACATGCCCCCGGGTTTCACGCGCAACTACGCTGCCCGCCTGGACGGCCTGTGCAAGATCCGTGTGAAGGAAGCCAGCGATGGCGAGCGCATCCTGCCCGGTCATGCCTACATTGCCCCGGGTGGCCTGCACCTGAGCGTGGAGCGCTCGGGCGCCAACTACATCGCCCGTGTGCAAGATGGCGACCCGGTCAACCGGCACAAGCCCAGCGTGGAGGTGCTGTTCAAGTCGGCGGCGCGCGTGGCCGGCCCCAACGCCATCGGCATCATGCTGACCGGCATGGGCGGCGACGGTGCCAAGGCGATGCGCGAGATGCGCGACGCCGGAGCCTATTGCGTGGCACAGGATGAGGCCAGCTGTGTGGTGTTCGGCATGCCGCGCGAAGCGATTGCGGCCGGCGCGGTGCAGGAGGTGCTGCCGCTGAACAAGATCGCGCAGCATGTGCTGGACCACCTGCGCGCCACGGTGGGTCAGGCGCTCAGCCGCGTCTGACCAGCCGCAGGCTCACGGGCGGCCAACGAACAGCATCAGGGTCGGCCCCACACCCGGGCTGTGCAGGATGGCGGTGTAGACCGGGCCGATGGCCGTGTCGGCGCCCAGGTAGAGGCTGAAGCCGGTTTTCTTGGCGCCCGTCCACACATCTTGCGGACGCTGCCAGGCATTGCCCACTTCCAGGCTGGTGCCCGCGAACAGGCCTCGGGTGAGGGGCATGTCGCTCAGGCGCACGTGGTAGCCCAGGCGCAGCAAGGCCGCTTGGGGGCCGGCCACCTGAAACGGGGCATAGCCCGAGAGCTGCTGGAACCCACCGAGACCGAATCGCCCAATGGCCGGTTGCGCCCCTTCGGACAGGGCCAGCCGCCCCATCAGACTGAGGGTGTGCGGGCCCCAGGAGTTCACCCACTGGCCTTGCAAGTCGATGTAGCGCAGGTAGCCTTCGGCGTAGCTGCTGTCCTGGCGTGCGCGGCCGCGCCCCTGGAACCATTGCCCATCCAGACGCCAGCCCTTGGTCGGGAAGTAGGCATGGTCCAGTTGATCGAACACGGCCTTGAGGCGCCAACCGCTTTCACGCCACCGCTCCACCAGGTCCATCCCCGGACGGGAGAGCAGGTAGTCATCAGTGGCCAGGGACAGGCGGTCGCGACCGATCTGCTCAACCCAGCCCAGCCGCCACTCGCCCAGCTCACGCCAGTTGAGCCCGGCCTCCAAGGCGATCTGGGTCAGGCCACGCTCGTTGCGCGCCCCTTCCGGGCCATCGGGGTCACGGTACACATCGAAGGTGCGGCGTTGGGCGCTGGCGGCGGTGGCCACAAAGCCGCTCAGGCCATCGGGCAGCTGCCAGGACATCGGGCGGTACCACTCGGTGCCCACCAGGGGGCTGGTGCCCAGGCGCAGGATGTTGCGCCACTCGCTGCCCGCACTGTCAAGCCAATGGCGGTTGTGCACCAGCTTGAGGTTGAAGGCGCTGCGCCCCCGGTTGTCCGCGCTGAAGTCCAGTCCCATCTGCAGGTAGTTGGGCCCCCAGGGCTTGTCCTCCAGTTCGTACACCAGCCCCGCTTCGCCCTCCGCCGTGCGCACGAGGCGGTAGTCGGTGCGCAGGTAGTCGCCCGAGGCGGCGAGCAGGTTGATGTCGCGCTCGGCCTTGGCCACGTCGAACACCTGGCCCGACCGGCTGGCGAACATGTCGGCGCGCAGGTCAGGCCGCGTCAAATCAGAGCCCTCGGTGCGCACGAACTGCAGGGTGGGCGGCGGCGGTTGGCGACGCTGACGTGCGGTTTTCCAGGCGGCATAGTCGGCCTGGGACAGTTGCAGGTCCTGCATGCGCAGCACCATCGCCTCGGCCTGCACCTCGCCCTGGTCCATGAACTCGCGGGCACGGTTGAAGTCGGCCGAGGTCAGGCCTTCAAGCCGCGGCGCAATCAGCACATCGTGCGGCGTCAGCGTGCGCAGGCTTTGCTGCACGTTCTGCTCGGTCAGGATGTTGATCATCTGCGAGGTCACCCCGGTCAGCGTCGACAGGGTATCGCGCGGGGCCAGCGAGGTGCCGATGTTGACGACGATGAGCCGATCGGCGCCCATCGCGCGGGCCACGTCCACCGGGGTGTTGTTGACCAGACCGCCATCACCCAGGATGCGGCCGCTCACCTCCAGAGGGGCAAAGATGCCGGGCACCGACATGCTGCTGCGCAAGGCCGTGGCCAGATCCCCCTCGGCCAGGATCACGGGCTGGCCGGTTTCCATGTCGGTGGCCACCGCACGAAACGGTGTGGGCAACTGGTCGAAATGACGGATGTGGCTGGCCGACAGGGTCAGGCGGCGCAGGTGGGCCTCCAGTACCCGGCTGGACAGGGAGCCCAGAGGGGCCTTGAGCCCATCGCTGCCAATGCCGACCTCCAGCAGAGGCGAGACCTCGAAATCGTGCTCCTTGCGGCGTTGGGAGAGCTCGCGCCGCTCGACACGGCTGGCAAAGACGTTGTCCCAGTCCAGGCGCTGGACCTCGCGCTCGACCTCCAGGGCAGACAGGCCGCTGGCATACAGGCCGCCCACGATGGCGCCCATGGAGGTGCCGGCAATCACGT
>Ga0209066_10006063_pt1 | contig 12469 bp, 12 predicted proteins | sample All_14_2_FD_187198 | JGI IMG/M metagenome (GOLD analysis project Ga0209066, IMG submission 187198) | Freshwater microbial communities in response to fracking from Pennsylvania, USA - Allegheny Zone_MetaG_DW_15 (SPAdes) (version 2) ...
CCAAGCCCGCCATGGGCGATCAGGGCATTGGCAGCGCGATAGCCCATGTCGGGCTTGGACGGGATGTTGGGCGTCTCCCCGCGCCGCGCCGCGCCCTCCTTCACGTGCTCCACGTAGTTCAATCCCGCCGCGTAGAAGGTCGGCGGGATGACGGGCACCTCGATCTTCACGGCCGACAGGTCGTGCCGGCGCGATGTGGGTTCGTGGCCGCGGAAGGGGTCGCCCGCCACCTCGGCGATGCGGTCCCCTTCCAGGATGCCATAGGCAGTACGGCCCTCGGCCGTAAAGCGGATCCAGCGCATCAGGCGGCCAGCGCCTGGCGGACGAAGTCCGTCTGGAACACCTTGTCCGCCATGACCTGGCACCGCTTCATCAGCCGGTGTTCGTTCGGCCCGTAATCCGGGATGGCATTGTGCAGCGTGCCGATATTGTCCCAGATCAGCAGGTCGCCCTCGCTCCAGACATGGGTATGCAGGAAGCGCGGCTGGAGCTGGTGGGCGAAGAGTTCCTCGAGCACGCGGTCGCTCTCAGCCTCGTCCAGCTCATTGATCCGGATGGCGTAGCCCGGGTTGCAGTAGAGCACCTTCCGCCCGGTGATCGGATGCGTCAGGAACACCGGATGGACCGAAGGCGGCCGCTTGGCGCGTTCTTCCGGCGTCAGCGGCTTGCGGTTGGCGGTGCCGCGCTTGACCATCATGTCCCAGAACTTGTTGAAGTCATGGGTCGCGGTGGCGTTCTCCAGCCGCATCTTCAGGGCCGGGTCGAGCTCGTCATACGCCGCGTGCATGTTGGCGAATTCGGTGGAGCCCAGCACGCGGCCGTCGCGCCGCGGCACCTTGTGCGCGTTTAGCACGTTCACGAAGCCCATCGTGTCGCGATAGGACATGTCGGTGTGCCAGTCCTGCCCCGCATCGGCGAGGCCGATCGGCTTCCCGTCCACCATGATGTTCGACAGGATGCCGACCTCGGGGACATCAGGATCCTGGAACTTGCCGGACAGCGAGGTCTGGATCGACCCGAAGCGCAGCGAGAAATCGCGCAGCGCGGCAGGCTCAAGCAACTGATTCGGGAAGCACAGCACACCGTGTTCGCCCAATGCGCGCAGGATCGTTGCGAAATCCGCCGCGTTCATGGGCTTCGAGAGATCGATGTCGGTGACCGTCGCACCGAGCGTACCGCCGGTTGGTCGGATGGTGGGCATGCTCGTCATTCCTTCTCCTGCCTGCGCGGGAAGGACGGCGCGCCATGCCTGGGGCCGGTACGCGGCACGCCGGCAGGCAGCGGACGATTTCCTTCCCTCCGGGCCTTTCAGGCTCCGGTGCGACAAGGGTAGCCCTGAAAGCGCTCTCCGCCAAATCCTGCCTTGGGATTGGCGCGGCGCGCCAGCCGGTCCAGGCTACGCAAACACATGCATCGACACGGAGACGCGCCATGCCAGACCCGGTGATCGCCATCCTCTCCCAGGGTGCCATGGGCGCCGGCGTCGCGGCGCGGCTCGTCGCCCACGGCGTCACGGTGCTGACCTGCGTGGAGGGCCGCAGCGCGGCCAGCGCGCAACGTGCGGCGGCTGCCGGCATGCGGGCGGTCCCGGAGGCCGCACTCGCCGATACCGAGGCCTTCCTGTCCATCCTGCCGCCGGCGGAGGCGCTGGCAACGGCGGAGCGGCTGGCGCCGCTTTTCGCCAAGGCGGCGAAACCGCCGCTCTATGTCGACTGCAACGCGATCAGCCCTGCGACCATGCAGCGACTGGCGGGGCTGGTGCAGGGCCATGGCCTCCGCGTCGCCGATGCCGGGATCATCGGCGGGCCACCGCGGGAGGGCTATACCGGCCCGGTGATCCACGTCTCGGGCGAGGAAGCGCCTGGCCTGATCGCGCTGCTCACGGGGCGCGGCCTTGATCTGCGCCTGGTCGAAGGCCCGATTGGCGCGGCCTCGGCGCTGAAGATGTCCTATGCCGGCATCACCAAGGGGCTGGTCGCGATCGGTTCCGCGATGATGCTCGCGGCAAGCCGCGCCGGGGCGGCGGAGGCGCTGCATGCCGAGCTCGCCCGCAGTCAGCCCGCGCTCGCCGCCTGGTTCGCGCGCATGGTGCCCACCATGTTCGACAAGGCCTATCGCTGGTCCGGCGAGATGGAGGAGATCGCCGACTTCACCCAGGCCGACAATGCCGCGCCGGCGATCTATCAAGGCGCCGCAGCGCTGTATGAGCGCCTGGCTGATTCGCGCGGCGCGAAGGATGTCGCCGCGCTGCGCGCCTTCCTCGCCCTCGCCTAGACGGGGCTCTTCACACCCAGCCGCATGGCGGTGGCGAGGATGTTCGACCAGGTCTCCGCCGGCAGCGGCACGCCATGCGCAGTGCGGTCGGCACGGCGCTGCGCCTCGGGTTCGCCGGGCAGCAGGACGGGCTCGGCGGGATCGGCCGGGCGCGTCGCGCTGATCCATTCGGCGTAGCGCAGGCCCATCGCCTCGAATTCCGCCTGGGTGCCGAAATGCTTGGGCGAGAGGAAGATGGACAGCATGCCGTTGGCAATGCGGCTGCGCTCGCTGATCGGGCCCGAGGTCCCACCCGCGGTCAGGCAGCCCGCCAGCATCTCGCACATGAAGGACAAGCCTGAACCCTTGTGGTCGCCGAAAGCACGGATCGCGCCTGCGCCCTTCGACGGATCGCGCGGCCCCACCGCGTCATAGGGGCCGTACAGCGTGTGCGGATCGGTGGACAGCCGCCCATCGGGTTCAATCAGCGCACCCTCCGGCAGCTTCTTGCCGCCGCTGGACGCGACGAGCACCTTGCCCTCCGCGACCAGCGAGGTTGCGAAGTCCAGCACCAGTGGCCGCGCCGGCAGCGGCACGCCGATCGACACCGGATTGGTCGCGAAGCGCCGTTCCACCCCACCGAAGGGCGCGACCAGCACGCTGCCTGCGACATTGACGAAATGGATGGAGATCAGCCCTGCCGCGATGGCCTGTTCCGCATAGTCCCCGACGCGCCCGATATGCCCCGCATTGCGCAGCGCCGTGATGCAGACGCCGCTCTCCTGCGCGCGCCGAATGCCCAGCGCCACCGCCTGCGGCGCCACCGTCTGCCCGAAGCCCCATTTGCCGTCGAGCACGGCAAAGGACCCGCCATCGGTGACGACCTCCGCATCCTGGCCCTTCAGCACATAGCCGGCCTCGAGCCACTCGACATAGCGCGGCACGCGCACCACGCCATGGCTGTCATGTCCGGCAAGGTTGGCGCCGACGAGATGCGCCGCAATGCGACCCGATTCCGCGCCATCGCAGCCGGAGGCGATGAAGATGTCGCGCACCAGGGCGGTCAGGGCGTCGACGGGGATGTGCAGCATGTCCATTGGGGGCGTTCCCGAAAAAGAAAGAACGGGGGAGGACACCTCCCCCGAATCCCCCTCCGTTTTTTGGCTTCTGGGAACTGACCGTCGAGGCAGCGCCAATAGTCAGAAAAAGGAGGGGGTTTGGGGGAGTTCATCTCCCCCAACCTTTCGCTACATCGCCGCAATCTTGCGCGCCTGCGAGGCGAGGTTCCCCTCCCCCGACCTTCGCCTACATCGCCGCAACCTTCTGCGCCGCCGGCGCGAGCAACCGCATATAGGTCGGCGTCACCAGCATCTCGGTGATGTTCACCCGCGGCGGCATCGTCGCAGCGAACAGCGCCATGGCGGCGAGATCCTCGGGCTGCAGCAGCCGCTCGATGTCTTCCTGCGGCACCGGCTCCGGCCGGTTCTTCAGGATGTCCGTCGCGACTTCGCCGGGGCAGATGCAGCAGGATCGGATGTTGTGAATGCCGTTCTCCTGGTTGATCGCCTGCGACAGGGCGACGAAGCCATGCTTCGCCGCGATGTAGCCCGGACCGGACAGGAACGAGATGCCCTTCCCCGCCATCGACGCGATCTGGATCAGCATTCCGCCGCCCCGCGCGCGCATGCCCGGCAGCACGGCGACCGAGGTCATGAAGGGCGCCGTCAGGTTGCCGTCTACCAGCGTGTGAATGGCGTCCGGCGTCAACTGGTGCAGATACCGCTTCGGTAGGTTCACACCGGCATTGTTCACCAGGATGTCTGGCCCGCCGATCGTGCTCTCCACCTTCGCCAGCGCCTCAGCCACCTGCGTCTGGTCGGTAAGGTCCGCCGGGACGACGACGGCGGCATCGCCGATCATCTTCGCCGTCTCCTCCAGCGGCGCGGTACGACGCCCCGTCAGCGCCACCTTCGCCCCTTCCTGGGCGAAGGCAATTGCGATGGCGCGGCCGATGCCGCTGCCCGCCCCGGTCACCCAGGCGGACTTCCCCTCCAGACGCGTCATTCAGAGCACCTTGTCGTTCGCAGGATCAATGAGGTGCATCTGATCCATATGCGCGAGAAGGCGCAAGGGCACCCCGACCTCCGCCGGCGTCGCGGGATCGAGCCGCGCGGTGATCTCTGCCCCGTCCTGGCGGAAATGCGCGAGCGTCTCCATGCCCATCGGCTCGATGACTTCCGGCGTGAGCGACAGGGGCGCGAGGTTGTCCTTGTCCATCGTCTTTTCGTCGGTCAGGTGCTCGGGCCGGATGCCGAAGAGCAGCGCCTTGCCGACATGCGGCCGATACCGCGCGCTGCGCGATTCCGGCACCGGCAGCGACGTGCCGTTCGCCAAGGTGACGCTCAGTGCGCCGGAGGCTTCCTCGAGCCGCGCCGGCATGAAGTTCATCGCGGGGCTGCCGATGAAGCCGGCGACGAATTTCGTGGCCGGATGGTGATAGAGCTCCTGCGGCGGGCCGACCTGCTCGATGATGCCCTGGTTCATCACCACCACGCGGTCGGCCAGCGTCATCGCCTCCACCTGGTCGTGCGTCACATAGACGGTGGTCGTGCGCACCGTCTGGTGCACCTTCTTGATCTCGGTGCGCATCTGCACGCGCAGCTTGGCATCGAGGTTCGACAGCGGCTCATCGAACAGGAACACCTTGGGGTCGCGCACGATGGCGCGGCCCATCGCCACGCGCTGCCGCTGGCCGCCCGACAGCGCCTTGGGTTTGCGTTCCAGCAGCGGCGTAATGTCGAGGATGCGCGCGGCCTCCTTCACCCGCTTGTCGATCTCGGCCTTGGGGAATTTCCGCAGCGTCAGGCCGAAGGCCATGTTGTCGTAGACCGACATGTGCGGATAGAGCGCGTAGTTCTGGAACACCATCGCGATGTCGCGGTCGCGCGGCGGGATATCGTTGACCACCGCGCCGCCGATGGCGATCTCGCCATCGGTGATCTCCTCGAGGCCCGCGATCATGCGCAGCGTTGTGGACTTGCCGCAGCCCGACGGGCCGACCAGCACGACGAACTCATGATCGTCGATCTCGAGGTTGATGCCCTTCACGGCCTGGACATCGCCCTCATAGGCCTTGACGATCTTGCGAAGCGAGACTTGCGCCATGCGTGTTCAGCCTTTCGTCGCACCGGCGGTCAGGCCGGCGATGTAGTAATCCATGAGGAAGGCGTAGATGACGACCGGTGGCAGCGCCGCCATCAGCGCGCCGGCCATGATCTGGCCCCAGGCGAAGGTGTCCCCGCGGACGAGCTGCGAGACGACGCCGATGGTCAGCGGCATCTGCTCGGCCGTGGTGACGAAAGCGGTCGGATAGACGAAGGCGGCCCAGGATACGGTGAAGGCGAAGATCGTCGCCGCGATGATGCCCGGCATCGCCACGGGCACGAAGATCTTCAGCAGCATCTGCATCCAGTTCGCGCCGTCGATCAGCGCGGCCTCGTCCAGCTCCTTCGGGATGGAGGCGAAGTAGCCGATCATGATCCAGGTACAGAAAGGCACCGTCAGCGTCGGATAGACGAGCACTAGCCCCCACACCGAGTTCAGCAGCCCGAGCCCGCCGACGATCTGGTAAAGCGGGATGAACAGCAGCGTGTCCGGCACCAGGTAGGTGAGGAAGACGCCCGTCGCCAGCACCTGGCTGCCCCAGAAGCGCATGCGCGCCAGCGCGAAGGCCGCGAGCACCGAGATCACCATCGTCAGCACCACCACGCAGACCGTGACGATGCAGCTGTTGATGAAGAAGCGGATGAAGATCGGGTTGCCCAGGATCGCCGCGTAATGTTCAAGGGTCGGCGAGCGGATCAGCCAGGGACTCAGCGAATGGTCCGCGATCTCGGCATTCGTCTTGAAGCTGGTGATCAGCATGTAGAAGGGCGGCGCGAGGAAGATGATCGCCGCGACGATCAGCGAGATATAGGCTGTCCAAAGCGCCCAGCGCCGCTCGGAGCGCAGGCTGCCCGCCTTGTGATAGATGCCGGGGATGTCCCGGCCTGCCGCGGTGGCCGACATCACATCTGCTCCTTGTTGCGGCGGGTCACGCTGCGCAGCACGAAGAAGGCGCAGACGGCGAGGATCGGGAACATAAACAGCGACACCGCCGCACCGCGCGGGATGTTGCTCGACAGGATGCCGACCTGGAAGGCGTAGGACGCGAAGACATGCGTCAGGTCGCGCGGCCCGCCATTGGTCAGCACGCGGACGATGTCGTAGTTCGCGAAGGTGACGATCAGGCTGAACAGCACGGTGATGGAGATGATGTTCGCCATCATCGGCAGGGTGACATAGCGCAGCTTCTGCCACCCGGTCGCCCCGTCGATCGCCGCCGCCTCATAAAGCTGGTCGGGCACCGACTTCAGCGCCGCGAGGTACATGATCATGAAGAAGGGCGCGCCGTACCAGACATTCACGATGATGACCGAGGCGCGCGCCCACCAGGGCTCGCCGAGCCAGGGCACCGCCGGCACCGCGAAGACGTTCAGCAGCCAGTTCACCGCCGAATAGGACGGATCGAACATCCACCACCAGCCGAGGGTGGACAGCGCCGGCGGGATGACCCAGGGGATCAGCAGCATGCCGCGCCACTTGCGCTGCCCCTTCGTCGGGATGTGGTGCAGCATGTGCGCCAGCCAGAAGCCGATCAGCGCCTTCAGCAGCACCGCGCTTATCGCGAAGATGCAGGACTGCCAGACCACCATCCAGAAGGTGTCTGACCCGAACAGGATCTCGAAATTGCCGAGACCGGTGGGCAGCCAGTCGCCCTCCATGAACGCCGTCATCCGGCGGTTCAGCGTCGAGAGATAGATGCCGTATCCAGCCGGATAGGCGACAAGCCCGACGATGACCACCAGCAGCGGCAGGGTCATCACGAAGGCGATCGTCGATCGGCGGCGTGCGAAGCGTTGCAGCGATGAGGCGCGGCCCGTCCCGACGGGTGCGCTCACCGCCATGCTGCCATCGGCTGCCATGGTGTCCTCCCTGTCATGTCAGGCAGGGCGCGCGGTCCCCCGCGCGCCCTACCCCGAACCCGACTCAGCCGCCGCGGCGGATGGTGGTCAGTTCACGCTCGACCCAGCCCATGGCCTGGTCGATGCTTTCGCCGCCCTGCACGATGCGCGCGATGAGCTTGGTGTTCAGGCCGTTGTTGTAGGCCTGCACCGCAAACTCGGCGGGTGCCGGGGCGAAGGCCACGGAGGTCTTCTGCTGCTGGTGCGGCTTCACCGGGTAATTGTAGGCGAATCCGGTCGGCGGACCCTCCGTCTCCCAGATCCGGAAGTCGGACATGGATAGGAAGGGTGGGATGTCGTAGCCGCTTGAGGTGGTGGTCTGCTTCTCCGCCTGCGGCCGTTCGGACAGGAACTCGATCAGCCCCTTGGCCGCGGGCTTCATCCGGCTGAACGACCAGATGCCCCAGAAATACGGCAGGTAGCCGACATAGCGCCCTTCGGGACCGGCCGGCGCGGGGGCGTACCAGCAGTTCTCGGCCACCTGCGGCTGGTCGCGCTTCGCCACCGCCCAGGCGGAAGGCGGGTTGAAGATCAACGCCGAGCGACCCGAGATCAGCGCCCGGTTGTTGGACGCATCGTCCCACGCCCAGACATCGTCCGGCAGCGCGCGCGAGATTCGCACCAGCATTTCCACTGCCTGGCGGAGCTTCGGGTTGTTCCTCACGGTCGGGTTGCCGCGCGCATCCATCATGAAGGCGCCATAGGAGGTGAGCAGGCCGCCCACCCAGTCCACCGCGTCGGTGAACTGGCCCATCGGCAGGCCGAAGGGCACGCCGGCTTCCTTGCACTTCTCCGCGGCGGCGGCGAAGGCTTCCCAGGTCCAGCCATCGGCGCCGGGCCCACGCTCGGGCTTGTTCGGCCACATCGCCCGCATGTCGAGCCCGGCATGCTGCTTCATCAGGTCGAAGCGCGTGCAGGCAGGCTTGAGCTGCGTGCCCGACACCGCCGGGATCGCCACCCATTTGCCGCGCACCTTGCCGAGATACTCGGCGGCCGGCGTGACCTCGCCGTATTTCTGGATCAGCCGGCCCATCACGTCGTCCATGGGCTCGAGCAGTTCGGACTTCGCTGCCGGTTCCCAGGTCGGGAAGGACAGGATGTCATGCCCGCTGCGCGACTGCGCCTGGGCGTTGATCGTCAGCAGGTTCTGATTGCCGACCGAGGTGATGAATTCCACCTGCACATCGACGCGGTTGCGCTGGCCCCATTCCTGGCAGAGTTCGCGCATGATCCCGTTGCCCGCCGGCACCCAGTGATCCCAGAAGCCGCATTTCAGCGTGCCTCCGGTTCCCTGGGCATGGACCATGGGCGCGCCGACGGCCGTGCCCACCAGTACTCCAGCCCCGTTGCGCAGCACTGCGCGACGGGACATCCCGTTCTTGGACATTGCTTCCCTCCAAACCTCCCGGATGAACCTCAGTTGGGCCCATTTCCGACTCGGGCAGGTTAGGCAGGGGAAACGGCGCAAGGCAACCGCGCAAACCATGGAGAGTGCATTGCCTACAGGACAGGCAGATCGGGGCTTTCGACACTTAAGTACGAAGGCGGGCTTGCCGCCGCCTCACCCTGTCCTACGCTGCGGCAGGAGGATCAGCCCATGTCCGACACCCTGCCGCATTTCGACGACGTCCGCGCTGCCGCAACGCGCCTCGCCGGACGCGTGCTGCGGACGCCGTTGCTGCGCCATCCGCTGCTCGACGCCGTCACCGGCGCGACGGTGGTGGTCAAGCCGGAACCCCTGCAGCGCACCGGATCCTTCAAGCTGCGCGGCGCGACCAATGCGGCGCTGCTGCTGCCCGCCGAAGCGCGCCGCGGCGGCATCGTCACCCATTCCTCAGGCAATCACGGCCAGGCCTGCGCCGCGGCCGCGCACATGCTGGGCATGAAGGCCACCATCGCGATGCCGGTGGATGCGCCCGCCATCAAGGTGGAGGCGACGCGCCGCTGGGGCGCGGACATCATCCCCTTCGACCGCCACGGCGTGGATCGCGACGCGCTTGCCGGGACCCTCGCCGCCGAGCGCAGCGCGACGCTGATCCCGCCCTTCGATCATCCGGATGTGATCGCGGGGCAAGGCACGGTCGCGCTGGAACTGGTCGAGGATGCCGCCTCCCTCGGCCTCGCCCTCGATGCCTTCGCGGTCTGTACCGGGGGCGGCGGGTTGACCGCAGGCTGCGTGCTGGCACTCGAAGCCCTGGCCCCACGCGCCGAGGTCTATGCGGTGGAGCCCGAAGGCTGGGACGACACCTGTCGGTCGCTCCGGGCCGGGCGGCGTATCCCGGTCGAGCGCCCCGGCAGCGGGCTGTGCGATGCGCTGCTGTCGAAGCAGCCCGGCGCGCTGACCTTCCCGATCAACCATCGCCACCTGGCCGGCGGCGTCGCCGTCACCGAGGCCGAGGTCTTCCGTGCCATGCGCTTCGCCTTCGAGCATCTGAAGATCGTCGCCGAACCGGGCGGCGCGGTGGCCCTCGCTGCCGTGCTCGCGGGCAAGGTGGCGGCCAAGGGAGGCGTGATCGGCGTCGTCATCAGCGGCGGCAATGCCGACCCGTCCGTCTTCGCGCGGGCGCTCGCCGCCTGATGCGCCTGCATCTGCGCGAGCGGCCGACGCTGCTGCTGGCGCTGGCCGTGCTGGTCGCCACGGCTGTGCTGGTGCGGGTCCTGACCGACCTGCCGCTGCGCGTCGCCATCCTGCTTGGCTGGTGCGCCGGCGCGGCCACGCATGCGGCGCTGCTGCTGCATGCGCTGATCGTCACCTCGCCGGAAACGCTGCGCAGCCGTGCGGAGATCCTGCAGGACAGCCGCTGGACGGTCCTGACCGGCACGCTTGCCGCCGCCCTCGCCGCGCTCTACGGCGTGGTCAGCGAGATCGCCGGGGTCGGCGACCGCGGCCCGCATTCCATCACCCTCGGCATCGGCACGTTGGCGCTGTCCTGGGCCTATCTGCACGTCGTCTTCGCAGTGCACTACGCCCACGCCTATTGGCTGGAGGATGGCGGCATCGCCTTTCCCGGCGGTGACCGGCCTGACTGGGCCGAATTCCTCTATCTCAGCTTCACCGTCGGCATGACCGCCCAGGTTTCGGACGTCACGACCTGCGGCCCCGGGGTCCGGCGCATGGTGCTGGCCCATGGCCTGGTCTCCTTCGTCTTCAACGCGGCCATCCTCGGCCTGGCGGTGAATGTCCTGGCCGGCAGCGCGGCGGGCTGAACGTCTTGCCCTCGGCCCGGTTCGGCGCTTCCCTGGCAAACATAACCATAAGCTTCAGGAACACGTCCGAATGAACCGCCGGAGCCTTCTTGCCCTTCCCGTCCTGGCCCTGCCCGCCTTCGCGCACGCGCAGTCCTTCCCGGACCGCACCATTACCCTGGTCAGCGGCTTCGCCCCGGGCGGATCGACCGATGTGACGGCGCGGCTCATCGCCGACCGGATGCAGGGCTTCCTCGGCCCCAATGGCCGCGTGGTGGTGGAAAACCGGCCCGGCGCGTCGGGCACCGTCGCCTCTGACTGGTTGCGCCGCCTGCCGCCCGACGGACATGTACTGATGCTCTGCGAGGCCTCCTCCCACGCGCTGTTCCCCAATGCCATGCAGGGCGGCACGCGATTCAACCCGATCGACGACTTCACCCATGTCGCCGTCGTCGCGAATGGCCCGCTGATCATGGTGGCGAAGCCCGACTTTCCCGCCGCCAACGCCGCCGAGGCGGTGCGGAAGCTGCGCAGCGGGCCGCAGGACGACCTGCCCTATGCTTCCTCCGGCGTCGGCTCCATCCCGCATTTCACGGCCGAGGCGATCGCAGTATCGCTCGGCCTCGGCGGCAAGTTCGCGCATGTGCCCTACCGCTCCGGGGGGCAGATGGTGGAAAGCATCGCGCGCGGAGAGACCGCCTGGGGCGTGGCCGTGCTCGCCTCCGCCGCGGGCCAGGTGCGCGACAACCGCGTGCGCGGCATGGCGATCACCGGCCTCGAACGCTTCCCCGCCTTCCCCGACATCCCGACGCTGGCGGAATCCGGCGTGCCGGGATTCAACATCGGCAACTGGTTCGCGATCGTAGGCCCCGCGCGCATGCCGGCACCGGTGACCGAGACGCTCAACCGCGCCATCACCAGCGCCCTGGCCGACCCGCAATTGCGCGAACGCTTCGTCACCGCAGGCATCACCGCCTATGACCAGCCGAACACGCCAGCCGATGCGCGCGCGTTCTTCCAGGCCGAGCTCAGCAAGTTCAAGGGCGTGGTGGACCAGACCGGAGTGCGGATGGAGTCGCTGTGATCAAAGGGGGCCGTGGAGAGGCTTCGCTTCTCCGAACCGTGTCGCTGATGATCCGACGGAGGAAGGCGGAGATGCCCTGCCCCTCCGATCCACTCTGCCAATGGATGTCCCTGGTGCTTGGAGCACCTGGCGTGGGGCACGACGACCACGCTGCATCCGCGCGGCGCGTTCGGGGCGCAAGTGCGGGCGCTGACACCGTTCTGACAGCGGCGCCAGGCGGCAGGTCGGAGTTTCCAAAGGCCTTCCTGATTGCCCCTGATCTTCCGCTGGCGCAGTCGGACGGCCTCCGCCCCTCCAGGCCATCCCGCCACGGGCTCCCAAGGACGTTGCGAGCTGCGCCCCTGGAGACCCATCGGCCCGAGGCCTTTGGAAACCGTCACTCGGCACCTCGCGCCACGGTCCAAATGAGAGCCGAAACGCGCTCCTGCGCACGAAAGGCGCTAAAGGAAAGCGGCCTGCACGCTGCGCCCGACACCAAATGCTGGCGGTCCAGGCCACACTGTGGCCTGGCGGGGTGGTCCGGAGGGGCAGCGCCCCTCAGGTTCCGTCCCAGTCGAACCATCAGGGCTATCAGGAAGGCCCTTCAGCCTCCAGTGGAAGGGTTTGGAGGGACAACGCCCTTCCACGGCGGCAACATCGGGCCCGGGGCCGCGCGAGGCCCTGCTCCACGCCGAAGGGGATCGCGCGCGCTGCGCACATCATGACTCACGACGCCGACATCATCATCGTGGGCGGCGGTTCCGCCGGCTGCATCCTCGCCGCGCGGCTTTCGGAGGATCCGTCCTGCCGCGTCCTGCTGCTCGAAGCCGGCCCGCCCGATCGCGACATCTGGATCAGCCTGCCGGCGGGTTATGCGAAGCTCTACGGCAGCGGCAAGTATGAC
>Ga0209066_10006064_pt1 | contig 12469 bp, 13 predicted proteins | sample All_14_2_FD_187198 | JGI IMG/M metagenome (GOLD analysis project Ga0209066, IMG submission 187198) | Freshwater microbial communities in response to fracking from Pennsylvania, USA - Allegheny Zone_MetaG_DW_15 (SPAdes) (version 2) ...
TGGTTCATATGGTTTTTTCGCATTCATAACCTGCCTTTATTCGCATGGCTTTGAAACGTTGTGTGAATTGCTACTGATTCTATATTGACAGGTAGGCACATTAAAAGATGTCCGCTTTTGTCACTTTATTCATTGCGAAATGGGTAGACGCAAACATATGTTTGTATTAGTATATCAATATGGAACACAACAACAACCGTTCCACAGATGAATTATCTCACTGTGAATAAGGAAAGCCAGCAAAAGGAGGGGTGTATTTGAAGAACGAATGGATTCGAGAATTGGCGAAAGCGAAAGGAATCCTGCTGTGGCAAATCGCAGACAAGCTGGGAATCACGGACGGGAACTTCTCACGAAGATTGCGGCATGAAATGAAGCCGGAGGAACAGGAAAGCATCAGGGCGATCATCGATGAACTGACAGAGGAACAGCGATGACACAACCGATATTGGAATCAAACCGGGAACGTAAGGTGACGATATGGACTACACATTCAGCGTAGAGCTCGCTGAGAAGTACGGAGTTGAGGAGGCGGTGCTGCTGAACCACCTGTATTTCTGGATTCAGAAGAATGCGGCGAATGGAAAGCATTACCATGACGGTCGATACTGGACATACAACAGCGCGCAAGCGTTTACAGTGATCTTCCCGTTCTGGAACAGACAGAAGGTCGACCGGATGATTCAGTCGTTGCGCGGCCAGGACGCGATTCTGGTCGGCAACTTTAACGAAGTCGGGCGGGATAGAACACGTTGGTTTGCATTGTCCGAAACGGTGCTGGCCATTGTTGAAAAACGAGCAATCCATTGCCCGGAATTGAGCAATCCATTGCTCAAAAGTGAGCAACCATTACCAGATAATAAACCAGATATAAATACAGATAAGAGTTTAAGTGTGCTACGGCTTCCCAGAGGGAAGTACGGATATGTCAAACTCACCGACGAGGAAATAAAACGACTTACTAGCGACTTGGGACAAAGCGAAGCAGAGCGCGTAATCGCTTATATCGATGAAAGCGCGGCCATGACTGAAAACAAGAACAAGTGGAAGAACTGGAATTTAGTACTTCGGAAAGCGGCGCGTGAGAAATGGGGTATGAAGGATAAGCATTCTCAGGAAGGACGCATACTCGAACTGGATGAGAAAGGGAGACTGATCACATGAATCATGAGGATTCCATTCTTGGCGCAGCAATCATCGAGCCATCCGCTGTTCCGCTGATCTGCGGGGAACTGGTTCCGGAGGACTTCACATCAATGCAGACGAGGAACACATTTCTCGCGATTCGGTCGTTATGGAAATGCTCAAAACCCATCGATCTGGTCACGCTGACTTCCGAATTGGAGCGGATGGAGCTGCTGAATCAAGTTGGAGGAGCGGTCTACCTCGCGGATGTCATGTCGTTTACTCCTACGGCGGCGAATACCAAATCATACATCGACATCATGCATGAAACAAGGAAGCGGAGCATCTTCACGGCCGGCATGAAAAAGGCGATTTCCATTGCGAGCAACGGATCCGACGGATTTATGGCTGAAGCGAGAACAACATTAGATTCGGTCAGCGCGATCGGAGCGGCGGATATCAAAATGCTGGGTGACCTGTTGCCGGAAGTAACGAACAGGCTCGGAGATACGACTCGCGGGAAACAGACAGGTTATCCCGGATTGGACGCGGTGACGGGGGGATTCCGTGAAGGCCATCTCGTGATCATCGCAGCTCGACCGGGAATCGGGAAGACGGCGCTGGTTTGCAACATCTCGGCGAACATGTGCAGAACGGGATTGGCGTGTGCCTACTTCTCGATTGAAATGAGTGCGCTGGAGATCGCAGAGAGGATCAATCTTTCTGAAGCGATGGTAGACAAATATAAGGCGCAGAAGGATCCGAACCTTGCAAGGTTGGTCACAAACGCACAGGAAAAGGTATGGAACTGGAAGCTGTGCATCGACGATCGAGGCAGCTTATCCGTCGATCAGATTGTCTCAAATGCGTACCAATACAAACAACGGGCAGGATCGCTGGATTGTATCTTTGTAGATTATTTGCAGCTCATGAGGCTGCCCGGAGGAAAGAATGACAGCAAGAACGAACGGATCGGCGAAGCAACGAGGGGATTGAAAGTCCTGGCGAAAGAAATAAAGTGCCCGGTAGTGGCGCTCGCACAGCTGAACAGAAATGCGGACGGGCGGCGGCCCACGATAGCGGATATACGCGACAGCGGGAATATAGAGCAGGATGCGGATCTGATACTGCTGCTCCACAGAGAACATGAACAGTCGGAGCAAGCATCGCTGATTATCGGCAAGAACAGGCACGGGGCAACGCGGGATATCCCTATGCTGTGGAAACATGAATGGACGCGATATCTGGAAACAACCCGAATGAAATAATGAATGCTGAGATAGCAGCATCCAATACTTCTGAACCGGAATAAGTAAAACAAACCGTTCAAAAAATCAAATGAAGAAAGGAGGTAAGCCTTGGAAGTAATCAAAGAAATTGGATTTGACTGGACGGCACGCGATACCAGAGGGTACTTCACGACCAACATGAAACGAGAGGTACGGAGAATGACCGGTTTTGCAGACACAAGACCGGACGAAGTAACCATTATCAAGGATCCAAAGACCAATGGCGGATATCTGATTGCGCTCGTTCCGAAGGCGTGGTTCAGCGTTAAGCCACCGAGGAAAAGAACGTTGACTGACGAGCAGAGGGTTATTATCTCAAAAAGAATGTTAGAAATCAGAAAAAACAAGAATTAGGGTAAATATAAGCTTGATGGAACGATCGCACAGATTCGACAAGGTTTTCACGTGAATTACTTGGGTTTTTAACAAACGAAAGTGACAGCCGCCGGGCTGGGGAAATATTTGAAATGATATCAGCCAATTTGATGTGAAAACAGATGCGGCGGAACAATTGAGTGAAAAATTGAAAGGGAAAAATGAATGTCAGAAGATAAAAGAACTTTAATTCGCATCCCTCGTATGCGTACACTTTCTGAAGTGTATGCCTACATCAAGGAAGCGGATCCTAATACGGCAATCTCAGCCAACTATGTTCGTTGCCTGATTATATCAGGGAAAATACCGCGAGTGAAATGCGGCAAGAAGTATCTGATCGATATCGATCTGCTGCAGGACCATCTGGTAAAATGCATGGAAGGGAACGGTTAAATTCCGCGATAAACATCGGAAAAGAACTTGATTGTAGGTTCGATAAGAGCAAACATGTCAAATGACAGAAGAAGGGAGGATGCGGATCCAATGGCAACGATTACGGAACGAAACGGCGGGTATCTGATCATGGTGAGCGAGGGCTACGGCATGGACGGACGGCAGAAGCGGAAGCTCATGACATGGCGGCCGGAGCCGGGCATGACAAAGCGACAGATAAAGGAGGAGCTTAACCTGCAGGCAGCGGTGTTTGAACGCAAGGTGCGCTCCGGACAGGTGTTGGATGGGCATGTGACATTTGCGGAGTTTGTGGATCGCTGGAGACGCGACTACGCAGAACCGAACCTCGCACCGAAGACGCTCGTTCGATATGATGATCTGCTTAAACGCATTCTCCCGGCAATCGGACACATCCGGCTGGACAAGCTTCAGCCGCATCACCTGATGGCATTCTACGCCAGCCTGCAGAACGCTGAGAATCAAAGCGGGGTCTCGTTCAAAGCGAAACCCCGCTTGCTTTCTGTGTTCGAAAAATCCGGCTTGACACGACAGGCATTGGCAGACGAAGCGGAATGCCATGTGAACACGATTTATCGCCTCATAAGGGGTCAGGGAGTTGACATCCGCATTGCGCAGATAGCTTGCGATATAGTCGGGATTTCTTTCGAGGAGGGTGCACAATTAACAAAACCTGTGCATCAACTGGCAGGAAAGACGATCAACCATCATCACCGATTGATCTCGTCGATCCTCAACCAAGCGGTGTTCTGGCAGGTGATTCCAGACAATCCTACCCGACGCGTGAAGCCGCCAAAGGTAGAGCGCAAGGAAGCGAAGTACCTTGATGAAGGGCAGACCGCGACGCTTCTGCGTCTGCTGGATAACGAACCGTACCAGAATCAGGTGATGATTCGATTCTTCCTGCTCAGCGGGGTTCGGCGCGGAGAGCTTTGCGGCTTGGAATGGAAGGACATCGATTTCGACAACCACATGATCACGATTTGCCGTACGTCGCAGTACTTGCCTGATAAGGGAATCTTCACGAAAGTCACGAAGACGGATTCTTCTGTACGCACGATCAAACTGCCGGAGCAGGCGTTCGACCTGCTGAAAGTGCATCGGAAGTGGCAACGCAAACAGCGAATTGCGATGGGGGATCGCTGGGTCGACAGCGATCGGATTTTTGCGCAGGATGACGGTTCGACTGTTCACCCGGATAGCATCACGGGTTGGTTCCACGATTTTATCTCGCGCACCGATTTGCCGCAGATTTCGATTCATTCCTTGCGGCATACGAACATCACGCTGCTGCTTGCGGCGGGAATTCCGTTGAAGACGGTGAGCTACAGGGCGGGGCACGCACAGACGTCGACTACCGCGAACATCTACTCGCACGCGATTCGAACTGCGGATGAGAAAGCGGCGGAGGTTTTAGAAGAAATGCTATAACGATCCTGAAGTTCATCAATGAGCAGTGATAATCGTTAATCGTTTTTTACGACTGAACATCCCGATAAACATCAAATAAACATCAGCTGGTAGGTTTTGACCCGCTTTTGTACCGAAATTCAACCCTTTAGATACGCAAAAACCGCCCGAATAGAGCGGTTTTTTACTGGTTGCGGGGGATGGACTTGAACCAACGACCTCCGGGTTATGAGTGCGTATTTATACGAAATATAGTTATGAAAATACAATAATAATTGAAGATAATCGCCGATCTTTGCGGATAATTCAAAATGTATTTTTAGCGATTATTAACGATTATAAGCCATTAATGATAGCGATAAACATCAAATAAACATCAGCTAGTAGGTTTCATTTTCACATTAATCAGGATAATGATTGTTCGGTAATATGAATGTAAAGGCGCTACCGAAGCCCAATGAACTCTCCACGAGGATCTCACCGCCATGTGCTTTTGCAATTGCGAGCGCGATGGCTAGGCCAATACCGCTACCGCCCGTCGTCCGTGCACGAGAAGGATCTGCGCGGTAAAAACGTTCGAAGATAAACGGCAGGTGTTCCGGCGCGATACCGCATCCGGTATCCTTGACGATCAGTACAGCACGATCATCTTTCATGTTGGTTTCGACCGAAACCGTGCCGCCCGCTGGCGTGAACTTCAGCGCGTTGTGCAGAAGGTTTATGAGAATTTGGCCGATCTTATCTCGGTCTGCGAAAACCGACGCTTGCATGCCGGAACGTGTAATGGTAACGCCCTTTTGCAGCGCAGTGGTTTCAAAATTCTGAATGGTCTGCTGACATAGGTCTTGCAAATCAAACGGCTCCCTGTTTAGAACGAGGGGTTCCGATTCATACCGTGAGAGTGTGCCGAGTTCATTCACGAGTTTGTTGAGACGCAGAATTTCCTCGCGAAGGCTGGACAAGTGCACTTCGTCCGCCGCCCACACACCATCCAGCATCGCTTCGACTGTGCTTTGCAGCGTCGTCAGTGGCGTGCGTAGTTCGTGCGCCACATCCGCGGTGAGTTGCTTGCGCAAGGCTTCCTGCGATTCCAGCGAAGCAGCGAGACTGTTGACCGAATGTGAAAGCGCGACGAGCTCCGTTGTGTTCTCGGCATGCATAAGACGCCCGCTGTAGTTACCCTCCGCAATCTTGCCCGTCGCGGTTATGACATCCGTGATGGGCTTCGAGAGCCTGCGTGCAAGATATGTGCCCAGCAGCATGCATGCACCGAGAGAAACAGCAGCTGCTACTATCAGGATGCGGTTGAGGGAGTTTAAGAACTGAATGTCGGCTTCATTGAAATAATATGGTCCGTAGTAGCCGACGGTGACCGTGCCGACTTCTCTTCCGTTGACGGTTGCCGGGAAATTCTGCTCCTCATATCCGCCTTGAAAATTCGCCTGATAAGCCTGCATGTTCTGCGCCATATTCGCTAGTATGCGCAGACATACACCGTTATTATGCACCTGCGCGTCCCATACCACGGTTCCGGTTTCATCCGCAACGCGCAAGATGACACCGTCAATCAGCAGCGCCATACCAGCCTCGCTCAGGCTGGAGGCATCCCATCTGTCACCCGCGCGAGTATAAAGGTCGGTTATTTGGGTGACGGTCTTTTTGATTGTTTGGTTTAGGCGCGTTACAGCATAGTCTTCGAACTGCTTTCCGAACGAGACATTGGCAAACAACCCGACGAACGAGAGCGACAGCAGCGCGATCATCAGGAAGGTAAGCGTCAGTTTCTTACGCAACGAGATTGGTTTCATGTATTTCCTCCGAAGCGGTAACCCACGCCGTGTACAGTGACGATATAGCGCGGTTGCTTGGCATCCGGTTCAATTTCTTGCCGAAGATTTTTTATGTGCGTGTCGATCACGCGGTTGTAACCTTCAAAATCGTCCTTCAACGCCAGTTGAATCAATTCATCCCGCGTAAAGGTACGTCCCGGATGGAGCGCGAGCGTTACGAGCAGGCTGTATTCGCTCGGTGTAAGCGTTACGAAAGCGCCTTCACGCTTGACCGTACGCGCGGTGGTGTCGATGGTGAGCCAGCCACCGTCAAATTGTATCGCCGTAGCTGGCGCTGTGCCCGCGCGGCGAAGCACCGCGTGTACACGCGCGACGACCTGCCGTGGGCTGAATGGTTTCGTCACATAATCGTCCGCGCCGATCGCTAGCCCGCTGAGGATGGAGTTCTCCTCCGCCTTGGCCGTGAGCATGATGACGGGTGTGTTGCCTCGCGTGCGGATCTCGCGGCAAACCTCCTCGCCGGAGCGTTTCGGCAGCATGAGATCAAGTAAGACCAGCGCGGGGGAAAGCTGTACGTAAAGCCGCAGCGCTTCTTCGCCGTCTGCCGCGGATTCTACAGAAAAGCCCTCCCGCTCGAGATAGGACTTCAAGACTTCTGAAATTTTCTGTTCGTCCTCGACGATGAGGATCGTCTGTTTTACTGCCATATCGCTCCTTAATAGCGAGTTATGCGCTTCCTTTTCTTCAGCATACGCCCAAAGCGTGCGCTTGACAAATGTGATTTAAGTGTGTGTGACCTGAACGATAAATCAAAGAACGAATCAATCGTTTTTCAGCTCTATATAGGCTCGCTTCCACTATTGTCATGAGCGCAGACCGCAAATTTATAACCAAATCCACGGGCGGTCAAGATATAGCGGGGTATTTTATGGTCTTCCTCGATCTTCTGCCTCAAGTTCTTAATATGGCAATCAATTCGCCTGTCGCGCTCGCTGGTGCTATAATCGAACGCGATTTCTATGAGTTCTTCACGTGTAAAGGCTTTTCCTGGATGACTAACCAGATGCGCCAATAATCGATATTCACAGCGGGTCAGCTCAACCGGGTTAAGATTCTTTGTAACGATTTTTTGATCGAAATCAATGATCAGATCACCGCTGTTGTAGGAACGAATCATGCTGAGTGGAACCCGCGTATGCTCTGTTCTGCGCAACACCGCTGTAATTCGCGCCAATAGTTCCTTGCGGGCGAACGGTTTTTTCAAAAAATCATCCGCACCGAGTCGAAAGCTCTCTAGAATATCATCTTCTGCGGCTTGTGTGGTGAGCATGATGATTGGTATATTCGAATAATTTCTTATGGCGCAGCATACATCTGCGCCTGGAATTCCGGGCAGCATGAGATCCAATATAGCTAGAGAAATCTTTTTGGTTTTGAATATCTCCAGTGCTTTTTGACCATTATCAGCAGGATAGACTTGGAATCCACTATTTTCCAGTAAGGAGGTTATCCTGTGTATATTTTTGGATTCACTGTCCGCTGCCAATATGCTTTTTTTCATGTTTAACATAGTCATCACCATTAACGTAACCAAGGTGAATGAACGGGGGATCGCAGAATGCGATCCCCGTCTTTTTTTCTCTTAGTCGGCTATATCGTAGCCTTGATCTTCAATTTCCGCTTTTATTTTGTCCACAGGCGCCGCCGACGGATCATGCGCCACCGTAACAGTTTTCGCTTTCAGATCCACTGCTACGCTTTGAACTCCAGGCAGCACCCCAACCGCGTTTTGAATCGCTTTTACGCAGTGTTCGCAGGACATGCCTTCGACATGCAGAATCGTAGTTTCCATAGTTTACAATCCTCCCGGGTGCTATGCCAGATCAAACGGTTTCAGTAGTTTCCACACCTTTGTGGTCGTTCCGTTCTCTTCAATTGGTACCTGCGCGTATACCCAACCCGAAACCTTTTCCGGATCAAGGCCCGCTGCGATCAGCGGTTCCGGATTCAAGACAAACACGATGTCTTTGTCTTGTACGCTGTTGTCATAGCCATTGGTCTTCATATCCTTCGCCCATTCAAACATATTGCCGTCGCCCAGCTTTACGCCGTAGTGGTCAAGGGTGGTGTGGTAGTTGATGGAATCGCGGTACTTGTCAACAATCTGCGTATACGCGGAGAGCGGTGTAGGATCGCCCTCGTACTTCAGCGCATCTGTGCCGAGTTTCTTCCCGACCATCAGCATTTTGCTGCCCATGGAGCCCATCGTATCACCTTCATAGAAGGCGTAATTATCGGGCAGTTTGCTGGGATCCAGCCCTGCGTCGAGGAACGGTTGCGCATCCAACTCCAACATGACATCGTGCAGAGGCGCTTTGCTGTAATCCTCGCTCCAAATGAACCGCGCCGAATCATCCGGGGCAGTCAGTGACCAGCCGACATTTAGATCATCGGCCTGCACGCGGTCACCCATTACATTCAGCACTGCGCTGAAGGAGTTGATGGATTCTTTCCCGACCACGTCGAGCTGCGAGCAGGCGGTCAGCGTTGCCGCGGTCAATGCTCCTGCCAATACCAATACGAGTGTTCTTGCTAGCTTTTTCATGTTTTTTTCCTTTCTTGGCTTTACGCCTTAAATCTTTTCAATCTCAATGCATTTGTGAGCACGGATACGGAACTCAGACTCATGGCTGCTGCTGCGAGGATCGGGTTGAGCAGCGGACCGCCGAACAGATACAGAACGCCTGCTGCAATGGGTATACCGATGACATTGTATCCAAACGCCCAGAACAAGTTCTGCTTGATGTTTCGGATGGTCTTCTTACTGAGCATGATCGCGGTCGGCACATCCAGCAGATCCGAGTGCATCAGCACAATATCCGCAGACTCCATGGCGACGTCGGTACCGGAGCCAATCGCGATGCCGATGTCCGCCTGCGCGAGCGCCGGAGCGTCGTTGATGCCGTCTCCCACCATGGCAACCTTGCGGCCTTCCGCCTGCAGCTTCTTCACCTCGTTGGACTTATCCTGCGGCAACACCTCGGCCAGTACCCGGTCGATGCCCACCTGTCGTGCGATGGCGGCGGCGGTTCTCCTGTTGTCGCCCGTAATCATCGCCACTTCAATGCCCATATTGTGAAGCCTTTCGATAGCCGCGCTGCTGTTTTTCTTGACCACGTCTGCAACCGCGATGATACCGGCTAAGTTTCCGTCGATCGCAACATACATCGGGGTCTTGCCTTCCTCCGCCAACCGGTCCGAGGATTCTTCCCAGCCGGTGAGCGAGATGGTTTTCTCGTCCATCAGCTTGCGGTTGCCGGCGAGGATGACTTGACCGTTGATCGTGGCCTGGATGCCCCGACCGGTGATGGCTTCAAACCCGTCCACCTTCAAAAACTCCAGGCTTTTGGCCTGCGCATCCTGCACAATCGCCTGTCCGAGCGGATGCTCCGAGCTTTTTTCTGCCGACGCTGTCAGCTGCAAAAGGATATCCGGATCGGTGCCATCGGATGTTAGTACATCCGTCACCGTCGGTTTGCCCTCGGTGATCGTACCGGTCTTGTCAAACACGATGGTGTTGATCTTGTGCGCGATTTCCAATGCTTCGCCGCCTTTGATCAAGATGCCGTGCTCCGCGCCCTTTCCGGTGCCAACCATGATGGCAGTCGGGGTTGCGAGACCGAGCGCACAGGGGCACGCAATGACGAGAACCGAGATGAATATGGTTAGCGCAAACGCAAGAGTATGGCCGGCAAGAAGCCACGCGACACCTGCTACAAGAGCGATGACACAGACAATCGGGACGAAGTAACCGGAGACGATGTCGGCCATCTTTGCGATCGGGGCTTTCGAACCCTGGGCGTCCTCTACCAGTTTGATGATCTGCGCCAGTGCCGTGTCTGAGCCGATTTTCTCCGCTCGGAACTGGATGGTTCCGTTTGCATTTAAAGAGGCTGCGTATACCGTGTCGCCGATCTTCTTATCCACCGGCATGCTTTCGCCGGTCAGCATGGATTCGTCGATAGCGGTATGCCCTTCCAGTACGGTGCCGTCCACGGGGATTTTCCCGCCGGGCTTTACAATGATGATGTCACCGATCTCCACCTCGTCGATAGGGATTTCTTTCTCGATGCCGTTCTGGATGATAATGGCCGTTTTCGGCGCAAGCCCCATCAGCTTTTTGATTGCCTCACTGGTACGCCCTTTGGAAACGGCTTCGAGGGTTTTGCCAAGCATGATCAGCGTGATGATGACGCCCGCCGTTTCGAAATATAAGGACTCCACTGCTCTGAAATGCCCGTTTGCAATCTGAAACAGGTTATAAACGCTGTAAATCATCGCGGCTGTCGTGCCGATGGCGATCAGAGAATCCATATTGGGGCTTCGTCTGATCAGCGCCTTGAACCCTACTGTGTAGAATTTATAACCCACTCCGATGACCGGCAGCACCAACAGCAGCTCAACCAGACCGTATATCAGCGAGAAGTTCATGGGGTTGAGCGCCTTAGGGAAGGGCAGCTGCACAAACTTGATCATCGGCACCATCGCGATGTATAGAAGCGGCAGACTGAACACGGCCGCTACGATGAACTTAGTCCACATCGTCCGAATTTCTTTTTGTTTGCGCGCCCTGTCTTCGTCTACGGCATTGGCTTTGGATATCTCCAGCGGCTGGTACCCCGCTTTCACGATGGCTTCTTTGATCATGGAAAGCCTGATCTGGTGCGGATCGTACGTCGCGGTTGCCTTTTCTGTCGCAAAGTTGACAGATGCACTGACCACACCGGGCAGCTTGCCGATGGCTTTTTCAATCCGCTGTGCGCAAGCCGCGCACGTCATGCCGCCGATCGGTATCGTTACGGAGCTGTTCTTTGTGTTCTCCACCACTTCGTAACCGATCCTGGCAACGGCTTCTTTTATGGTTGCCGGCTCAAGGCTGCCCGTATCATATTCGACAAACAGCTTTTCGCTGGCAAGGTTCACATTTGCCTGCTTGATGCCCGATAACTTCCGAACGGTTTTCTCAATCCTTTGGGCGCAGGCGGCGCAGGTCATACCTCTGATACTGAATACCTGACTCTCCATCTATGAATCACCTCACTTGTTTTCTACAGGTGGACTTGACAACTCTTGTTCCTGTGCTATCATTATAGCTGTTAAGGATAATATGACAAGTACGCACTATATTGTGATATACTTACCAAAAAGATACTATCGGAGGAATTAAACTATGCACTGCGATTCCAACGGACTGAATTGCCCGGTAGACGCCACTTTACGGCTGATCGGGGGCAAATACAAATCGCTCATCCTTTGGCATCTGGTCAGCGGGCCCCTGCGTCACGGGGAACTCCGGAGGTTGATTCCGCAAGCTACCCCCAAAATGCTGACACAACAGCTCAGAGAACTGGAAAGCGACAACTTACTTAGCCGTAAGGTCTATCCGGTTGTTCCTCCGAAGGTGGAATATTCGCTGACGGAGTTCGGGCTCAGTCTCAAACCGATATTGTCCGCCATGTATGACTGGGGTGCTGACTATATGGAAAGCAACGGCATAAAAGCCTGTTGTTCTATGACGGCTGATCATGACTGAACGCATGGGAAAGCATTTCTTCTAGCTGCGTAAAGCCCGATTCTGACAAATAAGGTGATGTCATCGCCGGCTGAGACGGACGGATTAGTATTCCGTCCGCCAATTGGAGAAGATGACTCGCGCTTCATTGAGAAAATCATATGAGATCGTGATAGATTCGTCTGTCACGGTTTTATTTTCCGCACCGATCGGCACTGGGTTGCAGCCGCCTCTCGTCACCTCGACGTCACTCATACTGAAGCGATTTCCGCAGTTCTGGCATACCAACACGTCGCCGTCCTGTTTGTAATATCCTTTGCCGGAATCGTAGCAGACCTGGCATGTATTGAATGCGGTACGGATCGTGCCATCGGGTGCTTTGACTGCCAGCACTTCCATCTTGGTTCCTTCGATTTCCAGCGGATAGAACGTTGCCGTTTCAGTAATCTCGCTGATCGGGATCACCAGATCCGCACCGGATGCAGATGAATCTGCGG
>Ga0209066_10006066_pt1 | contig 12465 bp, 12 predicted proteins | sample All_14_2_FD_187198 | JGI IMG/M metagenome (GOLD analysis project Ga0209066, IMG submission 187198) | Freshwater microbial communities in response to fracking from Pennsylvania, USA - Allegheny Zone_MetaG_DW_15 (SPAdes) (version 2) ...
GGATTTTTGGGAAGCCACCCGGAAGCCGCATCCACCTGCGCCGCCTGAAACCTGCGTGAAATCAGACACCTGACCGGCCGCCAGGGGTGGATACCCCGCGGATGCCGGAGTCCAGCTGGAAGCCAGGGTATCCACCCTGACGGAGTCCACCTCGCGGGAGTCCAGCGCGGCCAAGGCACCGCCGCATCACCATCGACAGGAACCTGCATGACGCTGAGCTTTGCCCCGGACGCGATCGAGCAATGAGCGGCAAGCGACTCGCGGGCAAGGTCGCGATCGTCACCGGCGGCGGGCGCGGGCTCGGTCGGGCGATGGTTCTCGGGCTGGCGGCGGCGGGCGCGCGGGTCGTCACGACCGCATCGCGCGAGCTGGCCGAAGTCGAGGCGGCCGCCCGGGAAGCGGGGAGCGACCGGGTCATTCCGATGCTCGCCGATGTCGCGCGCGAGAAAGACTGCGCACGGGTCGTTTCAATGGCGCGTGACCGCTTCGGCCGGCTCGACATGCTTGTCAACAACGCTGGTCGCGGGATGAAGTATGTCAGCCAGCAATTCCTGACCGAGCCGCCCCGGTTCTGGGAGACGGACCCTGATGTCTGGCGCATGGTGATCGACACCAACGTGAATGGTCCGTTCCTGATGTCGCGGGCGGCAGCCCCGATGATGATCGCGGCAGGTCGCGGGCGGATCGTCAACATCAGCATGAACCATGCCACCATGCGGCGGCGCGGCTTCTCGCCCTACGGCCCGTCCAAGGCGGCGCTGGAATCCGAGACAATCATCTGGGCTCAGGATCTGGACGGCACAGGGGTCACGGTGAATGGTCTTCTCCCTGGCGGCGCGACGGCGACAGGCATGATTCCCGACGGCCTCCCGCAAGAGGCGCGAACCAGCTTGCTTGACCCCGAGATCATTGTCCCGCCGCTTCTTTGGCTTGCCTCGGAAGCGTCGGACGGGGTGACGGGCCGGCGGCTCGACGCCTCCCGCTGGAGGGGAGAGCTACCGGAAGCTGACGCGGCTAGGGCGGCGATGGATGACGCCGGCTGGGCCGTCGCTTGATGTGGGGAGGTCTCTCCGACGCAGCGGGAGGGACGGACATGTCAGGACGACGCGCCTCGGGTGGGGCGAGGGCGGCGGCTATGCGCGCAACCCGCGGCACAACGAGGAGGCTGTTGCCACGGTCGCGGCCTCACTGGCCGAGTTCGGCTGGCGTCAGTCTTCTCCTGGTGATGTGGCCGCTTGTGTGCCGCAGGGTATAGCCGCCCCTGGGCATGTCAGAGGCCCATCCTCCGATATATTCGCGCCGCCGGACGATCCTTCACGTCAGCGCCTTGCGGAAGATTTCGATCGCATTGTCGAAGAAATCTTCGAGGCGGCTTTTGAGGTCCGGCGACAGGGCAATCAGTTTCGCGCGCCCGTCGCTCGGATCGGGCAGTTCGACGAGGAGCCCCTTGGCGATTGCATTGTCGAGATATTTCTTGGCCGTCTGCGGGCTGAGATGGCGCATGAGGAGCAGGGCTTCCTGTTTGCGCAAGGGGCCTTCGGCGGCCCAGAGGCCGGTATAGAGGTCCGAATAATTGATATCCAGGATGTCCTTGTCCTGCAGGAAGCAAACCCAAGTGCCGTCCATGGCGTTCAGGGCCTGGACAAATTTGTGTCGCCGTTGATGACGTTCGGCTGATTTTGCAGACTTTTTCATATTTTCCCTGCTGATATTTTCGCCTATATGCACATAAAACCGGCAATAAATAAACATATAAAAATAGTTGTAATTTTGTTGGTAGTTTAGTATCGTCCGGACGTCGCCTTTCCTGTCATGAGGAGCCCGGCCATGTCATCACAGTCCACCTTCTGGCGTCACAGCGATGGCGCGATCCCGAATGTGCTCGCCTTCTCCTATATCGCCTTCGCGCATGTCTCAGGCATCGCCCTGCTGACGTTCGGCAATCCGGTCGCGTGGATCGGGGGCACGCTCCTCGTCGCCCATTCTCTGATCGTCGCGGCCTATATGATCCATGACCTCGCTCATATGGCGATATTCAGGAGCCGCAAGGTGACGCTTGCCGTCGCGGAAATGCTTTTATGGTTCTGCGGCGCGGCCTATGCGCCCATCGGTCGTATCGTGCGCATGCATATGCGCCATCATGTCGATCGCGCCGATCTGGCGCTCTTCGACCCGCGCGCCTTTCTGAAGATTGCGCCGTGCTGGTTTCGTCGCCTCGTCTATGCGCTGGAGTGGTGCTACGTCCCGGCGGTCGAGCTCGTCATGCATTATCAGGTGGCGGCACGGCCTTTCATCAAAAAGGAATTTGCTTCGGAGCGGCCTCGCGTGATCTTCGTGGGCCTTACGCGCGGAGCGTTCTTCGTCTTGCTTTTCATGTTGAGTCCCTGGGCGCTGCTGGGCTACGCAGTCGCCTATATGATCTTCCTCACCGAGCTTTTCATCGCCGACGCCTATGCGCATGCCTATGAGTTCTTTCTCGTCGGCGATGCGAATGAAAAGGTCTCGCGCGAAGGGCGGGGCGGCGACGATTACGATCTGCATCACACTTACTCGAACCTCATTTCGGTGCGTTATCCCTGGCTCAACCTGCTCAATCTGAATTTCGGCTACCACTCGGTGCATCATGACGCGCCGTCGCTGCCCTGGTACAAGCTGCCGGAGGTGCACCGCCGGACCTATCCGGCGGATGCGCCGCAAGTGCTGCCCTATAGCGAGCTGTGGCGTTCGTTTCATGCCAATCGCATCAAGCGCATCGAAGCGCTCGACGCAGGCTCGATCGGCGAAGGCCCCGGTCGTGCCGACGGGTTTCTCGGCGTCCACGGCGTCTCCTTCCTGACCGTTGTATGAGCGGCAAGGCGATGGAATTCTCCGGCAAAACAGTACTCATCACGGGCGCGGTCACGGGTATCGGTCGCGCCGCCGCGGAAGCCTTCCTCCGTGAAGGCGCAACGGTGGGCGTCAATCATCTTGATCGGTCGGCGCAGTTTGCCGGGATGGCGGACGCGCTGAGCGATTTGCCTGGAAAGTTGGTCGAATGCGAAGCCGATGTTCGCGTGGCCGATGCCGTGCAGCACATGGTCGATGGGTTAATGAAAGAGACCGGCAGGCTCGACGTGCTCGTCAACAATGCCGGCATTTCACAGGTGAAGCCCTTTCTCGAAACCACTGAGGAAGACTGGGATGCGATCATCGATACCGATCTCAAATCTGTCTTTCTGTGTTGCCGCGCGGCGATCCCGTATATGCGTGCGCGAGGAGGGACGATCGTCAATATCGCGTCGGAGCTGGCCCTGAGCGGGCGGGCGCATTTTGCTCCCTATACGGCGGCGAAGGGTGGGGTCATCAGCCTGACGCGGTCTCTGGCGCGCGAGTTCGCGCCGGCCATCCGTGTCAATGCCGTGGCGCCGGGACCGACGCGCACGCCCCTTCTCGAAAAGGAAGCGCAAGCGTCCGGCCACAAGGAGGATATGGATGAGATACCTCTGGGGCGCTATGCGGAGCCATCGGAAATCGCTGGAAGTATTCTTTTTCTGGCGTCGCCGCGGGCGAGCTATTACTGCGGCGATGTCATCAGCCCCAATGGTGGCGCGGTGATGCGCTGAAAGAGAGCATTCGAATGTTCCAAGCAGAATATGCCCATCGGCGGATCGAACTCATGTCCTGGACGACCTATCGGGACCGCCTGAAGGACAATCCGATCATCTTCCTGCCGGTCGGGGCGCTTGAGCAGCATGGTTCGCATCTGCCGTTGGGGTGCGACGCGATATTGTCGGAAGCCATCTCGGCGCGGGTGGCCGAAGGGCTCGACGGGTTGCTGCTGCCAGCGCTGCGTTACGGTTACAAGTCGCAGGCGCGCAGCGGCGGTGGGCAGCTTTTCCCTGGCACGACCAGCCTCGACGGGGCAACGCTGACGGCGATGCTGCGCGATATTCTGCGTGAAGTGGCGCGGCACGGCGTCCGCCGTGTCGTCGTCGTCAATGGTCATGTGGAGAACCAGTGGTTCCTGACGGAGGGCATCGATCTGGCCTTGCGGGACCTTGCGCCTTCGCAAGGGCAGATGAAAATCCTGCGCTGCGAGTACTGGAACTACACGCCGCAGGACGTTCTGGTGAGCATGTTCGAGGGGGCGTTTCCGGGCGTCGATCTGGAGCATGCGGCGCTTCTCGAAACATCCATGATGCTCGCATTGCAGCCGCAACTCGTAGATCTCGATGCGATTCCCGAGGATGCTCTGGGGAGCTTTCCCGGGCATGACGTCTATCCGCAGGACGGGCGCGGCGTACCCTCATCCGGCGTGTTGGCGCCCGCGCGCGCCGCTTCGGTCGAAAAGGGCGAGACGTTGATCGAGAGTACCGTGGCGGAAATGGTCGCCGCCTTGCGCTGCGAATTTGCCGTGTGAAGCGCGGCAATATTCGTTCATCATCCGTTTGAAAACGTGCTCGCTCATGGCCGGTCAGGACGGAACAGTCCCTGTTTCCCCGCAAAACGAAGACCGCTAGACCTCTCCGTGGGGCCGGACGATTGTTTGCCGTGCCGTTCACATAGACAGTCGCCTTGCGCAGGCTCTTGCGGCCGAGCCGCCTTCGGCTCGATCCGGTCGCTGCCCCCGCTTCACGACCAAATTGATTGCATCAGAATTAATTTCTGACGTATTATGTGGTTATGAATAATCAACAAGCAAACCGTCGGCGACTCACTTCCGGGCTGCTGCAAGCGGGTCGGCAATGGCGGCGGCTGGCGGAAGCCGCCCTCGCGACCGACGATATTTCCGAGGCCTGCGCCTCTCCTCTCATCTGGCTGAGGCGGCTCGGCGGCGGCGTGCGGCAGGTGACCCTGGCAGCGCACGTGGGCGTCGAAGGCACCTCCCTTGTCCGTTTGCTGGACCAGCTCTGCGAAGCCGGGTTCGTGGTGCGCCGGGACGATTTGGAGGATCGCCGCGCCAAGACCCTGTGGCTCACCGAGGCGGGAGAACAGATCGCGGAGCGCATCGAGCGCACCATCGCCAAGCTGCAGTCTCGTGTCTTGGCGGAGGTCAGTGAGGCGGACGTCGAGGCAACCCTGCGGGTGCTGGACACCATCGAGCGAGCCCACACCCGCCTGCAACAGGGTCCCTCCCTCCTCGGAGCTTTTCCGGAGGCGGGCCGGTGAAACTTCCCTCGGCGCGCGACTGGCTGTTCTCCACCAAGGCCTTCACCGCCGCCATGCTGGCGCTCTACGTGGCCCTAGCCGTAGATCTGCCGCGCCCCTATTGGGCCATGACCACGGTCTATGTGGTGTCCCACCCGCTCACCGGCGCCACTACCTCCAAGGCGCTCTATCGCATGCTCGGTACCCTCATCGGCGCCACCGGCGCGGTGGTGCTCGTGCCGACGTTCGTGAGCGCCCCCGAGCTTCTGAGCATCGCCGTCGCTGCCTGGATCGGGGGGCTGCTCTACCTCGCCCTACTCGATCGCACGCCCCGCAGCTACGTGTTCATGCTGGCGGCCTACACTCTGCCCATCATCGCTTTGCCGACGGTCACCGCGCCGGGGACCATCTTCGACGTGGCTCTCGCTCGCAGCGAAGAGATCATCCTCGGGATCCTGTGCGCGAGCCTTGTGGGCGCGGTCGTGTTCCCGGTGAGCGTCGGGCCGGCCTTCGCCGCCCGCATCGGCGGCTGGCTGCGCGATGCCGGCGCCTGGGCCGGCGAGGTGCTGCGTGGCGAGGTGACGGATGAGGCCGCGCCCCTGGTCCGACAGAATCTCGCCGCGGACGTCGCGGCGCTCGACGCGCTCATCACGCAACTGGCACACGATCCCGAGGCGCGCGCCTTCGCCCGCGAAGCCGGAGAGCTCCGCGGACGCCTGCTGCTGCTCCTGCCGGTACTGTCCTCCCTCAACGACCGGATGCGCGCGATCACCCGCGAGGAGGCGATGGGCAGCGCGCGGGACGATCTTGTCGTCCTCGCCCGCGAAATCGCGGACTGGGTCGGGGGCGCTCCCGACACGCCGGAGCGGTTGCGCGCACGGATCGCTGAGCTAACTCCGGATCCCGGCGCCCTCAATGACTGGCCCAGCCTCCTTCATGCGAACCTCTGTGCCCGCCTCAAGGAGTTTGTCGATCTCTGGCAGGACTGCCTCGCGTTACGTCGACAGGTGGCTGGGGACCCTGCTGCGGGACACTGGCCGCCGGTGCTGCACCACCGCCCCGTTATCGGCACCGCGCGCCATCATGATCACGGCCTCCTGCTGTTCTCCACCGCTTCCGCCGCGCTCGCGACCCTGACCGCGAGCATGATCTGGATCGTGAGCGGATGGCCCGGTGGCGCCAATTTCGTGGCGATGGCCGCCGTCGCCTGCTGCTTTTCCGGCGCCCAGGACCGGCCAGCTCCGTTCCTCTGGATGATGGTGGTCTGGGGCACCACGGCCCAGGTGGTCGCCGGGGTCCTTCTGTTCACGGTGGTGCCCCAGGTCCACGATTTCGCGATGCTCGTGCTGGTGCTCGCGCTCCCGTTCCTGTTGGTTGGGGCGCTCATTCCCCGCCCGGAACTCGGCCTCGTCACCCTCCTGCTCGCCGCGACTGGAGCAGGCTCCCTCTCGGTCCAGAGCCACTACAATGCGGATTTCACCGTTTATATGAATGAAAGCCTGGCGGTGACCGGCGGCTTCCTGTTCGCCTGGATCTGGGCGTTGGCGACCAAACCCTTCGGCGCCGAGATCATCGCCCGCCGCCTCGTGCGCTCCGGCTGGGCGGACCTTGCCGCCTGCGCCGCCGGCAGCCGCCTGCAGGACCACCGTGTACTCGTAAGCCGCATCTTCGACCATCTCGGTCAGCTGATGCCCCGCCTTGCGGCCAGCGCCATCGACAATGACCTCGCCACGGATGGGCTGAGGGGCCTGCGCATCGGCTACAATATCCTTGATCTCCAGCGCGACCGCCGGGCGCTGCCTGGTGCCGCGAAGGACACCATCAATGCCGTCCTCGCCGGAGTGGCCGGGCATTTCCGCGCGCAGGCCAAGGCCGGTGCCGCCTTGTCCCCGCCTGTCCCGCTGCTGGATCAGGTGGACCACGCCATCGCTGCCGTGCTGGCGCGACGCGAGGGGCTGGCCGCGGACAATGCCCTGCAGGCGTTGGTGGGTCTCAGGCAAGCCCTGTTCCCCCATGCGGCAGCGCCCATCCTCCCGCCGGTGGCCGCCGTCGGCACCCCGCCCTTGCTCGCGGCCAAATGAGAGGCCCGAGGAGACCCCAGATGCCTGCGGAAATCGACATTTTCGGCGTCTACTTGCCGACTTTTCTCCTCCTCGCGCTCGCCGCCATGGCGGTCACGCGGCTCATCTCGCGTGTCATCACACGCGCCGGGCTCGGCCGGCTCATCTGGCACCGGGCGCTGTTCGACCTCGCCCTGTTCGTCCTCGTGACGGGCGCGGGCTATTTCCTTCTTGAACGGATCACATGATGAATATCGACGTCGCGAAATGGGGCCGCGTCTGCGTGACCCTCGGCGTGCTGGCAGGTGCGCTGCTCGTGGGCCGCGCGCTCTGGGACACCTACATGAATGCCCCCTGGACGCGGGATGCGCGCGTGCGCGCCGACGTGGTCAGCATCGCCCCAGACGTATCGGGGCTGGTGAGCGAAGTCCTGGTGCGTGACAACGCGACCGTGAAAAAGGGCGACGTCCTGTTCCGGGTGGATCGCGAGCGCTTCGCACTGGCTCTGAAGCAGGCGGAGGCTGCGGTCGAGGGCCGTGCCGCGACACTAGAGCAGGCGAAGCGCGAGCTCGCGCGCTATGCCCAGTTGCGCGAGCGGCAGGTGGTCTCGCAGCAAAATGCCGAGCAGGCCCAGACCAGCCTGACCCAGGCCGACGCCGCCTGGCGGCAGGCGGTGAGTGAGCGCGACCTCGCCGACCTCAACCTCGAGCGCTCGGAAATCAAGGCGCCAGCCAACGGCATCGTCACGAATCTGGAGCTGCGGCGGGGCGATTATGTCTCCACCGGCAAGGCTGTCGTGGCGCTGGTGGACACGGATTCGCTCCGGGTCGAGGGTTATTTCGAGGAAACCAAGCTAGCGCGCATCCATGTGGGGGATCCCGTCACGATCCGGCTGATGGGGGAGCCGACCCTGCTGCGCGGTCGCGTGCAGAGCGTCGCGGCCGCCATCGAAGATCGCGAGCGCGTCGTCGGCACCGGCCTCCTCGCCAACATCAACCCCACCTTCAACTGGGTGCGCCTTGCCCAGCGCGTGCCCGTGAGCATCGCCCTGGAGGAGGTGCCACCCGATATCCGCCTCGTGGCAGGCCTCACCGCCACCGTGGAGATTCAGCCTGTCTCCCCTGCGGCCGGAAAGACCGTGCACGCGGATAAGCCGGATGCCCAATCCGCGCAGGCCTCCCGGTCGGTCCGGTGAGGGCGGTGCGCCTTGCTGTCGGCAGGTGGGTCGCAAGGGCCGTCCCCCTTCAGCTACGGTGCCAGGACGAAAAGAGCTGGCCTCGCAAATTTGCGACAGTAGCTTTTGGACAGTAGCTTAAGTGGATTTTCTGCCTGACAGCAGCGAGAATTGCCGCTGTCAGGTGATGACATGACGAAGTGTGCCGCACCCGGCTTTCTGGACACGCGGTTGCACTATGCGGCGCGGTGGAGGGTCGTGTCGAGGCGCACGGCGCGAGCGTCGAGCGGGTGAGATAGCCGTTCTTCTCGATCAGCCACTCCTCGTCCCGGATTCGCGACTGAACCATGGCGACATCCAAAGCTTGGACATGCCCAGCCGTAAAGGCATTGTAAAGCAGAAAGGCGACGATGACCGGCTTTCAAGATGTGCGGCTTGCCAAGGTGATCGCGAAGCGCCTGAAGCTTGTCGAGCGCTTCCTCGTTGATGCGCAGGCAAGCGGTGGCGGGATGCGGCCGTGGCCCTGCGCTGGACGGGGGCCGCCATGATCGAAGCAGCCAAGGGCTTCCACCGACTGAAGGCCCACAAGCAGTTGCCCAGCCTGCGCACCGCCCTTCTCGCCCATCAGGCCAAGTGCGTCGGCGGCGTCGGCCTTGACCCTGTCCGCGAAGCTGCATAGCCTCCCCAACCAGCAACGCCCGCCGCCCTCTTTTCAACATCGGGCGGGACATCCCCCCGGATGTACGGGGATAAGCCATTGAGGGGCAGCAATACTATCGACATTGCGACAAGAAGGACAGATGAACAAGCTCGCCGGTGCTTTGATGTTGCCTATGGCCATCCTGGCTCTCGATGCAATGCGGGCGATCTTCTACAGGCTAGTGTCGGAAAGAAGTCGATTTCCCGGCATCAATCGTTTCAAGTCGGCACCCCGAACGCGGCTTCTCTCGACTGGCGGCGCCATCGCGATACCTCAAGGAGCCAGGCACCGTGCGAGCTGATTTGGAAGGACTGACGAGCGGCGAAGTGCAGTCCCAACTCGCGGCAGAAGGCTACAATGAACTCCCGCGCGCTGGGCACCGCTCCCTGCTGCGGATAGTCTTCGACATCATGCGTGAGCCGATGTTCGGTCTGCTCATTGGTTCCGGCGTGATCTACCTTCTGCTCGGCGATCACACCGAGGCATTGATGCTTCTCGTCTTCGCGTCGATTTCGGTCATCATCGCCATCGTGCAGGAGAGCCGCAGCGAGCGCGTGCTCGAGGCGCTGCGAGATCTCACCAGCCCACGCGCGCTCGTTATTCGCGACGGCGAGCGACAGCGAATCCCAGGCCGCGAGGTGGTGCGTGGCGATATCGTCGTTATCGGCGAGGGCGACCGGGTTCCCGCCGATGCGCGCCTGGTTGAGGCGACCGATTTGCAGGCCGACGAGTCGCTCCTGACGGGTGAATCGGCCCCGGTCCGCAAAGTCGTGGCCGGCGATGACGTCCCTGCCGCGCGGCCAGGCGGTGACGATTTGCCTTTCGTCTTCTCCGGCACCCTTGTGGTGCGCGGCCAGGGGCTGGCGCGGGTTCATGCCACCGGGCCGCGCAGCGAGATCGGCCAGATCGGCCAGGCGCTGGAGGCGATCGACAGCGCGCCGCCCCGCCTGACACAGGAAACCCGCCGGCTGGTACGTGTCTTTGCCATCTTCGGCCTCGCGGCCTGCGCCTTGACGGTTGTTCTCTTCGGGCTCTGGCGGGGGTCCTGGCTCGAGGCGCTGCTCGCCGGCATCGCGCTTGGCATGTCGATGCTGCCCGAGGAGTTTCCTCTTGTCCTGACCGTGTTCACTGTCATGGGCGCGTGGCGGATATCGCGGGCGCGCGTGCTCACCCGCCGCGCCGCGGCCATCGAAACCCTCGGGGAGGCGACGGTCCTGTGCACCGACAAGACCGGCACGCTGACCGAGAACCGCATGACGATCGTCTGCCTCGCCGCCGGCGATGAGATGTTCCGTCTTGAGTCCGGACGGGAGACGGACTTGCCGGACGAGTTCCGGCGCCTCGTCGACTGCGGCCGACTCGCAAGCGCTCCCGATCCGTTCGATCCGATGGAGAGGGCGTTTCATGCTTTGGCCGCGCAGGTAGGCAGCAGCAAAAGCGACGCGGAGGACAAGCAAGAACTCGTGCACAGCTATGGTCTGCGTCCGGATCTGCTCGCGGTGACACAGGTCTGGAAGGTTTCCGGGACAGACGATTGCAGGGTCGCCGCCAAGGGTGCGCCGGAGGCGATTGCCGCGCTTTGCCGGCTTGATCAGGAAGCGCTGGGCGCGCTCGCCCGCGACGTCGACCGCATGGCCGCCGAGGGCATGCGGGTCCTGGCGGTGGCGGAGGCGCGCTTTCGCGGCGAGGAGTGGCCCGCATCGCCGAAGGGGTTCGCGTTCACTTGTCTGGGCCTTGTCGGGCTTGCCGACCCGCTGCGGGCATCAGTGCTGGGGGCAGTGAAAGAATGCCGCTCGGCTGGTATCCGCGTCATCATGATCACGGGAGACTATCCCGCGACGGCCCTGGCGATTGCCAATAAGGCGGGTCTCGCCGCCGATACCGTCGTCACCGGCGATGACATCGAGGCGATGAGCGATGCGGAACTGAACCGGCGGGTAGCCTCGGTCTCCGTATTCGCCCGTACCATGCCGGCGCAGAAGCTGCGGATCGTCCGCGCGCTCAAGGCGACGGGGGCCGTCGTCGCAATGACGGGCGACGGGGTGAACGATGCCCCCTCGCTCAAGGCCGCCGATATCGGCATCGCCATGGGCGGCCGCGGCACCGATGTAGCGCGGGAAGCCGCCGCGCTCGTGCTGCTCGACGACGACTTCGGCTCGATCGTCAAGACCATCCGCCTCGGTCGACGCATCTACGACAATCTGCGCAAGGCAATGGGCTATATCCTCGCCGTGCATGTGCCGATCGCCGGCCTGGCGCTACTGCCGTTGCTGACCGGCCTGCCCATCATCTTCTCGCCGATCCACATCGCCTTTCTCGAGATGATCATCGATCCCGTTTGCTCGTTGGTCTTCGAGGCGGAAAAGGAGGAGAAGGACATCATGAGCCGACGGCCGCGCGCGGCGACGAGCCGTCTGTTCTCATCGGGGCTCGTGCTCTGGAGCCTGCTGCAGGGCATTCTCGCCTTCGCGGCGGTTGCCGTGCTCTATCTGCTGGCGTTGCGGCGCGGCATGCCCGCGGGAGATGTACGTGCGCTTACCTTCGTGTCGCTCGTTCTGGCTAATCTGGGTCTGGTGCTGGTCAACCGCTCCTTCGACAGCTCGGTGCGCGGGGCGCTGCGGTGGGACAATCGCGCGCTGTGGTGGGTGAGCGCCGTCGCCGGCGTGCTGCTGGGCACTGCCCTGGCGTGGGCGCCGGCACGCGATCTTTTTCGCTTCGGGCCGCTGCACGCCGACGATCTCGCCGTCGCGTTCGGGACCGCCATAGGTCTGGTTGTCGTCCTGGAGATCCTGAAGCGATCCTGGCGCGGGTGGCTGACGGCCTGAGTTCGGAGCGAGGGGTGGGCGTTCACGCCATCAAGGACTATGCGCGACGGGTGGCGAATAAGGCGGTGACGCTACGAGAGGATGGGACGAAGTACACGATCCCCGAGAAATGGATGCGCTGTCCAACCGCATCGCCGTCCTCGCGATCGCAACGATCTCGCTGACCGCCTGCGCGACGGGCGGTTCTGAACCGCGCATCGTCACGGTCTGCCCTCCCGTCATCGAGTACAGCCGCGACTTCCAGGCGCGCGCGGCCGACGAGCTCGATCTGCTGCCGGATGAATCCGCCATCGCCGAGATGCTAAGCGACTACGCCGTGCTGCGAGACCAGACACGAAGTTGCAGTAGATGAAACACTCGGCATCGATCGTCCACCGCTCTTACTCGACAACCGGATAAAACGGCCGCCCCCAATCCTCGTGGGGATTTTCCATCATCAGGTCGACGAATACCGGCATCAGGAAGGCAAGTATTGCAGCGCCGTCGCGGACCTGCGCCCGGTTGACCCCACTGTTCCAGGTTGATCCGCCATGGACCAGCTGGTTGCGCAGGACGTAAAGCCGGTCAAAAACGAAGCTC
>Ga0209066_10006067_pt1 | contig 12465 bp, 9 predicted proteins | sample All_14_2_FD_187198 | JGI IMG/M metagenome (GOLD analysis project Ga0209066, IMG submission 187198) | Freshwater microbial communities in response to fracking from Pennsylvania, USA - Allegheny Zone_MetaG_DW_15 (SPAdes) (version 2) ...
GCGGTGCACGCCGAGGAAGCCGGCGAAGAAGACGAGGACGAACAGCACCGCCCAGGATTTGTCGTGCGGGCCCGACGCGAAGGCCGGGCTGGCCGCAGCGGTCACGGCGCGTTGAGGGGCCCCGCAGTGCGGGCAGGCGGGTGCGGACTCGTGGATGCTCTTTCCACAGCCGCGACAGAAGACCATCGACATGGTGACTCCAGGGCAGGCGGGCCTGGGCACCCTGCCCCGGCCCAGAAAGCGAGAAGCCCCCGGAGCCCGAAGGCTGCGGGGGCTGGTGGGGGGGCAGTCCGTCGTCAGCGCAGGTGGACGGTCACGGCGCGATCGGCGCAGGTGGCCGCGATGATCAGCAGCGGCACGAGCACGGGCGCCCAGGGGCCGGTGAAGGCAGCGGGAAGCGCAGCGGCGCGGACGGCGGAAGACAGGAACGACATGGTTTCTCCTCGGACAAGCAGACGTGGAAACGCCCCGGGCCGGCAGGCTGCGGGGCGGGGTTGGGCACACGCGGTACCGGGGAGATGAGATGTGGTTGAGGGTGCTGGCTGCGACACGGATGGCTACTTCGCCAGCCTTTGGGAGAGCGCGGCCACGTCATCCGGCAGGAGCGCGGGGAACAGTCCTTGATCCAGCCGAAAGTTGACCGTCGTCCGGGACCTTCCGTTCGGGAGGTGTGTTGCTTGCCGGGTGCAAGGCTGAGTCGCCGTCCACATCGAAGCCATGCCAATGTCTGCGGTGTAGAGGACCGCCCTCTGATTCGAAAACAGCGCGTGCGCGTTGTGCAGCAGCTCCAGAGCGTACAAGTCTGCGAGCGCGTTGTACGCGTCCTCCTCTGAGTAGTTCGGGCCCGGCTTCACGACGGCACGCCCGGGTTTTGCGGACCGATGGTCTGGCACGTTTGGCCCAGAATCGTAGATGCAGCTGAGCAGGGAAAGGACCACCAGACTATCTGTCCTGACCTCCAACTCGTTCGCCAGCCGGATGACTCGCTCTTCGAGGGCACGGCGCTCTGCGACGGTCACCTTGTTGTGAACCAGCCGAGCAGCCCGGACCAGCAGGGCGATGTGACGTTCACGAGCCTCGGCACCTTCCAGCAACATGCCACGAAGCGCCCTTCGGTGGCCGGCCCCGACCCTCTGGACTTTCGCACTGGGCAGTACTTGCGATAGCTGCCTGAACGCCCGATTCAGTTCGACACGCAACTCCCAATCTGTCGGCGGGCGCCGCCTGCCGCCTTCCAACGCAAACAACATGGGACTGACGAGGAAGGAGTCCAGACCAAGCCACCTGACCAGTGACGAGTCTGGCGCCTCGGCCCCGTGCTCATTCCACTGCGCCTGCAGCTTTTCAAGCCGAATGACAAGGTTGCGGTCCAGCCACGCAATATCCCTGTGCGCCCAGGGCATCGGCAGCCAACCTCCATCCACCAAACCGAATGCAGGGACTGCACTGCTCGGGACCATCTCCGCAGTCACTGTCAAGGGCCCCTCGACCTCCAGGCCGGTCATGGATGTCGGCGCAGAAGCATTGCTGATCTCTACCCTGAACGAAGACTCGCGCTTCATCGCCCAGGCGACAAAATTCTCATGAGACAGCGGTCGCACATCGAACTGCCTCTCAAGGTAGGGAAGGAACTCGATGACACGTCCATCCTCACCCACATGGCGAAGCACGCCAGTTCCGCGGCGTGGCAGCGAGCTGGGGGAAGACTCGGCAATGGTGATGTCTAGCTCTGCATCCATAGCCACCAATCATGGGACACGCCCGCAGGCTGAAAAAAAGCAAGCCTAGGTCACGGTGAACTGGGCTTGCTCGAAGGGCGCAACACTGACGATTTTTTGAGCCCAGCAGCGTTGCCAAAGACTCTGGTTCTCCCGGCCGGGGTGGCCCTACGAGGGCGTGGGCCAGGGTCATGACATCGCACTACGGCTAGAGGCTGCTGCGCCGGCTCGGCAAGGGGGAACACGGCGGTACCCGGCGCGCTTCACCGCCTCTTCGTGGCAAGGCAGCTGAAGGCAGGCACTCATTGCCCCTAGTTGTTGGGCCCCATGTGATCATTGGCCCATTCGCAGCTGGCCGCTGTACCGAGCAAGACAGGTCATGCGCGAGGTGCTGAGCAACCAGACAAGAGGGGCGACCACATGAGCCAGATCCACCCGCAGGCACGCACGACGCCGCGTGTACGCGCCGAGATCCAGGCGTCCACGGACAGCCCGGCAGAGTTGGCCCGCCGGTATAACATCTCCGAGCCGACCGCGGCGAAGTGGCAGGGCCGAGACAGCGTGGAGGACCGCAGTCATCGTCCCCACAAGCTCAGCACGACCCTGACTGCCGCGCAGGAGGCCATCGTGGTGGAACTGCGCCGACTGCTGCTGTTGCCCCTGGACGACCTGCTGGTGGTCACGCGCGAGTTCGTCAATGCGCAGGCGTCGCGCTCGGCGCTGGACCGCTGCCTGCGTCGCCACGGGGTGAACAACCTGCGCGAGTTGCAGGCGGCAGTGAGCGGGGAGCCGGCTCAGACAGCCACGCCAAAGCGCTTCAAGGACTATGAGCCCGGCTTCGTGCACGTGGACATCAAGTACCTGCCGCAGATGCCTGACGAGACCGCGCGGCGCTATCTGTACGTGGGCATCGACCGGGCCACACGCTGGGTGTTCGTGCGCATCTACGCGGACATGGAAACCACCAGTGCGGTGGACTTCGTCAACCGCCTGCACGAGGCCGCACCCATGCGCATCGACAAGCTGCTGACCGACAACGGCGCGTGCTTCACCGACCGTTTCCAGCGCAAATCCAGTGCCCCCAGCGGCAAGCACCACTTCGACGTTCGCTGCCGCGCCCTGGGCATCGAGCACCGCCTGTGCCCGCCCAAGCATCCCCAGACCAATGGCCTGGTCGAACGCTTCAACGGTCGCATTGCCGAGGTCGTCGCACAGACACGGTTCCACAGCGCCGCTGAGCTGGAGCAGACCCTGCTGCAGTACGTCAAGGTCTACAACACCCGCATCCCACAGCGCGCTCTGGACCATCTCACGCCACTCGATGCCCTCAAGTCCTGGCGCGCCAAGTCACCCGACTTGTTCAAGAAGCGGCCAAAGGACCTCCCGGGTCTTGACACCTAGTCAGGGGTACGAAGGCAACTGACTCAGCCCGACACGCGATGTCCGCGCCGGCCTAGACGCGCTGCTCGCCGCCGTCAGCGCCAGGCCGACCGACCAGATGCAGGTGCATCTGCTCGGCCCGGGGTGTTTCGGCCGGCGGTGGTGGGCTCCTCACCTCGTGGACCTCGCTGACGACGTAGCCGGTGACCTCGGTGCCACCGGTTTCGTCCTCGCGCTGCAGCACTTCCAGGTCGCAGAGCAGCGTGGTTCCGTTCTGGAACTGCACACGCTTCGCAGCGACGCGATCGCGGAAGCCCTCGTCCTGCAAGTCGAAGCTGATGACCTTCTTGTCGAAGATCCCGCGCCACTTCAAAGAGCCCGATCTCAGCACGGGCGCCACGACCTCGATCTGGATGCGCTTGTAGACGAGGGGCTCCATGTCCACGCGATCGACAACGAAGTCGACGAAGGTCGCTCGCCGTACCAGCCGCTCGGCAGCCTCGCGCTGGTGGGCTTGGGCGTAGCCCACGGCTTCGATCCTCGCGTCTTCGAGCAGAGCCTCGTAGTAATTCGACCGTCGGCGTGCAATCTTCTTCCGCGCCAACAGGGCCTTCGCGATGTCGTCGGGTGTTGCAGGTGGCTCCAGTGGAAGCGCGACGGGCTTCTGCTCGCTCGCCTTCTTCTGCGCCCGCTCTTCTGCCGCCGCAACCTTCTCGGCGATTTCGAGCTTCAGCTTCTTCAGAGTCAGCTCGTTGAGCAGGGTCTGCTGCTTCGTCTGGCGCAGCTTGGCGAGGTAGAACGGCGTCCCGAGCAAGGGGCTGAGCACAGCCATCACGAACGTGATCTGCTCCTTGTGCTGAAAGATCAGGTCCAGGTACTCGATGACGCCACCCTCGCCATAGGCCTTGGTTTCGACCTGGAAAGGGACGCCCAGTGTGCCGCTCACCTCTCGCAGCAGGGCGAGGAGTTCGCCTTCGGCCTTGTTGCGGGTGACCGCGTCCATCTGGTGAACACCACCCTGCAGGTGGTAATGGACCTTCAGCTCACCGGCGCCGTTGCGCCATGAGTCGTTCGGGGTTTCGAGAGCGTCCGTCATCTTCTTCGCCTCCACTTCTCGGCGAAAGAATATTCCAGATCGGGTCGGGCACTGTCCCAAGCGCGCGTGAGCGTGGTCCGCTTGCGTGCAAGCTGCTCGGTCGGCACCCCGCAAACCCCCTGTGCACAGCGGACCACCGCACGCAGCCCGCAGCCCGGCACTCAAGCGTGTCGGCCCGACCGTGCCGTGGACCGGAGATGCACCGCACAACGGAATTCGCTGGGCCGTTGCGCGGGCATCGAAGACGTGCTGGACGACCCTTAACCCATGTCCCGCATGGCGAACTCAGACCTCTGGCCGACGCGCCGCGCTGCACAGGCGCAAAGGGCTCGAAATCCGGTATACGGTACTCCCGTATCGAGGGTTCGAATCCCTCCTTCTCCGCCAAAGCACAAGACCCAGCACCGCCCGCGGTTCGCTGGGTCTTTTCATTCAGGGTTCCCAAACGATGTCCCGCTGGATACATGCCCTGCGCCTTTGGCGGGGGGTGCTGGTGCTGATGCTTGGCGCCGTCCTTTACCTGGCCCTGGCACCGAATCCGCCACAGTCGGGCACTTTGGGGTGGGACAAGCTCAACCACGTGCTCGCGTTTGTGGCGCTGGGGAGCGTGGCGCGCCTGGGGGTGGTGAGGCCATGGCCCTGGATCGCTACGGCATTGCTGGGCTTTGGCGGCCTCATCGAACTGCTGCAGATGCTCACCCCCACCCGCTCTGCGGAATGGGCTGATTTGTTGGCCGATGCGCTGGGGATCGCCATCGGTCTGATGTTGGCGACATGGTGGCGTGACCGCGCCCTTTAGCCCTCAGCCGCGAGCCGCCCCTCGTCATCCATGTGACGCCAGGCCCGACCGGCCGGGAAGACAGCTCAGCTCAGCGCAACTTGGTCAATGCCAGATCGGGCGCCATCCACGGCAGCAGGCCCTGCCCGATGGAGCGCAACTGCGCAGTGGCGGTGAAGCCATCATGCAGCGCGTTGAGGTAGGCGACACGCAGCTGGTAGTGCTCTGACTCTGCGGACATCAGGTCAAACAGCGAGCGCCGCCCCAGGCGTGCCCACTGTTCGTAAGTGGCATTGCGCACCAGATCGCTGTCCTTCAACACCTCGGCGTACTGCCGCGCACGCGAGAAGGCGTTGGTGGCGGCTTCATAGAAGGTGCCGGCCAGTTTGAGACGCTCGCTGAGCAGGGCCTCGTAGTCGCGCTTGGCGGCGTAGGCGCGCTCCTGCGCCGCGCTGCTGGCCGATTTGGTGACGCCGCCGTCATCGATCACATACGTCACCTTCACCCCCGCGCTCCAGTTGCCGGCGGTGGTCTGGCTCTGGCGGCTGGCACCGCTGCCCACTTCCCAGTTGACCTTGGGCTTGGCATCGGCCTGGGCCGCCGCGGCATAGCTATCGAGCGCTTGCGCCTGCAGCTTGAGACGACGCAGATCGGGGCTTTGCTGGATGCGCTCGGTCACCGACTGCAGCGAAGGCACCTCGGTGAGCGGCACGCCCACGGCGCCCCAGGGCTCGACGTTGTTGGCCACCAGTTTGCGCAGGCGCGTATCGGCCTGCCGCAGTTGCGACAGCGCTTCCTCCCGCGCGATCTCGGCCTGCCGCTGGCTCTTGCGCGCCTGCAGCAACTCACTGGCACGACCACGGTCGTTGGCCACGATCTGCTCCAGCGAGCGCACCAGGCACGACATCTTGCCGGCGTACTGCTGGTACACCTTCACCTGCAGGCGATAGCGGTTCAGGTCGAGCACCGTGCCCAGCGCCTCGTTCACCATGCGCTCGCGCATGGAACCCAGCGCGTTGTCGCCGGCTTCAGCCAGGCTGCGCTTCCAATCGCTCAAACGGTCCAACCTGCCGCCGTCGTACAACGGCGCAGACGCTTTGACACCCACGTCGCCCTGCGCCCCCGCCGATTGGGTCGCCCCCAGCACCCGCGCCTGGCCAGCGCCCACGCTCGCGTTGACCGAGAAGACCGGTCGCTTGGCGCCCTCTGCCTGATCGAATTCGTAGTAAGACGCGCGGCCCGCATGCTCCGCAGCGCGCACCTCGTTGCTGGCCGCCAGCACCTGGCGCACCAACGAGCCCAGCTGGGCCTTCGCATCTCCTTGAGCCGGCCCGTCGAACAGCTCGCTGGCCTCAAACGGCCGATCAGCCGGCACGGAGGCCGCTCCGGCACGCGGCTGGCTGCGGCCATCGGCCAAGCCGGCAGGATCTTCGCAATACGCCGCTGCCAGCCCCGGCAGCGCGGCCAGACCGGCCAACACCCACGGCCGAAGCGCCGCCCACCGGCGAGAGGCAAGGGAAAGAGGATGAGGCTTGTTCATGGAGGTACTCCTGTGGCCGCAGTCACGCAGCCCGCTCAATGCTCGCGAAACGCCTCGCGGCCACGCAGCATGGGTTTGAGGATGAAATCAAGCACCGTGCGGTCACCGGTGCGAATCTCGACATTGGCCACCATGCCCGGCAGCACCTGCAGTGCATCGCCCTCCTTGGCGCGCAGCGTGGAGGACGTGGTGCGGATGCGGGCGCGGTAGTAGGTGCCCTCCTTGCCCGAGGCGGTGGCCTTGTCATCACCCAGGGCATCGGGGCTGATGTATTCGAGCTTGCCCTGCAGCCCGCCGTAGGTGTTGAAGTCGTAGGCGCTGAGCTTGACCTGCACCTCCTGGCCCAGCCGCACGAAGCCGATGTCGGCCGGCTTGAGCTGGGCTTCCACCAGCAGCTGATTGGACAACGGCACGATCTCCAGGATGGGCGAGCCCGCCGTGACCACGCCACCCAGCGTGCCGATGCGGATGTTCTTGACGATGCCGCGCACCGGCGATTTCAACGTGGTGCGCTTGAGCGCGTCTTCACGCACCACCTGCTGCTCGTCCAGCTGGGCCAGATCAGTGCGCACGCGCAGCAGCTCGGTGTAGGCATCCTGGCGGAAGCGGTTGGCCCGTTCCTGCACCTGCATCTGCAGTTCATTGCGCTGGCGGCGCAAGTGCATCACCTCCACCTCCGACATCAGGCCCTTGGCGGCCATGCGCTCGGCATTGGCCAGCTCGTTCTCCACCAGGCCCATGCTGCGGCGGGTGATCGCCACCGCTTCATCCAACGAGCGGCGGCGCGCCGTGTAGGCATCGGTTTCCTGGGCCACCACCTCGGCATCGAGCTTCACTTCGGCCGGGAAGCGCAGCGGTTGCCCGTTGGCCTCGGCCACCAGCCGGGCCACCGTGCCCATCAGCGACACACGCTTGGCCTGGCCTTCGTTCTGCTGCGCAGCGAACTTGGTGGGATCGAGCTGCACCAGGTCCTGCCCCACGGCCACGATCGCGCCCTCGCTCACATGCAAGGCCCGCAAGATGCCACCCTCCAGGCTGGCGATCACCTGCTCGCGCGCATCGGGCACGATCTTGCCGCTGGCATGGGTGATCACATCCACCTTGGCCAGGGCGGCCCAGGTGATCGCGCCGGCCACGATCAACAGCACCAGGTACAGCGCCCACATGGCACCGGGCGTGCTCTCGGTGAGCTGCGCCTGCTTCACACCCTGTAGAAACTTCTCGTCGCCCCGCACAAAGCGGCCCTTGGCCTGTTCGTCTGCCACGGCCTGCTTGCGCCGGGCAGAGGCCGCCTGGAGCGCGACCTTCAGCGCCGCCTTCGAGGCCTGCTTGCGCTCGGCGGCCGTGGCGGCCGGCGCGGTGTGGTCTGCGGCAACCCCAGCCGGGCGGGGAATCTCAAAACGGGGTTCGTCACGCGGCTTGGGGATGGCCCGGTCCAGCTCATCGTCCCAGCCATCCAGGGCGCCCGGCAACCGCCCCTCGGCGGCAGGCTTGCGCTCGGGCGCCTGGCCCATGTGCAGGCCCGCCTGCGGCTTGGCCTTCACCGGCGGGCGCGGCACCGCGATCTTGGCCGTGGCCACGCGGATCTGCGGCGTCGCCTCGGCCGCGGGGGCCGCAGCCTTGGCAGGCGTCTTGTCCTTGGCGGTGCGCCGCAGCAGCGGCCAGGGCAGGCTGATGTTCATACCGGCCTCACTGCACCACGCTCAAGTTGGGTCGGGCCGCGGCCGGCTGGGCATCGGCGGCGGCCTTCTGGCCCGCCAGCACGGCCAGCACCTGCTGCTTCGGGCCATCGATGATCACGCGGCCGGCATCCACCACGATGATGCGGTCCACCACCTCCAGCAGCGCCGGGCGGTGTGTCACCACCACCAGCGTGCGGCGAGCCAGCACGCCCTTCAGGTACTGCAGGAACTGCGCTTCGGTCTGCGCATCCATCGAGCTGGTGGGTTCGTCCATCAGCAGGATCTGCGGCCGCGTCACCAGGCAACGCGCCAACGCCACCAATTGCTTCTGGCCGCCCGACAGCGACGAGCCGCCCTCACCGATGGGCATGTCCATGCCCGCCGGATGTGCCGCAGCCAGACGGTCCAGCCCAGTGAGCCGGCAGATCTCGGGCATCAGGTTGATGTCGGCATGCACACGGCCCAGCAGGATGTTGTCGCGCAGCGTGGCACGAAACAGCCGCGGCTCCTGCGACACGAAGCCCAGGTGGGCGCGGTAGTCGGCCGGGTCGATCTGGCGCAGGTCCAGGCCATCGACCTCGGTGGTTCCTTCGCTGGGCTGGTACAGCCCGGCCAGCAGACGCAGGATGGTCGATTTGCCGCTGCCGATCTTGCCCAGGACGGCCACCCGTTCGCCCACCTGCAATTGCAGGCTCACATCCTTCAGCGCCGGCTGGGCGGGATGGCCGTCCAGCTCAGGGTACGAGAAGCTCACGTTGCGCAGGCCCAGCGAGCCGTGGATATGCGGCCGCGGCACATACACCTTGCCCACCTCGCGCTCGCTGGGCTGGCGCATCAGCTCATCCAGCGAGCGCATGGCCGCACGCGCCCCTTGGTAGCGTGAAGCCAGGCCCACAATCTGGTTCAGCGGTGCGATCGCGCGGGTGGCAAACATCACCGCCGACATCAGCCCGCCCGCCGTCAACTGCCCTTCGTGGATCAGGTGCACACCCCAGGTCAGCAGCGCCACCGTCACCAGTTGCTGCGCCACCATCGAGAAATTGTTAACCCACGACGACAGCGCCTTGGCCCGGATGGCCGAGTAGGCAGACGCCGCATGCGTCTCTTCATACTGGCGCTGGAAGAAGCCCTGCGCACTGGCCGCGCGGATGGCCTCCATGCCATCCATCGACTCCACCATCAGGCCATGCAGATTGGCCATCTGCGTGTGGTTGTCGCGCATGGCCCGGCGCAACACGCCCTGAATGCCCGCCGTCATGATCAGCAGGATCGGGATGGCAAACAGCATCACGATCACCAGATCGCCCGCCATCAGCCAGATCATGCCCACGAACAGAAAGATGAACGGCAGGTCACTCAACGCCGACATCGTGGCCGAAGTGCAGAACTCGCGCACCACCTCCAGCTTGCTCAGCTCATGGGTGAACGAGCCGGACGAATCCGGCCGGCACTCCAAACGGATCGCCAATGCTTTGCGGTACAGGAGGGTGCCCATCGCCAGATCAGCCTTCTTGCCGGCCAGGTCGATCAGATGGCTGCGCAGCTGGCGGGCCATCAAGTCGAACACGATGGCCAGCACCGCACCGATGCCCATCGACCACAGCGTGGCGTAGGCCTGATGGGGGATGACGCGGTCGTACACCACCGAGCTGAACAGCCCGGTGAACAGCATCAGCACATTGGTCAGCAGCGCCGCCAGCATCGCCCCGCGGTAGTAGGGCATGTAGCGCCGCATCGTGCCCCACAGCCAATGCTGGTCGGGCGGCAGCACCCCGTCGTCATCGGGCCCTTCAAAGCGTTCATGCAGACGCGGCGAAGCCACCAGCGCACAGCCGGCGTATTCGGCCATCAGCTCGGCTTCGGTGGCCTGCATCTCCACCGCCGGCTCGCCCGGCTCGGCCGACGGCATCACCAGCCGGTAGCGCAGCGCCCCGCCTACCTTCTGCCGCCCCAGCAGGATGCAGGCATCGCCATTGCGCAGCAACAGCACCACGGGCAGCAGCAAACCCAGGATGTGCTGGGGCTCGCGCTCCACCACGGCGGCATTGAAGCCGGCCTCGTCCAGCACCCGCACGGCCAGCGGCGGTGTCAGCAGCTGATCAATCCCCAGCCCCGCCAACAGCGACTGCGGCGTACGCGCCCGGCCATGGTGCTGGCACAGCCACAGCAACGACTGCAGCAACGGATCATTCAACCGCGACCCGCCCGCAACCTCACCCACCCCATCGGCGTGAGGTGCTGCTGCGCGTGAAGCGGGCTGATCCGAGGGGCCGCGGGACATGGTCGATACGGTGAAGCCGGCGCGTACTCAGGCAGCGCGCACGCGACGAAGCTGCCGGGCCGTTGCGACAAGAAGGAGGAAACACATGCCGGCAGTCTTTCACAGGGCCCCGCCGGACAAGCCTCAAGAAACACGGCGTTCACACGACAGTTCGTCGCCCCGGCCGCGGCCCTCAGACCCCTGAAAAAAGCGGCCTGCGCCACCCGTCACGCCAACCCGCTGCAACGGCGACAACAATGCCACTGAACGCCCGATACGCCAGGGTGAGGACAATGACGATGTCGTCACCTTGGCCCCGCCAGACCATGAACAGCCCCACTCATCCCGCGCGTCTGCCCACCTACTTCATCTCGCACGGCGGCGGCCCCTGGCCGTGGATGCCCGACTTCCGCCGCGAGCTGGCCTCGCTGGAAACCTCGCTGGTGCAGATCACCCGCGAGATCGGCTGCACACCACGCGCCATCCTCTCGGTTTCCGGCCATTGGGAAGGGGCAGGCTTCATCGCCCAGTCGGGTGCACAGCCGGCCATGCTGTATGACTACTACGGCTTCCCGGCCCATACCTATGAGGTGCAGTACCCAGCCCCCGGTGCCCCCCAGGTGGCCCAGCGCATCCATGGGCTGCTCAGCGCTGCCGGCCTGCCCACCGGGCTGGATGCCGAGCGTGGCTTTGATCACGGTACCTTTTCACCGCTGGCAGTGATGTACCCCGAGGCACAGGTGCCGGTGCTGCAGCTCTCGCTGCACGCCGGCTACGACCCGGCGCTGCATGTGGCCGCGGGCCGTGCCCTCAAACCCTTGCGCGATGAAGGCGTGCTGATCCTTGGCAGCGGGCTCAGCTTCCACAACCTGCGCCTGCGCGGCCCCAGCGCACGCCAACCCTCCAAGGCCTTTGACGCCTGGCTGCACGACACGCTGGAAGGCCTGCCGCCCGCACAACGCACCGCGCAACTGCTGCAATGGGAGCAAGCCCCTGCCGCACGCATCGCCCACCCACAGGAAGACCACCTGCTGCCGCTGATGGTGGCGCTGGGTGCTGCCGAAGACGAAGCCGCGCACACGGTCTATCACGATGATGACGTGCTGGGCGGCTGGACGGTCTCCAGCTTTCGCTTCGGCGCGTTGAACGCGTCCTGAAGTCCTTCGAACTGCGGGCCCTTTCGCCCGCTGATGCAGCCGCCATGCGGTTGACCTCACTCCTACGATCGCTCGACGCAGGTTGTCCATGCCTGCCTCTCGATTCATCCAGGGACGTGCAGGAACAACTTCATGACCGAGCTTGCAGTACAACCCGCAGCCGACACCACCGCGCCAGCCGCACCACCGACGCCTGACATGGCCCTGGCCGCCAGCGGCCAGATGCCCATCACGGCGCTGATGGACCGAGCCCAGCAGCTCACCCAGCAAGGCCGTGGCCGTGAAGCGGCCGCGCTGTACGCCACCTGGATCAGCAAGACCACCAGTGCCCATCACCACGTGGCCTGCTTCAACTGGGGCACGCTGCTGGCCAGCCTGGGCGAGCACACCGGCGCCGAAGCCGCCTACCGGCAGGCCCTGGCCTACCAACCGGGGCTGCTGCAGGCTGCGCTGAACCTGGGCCATGAGCTGGAACGCCAAGGCCGCCACGATGAAGCCTTGGCCACCTGGGGCACCGTCGTCGAGCGCAACGCGCCCACGCCGCAGAACCTGGATCTGCTGCTGCACGCCCTGAACAACCAGGCCCGCCTGCTGGAGACGCTCAAGCGCTACGACGAATCCGAAGCGCGCATGGTGAAGAGCCTCACCCTCAAGGCCGATCAGCCGCCGGTCATCCAGCACTACGTGCACATCCGCCAGAAGCAATGCGAATGGCCGGTGTACCAGCCGTGCGGCGAACTCACTGCCAACCAGCTGCTGCTCAACACCTCGGCGCTGGCCACGCTCAGCGCCAGTGACGACCCGGTGCAGCAGCTGCTGGCCGCGCACAAGTTTGCGCAAGAACGCATCGGCAG
>Ga0209066_10006068_pt1 | contig 12465 bp, 8 predicted proteins | sample All_14_2_FD_187198 | JGI IMG/M metagenome (GOLD analysis project Ga0209066, IMG submission 187198) | Freshwater microbial communities in response to fracking from Pennsylvania, USA - Allegheny Zone_MetaG_DW_15 (SPAdes) (version 2) ...
ACATCGGCCAGGTAGGCGCGGTAGATGCCATCGATCTCTTTGCGGCGCTCGATGGCGCCATCGATGTACTTGAGCTGCAACATGCCCAGTGCGGCATTGAACTCGCTCATCTTGCCGTTGATGCCAGGGGCCACCACGGTGACCTCGTCCACGAAGCCGAAGTTCTTGAGGTGGTCGATGCGCTGCTTGGTCTTGGCATCCGGGCAGACGATGGCGCCGCCTTCAAAGGTGTTGTAGACCTTGGTGGCGTGAAAGCTCAGGACGGACAGGTCGCCAAAGCGCAGCACGCTGCCCGACTGGTTCTGTACGCCGAAAGCGTGGGCCGCGTCGTAGATCACCTTGAGGTTGTAGTTGTCGGCGATCTTCTGGATGGCATCGACATCGCAAGGGTGGCCATAACAGTGCACGGGCATGATGGCCGTGGTCTGCGGTGTGATGGCCGCTTCGATCTTCTTGGGGTCGAGGTTGAGCGTCAGCGGGTCGACATCGACGAACACGGGCTTGATACCGTTCCACAGCAGCGAGTGGGCGGTGGCCACGAAGGAGTAGGGCGTGGTGATCACCTCGCCGGTGATGCGCAGCGCTTGAAGCGCCGTCACCAGGGCCACGGTGCCGTTGGTGAACAAGGCGATGTGCTCCACACCCAGGTGTTCGCACAGGGCCTTTTCAAGCTGCTGGTGAAACGGGCCACCATTGGTGAGCACCTTGCTGTCCCAGATCTTTTCCAGGTAGGTGGTGAACTCTGCCAGGGGGGGCAGAAAGGGTTGGGTGACGTAGACCGGCTTCTTGCTCATGACCTGGGCTCCTGGCGCGCTGTATGGGGTGGGGGCTGCGGGCGATCAGGCTGTCAATGCAGCCCAGTCCACGGCGGGGCTCAGGTAGCCCTCCATGGAGTGGGTGGACAGCCCAGGGATCGGGGTCAGCAGGACACGGCCTCGGCCGTTCACCAGCTTGGTGAAGAAGTGATAGTCCGTCTCGCCGGCGGTGAGGATGTCGTAGTCGCGATCCAGCCCGGCCTTGCTCATGATGAACGAGGCACAGCTCGATGGTGCCGTGCGCCAGTGGTGCGTGTGGGTGACGTACAGACGGGCGGTGAGGTCGGTGTACAGCGGCGAAAAATACTTGTCCTTGTGGTCGTACAAGGAGACGATGTCAAACGGCTGGTCGCTGCGGTAGAGCTCCAGCAGCTTGCTGACCCAGCCATGTTGGTGGACATAGTCGTTCTCCAGGAAATACAGCACATCGGTATCCGGGATCTGCAGCGACTTGGCCAGCGCCATGGTGATCAGGAAGGAGTTGCGGTCCGACCCACCCTTGATGAACTGCAGGCGGATGCCCAGCTCGTCGTTGGCGATGTAGGACGCCATGAAGTCGGTCTGCAGGTCTTCCAGCGAGCCGTCGTACATGACGGTGAGGACCACGCGGTGGCCCAGCGGGTCGGCGGCGATGGTTTGCAGCAGGTTGCGAAAGCACTTCTCGTGCGTGAACCACTCAGGGCGCGACTTCCTGGGGTCGCGGCTGCGTTCATTGGCCTTCACGTGAACGTGACGGTAAAAGATGTGCAGGGTCCTGTTGATATCGTTCATCGAAGCCTCGTTGGCCAGACTCAAAGTACTGACGACGAGGTTAGCGAAGCCACTGTGGCCCGTTACCGGCAATAAGCCACGAAAGCCGGGGTTGTTCGTCTGCTTGTCTGGGCAGATGGTGTGGCGGGCGGGCGCCGGGTGCGCCAATTGGCAGGCATCTGGGCGCCTTCTCCCGGGACTCAGGGCGTCGGGCGAAATCTAGACTGGGCATCAAGCCATTGAAGCCATTGCAAGGAGAACCCATGCTCAGTCAGATCGTCAAGGACTACCGCATCGTGCAGGACATCGCCCCCGGAGACCACCAGTTCAACGGGACTTCGGCCGCGCTCAAGCCTGTGCTCCTGCATGTATTCCCTGACCATGCCCAGCCGCGCTCGGTGCTGGACATTGGATTTGGCCGGGGTGAGCTGGGCCAGATGATCAAACACAACCCCTCTACCGCGCATTGGGTGGTGGACGGCATCGACGGCTTTGACGTCACCTGCCGCAACGTGCCCTTGTTCGAAAAGGGCTACTACCGCCACATCTGGCACGGGTATGCGCAAGAGCTGGAACTGGCCGATCTGCAGTCCTACGACGTCTTGTGCCTGCTGGACGTCATCGAACACCTGGATGCGCCGACGGCAAAGAACCTGCTGCGCAACCTGCTGTCATCGCTGGGCGACAAGGCCGTGCTGTTCATCAGCACGCCGCTGTGGTTCTACCCGCAGGACCCGCAGCAGGAGGGCGACCTGGAAGAGCACCTGATTGGCGTGCCTGCCTCCTGCATGATGGCCTTGCGGCCCCGCATGTATGCCGTGGGGGCCCAACTGGTGGGCAACTTCGTGTTCGGGCGCGAAAGTCTGCAGTACATCGATGCCTTCGAGCCCACGACGGACCGGGGTTTCGACTTGGACAAGGGCACCCAGGCCGCACTGGCCTCGGGCATGCTGCTGGACCAGGGTGTGCTGTACAAAGTGGCCGCGTGATTCGGGTCTGACCAAGCTGTTGGCCGCTGCATGAAAATCGCCGCCTCCATCCTGTTTGACAGCGCCTACCTGGAGTGCGCGCTGGTCAGCGCGTATGAGCTGGCGCAGCGCGGCGATGTGCTCGATGCGCTGCACCTCATTTTTTTGAGCCGGGGCGAAGAGGCCGATGCCGAGGCCAAGGCCACGCTGCTGCAGTTTTGCGTGATGGTGCAGGGCTCGGTGAAGATTTACCCGATGGAGGTCCGCAACGAGCTGTCCGACTTCCAGTCGCACCACTTCAACAACTCGATTGTCTACAAGGCCCTGGTGCCCTGGTTGCTGCCGCAGCATCCCTTCATCCTGAATCTGGATGCGGGCATCTTGCTGGGGCGCGACTTTGACGACTACCTGCGCGAGGTGATGGACACGCTGTGCCACGACGACGCCCGGTGGGTGATTGCCGCCAACTGCAGTCAGGCATCAGAAAAGTTGTCCAGCTCGCAGTTGAAGATCCGGCACCACGACAAATACCCCTCGGGCGCGGTGCTCCTGTTCAATACGCGGCAGTATCAAGCGGCGCAATGGGACATGCGGTATGTGGCGGCGTATGAAGCCTGGCGCAAGAGTCTGCGATATGCCGAGCAGGAGCTGATCTGCCTGGTGTCACAGGACCACGAGCTGGTCGAGCTGCCGCGCAATGGGCAGTTGAAGGTGCATGCACTGGGCCACAACGTGCTGCATGGCTTGTCCGAGCGCCTGCCGGACTCGGCGGCCGATGACGGCGTCTACTTCAAGTTCATGGGCAGCCTCAAGCCCTGGAAGTACTGGAATCTGGACCCGGACAAGGCGATTTACACACGTCGCCGCCAGCGGCTGGAGACCACCTTCCCGCTGTCTGGGCGGGTGTTGGTCGAGGCAGAGCGGCGCTCGTGTCAGAACCAGGAGTGGATCGACAACTTCCTGATCGCCTACGACGTTTACCTGATCCTCGATGGGCAACCTGTCGATGGCCTGAAGGGCTATGCCTGAACCCAGCGGCGCGCTGGTGCCCCGAGCCGGGGTCGAACCGGCACGCTGCCTTTCAGCAAGCGGCGGATTTTAAGTCCGCTGTGTCTACCGATTTCACCATCGGGGCATGGGGCAGGAGTGTACGGGCTTCACTCTGGCGGTCGCATTGATGAAAAGTTGCAACACATTTTGGTGCGCTAAAAAAATGATGTATAGTTGCGGTCTTCGCTGATCGCGACAAACCAAACGCGATCAAGTTGTCAGGCAAACCAGGCAAACAAAACTGCTTGCGTGATGACTAGGTGATATGCGGGAATAGCTCAGTTGGTAGAGCGCAACCTTGCCAAGGTTGAGGTCGCGAGTTCGAGTCTCGTTTCCCGCTCCAATTTCAAAGGGAAGCCCCAATCAGGCTTCCCTTTTTTCCAGTCGGACCTGGGTCTGCGCTGGATGCCTTTTCCGAGGCGCGGTAGCAAAGCGGTTATGCACCGGATTGCAAATCCGTGTAGGTCGGTTCGACTCCGGCCCGCGCCTCCACCCCTCTCTTGCCCTGCGGCCACGTGCCGGCCCAGCACACCGGTACCCAGGAATTGCAGGGCGAACCGAGCGCTATTGCGGCTTAAGTTCACCCCCCCTCCCGCCTAGCATCGACGTATGCGACTGATATCGGTCGCGATGTAGCGTCGCCGCGAGGAGTCCTTGTTGAACACCCCTGAAGAGTCCGATCTGATCGAGCCGATCGGGACACCTGAGCCAGAGATGGCGGGTGAGGGGGAAGACTTGGCCTCTGATCCACTGCTGGAGGCGGTGTTGTGGCTCTGCCGGCACCATGGTGTCGAGCGCACGGCGCACTCCCTGCTTGACGGCACGCGCCCGGAAGGGGCGATGACCGGCGTGCAGGCGGTGGATGTGCTGCGGCGCGCAGGCTTCAGCGCCACCCTGGTTCGACGGCCGCCGGGCAAGATCCTGTCGCTGCTGATGCCAGTGGTGATGTTGCTCAAGAACGGTGATGCCGTCATCCTCACGCGGCGCATCAGTGCGCGGTCCAAGCGGGCGGGCGGGGCGCGATATGAAGTGGTCATGCCCGGCTCAGGCAACGAGGTCTGCACGGCCACTGAAGAAGAGCTGTTGCCCGAGTATTCTGGCTACACCTTGCTGGCGGCACTCAAGTCGAGCACCAGCCACAGTGGCATGACGGGCATCAAGCCCGAGTCCGACGCCCATTGGCTGTGGGCCACGCTCAAGAACTACATGCCCTATTACCGGGGCGCCATGGTGGCCGCGCTGCTCAGCAACATGCTGATGCTGGTGACGGGCTTTTTCATGGCCGTGGTGTATGACAAGGTGATCCCGCACAAAGCCATGGCCACCCTGTGGACCTTGGGTATTGCCGCCTTGCTCAGCATCGCCTTTGACGTGGTGGCCAAGCAGTTGCGCAGCTACCTGATCGACATCGCCGGCAAGAAGGCCGACCTGGCCATGGGCAACATCCTGTTCAACCAGGCGGTCAACATCCGTCTGGAGCACCGTCCGGAGTCGGCTGGCTCGTTCGCTCACAAGCTGGCGCAGGTCGAAATCGTGCGCGACTTCACCACCTCGGCCAGCACGGCGGTGTTGACGGACATGCCCTTCATCCTGCTGTTCATCGTCATGACCTACGTGGTGGCCGGGCCATTGGCGCTGGTGCTGGTGGTGGCCGTGCCCTTGATCCTGGGCGTGTCGTTTGCAATCCAGAGTGTGTTGCGTCGCCAGATGACGGCCAACATGGCCCAGCATGCCGACCTGCAGGGCACGCTGGTGTCGGTGATCGAAGGCCTGGAAGATGTGCGTGCCGCAGGCGCGCAGGGCTACTTTGCGCGCCGCTATGAAGCGGCCAATGCCGCTGCGGCCAGCTCATCGTTGCGGGCCAGATCGATTGCCAGCATGGTCAACAACCTGACGATGATCATGCAGCCGCTGGTCACCGTGGTCATGATGATCTGGGGTGTGGTGCTGATCCAGGACGGGCACCTGTCCAGCGGGTCGCTCATTGGTGCGGTCATGTTCGCAGGCCGTGCCATGGCGCCTTTGACCTCGGTCGTGATGCTGGCAGGGCGCTTTCAGGGGGCACGCGCCGCCTTGAAGACGCTCAATGAGTTGATGGCCATGCCCACCGAGCGCGACCCGGACAAACAGTACTTGTCGCGCCCCGAGATCCAGGGCCAGATGGCCTTGCGGGACGTGAGCTTTGCCTACCCGCAAGGGACACGCCAGCATGCGCCCAAGGTGCTCAAAGGCGTGTCGCTGGAGATCCGCCCGGGCGAGCGCGTCGCCATCCTGGGCAAGATCGGCAGTGGCAAGTCCACCATCCTGCGCTTGCTGGCCGGGCTTTATCAGCCCAGCGATGGCTTTGTCGAGGTGGATGGCATCGACTTGCGCCAGATCGACCCGGCGGACTTCCGCAGCCACATCGGCTTTGTGTCGCAGGAGCCGCGTCTGTTTCAGGGCACGCTCAAGGACAACGTGATGCTGGGGCGATCGCACGCCAGCATGGACCGCTTCATCGAGGTGGCGAAACAGACTGGGCTGGACAAACTGGCTGCGGCACACCCCATGGGCTATGACCTGCCGGTGGGTGAAATGGGCAGCCTGCTCTCAGGTGGCCAGCGCCAGTTGGTGGCCTTGGCGCGCTGCCTGGTGACGCACTCGCAGGTGCTGCTCATGGACGAGCCAACCAGTTCGATGGACGCGCAGTCAGAAGCCAGTTTCATCCAGCATCTGCGCACGGCCGTGAATGGGCAGACCTTGGTGGTGGTGACGCACAGGCCTGCTCTGCTGGATGTGGTTGATCGCATCATCGTGGTCGACCATGGTCGCCTGCTGGCCGATGGGCCGAAAGCCAAGGTGCTGGCACTGTTGGCTGGCCAGCGGCCTGCTGCCACGGTGCAGCAACACGCCCAGCCTGAGCAGCCTGCCGCGCCGTCGCGCCCACCTTTGGCTGCCATGTCGGCTTGAGGACAAGCCGCATGTCGTGGTTTCGCCGTCGTCCAAAGCTGGCTGGGGATTACTACCCCGGTGACGAGCAGTTCCTGTCTGGCGTCAAAGAGTCGCAGGTGGTCGAGAGCATGGTCACGGCGACCTGGTCGCTGTACCTGATGCTGCTGGTGGTGGTGTGCGCCTTCATCTGGTCTGCACTGGCCCAGGTCGATCAAATCACCAAGGCCGAGGGGCGGGTGGTGGCTGACGGGCGCGAACAGATCATCGCCAGCCTGGAAGGCGGCATTCTGGGCAACATGCTGGTCCGCGAGGGCATGTTGGTCGAGAAGGGGCAGGACCTGCTGCAACTGGACCCCACCCGCGTGGAGGCCCAGCAGAACGAAGGTCAGGCCAAACGGGTGGCACTCATGGCCACGGTGGCGCGCCTGCAGGCTGAGGCCATGGGCCGTCCATTGAGCTTTCCGCCTGTGGTGATGGCGGACCGCGCCGTGGTGCAGGGCGAGACCGAGTCGTATGAGGCCCGCCGTCAGGCGCTCAATGAAGCCGTCGGCGTGACGCAGCGCAGCCTGGGTTTGCTGCGCCGCGAGTTGCGGATGTCTGAACGCATGGCCGCCAGCGGCTTGATGTCGGACGTGGAAGTGATGCGTTTGCAGCGGCAGGTCAATGACCTGAACCTGCAGATCCAGGAGCGGGTGAACCGCTTTCGCCAGGATGCCAGTGGTGAACTGGTCAAGGCGCGTACCGAACTGGCGCAGCTGGAAGAACAGATGGTGGTCAAGCAGGACGTGCTGAGCCGCACGACCCTGAAGTCGCCGGTGCGGGGCCTGGTCAAGAACATCCGCATTGCCACGGTGGGCGGGGTGGTGCAGGCCGGGGCGCCCATCATGGAAATCCTGCCGGTTGGCCCGCGTGTACTGATCGAAGCACGCATCAAGCCGGCAGACATTGGCTTTGTCAAAAAGGGCCTGCCGGTGACCGTGAAGTTGTCGGCGTACGACTACTTCATTTACGGCGGGCTGGAAGGGGTGATCGATTACATCAGCCCCGATGCCCTGGGTGAGGAGTCCAAGGCGACGGCCTCTGACTCCACGTACTACCGCGCCATGATCCGTTCGGACGTATCGACTTTGCACAAGGGCGGCAAGCCTTTGTCGGTGATGCCCGGCATGACGGCTTCGGTGGAAATTCGCACCGGCGAGCGCACGGTGTTGCAGTACCTGCTGGTGCCTTTGAGCAAGTCGCAGGAAGCTTTTCGGGAGCGTTGAGTCATGAAGTTCACACGTTTGTTGACGCATGCCGTGTCTGTGCTGGCCCTGTCAGGCAGCCTGTCGACGGTGGCGCATGCCGCGCGCTGCAGCGATGACTTGGCCGGTGAGCGCCCTGATCGTCAGGCGAGCCTCAAGCCAGGGGCCAAACCTGCAGGCAAGGTCGAGCCCGAGGTGCCGCTGGACCCGATGACACAGTTGCAGGTGATTGCCCGCGAGGCAGGTAACCGCAGCGCCTACCTGGGTGCAGCCCGATTGTTGTCTGAAGCCGCGGCATACGACCTGGCTGAAACCAAGGGTGAGCGCTGGCCGGTGGTGGCCATCAGCGGCAATGTGCTGTCGAGCACCACCCAGGTGGATGCAGCCAACCCCAGCCGCACCAAACAGGCCAGCCTGTCGCTGAACGTGTCGGCGCCGCTGTATGACGGTGGGCGGCTCAAGCAGATGTTGCGCTACCGCGAAGAGCTGCTGGGCGCGAGCAAGTTTGGCGCGGCCGTGACACAGGAACAGGTGGTGCTGGAGGCGATTTCAGCCGCCCTGGAGCGCAGCCGCTACAAACTGCAGGCGCAGGTTTACCAACAGTACATGCGCAAAATGGGTTGCCTGGTCGAGGCGCTGGAGAGCATCGTGGCCGAGGACAAGGGCCGAGCCAGCGAGTTGGTGCAGGTGCGCAAGACACAAGCCCAGACTGAACTGCAACGTGACCAGGCCCTGGCCCAGAGCCGCCAGAGCGAGTTCAAGCTGCGCAAGCTGGTTGGTGATCTGCCCGTGCAAGGCGAGGGCATCACCTTGCCCTTGTCGACCGTGCCGGAGATCGGCGAGATCAACCGTCAGATCGAATTTGGCAACGACGCGCAGCAATTGCGCGTGCAGGCTGACGCCATGGACAGCTATGCCAGGTCGATCGTGGCCGGGCAACGCCCTCAGCTGAACTGGAGCCTGGGCAAGAGCGAGAGCAGGCAAGGGGGCACGCCGATTTCATCCTGGCAAGCGGGGGTGACGGTGAGCTACAGCCTGTTCAATGGCTTCTCGGACGAGGCAGCCTCTCAGGCGGCGGTCAAGCGGGCTCAGGCGGCCAGGTCGCAGTTGACCGAGTTGCTCAACAGCAAGTACGCGCGCACGTCCGAGGTGTATGACGTGGCGACCAGCGCGTTCGAGCGCGCCAAGCGCTATGTGGATGTGCTGCGCGACAGTGAGCGGGTGCGCAACTTCACCTTCCAGCAGTGGTCCCAGATTGGCAAGCGCTCCTTGTTCGACGTGATGTCGGCGGAGAGCGATCACTTCAATCTGCGCATCGCCTATGTGAACGCCCTGTACGACGGCTACCAGGCTTCTGCCCAGCTGCGCTCGATGGGCTCTGGCTTGACGGCCTGGCTGATGCCCGATCAGCGCTGAGAGGGCAGAAATATTCGGTATTTGTCGGCTTGTTGGGCCCTATGGGCCTGGCGGGCTTGACCTACGCTGGAAGCCCATGTCGCTCACGCATTTTTGACAAGGTTTCCATGATGGGTCAACGTCCGCCAGAAGCAAGTCTGCGTCCTGCCAATCAGGCGATCTCCGCCCTGATCGGCCAGTCTATGCCCGTGCAGCCGGAGCCTGTGGCTGCCGTGCCTGCACCGCCAGCGATGGACCAGTCCACGCTGATTCGGGGCATCGAGCTGCAAAATGCCGGCCAGGTTGACGAGGCTGCGGCGCTGTTTCGGGCCTATCTGCAGGTGTTCCCGCACGATGGCGTGGCCACGTATTCGCTGGCCGTGATCATGATGCAGCGCGGCGAAAGCGCAGCGGTGATGGGCATGCTGGCCCAGGCCGTGGCCGTGACGCCGGGCTTTGCGCCCTTGTGGATGGCCTACGGCAATGTGCTGCAAGGGGCAGGGCGCTCGGCCGATGCCCTGACGGCGTACGACAACGCCTTGATGCTCAACCCGCAGTACCCGGAGGCGCTGATCAACAGCGGGGTCTTGCTGCGCGAGTCCCACAAGCACGTGGAGGCGCTGGATCGCTTTCAGCGCGTGCTGGCCTTCAAGCCTGAGCACGAAACGGCCCTGGGCAACTGCGGCATCATCCTGACCGAGTTCAAGCGCAGTGAAGAGGCTGTGGCCATCTTCAAGCGCCTGCTGGCCGTCAACCCCCGCTATGACTATGGCTTGGGTTTGCTGGCTTATGAAAGACTGCACGCTTGCGACTGGACGGATTTCGCATCCAGCGTCAGCCAGATCATGGAGGGCATCAGGGCAGGTCAGCGCAGTTGCAAGTCGCTGCCGCTGATGGCCTTTTCTGATGACGTGGCCGCGCACCAGGCCAGTTCGCAGATGTTTGCGGCGCGCTTTTCAACACCCCGCACGCCCATGTGGACGGGCGAGCGCTATCGCCACAAGAAGATCCGCGTGGCCTATGTGTCGCCCGACCTGCGCGAGCACCCTGTCGGCCACCTGATGGCCGGCATTTTCGAGCGCCACGACAAGTCCCGCTTCGAGACCATCGCGATCTCGCTGGGCATTGACGATGGCAGCCGTTTGAGAGGCCGCATGCTGCCCGCATTTGATCACTTTGTGGACGCGCGCTTGATGAACTCGCGCGACATCGCCGCGAAGATGCGCGAGATGGAGGTCGACATCGCGGTCGACCTGGCAGGCTACACGGCCGATTCGCGCACCGATGTCTTCGGCTACCGGCCGGCACCGGTCCACGTGAACTACCTGGGTTACCCGGGCACCATGGGCACGCCCTTCATCGACTACATCATTGCGGACCGCTTCGTGATCCCCAGCGAGCACCAGGCCTTCTACAACGAGAAGGTGGTCTACCTGCCCGACGCCTATCTGCCAACCGATGCCGGCTTGAAGATCGCCGACCGTACGCCGACCCGCCAGGAGTGCGGCTTGCCGGATGAGGGTGTGGTGTTCTGCTCGTTCAGCCACGACTACAAGATCTCGCCACCGCTGTATGACATCTGGATGCGCCTGTTGCACCAGGTGCCGGGCAGCGTGCTGTGGTTGATGGCCCGCAGCGAGGTGTCGCAACGCAATCTGCGCCAGGAAGCGGCCAACCGGGGCGTCGACCCGAGCCGGCTGGTATTCGCCGGCCGTGTGCCCATGGTGGAAGACCACCTGGCACGTTACCGCCAGGCCGACATCTTTCTGGACACGCATCCCTACAACGCCCACACGACGGCGGCCGATGCGCTCATGGCAGGCCTGCCCGTGGTGACCTTCATGGGCGGGGCCTTCCCGGCGCGTGTGGCGGCCAGTCTGCTGCACGCCATCGGCATGCCCGAGCTGGTGGCCGATTCACCTGCCGGTTACGAGGCTCTGGCTTTGCACCTGGCGCGCAACCCGCAGGTGCTGCAGCACGTCAAGGCCAAGCTGGCCAGCCACCGGCACACCCATGCCCTGTTCGACACGGACCGTCTGTGCCAGAACCTGGAGGCGATCTACGTGTCCATGTGGCGCCAAACCGAACTGGGTGAGGCGCGTGATGCGCTGAGCCGTTTCTGAGGAGCACGCCTCATGCGCCAATGTGCCGTGGTGATCCCGGTCTACAAAGCCGAGCTGGATGCGATGGAGCGGTTCTCGCTGGACTACTCCCTGGCGCGCTTGCCTGGTCGTGACCTGTTTTTTGTGGCACCGGCCACGCTGGACCTGTCTTACTACGTGCGGCATTTCCCGGGCGTGACGGTGGTGCGCTTTGATGACAGCTACTTTGCGTCCATCAAGGGCTACAACCGCTTGTTGCTCAACCCCGGCTTCTATCAGCACTTCGCCACGCACACGTTCATGCTGATCCTGCAGACGGATGCGATCTTGCTGAAAGACGATCTGGACTGGTGGTGCGCGCAGCCGTATGACTATGTCGGTGCGCCCTGGCCTGACGGGCTGGAGATCATGGTGAACGTGGATGTGTTTGGCGGCGCCAATGGCAAGCGGGTCAAGACCCATGTCGGCAATGGCGGGCTGAGCCTGCGGCGCAATGCCAAGTGCATCAGCCTGCTGGCCGAGTTCCCTCAGGCGACGCAGATGTTCCTGCACACAGGCTCCAGCGAGGACATCTTCTTCGCCATCATGGGCGCGCAGTCGAGCGACTTCCTGATGCCCAACGAGCGCGTGGCCTCACGTTTCGCGCTGGAGCTCAAGCCGGAGTTCTATCACGCGGTCAATGGCGGTCAGCCACCCATGGGCGGTCACGCCTGGTGGCGCTACAACCAGGCCTTCTGGGAAGCCTTGCTGGATGAGGCCCCGCCCGTGCCGGTGTCCGCGCCAATGGCTTTGCCTGCGCAACTGCCCTTGCAGCCTGTGGCCTTGCCCGGCTGATACCTGATCCGGCCTGACGGAAGGCCTGGCCCCCAAAAAAGCAAAGAGCACCATCGAGGTGCTTTTTTTTTGCGTGCGTCCTGTTGACTTGTTGTCGTGGCCGGATGTGCGAACGGGCTGCGTGGTTGACACCGCGCAGCCCGTTCCTGGCCCGCTTGCTATCAGATCAGCGGGTTGTTCAGCTTGTCGTCAATCAGCTGTGTGCGATCGATCGGCAGCAGGAACACGTCTGGCTGGCTGACCACGGCGGTGGTGATGACAGGGTCGCCCGGGTTCGGCGCGTTGCTGTCGGTGCCACCCAGCAGGTCCTCGCCTCGGTCGGCCAGCAGGTCGCCGTGCGCCACACCCAGTTGCGGTGTGTCGCCCGTCGCGGTCT
>Ga0209066_10006070_pt1 | contig 12463 bp, 13 predicted proteins | sample All_14_2_FD_187198 | JGI IMG/M metagenome (GOLD analysis project Ga0209066, IMG submission 187198) | Freshwater microbial communities in response to fracking from Pennsylvania, USA - Allegheny Zone_MetaG_DW_15 (SPAdes) (version 2) ...
GATCAGTTTTGAGGGCACCCGGATCGGGGCCTGGCTGGTCTGTCTTGCAAGGAGATCGGTCATGGCCAACGTTCAAGTCATCCAGCGTCATGCGCACCTGGCAGGCGCCGTCAAGCTCGAATTCGTCAACGGGCGTGAAGGCAAGGTCGCCAAGGCGGTGCTGACTGCCATCAGCAACTCGCGTCGTGGCAGTGGCGAGAGCCGTGAAGAGGAGCCCACCGCCATCCAGTGGACGCTGTGGGGCAAGCAGGCCGAGAACGCCGCCGAGTACCTGGGCAAGGGCTCGCACGTGAACATCGTCGGGCGGTTGCGTAACAACCACTACGAGAAGGACGGGGAGACCGTCTATGGCCTGGCCTTCACGGTGGAAGACATCGACTACCTAGACAGCCGTGCCGAGTCAGAAGCCCGCCGCACGCGAGGCGATGACCCCGAAGGCGGGCCGACTGCCACCCATCGCACGACCAAGCCACGCACCGGGCGCCAAGCGGCCAACGCCTGAACCTGAGCCGGGCGGGCGTCGCCCCACCGAGCGGCGCCCGCCCTTCAACGATCGAAGGACACCATCATGCATTCAACCCCAATACTGGCCACCCACTTCGCACGCCATACGCGCGTGCTGCGCAGCGAGATCCCGCTCGACGAAGCACAGATCCAACGCGCTGCACCTTCCATTTTTGCCGAAGGCAAGCATGCCAGCCGCTCCGATCGCTACACCTACATTCCCACCATCGACGTGCTGCGCGGCTTGCGCCGTGAAGGGTTCGAACCCTTCATGGTGGCCCAGGGTGCCAGCCGCATCGAAGGCAAGGCCGCCTTCACCAAGCACATGATCCGCATGCGTCACGTGGGTGATGAGGCCGGTCAGGTGCAAGCGCGCAGCGAGGCCCACGAAATCATCCTCATCAACAGCCATGACGGTGCCAGCAGCTACCAGATGCTGGCCGGCATGTTCCGCTTCGTCTGCTGTAACGGGCTGGTGGTGGGTGACGTGGTGGACGACATCCGCATTCCCCATCGCGGCAACGTGCAGGGCGAAGTGATCGAGGGGGCTTTCCGCGTGCTGGATCAGTTCGAGGCCGTGCAGGCGGCTACTGATGCCATGAAGGCGCTCACGCTGCAACCGCGCGAGGAACTGGCCTTTGCCCATGCCGCGCTGGCGCTGCGCTTCGGAGAGCGCGCCGAGGGCCAGCCGCCGGTACCGATCACCGCCGAGCAGTTGATCGAGGCGCGCCGGCCCGAGGACCTGGGGCACAGCCTCTGGACCACCTTCCAGCGGGTGCAGGAAAACGCCCTGCGCGGTGGACAGCAAGGCCGCGGCGCGCAAGGCCGGCGCCTGCGCACCCGTGAGGTCACCAGCATCGACCGCGGCGTGAGCCTGAACCGTGCCTTGTGGATGCTGGCGGAGGAGATGCGCAAGCTCAAGGCCTGAACGCGCAGGCCTCGCGCGCTGGATTGGATGCCAAATCCAGCGCGTCTGCCGCCTCGCGTCCGTCCGGCCCTCGGTGGGGTGTCAAACACCATCACCGTGCCCACAGGTGGGCCGCCAGCGCCCAAGTGAGGGCGGATGCCACCGCTGCGGTTGCCGCATGCGTCAGCCAGAGCTCCCAGGCTCGATCGCCCCTGTCCGCCAGGCGCTGCAACGGCGTGATGAGTCGTTGCAGCGCCGGGCCGACTTCGTTTCTGAAGATCGCCCGTGCAGCGTCTTCCATCGCCCGCGTCTGTGCGTCCAACGCGCTGCGGGTCATCTCTTCGGTGCGGCGGGCAATGTGCTTGACCGCCTGCACCTTCGCGTTCTCGGTCATGGTGATCATGCGGTGCTCCAACGTGGCAGCCTGGCCAGCCAGCTCCGCGCTGGCCTCGATCAGCGCCTGTCGGTTGGCGTCCAACGTGGGCGCCAGGGCTTCCACCCGATCGATCAACGCCGCCACCTCGCCGATGGCCTCGACGATCAGCGCCTCACGTGCAGTACTCAAAGGATTCACACGACCGGCCCAGGCTCTACCGACGCCGTGTCCGTGACGCCTGTCCCCAAGCCCAGCGCCGCAAAACACGCATCGAGCTCCGGCACCACGCCGCTGGCCAGCCTGCGGGTGGCCAGCTTCTGGGCCAGGGTGAGTTTTTCTGCGTTGTCCTTGGCTTTGACAATCAGCGCTTTGTAGTCGGTGTCATCACGGGCCAACGTGGCCAGGTCCAGGCCTGTACCTCGCACGCGCGCGAAGATCTCGTTCAAACTTAAGCAGCAAGCGGGATTGGCCACGGCGATCCGCTGTTCAGCCACGAACGCCCGCACCAGGAAGAAGGTCTGCTCGATGGGCAGGCCTGGCTCTGTCATGTTGAACACGATCTTCAGGCGTGACGCAGGCACCCCTAGCCGCGCCAGCTCAATCAACGTGGCGATGGTGTCCTGCTGTTGCTTGAGGGGGGGCACTGTCGGCACGATGAAGCAGTCGAAGTCCTCGTGGCTGCCGCGGTAGCGCTGCATCAGGCTCAGCAACTCTTCAACGTTGCTGGCGCCGATGTCCACCACCGCGCTGTCGACAGTCTGCAGGTACTCCTGCAACTCGCCGAACTGTCGTCCGCGCAGCGCCTGGCCCTGGCCTTCGTCGGCGTTCACGCTTTCCACGGCGATGAGTTCGGCGCCGGGAATGCGGGGCAACAGCAGGTGACGGGCCACCGTGGTCTTGCCCACGTTGCCGGAGAAATTGATGACGGCGATCTTCATTGGCTTTCCTTTGCACGGATGAGGGGGTTGGTGCTCTGGGTGCGCACAAAGGCCTCAGCGAGATCCTTCCCGCTGAGTTGCGCAGCCATGCCCGCGGTGTTCACCAATACAGCGGGCGCCACGGTGGTCGCGTGAGCCGGAGAGGGCGCGACTGGCAAGGTGCTCGGGGCGTCGGCATTCGAGGCCGCGCCGACCATCGGCGCCGTGGGTCTGTTCGCCTCCCGTCGCACCGTGCTGATGCTGACCTGCACACCCGCAGCGGCCAGGGCCTGGCGGATCGCCTCCAGGGTGTAGCCCTGCGCCCGCAGCTGCACGATGTCGGCTTCAAAGTCCCGCGCCTTGCGAGTGATTCGACCCGGCGGCTGCATCGGGGCAAGCTTCACGTCATGCCCCCTGTTCGGACACGGTGCGCCCATCTGCCAGTTGCAGTTCAGTCGTGCGCGGCCAATGTTCACTGTCTGTTCGCATGCGTTCGCTCCTTGTTCGCCTGGGCGCCGGTCGCGTTGCGTTGCGTGTTCACCGGTGTTCGCTGAATTGACGGTCTCTGTTCTCTTCGACCCATCTTTGACGCTCTTCGCGGCAGGTGGCGTGCTGGATTCAGGGCCGAATCCATCGCCACCGGGGCCTTGACTCAAGCCCATACTGAGTGCAGAGGTGAGTGCAGGATAGGCGGCTTGCCGCCGATTTAAGAAGCCATCGCAACGCTCGCCGTCCTCTCGCAATGTGCCCTCGTCACAACGCATCGTCTGGCCATGAGCAGCTCGTCTCACGACTTCGTCACTGTCGACCTGCGCGGCTTGAAGCCTGCGCTGGTGGCAGCTGCCCGGGCGCAACGCATCAGCGTGTCGGTGCTGGTGCGCCGCGCGGTGGCGCGGGAGCTGGGCGAGGCAGACGACGGTACGCAGAGGAGTGTGGGCCCGCATGACGACGGTGGGACCATCAAGGCCCTGGTCAAGCTCTCGATCCGGCTGACACCGCCAGAGGCCGAGCAACTGGCGGCGGGTGCCCGATCAGCAGGGCTCTCGCGAGGGGCTTATGTGGCAGGCCTTGTATACGGTGTGCCTGTGCTGGCAGGCGGTGCACGCACGGATCTCGTGGCGGCGCTGATCCGGTCTTGCGCCGAGCTGGCCAGCCTCGGCCGCAACGTGCATCACCTCACCGCGCTGCTGCGACAAGGCGAGGTGCGTGCTGCGCAGGAATACCGGTCCATGCTGGACACACTGGCCGGTGACGTTCGACAGCACCTTGGACTGGCCGCCAGCGCGCTGGCCGATCTACGCCCGGGCCGCGCTGGCAAGCCGCCTGTGCCGACGTTGTCCCAAGAGAAAGGATCACAACATGGCATCGAATCCAAACCTTGATGGCCTCATCGTTCAATGGGGGGACCGCCTGTTCTACCCCGGCAACCGCATGGCCAAGGGCAACACGACGCCCAAGCTCAGCGCCTTGGCCACCCGCCAACGCGCAGCCGCCATCCGCGCCCGTATCGCCGCCACCGTGATGCGTCGCGCGCCGCAGGTGATGGTCAAGGTCACCGGTGGCGGGCGGGGCATGAAGGCCATCGCCGCACACTTGCGCTACATCAGCAAGAACGGCCGACTCGACATGGAAGACGAGCGGGGCCAGGTGTCACGGGGCCGGGACGCGGTGCCCGAGCTGGCTGATGAATGGCGCTTCGGCGGCACGCTGATCGATGATGCCGGCTACCGGCGCGAGGCCTTCAACATCATGCTTTCGATGCCCCGCGGCACCGATCCGCTGATCGTTCAGCGGGCCGCCAGGGAGTTTGCGCAAGCCGAGCTGGCCGATCACAAGTACGTGATGGTGCTGCACGACCACCAGGCCAACCCGCACGTGCACATCAGCGTGCGTGCCGAATCCCGGCACGGCAAGCGGCTCAACCCGCGCAAGGCGGATCTGCATCGCTGGCGTGAAACCTTTTCTCAGAAGCTGCGAGGGTGGGGTGTGGATGCGGAGGCGACCAGGCAGGCGACACGGGGGGTGAACCGTCAGTACGAGCCCCTGTGGCGGCTCAAGGCGCGCGGGGAGGGGCGGTTGCGTGTGGACAGGCCTGTCGGTGGGACGAGGGTTGTCGAGCGATCAGGCACGGGGGACGCCATGGAGGCTTGGCGACAGTTGGCCGGAGCGCTAATGGGATCGACCGAGGCGGGTGATCGGGCGCTGGCGCGTGCGATCGATGTGCATCTCGGTCAAGGGCGGGCGCAACAATGGATTCCGGTTGATGTGGGGAGATCCGAGGCCAGGGCCGTCGGAATGCCAGGCCAGCTGAAGCGTTGAATGAAAACGAAAGGTCTGGCTCGACACCGAGCTACTTGGCCCAAGCTACGCGGAGGCCGGCTGAGCAGCGTTTGCCGCCGTTCGATGCTGCCGGGCGAGCTCAAATTCAGCGCTACCAGGTCGACGTTCGACTAGGTGGCGAGACAAACCGTGAACATCAGCAATGTCAGCGGCAGCGAACGCCGGAGGCACCGCTTCCCAGCCGTGCCCCTTCAACGGCCGAGCTGTTGCGGTTCGGTGGGCTCGATTCGACCCTGAAGCGTCTTTGTTTTTCCTGAACTTGTCGCGCCAGGCACTCTCGCTCTGGGAGCGCGGCTTTGGCGTCGATGCAGCAACTATCTACGCCGTCTCCTCGATTCCCAGTGCTGCACGAAATGCGGGATTCATAACAAAGTCGACGTCGTCGCCCGCACGAGTTGCTCTGATTTGAAGTATCTTTAAGTCATATGCAACATTGTAAATGTAGTGCACCTGTTCATCCGAGCCTCGCACCCCCAATATTCCGTAATACAGCAGAAAGTCAATCAATTTCGGTGCGTCTGACGATCCTATTCCAGCGGCCTCAATAAGTGCAATTATTTCTTCCCGTTTGAGGTGCGGTTTCGAGTCGACAAAATAGTATAAAAGATCCCGGGCCGCAGGAAACACGTCGGTTAATTCATGATCCAATTCGACAAGCAGATCCTGGGAGTACGCCTTAACGCCTTTCCGAAGATCTTCCTCTTCGATGCGGCTGTGTGCGAGGTTCGCCGCAAATCCCTTCGAGTGCGCAAAGATCTTTATGACATTTCTTGGACGCATTAGTGAGCGGTCGATTACGTAGGCGGAAGTCTCCTCGCCTCGATAGTGAGATACACAAAGCTGAGTCCATATTTCTTCAAAAGCCAGCTTCTCTTTGATATTTGGCAGGGCTGAGATTAGGCGCAAACGCATGAGTTCTCGCAGCATGTCTGGATCCGTCCAGTCGAGTGCGACTCTCATTTCTTTTCCATAGTCTGCACTTTGTCTCATTAGATGTTCATACACATCATTCCGTATGAATACGACACAGTGGACCACATTGCCCGACTTCCGCATATCGCGCTCTACTTTGCGCCCGGCATCGATAAGGCATCTCAATACCATTGCATCTACGACGTCAACGCCCTGCGTACTCCAGCCTTTGTCTAAGTTGTCAAAGAGAACCCACACACCTTCTTTATGTTTAAGATATGTGTTTACCTGCTGGCGAAGCTTTCGAATATCGTGAGAATACACAAGCTCCGTTACTTGATTGGTGGTCAGCTTTGTTCCATCACTTTCTCCGTATCGCTTGGCATAATCTTGGGCAATTCTCTGCGAAAGCGCCAGTAGGCGCTCTGAAAAGTCACCCTCAACTGAGTAGCCCTCTGTCTTATATAGTCGCTCGAGATCTATGTATAGATCGCGGATTTCATGATTAAACTTATGTGCAACCTGATCTTTTTCTAAAAGCTTATAGGTTATCTCCAGAAGAATCAAGTATTCCCAGAATGCAGTTACAAGGTGGTGACTGGCGCCTTGACTGAGGTGGCTGAGTATGTCTTCCTTCAGCTTTATTAGCTGATAGCCTTCAGGCTTGAGATCAAGAACTATATTTCGCTTGTCTGCGCGAATCTTGTCGCGCATTTGGATAAACATTGCGGTTTTCCCCGCGCCTTTACGCCCCACAACTAGGTTTGCCTCGCCACGAATCGCTTTTCGAAACTGATCGGTCGCAAGAAAGTAGGATGCCAAGGTGGTCATCTCGTTTTCAGCGGTAGGCTCCCCGATCTGAAGTGATTGCAGTTGCGATAAGCCGCGCAAGGGCTTTGGATCTCCGTGTTGTAGAAACTCTGTAATCTCAAGCGAAAAATTTGCAATGTGCTCGATGATGTCGTCTTGACGTGAAAATTCTTTCACAGAATCGCGAACATCTAGCGGAACGACCAAGCCGCTCGGAGCGAGCAAGAGCGTAGGCTTCCCCATGCCATGCGCCAAGCCACCCACGAACATCGTCCGCACGTTATGGATTAGGCTTTGCTCCATGTCGCCGCAGCCATCAAGCAGCGATAAAAGCACGCCCGCTGAACTTCCAACCTGGCGAATTGCATCGGCAGCTGAAAGTCGAGAGTCTTCAGAGGGATTAAAGCTACGATACTTGTATCGCGCTTTTTTTAGCCGTGACGTCATCACCGTCGCTATTCCACCCTTATTCGGCGGCTCGACAACATACACTGGGGCCAGGCGATCCAGCTTCGCAGACAGTGCGAGCGGCGTGGGATCAACGTAAGCCGTCAAGGTATTGCATAGCTCCTCGTCGGAAGAATAACCGTCGTACCCCAAAGTGTCAAAGATACCGGCCTCTCGGGCGATTTTTGTATCCCCCTCGGTAGGGGTATGCTTTACCAAAAAGCAGCGGCGTGACCTTCCAATCGAAAACCCGACTTCGTAAACTACGTTCAAATTCATGTACGTAATGTCGGCGACTACGTACTTGGACTCTTCAATCCCCTCCAAAATTGGAGAAAGCAGTGGGTTGCCGGCGATGTCATTGAAAGGCCAAGGTGCATATTGAACTTGCTTGCCTATCTTGCGGTTCGCCTTTGCCACTCCGAGTGAAATTAGTTCTGCGAGTTTTTCGTCTCTCGAAGAGTAGGCAACGAACGCGCGACTTGGCTCAGAGACAGCTGAAGTGGTGTTCACGAGTGCTCCCTGTATTTGCGAGAGATGTTAGCGCGACGCACATTGCCACGGGGCGGTTCACTCAACGTTGCCCCGATAGACACCGGAATCGGAACTCGTTCGCAACTAGGGCCTGAAACAATTGGCGCTTCTATAGCTTGGTGTTGTCAGCCACCTGGCTTGTGCGCACGCGAGCGACCGGTGTCAGTCAAGCCATTTGGAACGTAAAACACCTTCTTTGGGTCGAAGTTGCACCCTCGCAGGTCGCGACAGCGGTCGCCCGGCGTCTTCAGTGTCGAGCCTCAGCCACTCCCCATCAATGTTGTGGCTGAAGGGGTCCTTGCAAATCTATGCACCGTCCAGCCACGCATTAAAAGTCAGCCTCCGGATGCTGCGTTCATCCGCCCGTGCGATCACAAGGGCAGCCCTCCGTCTCGAGCCGACAAGGAGCGCGCATGCCGTACATGGAGCCTTCGTTGAGGCCTTGCTCGGCTTGAGCAATGACCCAGTGAACCCTTGCGCTATCTGCGCACTGGCCAAGACGCCGCATCCCGCGGCAACTGCCCCGCCGGGTCATGCGCGGTTGCTTCAAACCCCGTCACCCCCTGCATCTCCGGAAACAGCACCAGACACACGCCCCCAGCCCGCCGCGTGGACCGATAGAGGATGCCCGCATGCCCGGCCTCCCGCACCAGATCCCCAATCACCCAACTGGGCGGCTCCACCCCATCGAGGAAGGCCATGCCCTTCCAGTTCCCGTAGGCCTCGGCCCAGATGGGTGTCCAGTGCTCGGCGTCGTAGCCACCGGTGAAATCCGCCACGGCCTGCGCGGTGACGAGAAAGGTGACCAGCGTGGCCGGTGGCAGCAGCGGTGATTCGCCCTGGTATTCGGCGAGGGCTGTTTCGGTGTCGGCCGCCAGATAGCGGGCTTCGAGGCCGGGCCGGTTGAAGCGCCCGCCTGCCAGCGAGGCCCCGGCGCCGCTCTCGGGGGCATGGGCCCACCTCGGCGTGAACGCGCGGAGGAACGGCGCGGCCGGGCCGAGCGGGGTGAGGATCATCCCGTGGAACCGGATTCGATGGAGGTGAGGTACGACACCACTGCATCGGTCTTGCCATCTGACACCAGCTGTTCCGCCGTGCGATGCCCGAATTCTGGGATGGGGGTGTTGCGGTACCAGTAGGTGGCGCGGTCGGTGTCGCCGGCCACGCTGAAGGCGGCGGAGAGTACGCGCAGCGAATCGCGCATGTACTGCTGCAGCTTGACGTTAGTGGGCGCCTCGGCCACGGTGGTGCGGTGCACGTGGGCCAGCTGTGCCAGATCCTGCTGACGCAGGTGCATGGCAGCGGCAAAGCGATCGGGCGCGATCACGGGTTGCCCCGGGCTTTGGAGTTCGCTGGCAAAGGTCTGGAAATCGACTTGCGCTTCCATGGGGTGTCCGGCTGCCTGTCGTAGAGGCGCTGATAGTATGTCGTTTTCATGTCGGAATCAAGCTTGTGAAGCGCTGGTTTGGGGTGTGATGGAGGGTGTGCGGGGTGTGCCCCGAGGCTGAATTTCTCTCTCGGGCAACGGTGGCATGGCTTCGGCGAGCGGCTGCCATGCCCACATCGGCGCATCAGGGGTGGCGGCCACCTTCTGCGCGGCTTCACGCCAGATAAATGGTCGGAGGATGCTGCTGAGCGGTGTCATCTTCAGCCAGCGCCAGAGAGCGCAACCTCTGCGTCTGGGCGGTCTATAATGTTAAAAATATTAGACATTATTTTGACGGGCCTTGCATATGAATCTGACCAGCATCGGTAGTGCCGTCCGTGAGCGTCGTGAGACACTGGGCCTGACGCAGGCCCAGTTGGCGCACATGAGCGGCTTGTCGCGTCAGACCATCGTCGGCCTTGAGGCCGGGGCGCTGGCTGATCTCGGATTCAATCGGGTGGCTCAGGTGTTGTCGATCCTCGGGCTGGATACGACGGTTCCCACCACGACGGCGCGAGACAAGAAGCGCGGCCTGTGGATGGCCGCCAAGACCGCCAGCGTCAGCTATGCGAAGGAGCTCGAACCAGACACGCTCAGTCATGCTCTGGCGAGTGGGGAGGTGCCTCCCACTTACGTGGCGCACCTGGCGCACCTGCTTGACGAGGCGCCGCTGCCCGTGATCGTGATGGCCATCGAGGAGGCAGCCTCCCGCGAGCACGTTCCGCCGCGCCGGGTCTGGCGCAATGTGGCCAAGCTGGCGAAGACGCTGGCGATCAGCCGGCAGGGTGTGTGGGCGTGACGGCGCGCGTGTTACCTGAGGGGGCTTGGACAGCACTGTTTCCGCGCGCCTTGACCCTGTTGGATGAGCTCCGCCAGCATGGTGGTCTCAGCGATCCCTTCTGGACCTTTGGTGGCGGCACGGTGCTGATGTTTCGGTACGGGCATCGTCTGAGCAAGGACATCGACATCTTCGTACCCGATCCGCAGTACCTCGGGTTTGTGACACCGCGTTTGAGCGACACGGCTGCTGATCTCACCCAGGACTACACCGAGATGGCGGGCTCCTTCGTCAAGCTGCAGTTCGACGAAGGGGAAATTGACTTCGTGGCGGCACCCAATTTGCTGGACGATGCCTGGGAGATCTGGGACATCATGGGCAGGTCGGTCAAAGTGGAAACTGCCGCGGAAATCATCGCGAAGAAGATGTACCACCGAGGCGATCGCGCCACGGCACGTGATCTGTTCGATCTGTCACTGGTGATCGAACACGAGCCCGATAGTTTGGTGAAGGCCAGTCGGTTCCTGGTGCGGCATCGGCAGATGTTTCTGGCTCGGATTCGGGAGCCAGGCCCGGCGCTGAGGGCAGGGTTCGACGCGATCGCTACGTTGGGCTATCGGCCAAGCTTCGAGCATTGCGTGACCACGGTCGGCGCGTTCCTGGAGTCGTTGGCACCCAGGGTGTAGTGGACAGTGGACAGCCCTGCTGCAGGGCTGTAGGGCAGCGTTGCGTCAGTGACCTGATCGGTATCAAGGCTTCAACGGAGCTTTTCGCAGTTCATCCAGGTGATCTGCCCACGCTTGCATCATGCGACGGCGGGCCGGTAGATGCTCTGCATGGTTGTAGGCGGCTTTGACCTCATCACGTTCGGTATGGGAGAGTTGTCGCTCGATGACGTCGGAAGACCAACCGTGCTCGTGCAGCAGGGTGGAGGCCATCCCTCTGAAACCGTGGGCCGTGAGCTTGCTACGGTCATACCCGAGGCGGCGCAACGCGGCGTTGATGGTGTTTTCACTCATCGGCTCGCCGTTGGTTCGCACCCCGGGAAACACCCAGGTGCTCCTGCCGGTCAGCGGATGAAGCTCTCGGAAGATGGACACTGCTTGCGAAGAGAGGGGCACGATGTGTATCTTGCGCCCCTTCATTTTTGATGCAGGGATGCGCCATTCCGCAGCGTCCAAATCGATTTCTGTCCATTCGGCACGGCGAAGCTCCCCGGGCCTCACGAACAACATGGGAGCAAGTTTCATGGCGCATTTGGTCACGAAGCCGCCTTGGTAGGCGTCGATGTCACGCAGTAGTCGCCCGACTTCACGAGGCTCCGTGATGGTGGGGTAGTGCTCCGGCTTCCAGGGCGTCAAGGCGCCGCGCAGGTCGCGACTGGGGTCGCTCTGGGCCCGGCCAGTGGCCACGGCGTATCTGAAGATCTGCCCGCAGTTTTGCTGAACACGGTGCGTGGTCTCGATGGCGCCACGCTCCTCCACGCGTTTCAACACGGCAAGCAGGTCCAAGGGTTGAATGTCTCCGATGGGCCGACTGCCGATCCACGGGAAGACGTCCCGCTCAAGTCGGCCGAGGATCTTGCTGGAGTGCGACGCGGCCCAGCTCGCGGCGTTCTTGGTGTACCACTCTCTGGCCGCTGCTTCGAATGAGTTCTCTGGGGGTAGACCTGCCGCCGCGCGTTTCTCAGCGGTTCGCTTCTGAATGGCTTCGGCCTTGACTGCCTTGCGCTGATCGCTGGGATCGATGCCTTCGCTGACAAGTTTGCGGGCCTCCTGCGCTTTCTTGCGGGCCGCGCTCAGGCCGACCTTGGGATAGGTCCCAAGGCTCAGCGTGTTGCGTCGCTGATGCAGTACGTAGTCGAAGCGCCAGCCATGTGAGCCACCTTTGACAAACAGGCGAAGGTACAGCCCGGCGCCATCGGTCAGTCGTGCCCGCGGGTCACCCAGCTTGATGGCTTTGATCGTGGCGTCTGAAGAGATCAGGTGTTGCGGCATGCAGGAACTCCAGAGAGTTGTTCCTGCGAATTCTGCGGTTCCTGTGGGAGTTCCTGCAATGTGAACTCGGTTGACGTGGGAATTCGCGAGCCGTTGATGGACAAGAAAAAAGCCCTAGAGCATTGATTCTCCAGGGCTTTATCTGTTTTTCGGGACGCCTTGGGACGTCCTGAAATGTCGTGGTGGTGGAGAGGAGGAGGATCGAACTCCCGACCTTCGCATTGCGAACGCGACGCTCTCCCAGCTGAGCTACCCCCCCACGCGATCGCTGGCGAGTATATCAGCGGCTTTCCCCGCGTTGCGCTCGCGCACGGGCCAGCGCGGCTTCGATGACGGAGCGCTTGCGGTCGACTTCTTCGGGGGTGTTGGCCTTGGTCAAGGTGTCGAGGTGTTCGAGCTTGTGGCGGGCTTTGGCTTCCATTTGCTCGGCGTGTTCGACCTGGGCTTGGGCGCGCCGTGCCTGGGTGTGTTGGTAGCGCTCGCGGGCGGCTTGGGCTTGGTGGGATGTCCAGGTG
>Ga0209066_10006071_pt1 | contig 12463 bp, 13 predicted proteins | sample All_14_2_FD_187198 | JGI IMG/M metagenome (GOLD analysis project Ga0209066, IMG submission 187198) | Freshwater microbial communities in response to fracking from Pennsylvania, USA - Allegheny Zone_MetaG_DW_15 (SPAdes) (version 2) ...
AGGTTCAGTATGCTTGATCATCTCGTCGGTCTCCTGCTGCGAGCTTAAAACGCTCAGGTGACCGGCGCAAAACCGTTACAAGTCCAATAGGCTTTCTTGGTAGCGCGGACATTGTCTTCGCCCAGTGGCTCGCCGTGCGCCTTCTCGCTACCTGCTCTGGGGCTGCCCCAGCCGATCACCGAGCGGATGACGATGAGAGTCGGCCGGTCATGGGCATCGCGAAAGGCCGCGATTGCGCGCGCGACGGCCCTGGTGTCGTTAGCGTCATCGACCTGGATGACGTTCCAGCCATAGCCCTCGAATCGTTTGCCGACATCCTCGGTGAAGGCGAGCTCGGTCGAACCTTCGATCGAGATATGATTGCTGTCGTAGATCCAGCAGAGATTTGACAGGGCGAGATGTCCGGCGAGTGATGCGGCCTCACTCGAGACGCCCTCCATCATATCGCCATCGCCGCACAGCACATAGATGTTGTGATCGAACAGCTTGAAACCGTCGCGGTTGAAGTGCGAGGCAAGCGCACGCTCGGCAATCGCCATGCCGACCGAATTGCCGCACCCTTGGCCGAGCGGGCCGGTCGTCGTCTCGACACCAGTAGTCATGCGGTATTCGGGGTGGCCCGGGGTCTTCGAGCCGAGTTGGCGGAACTGCCTGATGTCGTCGAGACTGACTGCGGGCTCGCCCGTCGGCTTGCCGTCAGCGTCGATCTCCTTGATCCCGGCCAAGTGCAGCACCGCATAAAGCAACATGGACGCATGGCCGATCGACAAAACGAAGCGATCACGGTTCGGCCAGTCGGGCATATCCGGATCGTAGCGGATGAAGTCGCGCCAGAGCGTGTAGGCCACCGGCGCCATCGCCATCGGCGTGCCCGGATGGCCGGAATTGGCCTTCTGTACGGCATCCATCGCCAACGTGCGGATGGTGTCGATCGCGAGCCTTTCGAGCGCTTCGTCCTGTCGGACCAGCTGTGTCGAAGCCGTGTTCATGAACTTGGGCCTCCTCGGGAGACATTGGGCGTGGGTTGGCTTTCGTATCCGGGATTTGTCAGAAGACATGTTTGGTGCATGCAGACCGTTCTGGATGGCGAGTCGTGCGTGAGTTGGTGGACTAGCCAACTGGCAGCGCAGATATCCGCCGACCGGTTTCCGAGGACTGCGCTTGGTGCATCCGACCCGACCATGATGTCGGGCTTGAGCGCGCTTGCTCCGCTGTTGGCGAGGGCAAGGCCTTTGCGAGCACCTTTGATGGCGTCCTGGGCCGTGCCGACGTCATTCGACATCAGTGCATGGTGAAGCCGCGCCTGCTCGGCCGTTAGAAGCTCGGCACCCGATCCCAGGCGATTGAGCGCTTCGTCACGTACTGCGCCCCGTGCCTCGTTGAACAGCTTTGGCCAGTCCATCATCGGCGGATGAAAGGGCTTAGCGCCCATAGGCCCGCAACAACCGGTTGGTGCCGCGCCCATTTTGGCTCCCAGTGACGGCCCCATCATCTGCTTTATCATAGCGGCCATCGGATTGCCCGAAACCGGCATGGCGGATGGCGCGCCACCACCACCACTCGGGTGGCGTGAGGCATGGTCAACCGCGGACGTCAGCGCAACTGCGCTCATCATCAGCGGCCGCGACAACGTGAGAGTATTGATGTTGCTGCGCGCGTGCTTCATTTGGGCGTATTTCTACATGTCATCCTGCATGGGCATCGGTTTGTCTGCGGCCGGCATCGGGGCGCGCTTGGCCGCTGCAGGCTTGGCATGGCGACGGTGTTTGGCGTGCTTCGATTTGGCCATCGGCATTTTCTTCATGCCGCAACAGCCAGGCTTGCCCTTCGCCATTGGAGGCGTGGCCGAAGGCATTTGCATCCCATCATTCATCGGCATTCCGGCCATGCCGTCATGCTTCTCCATCATGCCACCGGCCGGCATCCCGCCACCGCTGGCAGACATCGGGGGCTGGGGCGAAGCTTGCCCGGTCGCTTGCCCCTGAGCAGCGGCGATGCCTGGCAGCAGCAGGATGGCACCGGCGATTGTTAGCGCGCGCAAAGAATAAGAACGTCTCTTGGTCATGGTAGATACTCCGTTTGAGTGACAGCTGGTAGTGCCCTTGCTGGCTATGGTGTCCTCCTCAATGAACCACGCCCTTGCTTCGATTGATTTACGTAACTTCGCGGAGGGGTATGGCCGCCGAGGGAAATTCTGACTTCGACGAGGCTGAGGTGGTGCACTGAGTTTTCCTTTTACCCAGATTGGCTGCCCACGAAATCAAGGGATCAAAGCGCACAATTTCGACTTCGGAAATGGATGTCGCGTCGCGATGCTGTGCCAGCATTTTTCAAGCCATGAGGGTTTTGGCGCTGGCCTGCGTAAAGAGTGATAGGGCTGATCAGAAATATCGCACAAATCACAGTCGATCATGCCGCTGGTATCGCCCTATTTGGGCCAGGTGGAGGACGAACATGGCATTGCAGTTTCTGGATCTCAGAAAGCATGCGCCGAGCGCAGCGTTCGTTGCCGTCACTGGCTTGCTCGTGGCCAGCTTTGCGGGCGTTTTTGTCTATCTTGGTGTCTATAATATTGGCGCGGATGACCCGCATACCAAGCCCACATATTGGATGGTCGAGAAGTTGCGGGATGGCTCGATTGCTCACCATTCGCGCGATATCGTGCTTCCTGGGGATCTGAGCGACCCCAAGCGCATTGCGACAGGAGCTGGCCTGTACACCGAAATGTGCAGCGGTTGCCATCTCGCGCCGGGTATGGAGAAGAGCGAAATCAGCCAGGGCCTCTATCCTCGTGCCCCAGAGCTGTTCAGCGAGGCCCAGAGGGCGGCGAAGGAGCAGTTCTGGATCATCAAGCACGGTGTCAAGTTGACCGCTATGCCGGCCTGGGGAAAGACGCATAATGACGAGCTGATCTGGGACATGGTCGCTTTCGTACGTCAGTTGCCCGGCATGACGGCGGCGCAGTATCAGGCGGCCATTGCCAACGCGCCGGAGGACCACGACGCGATGATGAAGGACATGCCAGGTATGGCCGGACAGATGAAACCCGCGCCGGTGAGTGACGGAGCGTCAGCGGCTGCAGCTAAGGAATCTGAGCCCCACAACCACTAAGAATCTGGCGTTCGCCGGATTTGTAATTGCTAAAGCGCCTTTGGGCGGCCCAATGGTGAGGGGTCCAGCTGTCACGTGGATTGTTGTGCTCGCGAAGTGCCAGAGGCGGCTGACGCAGCTGACGCAGCTGACGCAGCCGCACAATGGTAAAAGGTCGGGTTCGCTCAATCACCGGAGGAGCTACCATGAGCAGCGGAAACACCTTGGCAGATCAATCACTCGACGACGAGGGATGGCTGGACAAGCGATTGTCAACGAACGAACGGAACTTTGACTGCGTCATCGTCGGGGGTGGCCCGGCCGGGCTTACAGCCGCTCTTTATCTCGCGCGATTTCGACGAAAAGTTCTGATTTTGGATGCGGAAGCAAGCCGGGCGAGCTGGATTCCAACGTCTCACAATCAGGCCGTTTTTCCTAGCGGGATATCCGGATCGGAATTGCTGCGGCGCATGAGGGAGCAAGTCCGCGAGCATGGAGTGCAAACCGTCTCCGCCAAAGTCGATGACCTACGAGCATCGAATGCCGGATTCCACATTACCTTCGGCACCCAGATTACTTCAGCGAAGACCGTGTTGCTGGCCACCGGAGTCGTGAATCACCGGCCCGACATGGATGAGGAATTTCACCGGGATGCAGTGGCGCGCGGGTTGGTCCGCTACTGTCCCGTCTGCGACGGGTTTGAGGCGATGCATCAAGCCATCGCCGTGCTAGGGGCCGACGGCCATGGGCTTGCGGAAGCGCTCTTTCTTCGGACCTATAGCGAAGATGTCACGCTTCTACCGGCACGGCGTACAGAACTTGATGGGGCAGAACGTCGCGAGCTGGTATCGGCTGGTATAAAAATCGTGGACGAACCAGTCACGTCATTCGCGATCGTCGGACACAAGATCGTGATTAAGGTCGATGGTTCGCCGGTCGATTATGCATTCGACACGCTCTACCCAGCTCTTGGTTCGACCGCCAACGCTGAGCTAGTTCGGAAAATTGGCGGCGGCTTCTCCGAATTAGGGTGCTTGTTGACGGACAAACACCAGATGACGACATTGGATGGTATCTATGCCGCTGGTGATGTCGTCGAAGGACTCGATCAGATCGCCGTGGCATCGGGGCAAGCTGCGATAGCGGCGACCGCGATACATAACCGGCTTCGAGAGCACGAAGTTGTCAAATAATGACAATCAACTGCCTGTCCTGTATCTCCGGCTTTGGCGGGAAGATGAAACCCCGGTCGGTAACTGAAGTAACGTCCGCAGGCGCCAAGCAATCCAGACTCAACAATCACTAACAAATCTGGCGATCTCTGGGTCTGTGAGCGATGAATTGCCTTTAGTCAGCCCACTGGTGCCAATCGCGCCATAGCCTGATCTGTAGTCTCGCGCTTTGTCGAAGTCCGTGTTGCGGCCATCCCTGGCTTGATTGCATGGACAACAGGCGCGCGCAGATGGCATTCGCACTGCAGCATCATTGTATTAATCGGACCGAAGCGCGCCAGCCGAGACGGTTGGACGGCAGCTGCTGAGGTCATCGCTGTCAGCGATGCGAGATATGCCAAGGTCGATTCTGCGCCCTGGTTTGCATTGCGGCGATCTGGGTGCAGTCCGTCGAAGCATGCGCCGCGATCGATGTCCACGACCGGCATGCCATGATCGTTGTCGCCAAGAAACCACGAGAAGGCACGCTTGGCTTCGTCGCTCCACCAGTTGTCCCCGGTCAGACGGGCGGCCGTAATGCACGCGCTGACGGCGGCCCAGGCCTCAAGCGGTTGCTGGTCGAATGGTTGGGGCTGTCGATAGTCAGAACCGAATGTTTGCGTTCCAATCGGTCTGAAGTGCCCGCGCGCAGCGGTCTGCAGCTTCATCAGCCAGCGGAGCGTGTCGAGGCCTGCTTCGAAATGGGGCAGATTGTCCGCCGTCTGGCCGCTCACCATGAGCGCCTCGCACAAGCGAGCGTTATCATATCCCAACCTGTCCTCGAACCAGTTCCATTGTGGTTTGGCGGCGTCGATCCAGCGCTGGAATAGGCGACCGGCGAGATCGTTTCTCAAGCATTCGAAGTCGCGGTGGCCGGGGAAACGCTGAAGAAAGTCCGATATGCCGAGAAGACCATAGGCCCATGCGCGGGGTGACCGGCAGGAGGCCAATGGAGGCACCATCTCAAGCAAGCGCGCTGCCGCCCAGCTATCAAGACCGCGGGGGTCTGCGCGTTTTGCCACAGTCCCCAGAGCCCAAACGGCGCGGCCATGGGCGTCGTCTTCTCCAACCTCGTCAAGCCAGGACCTGTCGAAGCCCATGAAGTTATGGACCCGCCCGCTTTCAGGCGACCAAGCATGCTCCACAAATGCCGCGTAAGTAAGGGTCATCTGGTCTTCCTGAGGCGTTAGCGGAACGAGCCCCGCCAATTCGCTCATAACCAGCAGCGCGCGTGCATTGTCGTCCAGACAATAGCCATGCCGGCGATCTGGAACTGCAAATTTGGTGTGTTGTACAAGTCCGACGCCATCGGTGAGCGAGGCGAGGTGAGTGGTCGAAACAGGCGGCAGGCGATCATGCTCTCCAACACTTGCAGGAAAGGGAATTACCATCGCGCCCGCTGAACGCCGCTCGAACCTCACCTTGGAAAAGACGTCGAGATATTGTTCCGCTACACTTGGCCAGACCATTTCCCGACCGCGGGCATAAGCGCGTGTCCGCATTGCGCTGCGCAGACTGTCATCTTCAATCAATTGCGCAACTGCGGTGGATAACGCGTCCGCTTCGCCGAATGAAAACAGCATCCCGCAACCATCCGAAAGCAGTTCCTGCGCATGCCAGAATGGTGTTGAAACCACAGCTTTTCCGAGTGCGACGGCATAGGCGAGGGTGCCAGAAGTGATTTGTGCCGCGTTCGGATAGGGCGAGACGTAGATGTCGCAAGCCGTCAGATATTTCAGCAAATCCTCGATTGAGAGGTACTCGTCAACGAACAGGACATGGTCGCTGACCCCCAGATCTGCAGCGAGAGCGACGAGACTGTCCCGATAGCGCTCACCCTCATGCCGGACGAGATTGGGATGGGTTGCGCCGACAACCATGTAAATGAGCTTTGGATGGTTTCGGACCAGTGCCGGAAGCGCATGAATGGCCGTCTCGATCCCCTTTCCGGGGCCAAGAAGGCCGAAAGTCATAAGCAGCGTCCGGTCGGCCAGACCCAGGTCGTGTTTCGCCATGGCGGGATCGAGGAAGGGCCGGTCCGGCACGCCGTGCGGTATGACCGCGATCTGCTCGTTGGGAACCTCATATACGGTCTGCAGAATCTGGCGTCCTTTTTCAGCCATCACGACAAGGCGGGCCGAACTCCTTATCAGGGCGTTCATTACCCGGCGCTGGGCTTCATCGGGGGCTGCCAACACTGTGTGCAAGGTCGTTACCAGCGGTGTCCTGAGCCGCTGAACCAGCTCAAGGATATGGTCTCCTGCATTCCCCCCGAAAATACCGAACTCATGCTGCAGCGAGACCACTTCAACGTCTGCGACGTTGAGAAAGTCTGCAGCTACAGCGTAAGATTGTGGATCGGACTGATGAATTTCAATCGGCACATGGGGAGGATATGCGTAGACATTTTCGCCGTCCGTCATGGCAATTGTCATCGCGGACAACTTGGGCCGCGCATTTGCAAGTGCGTGATGGAGATCATCGGTAAAGGTAGCAATCCCGCACCGTCTTGGAACGCAGGTGCCCAGCAATGCGATCCGCTGGAGTTCGGGTCCTGCAGTTGCGCCGTTCATGTTTAACCCCTCAGTCATGCCGCCGTCACAAATCGATCCTTGCGGTCTAAGACACTGCAGAAAGATCAGGGTGATGGGGTGTTATGTGACCTGTAGAGCGGTGTTGCCGCGGCGCGCTTTACGTAATGTTCCGATGCGTCTCCAACAGCTCGGATTTGAGCTCGCCGCAGGCTAGATCGGCAGATCAAGTGTCACGGTGCTTTCCGGTTTCCCTTTGCCAGGGCCACCGGCCTTTAATCTCGACCTCGAGCGAAAAACTGAGGAACGTCCGGATTAGGACAATACCTGCGAGGACCGCGAGGCTCTGAAGGGTGGGTTGGATGGCAATCGTGTTGATGATATCTGCCGCGACAAGAAATTCGAGACCGAGAAGAATTGCTTCCCCGAGGTTCGACCGGAAGCCGCCGACGGCCCGCTCGTCGAGAGCACCCTTGAAGACCTGTCCCAGAAACTTTAGAAGCGCCGCACCGGCGCCAGACACGATAATCCCCGTGCCGGTGAGCTCTATGGCGCGAGTGATCCAATGGATCACATCGATCAGAACAGAATCCATGTCCACAGACTCCAGAAGGACTAGGCCGTCAGTTTACGTGGTCGGCTCACGGCGCAGCCAAGACGAAATGGCCTCGAGCAATTCCGGCGCTACCGAGAAGCCATTGGTGGCATGATAGACGGAATTGCTGGTAGCGATTTCGCCAGCGCCGGCATCTCGAAGCGTTGCCATTGCGTCCCCTGCAAACAGACCGTGGACGCCAAGGCAGATGGGGGCGGTCGCTCCCTGCGTTCGCAGCAGCTTTACGGCTTCCGCCATGGTTCGGGCGCTGGAGACGATATCATCGATAATGACCGGCGTTCGCCCGGCCAAGTCTGCGTTACCCGAAATTCTTACAGCCCTGTCGCCGCTGCGCTGCTTGGCAAAGACGCTGAATGGCGCGCCAATCTGACCAGCGATCTGTGAAACCCATTGTTCACTCTCCTCGTCGGGTCCGAAGAGCATCGGGGAGCGAACGCGCTCCGCGATCCATCTGGCGATCGGCCCCGCAGCCGAAATCACCGCCGTATCGATCGAATATATTTCACCAAGCGACGTATGGCGATGAAGGTGCGGGTCGCAGGTGACCAGCCAGTCGAACGCGCCCGACAGAAGCTGAGCGAAATAGGTCGAAGTAATCGCTTCGCCGGAGTGGAATGCCTTATCCTGTCGCATATATGCCAGATAGGGTGCAACGAGCCCAACACGCCTGGCGCCTAGCTCACGCGCGGCGCGGGCCGCAAACAGCAGAGGGAGCAGCTTTGCATCAGGACCATCAAGCGAGCATAGCAGCAGGACATCCCGGTCCCTGACCGGCGTCACCAGGCGCACATAGCTCTCGCCGTCCGGGAAATGTCTGAATTCAAATTCTCCAGCCACAAGTGACTCGCTAACAAGCTCTTCGGCGAGATCGTCGGCGAGACTTATGTGGAAAGCGAGAGGCTTCATGTCGCGCTCACTGTGATCATGTCGCGGTTCGCCCGAATGTAGTCGAGAGCGTAAGCGGCCTCGCCTTGGGTCTCGCTGTGAAGAATGAACAAGGGATCACCCTTCCGCACTTGCTCGCCAAGCCGGACGCACATTTTCAGACCGGCTGCCATCGCAACGGGGGCACCTGCGAGTTTGGCAGCGCGGGCGATGCGGCGATTGTCGATGTGTGACACCAATCCGCGATCATCGGCAATGACCGGCTCGGTAAAAAGCGCTGTGGGAGGCTCATGAAAGCCACCCTGCGCCTCGCAGATCGCGACGAATTTCGCTCCTGCTTTTCCGCTGTCCAACAGCTCCATCGCGCGTTGCCGTTCGGTCGCCAGCGAGTTGCCGCTGACCATCGCGAGCAACTGCCCGGCAAGGTCGAGTGCTTTCTCCCTGAGATCTGTGGGCGCGTCACTCTCAAGGCGTAGGACTGAGAGAACATCGCGTGCCTCGAGCGCGGGGCCGATTCCTCGTCCGATCGGCTGGCTTCCATCGGTGAGTGTTGTCCTGACCGTCAAACCCAACTGCAAGCCTACGGCTTCAAGGTTTCTCGCAAGCGATCGGCCAGCTTCTTCGCTACGAACCTTTGCTGTCGGTCCTACCGGGATGTCGAGAAGCACGTGTGTCGCTCCGGCCGCCAGTTTCTTGGACAAAACCGAAGCAATGAGCTGCGCTTCGCAATCCACATCGAGCAAGCGTTCGACACGGATAATGATGTCGTCTGCAGGGCTCAGGCGCACGCTACCGCCCCAGGCCAGACAAGCGCCTTCCCGTTCTACCACGCCCCGCATTTCATCGAGACCGAGATCGACCCGGGTCATGGTTTCCATCACATCCGCTGTTCCCGCAGGTGAGGTAATTGCACGGGAGGAAGTCTTGGGAATAATGAGGCCAGCGGCAGCAGCTATAGCCACAACAATCGGTGTTGTCCGGTTGCCGGGTAGACCGCCGACGCAATGCTTGTCGGCAATAATGGGCTGGGACCAGTCCAGTCGGTCGCCTGTCGAAAGCATGGCGGAGGTGAGCGCGGTAGCTTCGGTGAGATCAAACGTTTGGCTCGCGAATGCAGCGATGAATGTGGCCATTTCCACATCGGAATATCGCTCCTGGACGATGTCGGACACGATGGCTTCCAGCTGCGAGCCATTGAGGCGGCGTCCGTATAACTTGGCCCGTACTGCACTGAGTGACGCCAGCGGCCTCGGGTGGCCAATGTTCAGAAGGTCTCCATCCTTGACGCCGAGCTTCCGCCAGGCAGCTTCGGAGAGGCCGGCCTCGTCATGAGCAAACAGTCCTTCGTCGACCTGCAATAATGTGGCGACAACCGAATGCTTGCCGTGCGACAGTTCGATGCGGCTTCGTGCCTCGAAGCCTTCCGACCGGCAAACCGGGCAATCCCTATGCATCAATACGATCGCCTCGTATTGGCTTTGGAGGCCGAGGCGGCGGGCACGCAGCCGGGGCAACCCCGATGAATGTTGGGCCGTTTTCAAGGAAGTTCCACAATCTGGCCGTGTGACGGCACACTTGTGGCCCAATGCAATTCCTCCTCGATCGCGCTCGACATAGCTTCGGATGATTCTGGTTCGCCATGGACGACAAACGTGCGCTTAGGCGGTTGACGGAAGTTTCGCAGCCAAGTGAGCAGATCGTTGCGATCACCGTGCGCGGACATCATCTCGAGATTGACAACTTCTGCACGGACCGGAACGGTCTGGCCAAAAATGCGCAATTCGCTCGCGCCATCGCGCAGCGCCGCACCCCGGGTGCCTGCCGCCATATATCCAGGCAGGATTATCGTGTTGCGCGGATCTGGGGCGCTCTGTGCGAGATGATGCAGGATACGTCCGCCAGTCGCCATGCCGCTTGCAGAAATGACGACTTTTGGGGTCGGGTCGCGCACCAGCTTCTTCGAATCTTCGGCGTCGCGGATGTAGGTAACGCCTTCGCAGGCGCGCTGGCATTGGTCGCCTGTCAGCCGATGATCGCCCGAATGGGCGCACATCAACTCAGACGCGTCGATGGCCATCGGACTATTCAGATAGATCGGCACATGTCCGAGGCGTCCCACCCTCTTGAGTTCACTGAAGTAGAAGAGCAATGATTGCGCCCTCCCGACTGCAAAGGCCGGGATGATTACCGTTCCGCCCCGCTGCGTCGTGCGGTCAACGATCGCGGTCAGTGCATCAAGTGGGGATGACGGGTCATGGAGCCGGTTTCCGTAGGTCGATTCGATCAGCAGATAGTCCGCATGTGTAACAGGTGCCGGATCGAGCATGGTCTCTGACCCATAACGGCCAACATCGCCTGAAAAGACGATGGTCCGACCGCTGACATGAAGTTCGACTGTCGCAGCCCCGACAATGTGTCCGGCTGGGCGGAGCGTGGCTGTGATCCCGGGGGTCAGCTCCGTCTCTACCCCCCATTCGACAGCGCGTAGCTGATCAAGGGCCCGCTCTGCATCCTTGGCGTTATAGAGAGGTTCGGCAGGATGATGGCGACTGTAGCCACGACGATTGGCGAAGCGGGCCTCCTCCTCCATCAGATGCGCGCTGTCGCGCAGCAAGAGACCGCATAGATCTAGAGTTCCGCCCGTCGCGAAGACTGGCCCGTTGAAACCATCACGAACCAGTGCAGGCAGATAACCCGAATGGTCCAGGTGCGCATGTGTGAGAACGACTGCATCTAACATTCGTGGCGAAATCGGGAAAGGCTGCCAATTCCGCTCCCTTAGATCGCGATGGCCTTGGAACAGGCCGCAGTCCACGAGTACGCGGCGTCCTTCCCACTCAAGCAGAAATTTGGAGCCTGTGACGGTTCCTGATCCGCCGAGGAAGGTAAGTCTGGCGCTCATGGCATAACTCCCGACATATACGGATCCGTCCCAGCGCCAGTGATTGAAATGGTTGGATAAGGTCTTCCCAGCGCGGGCCAACAAGAACAGCAGCGACGGCAACTGGAAGATATACGTAGTGTGCCGGAAGCGGCCTTTCGAGCGGCCTCCCGCAACCGTGATCTGGACTCACTGCCGTGAGTTTACTGGCCTTTGTGACAAGACCGACGCATATGCCCGGCTCGAACAGCCATGACGAGAGTATCTCCCAGTGGTCTATTTTTCAGCCTCGTGCTGAGTTCAACTTCGCTGTGCAAGACATGCTCGTCATCCGTGCGGTCGCGAGTCTTTCGAGGTCCAAGCTAGGCTCAGGTCTGCGCGATGTAATTCGGAAAGAACTAATGCCCTATGTCGGCATTGGATGGGCAATGAAATTTGATGATGTGGCACTTGACGTGCTCCCCTGATTGTTACCAGTCAGAGGTAGAGTCCGGCTCCTTCTGATCCGACACCATTCTCTGGACCACCCGGGGTTAGAGTTTCCCGGCCAGGGTCACGGTGACGGGCTGGGTGCGTCACCGAGATTCATCAGCGTGATCGGGGGCTTGTTGCCGATGGCACCGTGCGGCCGATCCTCGTTGTAGTATCTGCGCCACTCCTCCAACTTTTCGCGGGCATCTGCAAGCGTCAGGAACCAGTGAGTGTTCAAACACTCGGCCCGGAAGCGCCCATTGAACGCCTCGATGTAGGCGTTGTCGGTCGGTTTGCCGGGTCGGCTGAAGTCCAGCGTGACGTCGTTCGCGTACGCCCACAGGTCCAGGTCCCGGCTGATGAACTCGGAGCCCTGGCCGACCCGGATCGTCTTGGGATACCCGACTGCCGCACAGGTAGCCTCGAGGGTCTGGACGACGTCTTCACCGCGGTAGCTGAACCGCGGATCCAGCACCGGCGAGAACCGCGAGAACGTGTCGACCACCGTCAGGACGCGGATCTTGCAGCCGGTTGCCAACTGGTCATGGACGAAGTCCATGGCCCATACATCATTGACGCGGGAGGCCGCGCAGCGGTCTTCCCTCAAGGCCCCAGTGCATTATTGGGACACAGATTCACGGTAGGGCCTTATAATACCTCCCTGTCCTGCACATTTTGGCGAGCCTTATCTCCGTTCGTTTTCCACGCCGAGCTCACGCCACAGCCAAGAATAATCATACGTTGCCATCGGGTCGGTATCGTCGGGCTGTTGGGCACT
>Ga0209066_10006073_pt1 | contig 12460 bp, 12 predicted proteins | sample All_14_2_FD_187198 | JGI IMG/M metagenome (GOLD analysis project Ga0209066, IMG submission 187198) | Freshwater microbial communities in response to fracking from Pennsylvania, USA - Allegheny Zone_MetaG_DW_15 (SPAdes) (version 2) ...
GATCAGGTCGGGCGAATTGCCACCGGCTGGGTCACCTCACCGTTGATAGCTGGCGTCACCGCTTATATTTTGTTCATCAGCATTCAGCAGACCATTTTTGTCAAAAGTGATCCGCTGGAAAAAGCGAAACTGTATATTCCCGTTTATCTGTTTCTGGTCGGGTCGATTTTATCGTTTATTACTGTGTTCAAAGGCTTGAACCATTTTAATATCCATCTGAATTTAAAGCAGAATCTGGCTGTGACGCTGGCGTCCAGCGTCAGTATTACCGCCATTGGCATGTTGATCATCAAACATATTCCGGAGAAGCCGCAGATACGCCGTCGTGAACGGTTTTTGCAGGTTGAAAAATATTTTGCGGTGCTGATGGCGCTGACCGCCTGTGCGATGGTTTTTGCGCATGGTTCCAATGATATCGCGCTGGCGGTTGGCCCATTGACCATCATTCACAGTTTGGTTTTGCACCCGGGGCAGTCGCTGGCGGTTGATAATTATCCGTCCTGGATTATTTTGCTGGGCTGCACGGGGGCTGTGTCGGGTCTGTTGATTTATGGCCGCAAAGTGATAGAAACGGTTGGCAGTTCCATCACGGCATTAACCCCCAGTCGCGCCTTCGCCGCTACATTGGCTGCGGCCACGACTGTGGTGGTCGCGACCAGTACCGGCATTCCGGTATCAGCAACGCAAACCCTGGTTGGCGCGGTACTGGGTGTCGGTTTGGCGCGTGGTATTGGTGCGCTGAATTTGATCGTGATTCGTAATATTTTTATGTCGTGGATATTAACCTTGCCGGTAGCGTCGTTGCTGACTATTTTGGCGTATAAGGCCTTGCATGCGGCGATTGGGTAACCCACCCCATAAAACTAAAACTCAGTCCAAATCGGATTCTGTTCATCAAGCGGTACCGGGTGATCTCTCAATTCCGCAATGCGCCAGTGTTTTCTGATTTCTTTCAACTGTGATGTGGATTTTTCATGATCGCGGTCAAAGGCAAACAAAAATTCGTCGATTGGGCTAACATAAGATTTATCAATATCTTGTATACTCATTGTTGATCCTGCTCATTTTGGCATAATATGTGATTTTATCGGGTTTTTCTGTAAGTTACTATTGGAAGAGGCGCAATGACCATAAAAAAAGCTGAATTACATGTACATCTCGAAGGCACCATCCCGCCGCATCTGGCGCTGCAAATTGGCAAGCGCAATAACATCATCCTGCCAGACGGCTTGATCACAGCGGATGGCAGCAGCTATCAATACAAAGATTTTCTGGATTTTTTAAAGGCCTATGATGCTGTTGCCGCCGTGATCAAACACCCGCGTGACTATTACGATATCACTTTCGACTATCTGAAATCCTGCGCCGATTCAGGCGGGATTTATGTCGAGATGATGTACTCGCCAGATCATGCCGAACAATCCAGCGGCATCCCTTCCAGCGAACATTTGCAAGCCATTGATCAAGCCATTCGCGATGCCGAAGCCAAACACGGCATCCTCGGCCGTATCATCATCACTGCCGTTCGTCACTTTGGCGTGGATTCGGCCACCAAAGTCGCCACTCAGGCGCTGAAGGAAACCGTACCGTGCATCGCTGGTTTTGGCCTGGGCGGTGATGAATTTAATTTCCCACCCAAATTGTTTCAAAAACCCTACCAGATTGCTGCGGAAGGCGGTTTGCACTGCACCGTTCACGCTGGTGAATTTGCCCCGGCCAGCGGCATGATGGAAGCCATGGACTATCTGCCCATTCAGCGTATTGGTCATGGCGTGATGTCCATGCATTCGCCGGAAACCATCGCACGCCTGATTGATAAAAATATCGCGCTTGAAATCTGCCCGTCCAGTAACATCGCCCTCGGTCTGTTCCCCGACATGGCCAGCCATCCGCTGCGACAATTAATGGATGCCGGTATTTCCATCAGCCTGAACTCGGACGATCCGCCTTTTTTCCAGACCACTTTGGGCAAGGAATACGATCGGGTGCAGCAATTCCATCAGTTTTCTGACAGCACCATGCTGAATTTTACCCGCATGGCGCTCGAAGCCGCTTTTGTGGATCAGATCACCAAAGAGAGTTTGTTGAACCATCTGAATTAAAAAAGGAATGTCCTATGGCTGCCAGAATGGAAACCGTCATTCGGTTAATCAAAGATAATCAGCCAGTCAGTTACACGGGTATGTTGACGCATACCTGGTCCTGGCTGACAGCAAGTACCAGCGGTTCTGTTTACCGCAATCCTCTTTTGATTGAATCGGATAGAGCAGATCTGATCGACATCTATTGTACGCATGGCACAGCAGACCGCTCAAATTCCTTTACCCGGGTGATTGAGCGTTTATTAAAAACAGGCTGGCCGGAAAACGTCAGATCCATTAACCTGGTCGCTTTTGAAGGACGCGGTCAAGGCAAGAGCATCAAGCTGTTTGCTGAAGACTTGTTACAAAAAATACAGGCCAACGGACACAAGCGCGTCACACTGTTTGGCCATTCCCGCGGCGGATTGGTGAATGCCTGCTTTGCGGAATATCTGGCAGGCGAGAATGACATTCAGGTTGAGGCCTTGTTCAATTTTGGCACCCCTTTTCAAGGCTCTACCCTGGCTGTGGCGCCGCTGACCGTGTTCTCGGATTCGGTTGATGAAATGCGGCCTGGCAGCCCGTTTTTAACGGATCTGCAAGAAAAAATCCTTGCGTCCAGCAGCGCATATTATTTTATTACAGGTGGGGATGATTGTATTGTCTGGGGGGAGCGATCCTTCATTCCAAAATATGTTGAGACACATCCGGGATCCTTGATCACCCTGCCTCGCCATGGGCATTTGTCCATGATGTCATCACGAAAAATGATTAGCCCTATTCGCAGCGGCCTTTTTCGTTCATCCCACGATGGTGTTGATGGCATGGTGACAAAATTTCATCCATTGGATGAAATTGAGCTTATAGAAGATTATAGAGGAAATTGCAGCCCGGGTTAGGGGAGCCAGGCAAGAACCCTGGCTATGGATCAGCTATCAAGCGTGGGCGCTTTCCATGGATTGGCGCAGTTTTTTCATGGCGTTTTTTTCCAACTGCCGAACCCGCTCTGCCGACACGCCGTATTTGGCGGCCAGGTCGTGCAGGGTCGCTTTGTCGTCATTCAGCCAACGTTGCTGCAGGATATCCTGACTGCGTTCGTCAAGGCATTCCAGCGCCACGTATAAATCATCGCGGCCTTGCGTTTCGTGATCTTCTGCTTCGATAAGCCAGGCGGGATCACTGCGGTAGTCGTGCAGATAATGCGCCGGGGCTTTGAAACTGTCTTCGTCGTCATCGGGGGCGTCGTAGGGGGTATCCATGGCGTTAAGGCGTTGCTCCATGCGCAACACTTCATCGCGCGGAACATTCAAATCGCTGGCGACCGCGTCTACTTCTTCATTGCTCAACCAGCCCAGACGGGTTTTCATCTGCCGCAGATTGAAAAACAATTTGCGCTGTGCCTTGGTGGTTGCCACTTTGACGATGCGCCAGTTGCGCAATACAAATTCATGGATTTCGGCTTTGATCCAGTGCACGGCAAAAGACACCAGACGAACACCGATTTTGGGATCGAAGCGTTTGACCGCTTTCATCAAACCGACGTTGCCTTCCTGAATCAAATCATTCAGAGGTAAACCGTAACCGAGATATCCACGCGCGACACGGACAACGTAACGCAAATGCGCCAGTACCAGCCGGCGAGCGCTTTCAATATCACCCTCGGCCTGAAAACGTTCCGCACATTGGTGTTCTTCTTCAGCCGACAGCATGGGAATCTGGTTAACTTGATAAATATAGGCATCAAGGCTGCCAATCGGAAGAGCTAACGATGCCAACTGCAGTGCTTTATTCATGCAACCCTCTCCAGTTAAAAACACAGGCATGTAATACGCAATTGTATCAAATTATGCGCATATTAGTACAGACCTTTTAACACAACTTTACGTATAAGGCTCGATCAGCCCGAGCTGTCGTTTGACCGACAATTTGGCGCCCAGCCATCCCAGACAAATGGATACCAATACTATCATATACGCTTGCTTCACGGACAAGCCCAATAAAGGATAGTGCATATGATACACCAATGCCAGTTGATCAACAGCCAGGCCGACGCTGAGCATAAAAATATTGACAAACAACACGGCAAAAACAGCACCCGCCAGACCATACCAGACGCCGGAATATAAAAACGGCCGCAGGATGAACGCATCAGTGGCGCCGATCAATTTCAACACCTGAATTTCTTCGCGGCGGTTATGAATGGCCAGTCTGAGCGTGTTGCCGACGATCAACACCACCGCCGAGGCCAGCAAGGCCATCACCGCATGGGCAATTCTGGCGACAAAACCGGTGATGGCGTGCAAACGGCTGATCCATTCCATATCCAGCTTCGCTTGCTCTGTTTGACCCAGGGCTTTCAAACGCTCAAATAACTGCTTCATTTTCAGTGGATCATTCACGCCAGGCGCCGGCATGACATCGATGACCGCTGGCAGGGGGTTTTCCGGCAAATACATCATGATATCCTGCATGCCTTCCTGCTTTTGCAATTCAACCAGGCCCTCGTCTCGCGATTTGAGTACGGCTTTACCCACACCGTCCATGGCGCGCACCTGCTCCAGCATCGCTTTTTCCTCTGCGGCTGTCATCGGTGTTTTCAAATACAGGGAAATATGACCGCCCTTTTGCCAATCGATCGTCATTTGTTTGAGGTTGTCTGTGCATACCCAAAACAGGGTAGGCAAGGTCAGCGCGATGGCAATCACGATGACCGTCATCATGGTCGCCAGCGGGCGTTGGCAGAGGGCGTTGAAACTGTTAATCGCCGCTTGCACATGATATGACGCCTGAGCGCGCAAAGCATTCAACATACGCGGCCTCTCTTCAACATGATAATGCGATGACGCATACCGGCGATCAAAGCCAGATCATGGGTGGCGATCAAAATGCTGACGCCGACCTGATTAAACTGTTCAAAAATTTTCATGATTTCAGACGACAAGCCCGGATCGAGATTGCCGGTTGGTTCATCTGCCAGCAACAATGCCGGCTTGTGCACCACCGCCCGCGCCAGCCCCACCCGTTGTTGTTCACCGCCAGACAGATGCTGGGGCAACATTTTTTCTTTGCTCAGCAAGCCTACCATATCAAGGGCCGCATGAACGCGTTTGCCAACCATCACCGGCGCCATGCCCTGAATTTGCAGCGGCAAAGCCACGTTGTCAAAGACGGAGCGATCGTGTAATAAATTGGGTGATTGAAAAGTAATGCCCAAACCGCTACGGTAGGCAGGAATTGCTTTTTTATGCAATTGATTCAAGTGCACGCCATTGACCAGCAACTGCCCAGACGAAGGCGTCTCCAGTTTGGCAATTAATTTTAACAAGGTGCTTTTTCCAGCACCGGAATGACCGGTGAGAAACGCCAACTCGCCGCGTTCCAGTTCAAAATCGACCTGAGAAAGCGCTTCAAAACCACCTGGATATCGTTTGCTGACCTGATTGAATTTAATCATCATTAAATAGTGCTCTAACCAATTGCTCCGCGTCAAAGGGACGTAAATCGTCTATGCTTTCACCCATCCCCAGATAACGAAATGGTATCGCTAATTCATTGGCAATAGCAAACAGTATTCCACCTTTGGCGGTACCATCGAGTTTGGTCATGGTGATGCCGGTCAATCCAATAGCCTGATGGAACTCGCGCGCCTGGTTCAGGGCGTTCTGTCCAATGCTGGCATCGAGCACCAACATGGTTTCATGCGGTGCATTGGCGTCAAGTTTGCTCAACACGCGTTTGATTTTTTTTAATTCTTCCATCAAATTGCCCTGGGTGTGCAAGCGTCCGGCTGTATCGGCAATCAGAATGTCATAACCACGCGCAGTTGCGGCTTGCAGGGCATCGTAAACCACCGAGGCACTGTCAGCACCTGCGTGCTGTGCAATAACAGGAATATGGTTACGTTCGCCCCAAACTTGCAATTGCTCAACCGCTGCGGCGCGAAAGGTATCGCCGGCAGCCAGCATCACTTTTTTGCCTTGCTGTTGATAAAATTTGGCCAGTTTGCCGATGGTGGTGGTTTTACCCGCGCCATTCACACCGACGGTCAGGATAACAAAGGGCGCTTTGCCGGCGGCTTCGAGGTTTAATGGGTGGGCGTTGCCGGTCAGAATATGGTTTAAACGATCTTTCAGGGCCGTGAACACCGCATCGCCATCCACAAGTTGCTTGCGTTCAAGGCCTTGCTCCAGTTCCTTTAAAATTGACTGGGTGGTTGCCACGCCAAGATCGGCGCTCAGCAACAAGGTTTCCAGCTCTTCGAATACCGCCGCGTCGATGGCTTTTTTGCCCAGCAGCAAACGCCCAACGCTGTCGCCCAGTTGCTGCCTGGTTTTGCTCAGCCCACGTTTGAAACGGGCAAACAGACCCGTTTTTTCTTGCGGTTCTTCAGGTGAAAGCTCTGGCGCAAGCAGCGGCGATTCATCCACCGTGGGCGCATCCGGTTCAGCGTCTTGATTTCTTTTAAACCATTTAATCATATACAAATCCTGAAAAATATGGAATTCTACCACCTTTTTTGCTTCGAGGTTAATCCATGCGCTTCGCATTTACGCTTCTCCTGTCATTATTATCCTGGCAAAGCCTGGCTAATGTACAGCAATTCACGCTGGACAATGGTTTGAAAATCATTGTCAAAGAGGATCATCGCGCGCCTGTGGCTGTTGCCATGGTTTGGTATAACGTAGGGTCTGCTGACGAACCGGGCGGTCTGACCGGTGTTTCTCATGCCTTGGAACATATGATGTTTAAAGGTACCAAAGCCTGGCCGCTGGGTACGTTTTCCAAAAAAATAGCGGCGGTTGGCGGTCAGGAAAACGCCATGACCAATTACGATTACACCGCTTATTATGAAAAAATCGCTGCCTCGCAATTGCCTATCAGCATGGAACTGGAAGCGGATCGCATGCAGAATCTGTTGTTGAGTGAGGAAGAATTCGCCAAAGAAATTGACGTGATCAAAGAAGAACGGCGCATGCGTACCGATAACAATCCGCAAGCTTTAACCTTCGAGCGCTATCTGGCCACCGCTCACTTGTCTGATCCCTATCATCACCCCATTATCGGCTGGATGGGTGATTTGCAACAAATGAGTATTCAGGATGTCAAAGCCTGGTACCAGGGATTTTACGCGCCCAACAACGCCACCCTGGTGGTGGTTGGGGATGTGAACCCGGATAATGTGCATGAATTGGCAAAACTATATTTTTCCAATATTGAAAAACGTCCGCAATTCGTTCGCAAAAAACAAATTGAACCGCCGAGTCTGGGTGCAAAATCTGCTCAAATTCATGCCCCGGCTTCCATGCCCCTGCTGATGTTTGGCTATACGGTCCCCAGCGTCAAAACGGCGCAAAAAGAATGGGAGCCTTATGCGTTGGAACTTGTTGCCGGTATTTTGGACGCAGGTGACAGTTCACGTTTTGCGACCAATTTGATTCGCGGCAAAGAACTGGCCAGCAGTGCGGATTTGTATTACAACATGTACGCTCGCTATCAAACCCAGTTCATCTTTTTCGGTTCACCGGCACGTTTTCACAATCTGACCCAATTTAAAGAAGGCGTATTGGGCGAAATTAAAAAACTGCAACAAACGCCCGTTAAAGACGCCGAGTTAAAACGAATCAAACTGCAAATTATTGCCCAGAAAACCTTTGAGAAAGATTCGATTTTTGGCCAGGCCATGGAGTTGGGTCTGCTTGAAACCATCGGTCTTGGCTGGCAAGCAGCCGATTTATATCAGGAGCGCATCAACGCGGTAACAGCCGAGCAAATTCAGGACGTAGCCAAACGCTATTTTACTGAAAACGCGCTGACCGAAGCCTCCTTGTTTCCAACATCGCAACCCGGGGTAGCACAATGAAAAAATTCCTGGCTCTAATGGCCATTATGACCTTTTCGCTGGCACAGGCCAGTTCGTTTAAAACCGAACGCTGGCAAACCAGCAAAGGCGCGCGCGTCGTGTTTTACAAGGCCATGGACGTGCCCATGTTGTATGTTAACGTGGCCTTCGCTGCCGGTTCCGCTTACGATGGCAACCAGTTCGGTATCAGCGCCCTCACCGCGGAATTACTGGATCAGGGAAACGGTAATCTGAATTCTTCCCAAATCGCAGAAAAACTGGCCGATGTGGGTGCTCAGTACAATAACGAAACCAGCCGTGACATGGCGGTGTTACAGCTCAAAACCTTGACGGAACAAGACGCATTGACCCAGGCTGTTGACGCACTGAGTTTGATCATCAACAAACCCACATTCCGGCAAGATGCGTTCAATCGACAAAAAAATCAGCAATTGATCGCCATTGCCAAAGATCAGGAATCGCCGGATGAAGTGGCCAATATCGTCTTCTTTAACAAACTGTATCAAAACCACCCTTACGCCCATGCCATTAACGGTAATACGGCCAGCGTCCGGGCTTTAACGGTCAAGCAGATTCGTGATTTTTACAGCCGTTACTATGTGGGCAATAACGCCGTTATCGTCCTGGTAGGTGCGATTGACAGCGAGAAAGCACATCAAATCGCCGAACAATTGACCCAGGGTCTGCCCAAAGGTGAAGCAGCGGCGGCCATCCCCAAAGCTCCCCGTGAACGTCGCCGGGAAGATGTCATGGTGGCTTATCCCTCCTCGCAAAACAGCTTGCGCCTGGGACAAATCGGCATCAGTCATGCGGATCCGGATTATTTTCCTTTGATGGTGGGTAATTACATTCTGGGCGGCGGTTCCCTGGTTTCACGCCTGTCTCAGGAGGTGCGGGAAAAACGCGGTTTGACCTATGGCATCAGCAGTCAGTTTATTCCCATGCCTGGCGATGGCCCGTTCATCATCAGTTTGTCCACCAAAAACAACCAGACCACAACGGCTTTGCAATTGACGGAAGAAACTCTGGCGTCTTTCCTGGCCACCGGGCCAACCGGGGACGAGCTGATGGCAGCCAAACAATATATGGTGGGCAGTTATCCTTTGTCTCTGGCCAGTAACGGCAATATTGCCGGCATTCTGCTGCGTACCACCTTCTATCATTTGCCCGAAGATTATCTGGATACGTACATTGCCCGGGTTGAAAACGTCAGTCTGGCGGATATCAAAAAAGCCTTTGACAGCCACATTCAGCAAGACAGTATGCTGCTTGTTTCCGTGGGCGCTGAACCGCCTTCGGCTAACAAGGATGGCAAACCGAATACAAACAAACCGACATGAAGCAACACGTTCGCATCATTGGCGGTTTGTTCCGCGGCAAAAAACTGGGCTTTCCGGACATCGAAGGCCTGCGACCCACGCCCGATCGGGTACGCGAAACCCTGTTCAACTGGTTGATGTTCGAGATACGCGGCATGCGCTGCCTCGACGCCTTTGCCGGCAGCGGCGCGCTGGGCTTCGAAGCCTTGTCGCGCGGCGCCGCTCAGGTAGTGTTGGTGGAAGCCTCCGCTTTGGCCTGTAAAGCCCTGCGCCAGAATGCCGATTCGTTGAAATCGCCCGGGGTTCAGGTGGTATCGGGTGATGCCGTTGCTTATCTTGAAAAAATCAGCACGCCATTCGATTTAATCTTCCTTGATCCCCCGTTCGCCAGTGATACCATGGCGTTATGCCTGGAAGCAATCGAAGCGGGTCAGGCTTTGAAACCAGGCGGATTGTTGTACACAGAATCACCGCTGCCGCTTGAGCTTGAAGCAGCAAAATGGTCGCAGCGAAAATCGAAAAAAGCCGGGCAGGTTTGTTATGCGCTGTATGAGAAATTGTTACCCTGAGCCGTAGGTTACGGCTATGGGCCAGGGCCGAAACCTACGCGTTCTTACCAGAATATGACGCTAACTGACTGGCAGTGACCCTCATTCACAGCCCACAAATGATTAAATACGAGCTATATAGTTTACTTTTTAATCACAAACAGGTATAGTTTCCCCATATTGTCTTTCGGAAATCCTCTATGCCATACCCCGTACATACACTGACTATTGCAAGAACCCGAGTAGAAGATATTCTTGCCACCTACGATGATGAAAAAGGTTTTTTACGACGATGGTTTGGCGATCATCGTGCCATTGAGGCGTTGAGGCAGTACCTGAGTCTTCATTCAGGTGATTATCTGGATCTGCATCATCTGTTGGGATCGTGTTATCACCATCGGAATGGATCGGATGACTCATACCCCATTAATCCTGCCCATGCTTCAACACGAGCCTTGCGCCAGATACTCCAAACAGCTGTTCCGCCTGATCTGCCAACAATAGATAAAGGCAGGCTTTTCCGCTTTCTGCACTCCTTTTTTGTATCCCCGGAAAGCAGACGATACTTCGATATGTGCATGGGCTTCTTGTTCTCAAACGAAGCACCCTTTCAGGGCACTATCAGCGAACGCGTTGCAAGTCTTGGCTCATACCATACGCTTCGTCCGGCTCCGACTCCTCCCATTCCAATGTTTCACGTCATATCGTATCCCTCACGACCGCCCATACATGACTCGTTCTACCAACATCTTAGAATTCGCCACCTTGTAAAAAGCTTGTCCGGACGGTCGTACGATACGATTCAAACTCAGCCTTTTAAGGGCTTTTATGCCGAGTCCACGGACAACTTTCTGGAATCAAGTGAAAATTTTTTGCTTTATTTACTTGAAAAACGAGACGCACTCCCCTCAGAAGACGAACGAAATCTTTTTTTTCAAAACCTTTTTCCTGAGCAAAATCTGGATTCACGCTCATGGACTAAATGCGCCGCTATAACCTTCTTCGTCAATACGCTCGAACTCGAAGATGACAACTGGATATTTCGGGATGCGGCACTATATCCCTTGCTCTCCAGGTCACCTGTGATACTGCTGTGTTACTTTTCAGAACGGGTTGGGTCAAGAAGAGATCTGTCCGAAAAATGGCCTATAGAACTGAATCCCGTAACCCCGGAACAATATGGTGATTTGCGAAGACTGCTTGAGCATGGAGAGTCCGCCTTGACCGGAAGTGAGACGGAAAGGGAATTATTTTTTAAAAACCTGCCCGATATAACAAAAGCTCAAAGAATGATGCGGACGGCCAATTTTTCCGAGGAAAGTATCCATCAAATCAGCAAGGTATTGCTGGACGGTAACTGGGATACCTGGGGGAGATTTCTCTTTGTAAAACATGCTCACGGATATCAGGAGAGCTTGCTTGCGGCAACAAAAAAGGGTTCCGAAGAAACCGCAGTGTATCTTGAAACGCTGCCCAAACGGTTTGAAATGCTACAGACTTATAGAAAGTCGATTACGGTAACGCCGCACATGATAATGGAATTGGCAGATCCATCTATTCCTATAGCGGACTTGAACAAGCGATATGAAAAGGATATGGAGCGCATTAACCGTCGCAATCAAGAGGCGGCGTTACATTGTAAGAGCATGTTCGCCAGCATCTCTAAAAGAGGTCTCAATCCGGCTGGTCCCAGTGTTCCTGCTGTTGACACAGAATCTCCATCCATTTCCCATTAGCTGCCAAGGCGAGATCATGAGTGCGCACGCCCTGCGACCGGGCCGGGTTGATGATCTCGCGCTATCTGATATAGTCATCTTCTTTTTCCAAAATAATCAGTTATGACCCAACGCAACGATCTGTTTACCCTCGTCAAACAACAACTTCGCGCCCAGGGTCTGACCTATAAATTGCTGGCCGGAAAGCTCGGTTTGTCTGAGGCTAGCGTCAAACGCATGTTCAGCCAGAAAGACATTAACCTGAGCCGCCTGGAAGACATCGCTGCCTGTCTCAATCTATCGCTGTCTGATCTCTTCGATCTGCTGGAAAAACAAAAAAAACGCACGCGGCATTTATCGGAAAGTCAGGAAAAAGAACTGGTCAGCGAAACCGAATTGTTGCTGGTGGCCATTTGCATCCTCAATCACTGGACCTTTGATGATATTTTGCAATATTACAGCTTGACTGAACACGCTTTGATTCGTTACGCCGCGCGTCTTGATCAGATGAAAATCATTGAATTGCAGCCGGGAAACCGGTTTAAACGATTGATTGATCCGGAGTTTCACTGGATCCCCGATGGCCCTATCCAGCGATTTTTCCAGGAAAATGTACAGGATGATTTTTTTACCAGCCCCTTCGAAAAGCCCAGCGAATTATATCTGGTCCGCAGCGGCATGCTCAGCGAGCAGGACAATCATCTGTTTCAACAAGCACTGGTCAAAACCGCCAATGAATTCATCCAGCTTTGCCGCGATACCGTTGACGTGCCGATCGAGAAACGCCATGGCACGGCAGTCATTCTCGCGATGCGGCCATGGGTTCCCCGGATTTTTGATCAGCTGAAAAAATGACGCGCCGATTGATAATCGCGCTTGCCATTACCCAGACGAGGCAATTCAGCGACCTGTTTGATGTGTCGCGGCAACATCAGTC
>Ga0209066_10006074_pt1 | contig 12458 bp, 9 predicted proteins | sample All_14_2_FD_187198 | JGI IMG/M metagenome (GOLD analysis project Ga0209066, IMG submission 187198) | Freshwater microbial communities in response to fracking from Pennsylvania, USA - Allegheny Zone_MetaG_DW_15 (SPAdes) (version 2) ...
AATGCTGTCCGCCATCACCGTGGAATACTGTCCGCGATGACGCTGGAACGCTGTCCGCCATCAGCATGGAATCGTGTCCGCCATGGCGTGGAATACGCAGTCTGCCGAGGGTGATGTTTGGTTTGTTGCTTCTGGGTGCCGGTATGGAGGTCGCACAGTGGCTCACTGGCTGGCGGCAAGGTGACTGGCAGGACTGGATCGCAGACTGCGTGGAGTTATTGTTGGGGTTCCCGGCGTGGCGTTTGGGCCGCTCGCTCTTGGTCAGGATATCGACATGATTCAACAGGGTTGACATCCATCGGCAAAGCGTTCACGCAGGCAATCACGGCAGTGTTGAATGGACAACCCAATAAGAAAGGGCCGGGCTCATGAAGAACCCTGACCCTTTCAGATGCTTCCTCAAGTATGGGAAGCGGCATGACGGCAAACCGTCATTCAGGTGTGAGCGTTAGTGGGGTCGTTTGTCATCTACGGGACTCCTTCACCGAGGTGAAAAACTCGGGTTAAGAAAATTTTGCTCCCGATTGTTCCTGCAGTCAATGGCTCCATGTCATCCATGTGAGCGTCGTGGTTACCGGCCTGGAGGTCGCACCATGGTGCTCTGACTGGCGGCAAGTTGGATCGCAGACGGGTTGGGCTGATCAGCGCTGGCCTCTTTGGGCATCTGGTGACGATGTTTGACGCCATCTTGATCTGCACCTCAAAGTAGCCGCTGCCGCGCCGCGGCATACTCCCGCTTGAGCTGCGAGATGAAATCAGCCGCACTCTGCACCCGAGTCACAGCGCCAATGCCCTGACCACAGCCCCAAATATCTTTCCAGGCTTTGGCGTTGTCGCCACCAAAGTTCATGGCGCTGGGGTCACTGTGCGGCAATTGCGCCGGGTCCAGCCCGGCGGCGCGGATGCTGGGCGCCAGGTAGTTACCATGGACGCCGGTGAACAGGTTGCTGTAGACGATGTCGTCCGAATTGCCGTCCACGATCGCCTGCTTGTAGGCCTCAGCCGCCCGCGCCTCAACGGTCGCGATAAAGGCCGAGCCGATGTAGGCAAAGTCTGCCCCCATGGCTTGGGCGGCGAGCACCGCGCCACCCGCGGCGATCGAGCCGCTGAGCGCCAACGGGCCGTCAAACCACTGACGGATTTCCTGCACCAAGGCAAACGGACTCTTCACCCCGGCGTGCCCACCTGCGCCCGCGGCCACGGCAATCAGACCGTCGGCGCCCTTCTCAATCGCTTTGCGGGCATGCTTGTTGTTGATGACATCGTGCAGCACCACTCCGCCGTAACTGTGCGCGGCAGCGTTGATGTCTTCACGCGCACCCAGGCTGGTGATGATGATCGGCACCTTGTATTTCACGCACAGCGCCATGTCGTGGTCCAGCCGGTCGTTGCTCTTATGCACGATCTGGTTGATGGCAAAGGGGGCCGCAGGCTGCTCCGGGTGCGTGCGGTTGTAGCTGGCCAGTGCCTCGGTGATCTCGATGAGCCAGTCTTCCAGTTGCGCTGCAGGGCGTGCATTGAGCGCCGGCATGGCGCCCACCACCCCGCTGGTGCACTGGGCAATTACCAGCTTGGGGTTGCTGATGATGAACAGCGGCGAGGCAATCACCGGGAAAGGCAAAGCGTTCAAGGGTGCAGGCAGACGGGTCATCGAGTCAATTTCAGTTAACACGCGCAGAAGGTAGGTAACGGTCTGGCGTGCACTGCACGGGCCTGCAACAGCCGCCGCCGCGCCTTAAAACGCGTCAAGCGCCAATGCGCTTACGCAGGCGGCACCGTCCACAATGCTGTCGCGCATGCCGGGGGCTTTGGTCAGGATGTGGTCGGCATAAAAACGGGCGGTGATGATTTTGGCTTGCATGAAGGCCGTGTCTTCCCCGCGCGCCAGGGCGTCCTGCGCCACCAGCAGCGCGCGGCCCATTTGCCAGCCGGCCATCAGGTTGCCCGCCAGCATCAGGTAGGGCACGCTACCGGCAAACACGTCGTTGGGATGCGCCTTGGTGTTGCCAGCGACAAAGTTCACCACGTCGTTGAACGCCAGGCGGGCCGCAGCCAGGCGCCTGGCCATGACCAACGCGTCCGGGGTGCCACTGGCTTTCAGCGCGGCCTCAGTGGTCTCGATCTGCGCCGCCAGCGCCTTGGCGGTCTGGCCACCGTCACGCGCGGTTTTGCGACCCACCAAATCATTGGCCTGGATGGCGGTGGTGCCTTCGTAGATGGTCAAAATTTTCGCGTCACGGTAATACTGGGCGCAGCCGGTTTCTTCAATGAAGCCCATGCCGCCGTGCACCTGCACCCCCAGCGAGGTGACTTCCTGGCTCATCTCGGTGCTGTAGCCTTTGACCAGCGGCACCATGAACTCGTAAAAGGTTGCGTTTTGGGCGCGCGTCTGGGCATCCGGGTGGTGGTGCGCTGCGTCATACGCCGCCGCGGCCACACTCGACAAGGCCCGGCACCCTTCGGTGTAGGCCCGCATGGTCATCAGCATGCGTTTGACATCGGGGTGATGGATGATGGGTCCAGCCGCGGGCAGGGAGCCATCCACCGGGCGGCTTTGGATGCGGTCTTTGGCAAACGCCGCGGCCTTTTGGTACGCCATTTGGGCAATCGCCACGCCCTGCACGCCCACACCGTAACGCGCAGCGTTCATCATGATGAACATGTATTCCAGACCACGGTTCTCCTGCCCCACCAGGTAACCCACGGCACCGCCTTGGTCACCAAACTGCAAGACACAGGTGGGGCTGGCCTTGATGCCCATCTTGTGTTCGATGGACACACAGTGCACATCGTTGCGCGCGCCGAGACTGCCGTCTGCATTCACCAAAAATTTGGGCACCACAAACAGGCTGATGCCCTTGACCCCGGCAGGTGCGCCGTTGACACGCGCCAGCACCAGGTGCACGATGTTTTCCGCCAGGTCGTGTTCGCCCCAGGTGATGAAAATTTTGGTACCGGCAATTTTGTAGCTGCCATCGGGCTGGGGCTCGGCCCGGGTGCGCACCGCCGCCAGATCGCTGCCGGCCTGTGGCTCGGTCAGGTTCATGGTGCCGGTCCACTGGCCGTTGACGAGTTTTTCCAGGTAGATGGCGTTGAGTTCGGGTGAGCCGGCCGTCAACAAAGCCTCGATGGCCCCATCGGTCAGCAGAGGCAACAGGGCAAAACTCATGTTGGCCGAGTTCTGCATTTCGCCCACCGCCGAGCCGATGGTTTTGGGCAGGCCCTGGCCACCAAAAGCCACCGGGTGCTGCAGGCCTTGCCAACCGGCCTCGGTGTACTGCTTGAAGGCGTCCCTGAAACCGGGTGTGGCGGTCACCGCGCCATCTTTCCAGCTGGTGGGGTTCTGGTCACCGGCCCAGTTCAGCGGGCTCAGCACGCCTTCATTGAACTTGGCCGCCTCCTCCAGCACCGCCTGGGCGGTCTCGAACCCGGCGTCTTCCATGCCAGGCAACTGTTCAATCTGGTCAATACCGGCCAGGTACTTGATGTTGAACAACATGTCTTTCAGGGGGGCGGCGTAGCTCATGGTCTGTTTCCTCTTGCTGTTGATGGTCCACCACGCCAGCACATCCGTACCGGCGAAAAAAAGGGCATCACCCGGATGCCCTGCAGAAATGTCAGCCTTAGAGCGCGGCCACCAACTCCGGCACGGCGGTGAACAAGTCAGCCTCCAGCCCGTAGTCAGCCACACTGAAGATCGGTGCCTCGGGGTCCTTGTTGATGGCCACGATCACCTTGGAGTCTTTCATGCCCGCCAGGTGCTGGATGGCACCGCTGATGCCTGCGGCAATGTAGAGCTGCGGCGCCACGATCTTGCCGGTCTGCCCGACCTGCCAGTCGTTCGGAGCGTAACCGGCGTCCACCGCCGCGCGGCTGGCACCGACGGCGGCACCGAGCTTGTCGGCCAGCGGAATCATGACCTCGTTGAACTTTTCCTGCGAACCCAGCGCGCGGCCACCGCTGACGATGATCTTGGCTGCGGTGAGTTCGGGGCGGTCGTTTTTGGCAATCTCGCTGCCCACATAAGTGCTGCCCGCCGATACCGCCACCGGCGCTGCCGTCTCAATGGCTGCTGGTGCTTGTGCGGATGGGGCCGCCGCATCAAACGCCGTGGTGCGCACCGTGATGACCTTGGTGGCATCTAGGCTTTGCACGGTGGCAATCGCGTTGCCGGCGTAGATGGGGCGCTCAAAGGTGTCGGGGCTGATGACTTTGGTCATGTCGGAAATCTGGCCGACATCGAGTTTGGCCGCCACCCGTGGGGCGATGTTTTTGCCAGAAGCGGTCGCGGCAAACAGAATGTGACTGTAGGCGCTGGCCAGGGCCACCACTTGCGCGGTGACGTTTTCAGCCACGGCGTGGGCCAGGGTGTCGGCGTCGACATGGATGACTTTGGCGACACCTGCCACTTGGGCTGCTGCGGTGGCCACCGCAGCGGCGTTGAAACCGGTCACCAGCACATGCACCTCGCCACCGAGTTGGCTGGCAGCGGTGATGGTGTTCAAGGTGGCGGGCTTGAGATGGGTGTTGTCGTGTTCGGCGATAACGAGAGTGGACATGAAGGTGCTCCTGAGAATGGGGTGGGTGGCCCTGTGTTGTCACTGCTCCCCCAGGTTGTCATGGCGGACCTGATCCGCCATCCATGGATCCCGGATCAAGTCCGGGATGACAAGCTCGGAAACTGATGACAGTCTGGGGAAATGATGTCAGCTTGGGCCCATGGCGGCCAAGTGGCTTAAATCACCTTGGCTTCGTTTTTGAGTTTGGCCACCAGCGTGGCGACATCGGGCACCTTGATGCCGGCGCTGCGTTTGGGCGGCTCGGTGACTTTCAGGGTTTGGATGCGCGGGCTCACGTTGACGCCCAAGTCCTCGGCCTTGATGACTTCGAGCGTCTTTTTCTTGGCCTTCATGATGTTGGGCAACGTGACGTAGCGTGGCTCATTGAGGCGCAGGTCAGCGGTCATGACCGCTGGCAGGGTGACTGAGAGGGTTTCCAGGCCACCGTCGATTTCACGGGCGATGGTGGCTTTGCCGTCGGCGACCTCAATTTTGCTGGCGCAGGTGACCTGGGGCAAATCCGCCAGGGCGGCGAGCATCTGGCCGGTCTGGTTGCAGTCGTCGTCGATGGCCTGTTTGCCCAGGATGATAAGGCCGGGTTGCTCTTTGTCCACCAGCGCCTTGAGCAGCTTGGCCACCGCCAGCGGCTGCAGCTCTTCGGCAGTTTCGACCAGGATGGCACGGTCAGCGCCGATGGCCATGGCGGTGCGCAGGGTTTCCTGGCACTGGGTCACGCCGCAGGACACCGCGATGATCTCGGTGGCGATGCCTTTTTCTTTCAGGCGCACCGCTTCTTCCACGGCGATCTCGTCAAACGGGTTCATGCTCATTTTGACGTTGGCAATGTCTACACCGGTGTTGTCCGACTTGACCCGGACTTTCACGTTGTAGTCCACCACGCGTTTGACTGCGACCAGGACTTTCATAAAAACGTCTCTCCAAAGTAATAATTAAAAGCTCACAAACCACCAAATGCACTTCAAACCAATTGACGTGCACGTCAACCTCAGCATTCTATGCGGACCCACCCACCGGTTGATTCTCAAGGCCTGCAATTCGGACATCCGGCATTAATAGAACGACCGTGCTTTTTTATTATAGTCAGGGCGGCGCGCTTGGCAAGGCCGGGGCCACACGCGCATGGATGACACGCTGCGGGAAAGGGATCTCGATGTGGTGCTCGCGCAGCAGGCGCAAGATCTCCACATTGATCTCGGAGCGCAGGTTGTCGCCGCCATTCTCGGGGTCGCCAATCCAGTAGCCCAGCCTGAACTCCAGCCCGTCGGCGCCAAAAGCCATCAGCGCGACAGCCGGGCCGGGCTCTTTGAGCACCCGCGCACGCGACACCGCTGCCTGCAGCAACAACTGCGTCACCAGAGCCACATCGCTGTCATACCCCACCGACACCGTCGTCGAATGCCAGACCTTCGGGTCAGCCAGCGAGAGGTTTTCCACCCGGCTGGTGATCAGCATCTCGTTGGGGACGATGGATTCGCGGCCACTGAGCGAGCGGATCACGGTGTAACGTGCATTGATCTCGGTGATGACACCGGTGAAATTGTCCACCTGCACGGTGTCACCGATCCGCATGCTGCGCTCGGCCAGGATGACAAAGCCTGACACGTAATTGGCAGCCAGTTTCTGCAAACCCAGCCCGATACCGACACCGACGGCACCGCCCAGCACCGACAGGGCCGACAGGTCAATGCCCACCGCCGACATGGCCACCAGCAGCCCGACAAAGATCAGCAGCGCCCGTGCGGCGTTGCTGAAGGCCTTGCGCAAGCTCAATTCGCCGCCCCGGGCGTGGCGCAGCAGCTTGGCCTCGATGGCGGACGAGATCCACAGCGTGATGATCAGCACCAGACCTGCTGTGAGCGAGCCTTCGATCATCTTGCGCACGGACAGCTCGCTGGCACCCACTTTCCAGCGGATCTGGTCGAGCTCATCCATCAAGATGGGCAGCAGGCCGCTGACCCACAACACCATCGCCAGCCACGCCAGCCAGGAGATGGTGCGCTCCAGAAAGCGGACAAAGGGTGTTTCCTGGAATGTCGCCTGCAGCACCTTGACACCGGTGCGAATCACCAGCAGCGACAGCAGCACCGGAATGGCGATCCTGAACGCGGCCAGCGGCAACACGCTGGCCAGCAACATGCGCGCCGCATAGGCCAGCACCAGCCACAGTGCCGGGAACAACACACCGTCCACAATCCGCCGGCCAAAGGTGATGGTGTTGGCGTCCCGGCCAACAAACGCCCTGGCCGTCAAGGTGGCCAGCAGCCAGGCCAGCAGCGCGCAGGCGGCCAATACCGCCAACTCAATCAAGGTGCTGGTTTGTGCCAGCGCCGCCAGCCAAGTGTCAAATTCGTCCGGTTGGACCTCAGACATCCGCCATGACCCGAATGTGCGCCTCCACGCTGCGCGACAAGGAACTCATCACATAGCCGCCTTCCAGGCAACTGATCACACGGCCCTGCGCATGGCGACGCGCCACATCCATGATGCGCCCAGTCATCCAGGCGTAGTCGCTCTCCACCAGCCCGAGTTGGCCCATGTCGTCCTCGCGGTGGGCATCAAAACCGGCGCTGATCAGAATCAGCTCGGGCTCGAACGCTTCCAGGCGCGGCATCCAGGCGGCTTCAATCATCTCGCGGATGTCCATGCCCTTGGTGTAGGCGGGCACCGGCAGATTGACCAGGTTGGGTGCATCCGAGTGCTCCCAGTCCAGCGGGTAAAACGGGTGCTGGTAAAAACTCACCATCAAAATGCGCTCGTCGCCCTTGACGATGTCTTCGGTGCCGTTGCCGTGGTGCACGTCAAAGTCAACGATGGCCACACGCTGCAGGTTGTGTCGCTCCAGCGCGTATTTGGCGGCAATGGCCACATTGTTGAAGAAACAAAACCCCCCCGCCTTGTCGCGGCAGGCATGGTGGCCCGGCGGGCGCACCGCGCAGAAAGCGGTTTTCATCTCACCGGCCATCACCGCGTCGACCGCGTCGGTGGCGGCACCGGCCGCATGCAGCGCCGCCGTCCAGGTGTGGATGTTGATGCTGGTGTCGGGGTCGATCTGCAGGTGCTCGGCGCCGCCGGCAGCGATTTCTTCCTTCAGCTCGGCGTTCAGGCCACGAATGGCTGCGACGTACATGCGGCCGTGCGCCAGTTCGATGTCGGAGGTGGAGGCCGGGGTGGCTTCGCGGCGGTCCAGCGCCACGTCCAGGCCGGAGATCAGCAAGCGGTCATCAATGGCATCCAGCCGCTCCGGGCATTCCGGGTGGCCGGGGCCCATTTCATGTTTGCGAAAGCTGGGGTGTGTAAAGTAACCGGTCATTGTCATGATGCGTGGTCTCCTGGGATCATTTTTTGGTAAGAATACCTGATGGATACACAAGCAAAACTTACAGCCCTGGTCGATCAGCTTAACACGGTGATTGTGGGCAAGATTGAGCAAACGCAAGATTGTGTGGCTTGTCTTTTGGCGGGTGGGCACCTGCTGATCGAGGACGTGCCCGGGGTCGGCAAAACCACGCTGGCCCATGCGCTGGCCCGCACCTTTGGGCTGGCTTTTTCACGCGTGCAATTCACGGCCGACCTGATGCCCAGCGATTTGTTGGGGGTGTCGGTGTTTGAGCGCGGCAAGGACGCTTTTGTGTTCCACCCCGGCCCGCTGTTTGCCCAGGTGCTGCTGGCCGACGAGATCAACCGCGCCAGCCCCAAAACGCAAAGCGCGCTGCTCGAAGCCATGGAAGAAAAACAGGTCACGGTCGAAGGCGAAACGCGCCCCCTGCCCTCGCCTTTTTTCGTGATCGCCACCCAAAACCCGATGGACCAGGCCGGCACCTACGCCCTGCCCGAGTCGCAGCTGGACCGCTTTTTGATGCGCATCTCGCTCGGTTACCCGGACCGCGCGGCCGAGCGCCAGTTGCTGCAAGGCACCGACCGGCGCGACTTGGTGGAGACCCTGCCCAGCCTCTTGACCGCACAGGAACTGCTGACGCTGCAGCGCCAGGTGCTGGCCGTGCACGCCGCCGACCCTTTGCTGGACTATGTGCAAGACCTGCTGGCTGCCACCCGATCGGGCAAGTGGTTCGTGCAGGGCCTGAGCCCGCGCGCCGGCATTGCCGTGCTGCGTGCTGCCAAGGCCCGTGCCCTGCTGAACGGGCGCAACTATGTGGCACCGGACGACGTGCGTGCCATCTTGCCGCAAGCCATTGCCCACCGGCTGATTCCCACCGGCGACGCCGGACGCGGTGCCGTTGAACAGGTGCGCGCCCTGCTGGACGCGGTGCCGCTGCCGTAATGATGCCCGCCCCAAGCGCATCTGAGGCCTCTTCGTCTGCGGGGCGCACCCGCTGGCCTGGCAGAGCCGGTTCCACGGGTGGCTGGGTGTGGAACCCCCTTGCGCTGCTGCGGGCGCGCTTTGCCCGGTGGTGGCAGGCCCGCATGCCGATGGCCGACAGCGTGACGCTGACGCAGCGCAATGTCTACATCCTGCCCACCCGCGCCGGGCTGATGCTGGGGGCCACCTTGCTGGTGTTGCTGGTGGCGTCCATCAATTACCAGCTCAACCTAGGCTACCTGCTGACTTTTTTGCTGGCCGGTTGCGCCGGGGTGGCGATGCACGTGAGCCATGGCAATCTGCGCGGTGTGACCTTGTCTTTGGCAGCACCGGACCCGGTCTACGCGGGGTCTCAGGCGCAATTGGGCATCCAGGTGCTGAACACGGCCAAGCGCCAGCGGTATGCGCTGGCGCTGGCCGTGGCCGACTCGGGGCAGTGGGTGCCCACCGATGTGGCGCCACAAGGCAGTGCCACCGTTTTTCTGGCCTGGCAGGCCACTGAGCGCGGGCTGCACCCGTTGCCCACCCTGAGCGCACAGACGTTTTTCCCGCTGGGCACGTTTCGGGTCTGGACACTGTGGCGGCCTGCGGCACAGTTGCTGGTGTATCCGCGGCCAGAAGTCAAGCCACCGCCGCTGCCTGATGGCACGTCGGGTGACGACCACGGCCCGACCCGCACAGCGCCACGCCACCACGGCGAGCCCGACAGTTTTCGACCCTATCGGCGGGGTGATTCGCTGAAAAACATCCTGTGGAAAAAAGCCGCCAAAACCGGTGAGCTGGTCAGCCGTGACAGTGTGGCCGCGCAGCAGCACGATTTGTGGCTGGACCGCTCCCTCACCGCTTCGAGTCACCCGGAGCAGCAGCTCAGCCGCTTGTGTGCGTGGGTGTTGCGGGCGGATCAGCTGGGTTTGCGGTACGGCTTGCGGTTGGGGGGGCAGGACATGGCGCCTGATCACGGCCCGGTTCATTTGCAGCGCTGTTTGCGTGCGCTGGCTTTGGCTTAAAGGTCTGGCTGTGATACCGATGTCTTTTGTTTTAACCCGCAGCGCGCGTTGGGTGTCCAACTCCGCGAATGTCCCCCGGCTTGGGCTGCGCCCAAGCCTCCTCCTTGATTTGGCAAAACCCCAAGTCCACGCTACGTCAGACACCCAACGCACGCCGCTAGTCGCTCTTGGCCTGCCTTTTTTTATGAGGGGTCAAATTGGCCAAACAAGTCAATAGTGTGCACCAACCATGCTCATTACCTTCCGAATCGAAAGGACCAAGGTGAGGGCTGGCGTCGTCCGCTCTCTGCACGTTCTCCCACCCTGTCGCTGGGATCGGGTTGGGGTGAGGAAAGCAGACATCGGCGTGTTCGTCGCCAATGGACGGTACCTGTCATGCCTCTGGCTATGAAACTCCCCGCCGCCCTGACCCACCTGCCGCGCGACACCCGTGACACGTTATTCATGCTGGCCGTGATCGGCTGGGTGGTGGTGCCGATGCTGGGTGAGTTGCCGCTGTGGTGCAGCGCGCTCACGGGCCTGGTGTTGCTGTGGCGTGGTGTGCTGGCCTGGCGCGGCCAGCCCTTGCCGGGCAAGTGGTGGCGCCTGGGTTTGCTTGCGGTGGCGATAGCGGCCACGCTGATCTCGTTCAAAACCCTGCTCGGGCGGGATGCGGGCGTGACCTTGGTGGTGGTGTTGCTGGCGCTGAAAACCCTGGAGTTGCGCGCCCAGCGCGATGCGTTTGTGGTGTTTTTTCTCAGTTTCTTTTTGATGCTGACGAATTTTTTCTACTCCCAGTCGCTGTTGACCGCTGCCGCGATGCTGGTGGCGCTGCTGGGCCTGCTGACCGCGCTGGTCAACGCCCACATGCTGGTGGGGCGCCCGCCGCTGTGGCACGCGGCGCGGATTGCCGGGGGCATGACGCTGCTGGGCGCCCCCATCATGGTGATGTTGTTTATGCTGTTCCCGCGCATGGCGCCACTGTGGGGGATGCCGAGTGACGCGATGGCTGGGCGCAGCGGGCTGTCGGCCGAGATGACGGTGGGCAACATCGCCAGCCTGGCGCTGGACGACAGCATTGCCATGCGCATCGCGTTTGAAGGCGAGCCGCCCGCGCAGAGCGAGCTGTACTTTCGCGGCCCGGTGTTGTCCCGATTTGACGGCATTCGCTGGCGCCCCAATGAGGGTTTTGGCGTGCTGCGCGCTGAGGACGCGCAGTTGCAGGTGCAAGGCCCGGCGGTGCGTTACCAGGTCACGCTGGAGCCCAATCAGCGCCCCTGGCTGCTAACGTTGGATGCCACACCCGACGCCCCCGAGCTGCCCCAAGGCCGCGCCCGCATGACCTCGGAGCTGCAGTGGCTGCAAAACCGCAACGCGACCGAACTGCTGCGCTACCAGGCCGTCAGTTACCCGCAGTTCAGCCACGGTCCGCTTAAAGCCCATGCCAGCCTGACGCCGTACCTGGCGCTGCCCGACGGTTTCAACCCGCGTACCCAGGCGCTGGCGCAGGCGCTGTTGCAAACCGTGCCCACCGGTCCTGATCAGGGTGACGCGCTGGTCCGGGCCGCGCTGGAGCGGCTGCGCACCGGCGGCTATGTCTACACGCTGGAGCCCGGCCTGTATGGCCGCGACAGCGCCGACGAGTTCTGGTTTGACCGCAAGGCCGGGTTTTGTGAACACATTGCCGCCAGCTTTGTGATCCTGATGCGCGCGGCCAACGTACCGGCGCGGGTGGTCACCGGTTACCAGGGGGGTGAACGCAACAGCGTGGACGGCTTCTGGACGGTGCGCCAGAGCGATGCCCACGCCTGGACCGAGGTCTGGCTGACCGGTAAAGGCTGGGTGCGGGTGGACCCGACCTCGGCGGTGGCACCCTCGCGCACCGGAACCTTCACCCGGCTGGCTGCGCCGCGCGGCGTGATTGCTGAAGCCATTCTGGGCACGGTCAACCCGCGTTTTGCGCTCAACCTGCGCGCCACCTGGGAGGCGGTCAACAACCGTTGGAACCAGTGGGTGCTGAACTACACCCAGGCCAGCCAGCTCAAGCTGCTGCAAGACATCGGCTTTGAGTCACCGAGTTGGGAAGATTTGATTTATGTGCTGTGCGCCATTGTGGTGACGGTGAGTTTGGCGGGCGCGGGCTGGAGCGCCTGGGAGCGGCACCGGCAAGACCCGTGGTTGCGGCTGCTGGGGCGTGCCCGCAGCCGCCTGCAACGCGCAGGGTTCACGCCACCCGAACACGCCACACCGCGCCAACTGGTCGCTCAATTGCGCCAGCCAACCACAGGCAACGCACCCATCCAGCCCGACGCACAAGCTTTTGCCGACTGGCTGCTGCGTCTGGAAGCCGTGCGTTACGCCGCCCAACCCGAGCGCGGCGCCTTGCGGCGCCAGCTCACTACACTGCATCGCGAACTCCGGCAACTGCGCTGGGGCGCCTGACACCTTTTAACTTGACCATGCCTTTTGCCCCACACCCTGCCCGATGGCGACGTTCTTTGGCCCTGCTTTTGCTCGCTGTGAGCACTTTACCCATCAGCGCCGGCGCGACGCCTCACGTCAAATCTAAAAAAG
>Ga0209066_10006076_pt1 | contig 12458 bp, 12 predicted proteins | sample All_14_2_FD_187198 | JGI IMG/M metagenome (GOLD analysis project Ga0209066, IMG submission 187198) | Freshwater microbial communities in response to fracking from Pennsylvania, USA - Allegheny Zone_MetaG_DW_15 (SPAdes) (version 2) ...
ACTTCCTGCGGCCGACCGCAAAACACAACGCGCCGGGCTTATCATGGCCGCGATTTACCGTACCTTGCTCGATGAGATCGCCCACGATGGTTATCAAGTGTTAAATCATCGCACCTCCCTCACGCCATTGCGCAAAATCTGGCTGGCCGGCAAAACCTGGCTCACCGCTTGATTTTTTATCATGCGCATAAAAAGTCCGTAAACATCCCATGAATACCGCCATCATCGGCGCCGGCTACGCCGGGCTTTCCGCCGCGGTTGAACTACTTTGCCACGGCCAATCCGTTACCGTCTTTGAAGCATCTCGCACACTTGGCGGCCGCGCCCGCGCGGTTGAATTGAACGGCATGACGGTCGATAACGGCCAGCATATTTTGCTCGGCGCCTGTCAGGACACCTTACGTCTGATGCAAACAGTCGGCGCCTCTCCCAAGCAACTGTTGAAGCGACTGCCACTGCACCTGGAGTTTCCCGGTGAATTTCGCCTCAGCGCACCGCACCTGCCTGCCCCATTGCACCTGCTGACGGCCTTACTTTGCGCGCAAGGACTGGATTGGCGCGAAAAGTGGGCGGCCATCCAAATCATGCACCGCCTGCAACGCGCCCAGTTCTCTATAACGCCCGACACGAGCGTCGCCACATGGCTTGATCGCCATCACACGCCGTCTCATCAGCGCCGACTTTTATGGGAACCGCTGTGCGTGGCCGCGCTCAACACGACCGCCGACCAAGCCTCCGCGCAAATGCTGGCGAACGTGCTCAGGGACAGCCTGGCCAGTCATCGCGCCGCGAGCGACCTGCTCATCCCGCAAGTCAATCTTTCTGCCTTGTTTCCCGAACCCGCTGCGGCGTTTATCACACGTCACGGCGGACAGGTGCGCCGCAATCAGCGTGTCACGTCTTTATCGCAAACTGCCCAGGGCTGGCGCATCAATGACCAAGACCTCTTTGATCACGTCGTGCTGGCCGTCGCGCCTTACCACCTGGCCGCTCTCACGCCGGGCTTGGCGTCTTGCGTAAAACAGTTAACCTGGGAGCCTATTGTCACCAGCTATTTAGCTTATCCCGCCGCAGTGCGGCTCGCCTACCCCATGCTGGGCGTGGCCGATGGCATGGCGCAATGGCTTTTTGATCGCGGCCAGCTCGGTGGGTCAGCCGGTTTGATCGCCGCTGTGATCAGCGCGCGCGGGCGGCATCTGGATTTACCCAGCGATCAACTCGAAGCCAGGATTCACCAGGAAATCGCCAAACTCATCCCAGCCGGAATCAAGCCACAACACATGCACACCATTATCGAAAAGCGCGCGACTTTCTCCTGTACGCCCAGCCTGCTTCGCCCCGTCGCAGAAACCGGCCTGCCCGGCCTGTGGCTGGCAGGCGATTACGTCACCAGCGGCGACATTACCCAGGACTATCCCGCCACCATAGAAGGCGCAGTGCGTAGCGGCGTGCGTGCAGCGCGACGGATACTCACTGCAACCGGAAACTAATTCAGCGCTCACCAAGCACCAATTGACCGTTGGCCAGGCGCAAAGTGCGGTCACAACGTTGAGCGAGCTGCGGATCGTGCGTGACCAAAACCAGCGTCGTACCAGCCTCGGCATTCATAGCGAACATCAGCTCGATGATCTGCGCGCCAGTGGCAGCATCCAGGTTACCGGTGGGCTCATCGGCCAGTAAAAGCTGCGGCTGCATGGCAAACGCCCGCGCCAAAGCCACGCGCTGCTGCTCGCCACCCGATAAATGCTTGGGATAATGCGCCAGGCGCGCACCCAAGCCTACACGCTTGAGCATGGCCTCGGCCAGCGCACGTGCATTGGATTTATTAGATAATTCCAAGGGCAACATCACATTTTCCAACGCATTAAGCGCAGGTAACAGTTGAAATGACTGAAACACAAAACCTAAAACGCGCCCCCGCAAAGCTGCACGCGCATCTTCATCCAGCAAAGCTAAATCCTCACCGTCAAGGCGCACGCTGCCGCTCGTAGGCAAATCCAGCCCGGCCATCAAGCCCAGCAAAGTGGATTTACCCGAACCCGAGGCACCGATAATCGCCACCGCCTCACCTGCCTGCACGGTGAAGGAAATATCATGCAAAATGCTTAACAAGCCTGTGTCTTGATCCGCGCTCATCGGCACAGTTTTATCGACTGCTAACAATTCAATTACTGTTTTTTTGATCGTCATCATGAAAAGTTTCTTATTTATCTTTTTGCTCATTGTGAGCATTGGCACCCATGCTACACAACTTGCTACATCAACAGCACCCATTTCAACGCCAAACAGCGTGCTCGTTTTTGGCGACAGCCTGTCCGCAGGCTATGGCATTGCCATGGCAGATAGTTGGCCAGCACTATTGAACGAGCGCCTCAAATCAAAACGCTTACCTTACCAAGTCATCAATATGAGCATCAGCGGCGAAACAACTGCCGGTGGCCGCGCCAGATTAGCTACCGCTCTGGAGCAAACCCATCCTGCAGTGGTTATCCTCGCCCTTGGTGCTAATGATGGTTTGCGAGGCTTGCCCATCCAAGCAATGGAAGATAACCTCACCGCCATGATTCTCGCTGCTAAAAAACAAAAAGCCCGCGTCTTGCTCGTTGGCATACGCCTGCCACCAAACTATGGCGGCAACTACACGCAAAAATTTGAAGCGGTTTATCGCAACCTGGCCAAACACCAAAAAATCAGTCTGTTACCCTTCTTGCTCGAACCCATTGCACAAGACGCGCAATCTTTTCAAGCCGATGGATTGCATCCCACCGCAGAAGCCCAACCGCGCATACTTAACCATGTTTGGCCGTCACTCGCCCCCTTGCTTAAATCCAGTCGTCACTAAATTCACATGAACACCTGCCCGCCAGCTCACCCTTTGCCTGCTGCAACACAGGCCATCGACCAGCAATTAAGCGAAACCGAATCCGCTTACAGCCGCTTTGTGCCGCGCCAATTTTTGCAATTGCTGGGTGTAGATGATATTCGCACCGTGCAATTAGGCCAGCAGGTAGAACGCTCCATGACAATTTTGTTCTCTGACATTCGGGATTTCACCTCGTTGTCCGAAAGCATGAGCCCACAGGAAAATTTTAATTTCCTCAACTCCTACCTCGTGCAAATGGAACCCGTCATTGCCGCTCATGGCGGTATTATCGACAAATATATTGGCGATGCCATCATGGCACTTTTTCCCCATTCGCCCGATGATGCCTTGCGCTGCAGCCTGGCCATGCTTGCCAAACTTGACGAATACAATGCCGGCCGTGAACGCGCGGGCTACCATGCCATTCAGATCGGGATCGGGATCAATACGGGTATTGTGATACTAGGCACCATCGGTGGTGAAGGTCGCATGGATGGCACCGTCATTGGCGATGCGGTAAACCTTGCCTCGCGACTGGAACAACTGACCAAAGAATATAAAGTGCCGGTATTAATTAGCGAATACACCCTGAGCAGCCTGGAAAATATCAAGCCGTGGTCCTTGCGTTTTCTTGATCGTACCTATGTGCGCGGCAAGCATGATGAACAATCCGTCTATGAAGTCATTGATGCAGATATCCCGACATTACGAATCGCCAAGAAAAACACTTGGCCTATTTTTCAGCGTGCACTGACGCATTATCATCTGGGCGACTTTCAAGCGGCCAAGACCTATTTTTCGCAATGCTTGGCAGAAGCGCCTGATGACACCGCAGCGCGCGCCTATCTGCGCCGTTGCGAAGCCTTGGCGCAACCAGCTGTGCCGCCCCCTGCGCTAAACGACGCACTGGCTCTGGCGACAGACTTGACCTGGCTAGAAGAGTATTCCCTGGGCATTCCATTACTGGACAAAGCCCACCAGGAATTGCTCGCCGACTTGACCGCCTTAACCCGCACCCTGCAAACAGACACACTCGCACACGCGCCGACACTGCTAGCACAAATTCATCGATCAGCAGCTAAAGCCTTTACACAACAAGCAGATTTAATGCGCGAGAAAAACTATCCGTTTGTCGACTTGCATCACCGCCAGCACTTGCGTTTTTTTGACTATCTCAAAGAAATTCAAGACGACATTGAACGTAACAACACAGACCTTATTTATCTCGGCTTTCGCATTAAAAACAGGCTTAGCGATTGGCTGATCAACCACCTGCTCAATGCAGACCACCATTTCTCGCATCACATCAACGGCCGCAATGTCAGCCATCCCCTCACCTGAACTCTCACCATGCCAACACCTGCCCTACCTGCTGGCACAACCACTAGCTTTCTAACCAAAAACGGCACGCTTGTGCGCATTCGCCCTATTGAACCGGGAGATATGCAGCGCGAACAAGACTTCATCAAAAACCTCTCACCCGAAACTCGCTATCGACGATTTTTGAGCACAGTCAAAACCATTCCTCTTGAACAGCTTGAGCGCTTCACCCATCTCGACTACGACCGCAATATGGCATTTATTGCCTTGATTAAAGAGAATGGCATCGACAAGGAAATCGGCGTTTGTCGTTATGCAGCACTGTCAAACCACCCGCATACCTGCGAATTCGCCATTGTCATTGCAGATGCCTGGCAGGGTCAAGGGTTAGGCTATCAGCTTATGCAGCAACTCATCCCTGTCGCCCGCAATCATGGCTTTAAAACAATGATAGGCGAATTTCTTGCTGACAACCTCCCCATGCTCAACTTTGTTACCAGCCTGGGATTTGTACTCTCGCCACACCCAGACGACCCGTGCTTGCGCCAAGGCACACTCCAACTTGACACTCCAACTTGATTTCTGCGCAAAACTTCCGCTTGATTACGCTTTGCATCGTCGTATCACCAGCGCACCCCGAAGGCAGTACCCTTGTCCAGACACAGATTCAAAGGGCACCCGCTGCTGCAGCCAAATCACACCACACGGCTTAACGTCACCATCTCAATTTCAAGCCCATCAGATTTGAAAACTGATTTGAAAACTCAACCCACAGTCGTTACCATTAGCAACTAACACACCGTTTTTACGAAAGCCCGCGCATGACAACCACACTCCCCACCCTGTTTCTCTCTCATGGCTCACCCATGACATCCATTGCGCCGGGCAACACGGGCAAGTTTTGGGAAGCACTCGCTGCAAAACTGCCGCGTCCTAAAGCCATCTTGTCCGTCTCCGGCCACTGGCTCACTCACCAACCCGCCGTGACCGCCGCCACACACCCAGAAACCATCCACGATTTTTATGGCTTCCCTGCCCCTATGTATGAAATTCAATACACCCCACCAGGCGCAGTTGATCTGGCCAAAAAAATCTGCGATCTCATCCCTGGCATAGGCGTTGACCCCCAACGCGGGCTGGATCACGGTGCCTGGGTACCCTTGCGTTTTATGTATCCCAAAGCGGATATCCCCGTCATTCAGTTTGCCGTCATGCCTGAACTCTCCCCCGAAGCCCACTATCGCCTCGGCCAGCGCCTGCATTCCTTAACGCAAGAAGGCGTGCTGATCATGGCTTCCGGCTCTATCACCCACAATCTGCGTGACGTGCAACGCGATGCGGTTGACGGTATCGCGCTGCCTTATGTAATTGAATTCACCGACTGGTTTGCCAACAAACTCACCCAGCGCGATTTGCCCGCCCTGCTGGACTACCGCCACCAGGCGCCCCATGCCGTGCGCGCGCACCCGTCAGACGATCATTTATTGCCGCTGTATGTCGCCTTGGGCGCAGCCAGTGCAGCCGATCAAGCACCTAATTGCGATGTTCTGTATCGTGAAACCACTATGGGTGCTGTAGCGATGGATGCTTACCAATTCAGCGCCGCCTGAATTTTCCCCAAGCCTGAAAAGTTGTTCACCTGCTCGGCCTGAATGAATCAGATGGCAACAACGTCACCAACAACCAGCCTGGCCAGCCGGTCATGCACCGCCAGCAAGAAAAGTCGGCGCTGGTGACACGGCGATGTTTGTTGTAATGACCTGCATTCAATCCACCTTCTCCGTGCCCCGGACGTTCTCCTCACCGCAACGGCATGCCCCGCTTATCCAGCAGCGCCAGCCAACCGCGCAACACACGGTATAGAACCCACACGCCCGTGCTGATAATCGCCAGGACGGCGAACGGAATGCCAATCAGGGTAATCGCCAGCAAGCCCGAAACTACCAACCACAGCGCAGCAAACCAAAAGCTGCGCCACTGCCAGCGCCAGTGCGATTCCAGCCACGTGCCACGCACCTGGCTTTGCGTCACCAGGTTAATGATCACCGCAATAATCGACGGCCAGCCGAACACAAACGCACCCACCACCGTAGCCGAAGTCAGGATGCCCGACACTGCAGACAGCCCATGCAGACCATACATCACATGCGCCCAGGCACGCGCGCCGTCCAAATTATCATTATTGGTAATCACTTCAATGTCGTTACTCATAATCCCAGTTCTCCCCACAGTGTATCAATCCGTTGTTTAACCGCCGCATCCATCGCGATCGGCCGCCCCCATTCGCGCGTTGTCTCGCCCGGCCATTTGTTCGTCGCGTCTATCCCCATTTTGCTGCCCAGGCCTGACACCGGCGAGGCAAAATCCAGATAATCAATCGGCGTATTTTCCGCAATTAACGTATCACGCGCCGCATCCACGCGGGTGGTCATCGCCCAGATCACTTCCTTCCAATCACGCACGTTTACGTCCTCATCCGTCACGATAATAAATTTGGTGTACATGAACTGGCGCAAAAAACTCCAGATGCCAAACATCACCCGCTTGGCATGCCCCGGATATTGCTTTTTGATCGACACCACCGCCAGCCGGTAAGAGCAACCTTCCGGCGGCAAATAAAAATCGACAATTTCCGGATACTGCTTTTGCAACAGCGGCACGAACACTTCGTTAAGCGCCAGGCCCAGCATCGCCGGTTCATCCGGCGGCTTGCCGGTATAGGTGGAGTGATAAATCGCATCGCGCCGCAGAGTGATGCGATCAAGGGTGAAGACCGGAAATTCCGCCTGCTCGTTGTAATACCCGGTATGGTCGCCATAGGGACCTTCCAACGCCGTCTCACCGGGATGAATCACGCCTTCCAGAACAATCTCGGCACGCGAGGGCACCTGCAAATCGGAACCGATACACTTCACCAGTTCCGTTTTGCTGCCGCGCAACAACCCGGCGAACTGGTATTCCGACAAACTGTCCGGCACAGGCGTGACCGCCCCCAGAATCGTTGCCGGATCGCACCCCAGCACCACCGCCACGGGAAAAGGCGTGTCCGGATAAGCAGCGCAATGCGCCTGATAATCCAGCGCCCCGCCCCGATGCGCCAGCCAGCGCATGATCACCTTATTCGGTGCGATCACTTGCTGACGATAAATCCCCAGATTTTGCCGCGTGCGCGACTGCGGCAAGCCCTGCGGCCCGCGCGTGACCGTTAGCCCCCAGGTAATCAAGGGCGCGGCATCCCCCGGCCAGCAGGTTTGGATTGGCAGGCGCGAGAGGTCAACGTCTTTGCCTTCCCACACCAGTTCCTGACAGGGCGCGGACGTCACCACTTTGGGCCGCATATTCAGCACCTGTTTTAACAGTGGCAGCTTATCCCACGCATCCTTCAAGCCTTGCGGCGGCTCTGGCTCTTTCAACATTGCCAGCAGCTTGCCCACCTCACGCAGCGGGGCTTGCCAATTCTCGCCCTTCTGCACATCCACCCCCATGCCCATCGCCACGCGCTGCGGCGTGCCAAACAGATTCGCCAGCACCGGCATGACATTTTTGGGACTTTCAACGGCAGGGCGTTCAAACAGCAACGCAGGACCCGCAGCGCGCAACACGCGGTCGGCAATCTCCGTCATCTCCAGCACCGGGCTCACCGGCACGGCAATGCGGCGCAACTCGCCCATGGCTTCCAGTTGCTGCACAAAATCGCGTAAATCGTGATATTTCATCCATCAGGCTTTCATTGTCAGGCAATAGGCCATTGTAGCGGTGAGACGTTACGGCAACACGTATAGCAAAAGCAGGGCAAAATACGCCCCCGCCGTTGGATTAAAGTCGATCAAGCCCAATTACCCTGTCATGCTCCCCTCTCCTTTACCCGCCGAACACCCCATGTGGCTTGAACAAGCACTTAACTCAGCATTAGACAAGCTCGATAACGCCCACCACCGCCGTCGCTTGCGGCAGGTTGCCATGCCGGGCACGCAGCTTGTGATGCGCGATGGCCGTCGGCTCATTGATGCCTCCTCCAACGATTACCTCGGCTTGTCGCAACACCCTGCATTAAAGTCGCGCGCCATTGAATGGGTACAACGCTTTGGCGCAGGCGCTAGGGCGTCTCGCCTGGTTACCGGCACGCTGGAAGAAATGATCACCTTGGAAGCGCAGCTCGCCGCCTTCAAAGGCACTCAGGCAGCGCTGATTTTCAATTCCGGGTTCCAGGCCAATGCCACCGTTTTACCCGCTTTATTCAACCTCGCTGGCGGGCGCGAAGCGTTGGTATTCACCGATGCGCTCAATCATTCCAGCCTGCATGCCGGCTGCCGCGCCGCCGGAGTCAAGCAAATTCAGTTTCGCCACAACGACGTAGCCCATCTTGACGAATTACTCACGCAACATGCTCAAGGCCGCCCGGCATTCATCGTGACTGAATCTGTTTTCAGCATGGATGGCGACCGTGCCGATATCGCGGCGTTTAGCGCACTCGCCATGCACCACGGCGCGGTACTGTATCTCGATGAAGCCCATGCCAGTGGCGTACTCGGGCCGCAGGGTCGTGGGTTGGCCTATGGTTTACACGACAGCAATCCATCAACAGTCATCATGGGTACGCTAGGCAAAGCCTTTGGGGCGGCCGGCGCTTACATTGCAGGCTCGCAGGCGCTGATCGACTATCTGGTTAATCGCTGCACGGGCATCATCTACTCAACCGCCCCACCACCGGCAGCCTGCGGCGCAGTGCAAGCTGCGCTCGAATTGATGCCGCACCTGGATGCCGAACGCGCCCTGCTGGCGCAACGTGGCAATGCCTTGCGCGAACGCCTTGCTGCGTTGGGTATAGATACACTTCAATCCACCACGCAAATCATTCCCGCCGTGCTGGGCAGCGAAGCCGCCGCACTGGCGGCACAAAAACAGCTTGAAGACTGCGGCGTGCTAGCCGTTGCCATGCGTCCCCCTACTGTGCCAGCCGGCGGGTGCCGGTTACGTTTCTCGCTCTCCTCCGCATTGCCCGATACGGCCTTCGCACAATTGCTCGATGCCGTAAGCGTGCTAAAAGCCTAACCAACTGTCATGCAGCGTCGCATTGCCCATCTCGACATGGATGCGTTTTTCGCCTCTGTCGAATTGCTCACCTATCCCGAGCTGAATGGCCTGCCCGTTGCTGTTGGCGGCCGCGCCGTACCGCAACCCACACGTCAGGTTAACGGCCGCTGGCAATTCATGCGGCTGGGCGACTACACCGGTCGCGGCGTGCTCACCACGGCGACCTATGAAGGCCGCGCCTTGGGCATCCATTCCGGCATGGGCGTGATGCAAGCCGCGCGGCTTGCGCCCAATGCGATTTTGCTGCCTGCCAATTTCGACGCCTATAAACTCGCCTCGCAACGCTTTAAGGCGGCGGTGGCCAGCATCGCCCCGCAGATTGAAGACCGTGGCATAGATGAGATTTATATCGACCTTACCTCGCTTGATAGCGACACCATTGCCCTCGTGCAACGCATCAAAACCGCCGTACATCAAGCCACAGGGCTTACCTGCTCAGTGGGCGTTGCGCCCAACAAGTTGCTCGCTAAAATCTGCTCTGACCTAGATAAACCCAATGGCATCACGCTCATTACCCTGGACGACATTCCCACCCGGCTATGGCCATTGCCTGTGCGAAAAATTAACGGCATCGGCCCGCGCGCCAGTGAAAAGCTCGCCGCCCTGGACATCCATCAGATTGGCGAACTCGCCCAAGCCGAGCTGATTTTTTTGCAGCGGCATTTTGGCCGCAGCTATGGCCATTGGCTGTTTGAAGCCGCGCGCGGCAGGGATGACAGCCAAATCGTGACCCACCGCGAACCCAAATCTGCCAGCCGCGAAACCACTTTTGAACGCGACCTGCACCCGCGCCACGATAAAGCACAACTGGGCGAAATCTTTACCGCACTATGCACCCGAGTGGCGGACGACCTGAACAGAAAAGGCTATGTCGGCCGCACCATCGGCATCAAGCTGCGTTATGCCGATTTCAGTACCATCACACGCGACATCACCCTGCCCGAGGCCACCGCCAACGCCCAAACCATCCGCCGCGCCGCCAGCGAATGCCTGCGCCGCGTGCCACTGGAACAACGCCTGCGCTTAATCGGCGTGCGCGTTGGCGGGCTCACTACGCCACAAGAAGAAGTTGCCTCTCAAAGTCAATTGCCGCTGGTTTGATAGCGCGGTGCAATAAGACGATAAATGCATGAAAAGTCGGCGCTGGTGATACGGCGGGTTAAAAGAAGGACAGTGCGACAGTCACCTTCTCAAGCCCTTGCTAGCGATCCCTGAATAATTTTGACTGATAGACTCATAGATGTTGAGCATTCATGAGCTGCACCAAAAAAACCATGGTCGAAATACAAGTTCAAATTGTTTATGTCCTGACCAACCCAGCCATGCCAGGGCTTGTCAAAATTGGTAAAACTACGCAGCTTGAAGTGGAAGAACGGATGAAGCAACTTTACAGCACCGGTGTACCAGTGCCCTTTGACTGTGTATTTGCCTGCAAAGTAAAAAATGCCACCACAGTTGAAAAAGCCCTTCATCTTGCGTTTGGCATGACACGCATCAACCCGAACCGTGAATTTTTCAAACTTGAACCCGAGCGCGTGATTGCCGTCTTGCAGTTACTTAAAGTTGATGACATCACACAGCAGTTTGAGCGAACCATTGAATCAGACCTTCCCTCGGCAGACAAACAATCCGCGCAAGCATTGAAGCGAAGCATGCGCCCGCCAATGAATTTCCATGAACTGAGCATTCCTAACGGTAGCATTCTTGTCTCAAAGGATGGCGCTCAGCAATGCATCGTTGTCGGGGAAAAGAAAGTCGAATTCGATGGTATGGTTTCTTCCCTTACCGCAGCAACCCGAAAATTACTCGGCCTTGCAGAGGACTATCCCCTTCAGCCTTCGCCTCACTGGACGTTCAACGGGCAAACCATCAAGGAAATCTATGAGGCTTTTCATAGTAGCCAGGCAGAAAGCTGATTTTCCCAAAAGACCAAATCAACCATGCCCCGCACCACCGCCCTAATCCTCACCTCCTTCATCCTCATCGCACTCCTGGCCGTGTCCGGCTTTAACCCGCATGACCGGGCGACGTGGCTTCTGGAGGTTTTGCCAGTGATGATTGCGCTGCCGATTCTGTGGACAACCTACGACCGCTTTCCACTCACCAATTTGCTCTACGTGTTGATCTTTGCACACGCGGTGGTGCTGATGGTCGGCGGGGCTTACACCTATGCGCAGGTGCCATTGGGATTTGAGTTGCAAAATTGGCTGGGCCTGAGCCGCAATCCTTACGACAAGATTGGCCACTTCTTTCAGGGCTTTGTACCCGCGATGGTGGCAAGGGAAATTCTCACGCGCGGCGCGTTTGTGCGCGGTGACAAGATGCTGGTTTTTATTATCGTCTGCATTGTGCTGGCGATCAGCGCGACGTATGAGCTGATTGAATGGTGGGTGGCGCTGGCCATCGGGCAAGGGGCCGATCAGTTCCTCGGCACGCAGGGCGACCCATGGGATACGCAGTCGGACATATTCATGGCCTTGATTGGTTCGATCACAGCCTTGCTGCTGCTCTCGCGCAGGCATAATCAGCAGATACGGCAACTCAACGCGCACAAAAAGCAAGAGTAACCCACGTTTAATGCCTCAATCGTGGAAAAAACATGCAGGCAATCCAAACAATACGAGACAGACTAACAGGCTAATGTTTCATTATCTTGAGTCAGCCGCACTATGAGCATCAAACTGCGTGGGCATCAAACTGCGTTATGCCGATTTTGCCATCACCATGCGCGACGTCATCTCAAGGGCACCTCCTTCGGCGCACGCTGGTAATACGGTATCAAACAGAATATCAAACACAGCTCAACATTCTGTTATTTCAAAATAATTAGCGAAACCTGGGTATATCGACAGATGCTTATCACGCTTCTGCCAATTGGGATAGGGGCGGTCAGGAAATCTGACCGAGCCCCTCCCACACCACCCGGCATGCGGGTCCGCACCGGGCGGTTCGAAAAGTTGAGGTCATGAGAGCCGGGGCACGCCAAGTTTGTCGAAATAAGCGATGGTCAGCACCCGTTTGATGTCGCCATCACTGTTCCTCCACCAGCAGCGGGAGTTTCCCGCCACCCGCTTGGCTACATGCTCGGCCGCGCCCAGGTTGGTCAGTTCCCGGTAGATCGTGCTACCTCGCCTCCAGTGCTTAAGTTGGATCGCCCGCAGTCGGTGGCGTAGCCATTCGT
>Ga0209066_10006078_pt1 | contig 12456 bp, 12 predicted proteins | sample All_14_2_FD_187198 | JGI IMG/M metagenome (GOLD analysis project Ga0209066, IMG submission 187198) | Freshwater microbial communities in response to fracking from Pennsylvania, USA - Allegheny Zone_MetaG_DW_15 (SPAdes) (version 2) ...
GTGTACGTGGCCGTGGCCGACCTGATCCCGCAGTTGCAGAAGCGCCTGAGCGGGCGCGACACCGTCCTGCAGATCGTGTGGATGGGGGCAGGCTTGCTCATGATAGGCGGCATCGTCAGCGTGCTGCATGACTCGCATGACCACGGCGATGCCCATGGCGCCGCGCCGCATGCCGAGGTGGCCTCAAGCGTGCATCCTGACCATGACGGGCACGAAGACCACTGAGCGTCGGCATTGAAGGGATGTCGGGGCGCTGAGCCTCGGGTCATGAGGTGAGGCCGCCCCTGCCGTCGGCTCAAGGGGTGTCGGGCTTGACGGGGTGCGGTGTGGGCGTGGCCGCTGGCGCTGCCGGTTTGAGCCGTGCGGCGACCATGCCCGAACCCACGATGAGGGCCATGCCCAGCAAGGCATCCAGCCCCAGGGTTTCGCCAAACAGCACGGTGCCCAGCAGGCCCGCATGCACGATGCCCAGGTACTGCAGGTTGGCGTTGACCAGGGTGCTGCCCCTTGCGTAGGCGCGGGTCATCAGCAACTGGGCCACGGTGGCGAACACGCCCACGCCGAACAGGGCCAGCCACGAGGCGGTGGGAATTTCGGCCAGCGGCGTCGGGTTGATCTGGCCAGGTAGCAGCAGCCAGGTGGCCGCGCCCATGAGCGAACCCATCAGCGAGAAATAGAACACCACCCGGATTTCGGGCTCACCGGCTTTGCCCAAGGCGGTGACCTGCAGGTAGGCCATGGCCGACAACATGCCGGAGGCCAACCCGATGAGGCCCGCCCAGATCTGGTCCTCGTTCAAGGTGGGGTGCAGCACCAGGGCCACGCCGCCAAAGCCCACGGCGATGGCGACGATGAGGCGGCGATCGATGCGAGGTCCCCCCAGGAAAGCCGCCTGCAGCAGCAGGAACACGGCCATCCACACCGAGGACATGTAGTTGAGCGTGACCGAGGTGGCCAGCGGCAACTGGGCCATGCTGTAAAACCACATCGACAGGGCGAACACCCCGGCCAGGCCGCGGCGCACATGCAGCACGGGCACGCGGGTGCGCAGGCTGGTGGCGGTGGCGCGCGCCACGATCAGCATGATCACGGCGCCCACGGTGCCGCGGGCACTCACGACCGCGGCGGTGCCGAAGTCGTGCGAGGCGAACTTGACGCACACCCCCATGGCGGCGAACAGCATGGTGGCCAGCACCATCTGGACGTAGGGGGAAGCGCGTGGAGACAGCGGAAACCTCAGTCCTTGAAGTCCATCGCGCGGCGGTACCACTCGTGGAAGTGCTGCATGCCGTCTTCCATCGGGCTCTGGTAGGGGCCGACTTCGTTGTCTCCGCGATCGAACAGGGCCTTGCGGCCGGCGTCCATGCGCTCGCCGATCTCGTCGTCCTCGATGCAGGTCTCCATGTAGGCGGCCTGCTGGGCTTCGACGAACTCGCGCTCGAAGGCCGCGATCTCTTCGGGGTAGTAGAACTCCACCACGTTGAGCGTCTTTTGCGGGCCTTGCGGGTACATGTTGGACACGACCAGCACGTGCGGGTACCACTCCACCATCATCGTGGGGTAGTAGGTCAGCCACACGGCGCCTTGCGTGGGTTTCTCGCCGTTGCGGTACTTCATGACCACGTCGTGCCACTTCTTGTAGACGTCGGAGCCCGGCTTGTCGAAGGTGCTGGCCACGCCCACGGTCTGCACCGAGTACTCCTTGGCCATGTCCCAGCGCAGGTCGTCGCAGGTCACGAAGTTGCCCAGTCCGGGATGGAAGGGGCCGACGTGGTAGTCCTCCAGATAGACCTCGATGAAGGTCTTCCAGTTGTAGTTGCACTCGTGCAGCTCGACGCGGTCGAGCACGAAGCCACTGAAGTCCAGATCGCCACCCGGCTTGAAACGGGCGTCAATGCCGGCGAGGTCGGCAGCGATGTCGCGGCCGTTGTCCTCGAACAGCAGGCCGTTCCAGTTGCGGATCTTGTAGTTGTTCAGGTTCAGGCAGGGGTCGTGGTCGAAGTGCGGCGCACCGATCAGCTCGCCCTTGTGGCTGTAGGTCCAGCGGTGCAGCGGGCACACGATGTTGTGCTTGCTGTTGCCGCGGCCCTTGAGCATGACGGCCTGGCGGTGGCGACAGACGTTGGAGATGAGCTCAATGCCCTCGGGCGTGCGCACGAGGGCGCGCCCTTCGCCTTCCTGAGCCAGTGCATGGTAGTCGCCCACCTCGGGCACGCTCAAGGCGTGGCCCAGGTAGCGAGGACCGGACTGAAAGATGCGTGCAAGCTCCTCCTTGTACAGTGATTCGTCGAAATAGACGGACACGGGCAGCTGTGTGCGGCTGCGGTGAAGGGCATTGAGCGCAGGACTCAGGTCAGACATGATCCCCAGGATCTCCAAAAACCGATGTCAACCCACCTCGGTGGCGCCAACAACATGAGGGGCAACCGGAGGCTTGAAACATCCCTGGACAGGCCAGGGGGCGATGAGCCCACGGGGCTGCTCTGCGTTCGCCAAAATGAGGCTGGTCCTGCTGACAACGGGGTTGGCAGGACGGCAGGGCAGGCAACGAGGGAGGGGGCGATTGTACCCGGTAGGGGGTTTTCCGGGGGACGCGGGCAATGTCCGTACCCTGAGGCAGGTCAAAGACCCGGCTGGCCCTGGCGTGCCAGTGCAGCCCCCGATCTGTGTGCAAACGTCAGCTGCGGTGTGCGGGATTGTCCTGCGGGGGGAGAATGACCGAAATAGAATACGCGTTTGCCCGCAACCTGCACCGACAGGCGAGTCCATGGCCAGATCTTCTTCGACATCCAGCAACAACGCGGCAGAGCTTGCTTTGCCGCCCACCTACGAGGCCGCCCTGGCCGAGCTGGAGCAATTGGTGGGGCAGATGGAGTCGGGCGCCTTGCCGTTGGAGCAGTTGCTGGGCAGCTACCAGCGCGGCGCGGCTTTGCTGAAGTTCTGCCGCAGCCGACTGCAGGCGGTGGAAGAGCAGGTCAAGCTGCTGGAAGACGGTCAACTCAAGTCCTGGGATGCTGAATGAACGCGGCTGACTTTCAAGCCTGGTCGGATGCCGTGTTGAACCGTGTCGAGTCGGCCCTGTCCGATTGGGTGCCTGCGGCGGCGCCGGCTGGCCTGGGCGAGGCCATGCGCTACGGCGTGCTCGACGGCGGCAAACGCCTGCGTGCCTTGCTGGTGCAGGCGGCGGCCGAGGCCACGGGTGCCTGCGCTGACGCGGTGGGCGCCGAGGCGGCCTTGCGTGCGGCCACGGCGGTGGAGTTGATCCACGCGTATTCGCTGGTGCACGACGACATGCCCTGCATGGACAACGACGTGCTGCGCCGTGGCAAGCCCACGGTGCACGTGCAGTTCGGCGAGGCGCAGGCCATGCTGGCTGGCGATGCCATGCAGGCGCTGGCCTTCGAGGTCCTGACCCCGGACGACGGTGAGGGCGTGGGGGTGCCGCCCGCGCTGCAGGCACGTCTGGTGCGGGTGCTGGCGCGGGCTTCCGGCCAGGCCGGCATGGCGGGCGGGCAGGCGATCGACCTGGCCAACGTGGGCCAGTCGCTGGACGAGGCCACCTTGCGCGACATGCACCAGCGCAAGACCGGCGCCCTGCTGCGCGCCAGCGTGCAGATGGGCGCGGCCTGTGGCGGCGTGCCCGCTGACAGCCCGGCCTGGCAGGCGCTGACGGACTACGGCCACGCCATCGGTCTGGCCTTTCAGATCGTGGACGACGTGCTGGACGAGACCCAGGGCTCGGAGACCCTGGGCAAAACGGCGGGCAAGGATGCCGACGCCAACAAGCCGACCTATGTCCGTCTGCTCGGTCTGGAGGGCGCGCGCATTGAGGCCGCCGCCCTGCTGGCCCAGGCGCTGGCGGCGCTGGCGCGCAGTGGTCTGGGCAGCGAGGCGACCGCGTCTTTGCGCGGCCTGGCCGAGCGCATCGTCCACCGTGACCACTGACACCCCGAACAATCCTCCGAGGATGTGCACACCATGAGCTACCCCCTGCTGTCCAGGATCGACCAGCCCGCCGACATCCGGCACCTGTCTCGCTCCGAGCTCAAGCAACTGGCCCACGAACTGCGGGACTATCTGCTCCACAGCGTCTCCCGCACGGGCGGTCACCTGTCGTCCAACCTGGGCACGGTCGAGCTCACCATCGCGCTGCACTATGTGTTCCACACGCCCGATGACCGCCTGGTGTGGGATGTGGGTCACCAGACCTATCCGCACAAGATCCTCACCGGTCGCCGCGACCAGATGCCCACGCTGCGTCAGTACGGCGGCATGAGCGGCTTTCCGCGTCGCGATGAGAGTGCCTACGACACCTTCGGCACCGCCCACTCGTCCACCTCGATTTCGGCCGCGCTGGGCATGGCCCTGGGCGCGCAGCTCAAGGGCGAGAACCGCAAGGCCGTGGCCATCATCGGCGATGGCGCCATGACGGCCGGCATGGCCTTCGAGGCCATGAACAATGCCGGGGTGCCGCACGACGGCAAGATGCCCGACATGCTGGTGGTGCTCAACGACAACGACATGTCGATCTCGCCACCAGTGGGGGCGCTCAACCGCCATCTGGCGCGCCTGATGTCAGGGGGCTTCTACGCCGCCGCACGTGAAAGCGCCAAAGAGGTGCTGCGCCATGCGCCACCGCTGTTCGAACTGGCGCGGAAGCTGGAAGTGCACGCCAAGGGCATGGTGGTGCCCGCCACCATCTTCGAGGAGTTCGGTTTCAACTACGTCGGCCCGATTGACGGTCACGATCTGGACTCGCTGATCCCCACGCTGGAGAACCTGCGCGAGCGCAGTGGTCCTCAGTTTCTGCATGTGGTCACCAAGAAGGGCTACGGCTACAAGCTGGCCGAAGCCGACCCGATTGCGTACCACGGCCCTGGCAAGTTCGACCCGGCCGTGGGTCTGGTCAAGGCCGCGCCGGTGTCCCCGCCCAAGCCCACCTTCACCCAGGTGTTCGGGCAGTGGCTGTGCGACATGGCGACGCACGACCCCCGTCTGGTGGCCATCACCCCGGCCATGCGCGAGGGCTCGGGCATGGTCGAGTTCCACAAGAAGCACCCCTCGCGTTATTTTGATGTGGGCATTGCCGAGCAGCATGCCATCACCTTCGCCGGCGGCTTGGCCTGCGAGGGCATGAAGCCCGTCGTGGCCATCTACTCCACCTTCCTGCAGCGTGGCTATGACCAGATGATCCACGATGTGGCGCTGCAGAACCTGCCGGTGGTGTTCGCACTCGACCGCGCCGGCATTGTGGGGGCCGATGGGGCGACCCACATGGGTGCGTTCGACATCGCTTTTGTGCGCTGCATCCCCAACATGAGCATGATCGCGCCGGCCGACGAAGCCGAGTGCCGTCAGGCCCTGAGTGCCGCCTACGCACAGAACCACCCGGTGTGCGTGCGCTACCCGCGTGGCGCGGGCGCGGGCGTGCCGGTGCCCACCGATCTCACGCCGCTGCCCTGGGGCAAGGCCGAGGTGCGTCGCCAGGTGCACGAGCCGGTGGCCGGCAAGCGCGTGGCCATCCTGGCGTTTGGCACCTTGTTGTACCCCGCGCTGCAGGCCGGTGAGGCGCTGGATGCCACGGTGGTCAACATGCGTTTTGTGAAGCCGCTCGATACCGAACTGTTGCTGGAGATGGCAGGCAGCCACGACCTGCTGGTGACGGTGGAAGAAGGCTGTGTGCAGGGCGGCGCGGGCAGCGCCGTGGCCGAGGCCCTGTCGGCCGCGGGCGTGAACACCCCGCTGATGATGCTGGGTCTGCCCGACGCGTTCGTCGAGCACGGCGAGCCGGCCAAGCTGCTGGCGCTGTGCGGGCTCGATGCCGAGGGCATCGAACAGGCCGTGCGGGAGCGGCGTGCGCAGTTGGCGGGCTGAGCGCCTTGGCGTGGCCCTCAGCGAGCTCCGCGAGGGCCATGCGGGCCGTCAGGACTCAGGCGTGTGAGCCGCAGGGCTCGACGCTGCAGCTGCTCACCGTGTTCTGGGGCAGCATCTCCGGATTGCTGATGTGGCCGGTGACCGTGTCGTAGCCCACCTCGTTCAGGTGCTGGGCCAGGCCGGCATCCATGGCGTCGATGTGGTGCGGCAGCCAGACGGTCAGTTCGTGGGCCATCTGGCGCACGATGCCCAGGTTGCCCTCCGCGCCCTTTTCAGCGCCCTCGCGCATGATCTGCAGCACGGTGGCGTGTTGCGAGCTGTGGCAGTTGTTCGGCGCAAAGCCGGTGGCCTGCATCCAGCGGTCTTCCTGAGCGAAGTGTTCGGCCGTGTGCGCGATGAGCCGGTCCCAAAGAGCGAGCAGGGCGTCATCTGCGGCATCCAGCACCGCAGCGATCAGGTCGGTGCACTCGGTGTGCAGAGTGTCCAGCGCGGGCATGTCCAGCGACATCTCCGGCGACCAGGTGAAACTTGACATGGGTACTTCCTCGCATGGCCCATCGGCCGACATTCATCCTAGCGGGGAGGGTAGCCGGGGCCTACGGTGGAAAGTTTGAGCTGGCTCAACAAAATCGGGCGATACCCACTCCCCGTATGCGGGAGTTGGCATCGCCCGTGATCATTTTGGCGATCAGGCCAGACGTGCGCGGTGGCGGGCCACCTGGGCGCGCACCTGTTCCGGCGCGGTGCCACCCAGGATGTTGCGGGCGTTGAGCGAGCCGCGCAGGCTCAGCACCTCGTAGACATCGGGCTCGATGGCCGGGTTGTAGGCCTTGAGCTTGTCGAGTGGCAGCTCCGACAGGTCGACACCGGCGGCAATCGCGTCCTTCACGGCGTGGGCGACCACCTCGTGCGCGTCGCGGAAAGGCAGCCCCTTCTTGACCAGGTAGTCGGCCAGGTCGGTGGCGGTGGCGTAGCCCTTCTTGGCCGCGCGCTCCATCGCTTCGGGCTTGACGGTGATGCCGGCAGCCATCTCGGCGAAGATGCGCAGGGTGTCCTTCAGGGTGTCCACCGTGTCGAACAGCGGCTCCTTGTCTTCCTGGTTGTCCTTGTTGTAGGCCAGGGGCTGGCCCTTCATCAGGGTGATCAGGCCCATCAGGTGGCCCACCACACGGCCGGTCTTGCCGCGCGCCAGTTCGGGCACATCAGGATTCTTCTTCTGCGGCATGATCGACGAACCGGTGCAGAAGCGGTCGGCCAGGTCGATGAAGCCGAAGCTCTGGCTCATCCACAGGATCAGCTCCTCGCTCAGGCGCGAGACGTGCACCATCAGCAGCGAAGCGGCGGCCGTGAACTCGATGGCGAAGTCGCGGTCGGACACGCCGTCCAGGCTGTTCTGGCAGACGGCGGGCTGACCGGTCTCGTCCACCATGCCCAGGGTGCGGGCCACGCGTTCACGGTCCAGCGGGTAGCTGGTGCCGGCCAGTGCAGCCGAGCCCAGCGGCAGGCGGTTGACGCGCTTGCGCAGGTCGGTCATGCGCTCGGCATCGCGGGCGAACATCTCCACATAGGCCAGCAGATGGTGACCAAAGGCCACCGGCTGCGCCACCTGCAGGTGCGTGAAGCCCGGCAGGATCACGTCGGTGTTCTGCTCGGCCACGTCCACCAGGGCTTTTTGCAGCTCGGTCAGCAGCACGCCGATCTCGTCGATCTCGCCGCGCAGCCACAGGCGCACGTCAGTGGCGACCTGGTCGTTGCGCGAGCGGCCGGTGTGCAGGCGCTTGCCGGCGTCGCCCACCAGCTGGGTCAGGCGCGCCTCGATGTTCAGGTGCACGTCTTCCAGGTCGAGCTTCCACTCGAAGCTGCCGGCCTCGATCTCGGCGCGGATCTGGGCCATGCCCTTCTGGATCGAGGCGAGGTCGTCGGCCGAAATCAGGCCCTGGGCCTGCAGCATGTCGGCGTGGGCCAGCGAGCCCTGGATGTCAGCGGCCCACAGGCGTTTGTCGAAAAACACGCTGGCGGTGTAGCGTTTGACCAGCTCGCTCATCGGCTCGGAAAACAGGGCCGACCAGGCCTGGGACTTCTTGTCGAGTTGGTTGGTGCTCATGGGGGGATCCGGCAGCGCGCGCTTGGCGCAGAATGTGCAAACCATGCATTTTAATGAGCCTGTGGCCTCGGGCGCCAATCCGACGCCTCAACCCCCTGCGCTCTTCGACGTTTGTCACGTCGGGGTGGTGCTGCGCGTCGTGCTGAGTGTGCAGTGTGTGATGGCGCTGGCGCTGGCCTTTGCGGCGCCCGATGCGGCGGACGCCTTCAACCGCTGGTCGCAGACCACGGTGGCCACCTTGCCGGCCAGCTTGCTGTGGCTGGTGCTGGCCTGTGCTGCACGGCGCCCGTTGCAGCGCGCCCGCGAGAGCGTGCAGTGGCTGTTTGCCACCGGTCTGGGCGCTGGGGTTGCGGTGCTGGCCCAGTGGGAGCTGGCCTGGCTGGCCCAGGTGCTGACCGACTTGCCGGTGCAGTGGGGTTGGCCGCAGGTGCCCGCCGCCTTGACAGGGGGCTTGATGGGTGCGGCTTGCCTGGCCTGGCTGAAACACCGGGCGCGCAGCGTGATGCCGGCCCATACGGCGGCACGACTGGCCGAACTGCAGGCGCGCATCCGCCCGCATTTTCTGTTCAACACGCTCAACACCGCCATCGCGCTGGTGCAGGTCGACCCGCCGCGGGCCGAGCGGGTGCTGGAGGATCTGGCCGAGCTTTTCCGGCAGGCCTTGGCGGCGCCGCAGGGGCGCAGCACCTTGGCCGACGAGATTGCACTGTCGCGCCGTTATCTGGACATCGAACAGCTGCGCTTTGGCGAGCGCTTGCAGGTGCGCTGGCAGCTCGACCCCGCCGCCAATGCGACCGTTTTGCCACCCCTGATCCTGCAGCCCCTGGTCGAGAATGCCGTGCGCCACGGTGTCGAGCCCAGCGCCGAGGGCGGCTGGGTCTCGGTGCAGACGCAGGTGCAGGCCGGCCACCTGGTGCTGACGGTGCGCAACAGCGTGCCCCAGCAAGGCGCCTTGCCGTTTGCGCCGGGGCACGGCATGGCCTTGCGCAATGTGCGCCAGCGCCTGCAACTGATGCACGATGTGCAACTGGGTTTCTCGGCGGGCCTCAAGCCGGCCGCGACATCGGGCGAGTCCGCCCTCTACGAAGTGCGGGTGAGGGTGCCCTTGCCCGAGAAAGTATCCGCATGACGACGCTGACGGTGGCCCTGATCGACGACGAACCCCTGGCGCGACTGCGCTTGCGCACCTTGCTGGCGCAGACCGAGCCGGCGTGCGAGGTGGTCGGCGAGTTCGGTGAATCCGTGGCGGCCTTGCTCTGGTTGCGCGAGCAGGACGCCGTGGGGCAGGGCCCCGACATGATCTTGCTCGACATCCAGATGCCGGGCCTCGATGGCATGGTGCTGGCGGCCCGCCTGCGCGAGCTGCGCGATCCCCCGGCCATCGTGTTTGTGACCGCGCATGCCGAGCACGCCGTGCGCGCGTTCGATGTGGCGGCGCTCGACTACCTCACCAAGCCCGTGCGGCCGGAGCGCTTGCAGGCGTCCCTGGGTCGCGTACAGCGCTGGCGTCAGGCGCAGCCGCGCCTGCAGGCGCTGGATGCCGATGTGGTGGTCGTGCAGGACCGGGGTCGCATGCTGCGCATCCCGGTGGCCGACGTGCTGTACTTCAAGGCCGAGCAAAAAGCGGTGACGCTGCACACGGCCACCGAAGTGCACCCGGTGAGCGAGTCGCTGACCGAGCTGGAGTCTCGCGTGGGCGCGCGCTTCATCCGGGTGCACCGCAATGCGCTGGTGGCCCGCCGTGCCATGAAGGCGCTGCAGCGCCGGGTCGATGGTGAGGACGAAGAGGGGGGCGAAACCTGGGCTGTGCAGATCATGCCCACCCAGGTCTGGCTGGCGGTGTCACGCCGTCAGGTGACGGCCGTGCGCGAGGCCATGGGGGATTGCCACTGAAGGCGTCCCTGGCGAGGGTCAGAAACCCAGGCTGGCCAGCAGGTCGTCGACCTCGCTCTGGTTGGCCACCACGTCGGTGCGACCGCTCGCGTTGACCACCGGGCCATCGAGTTTCGGCTCGATCGGGGCAGCCTCATGGCTGTGGGTCAGGGCCGCCTCCACCTTGTGCGCCTGTTCCGGAGGGGCGGCCTGCATCAGCAGCTTGACCAACTGTGCTTCGAGGTCATTGGCCAGGTTCACCACCTTGGCCACCACCTGGCCAGTCAGGTCGTGAAAATCCTGCGCCATCATGATGTCGGTGAGGTGGGCGTCGACCCGCCGGGTCGTGGCCTCGACATCCTGAACGAAGTTGAACACGGCCCCACTGGCCACCGCCTTGACCGGATCGGCCGTGATCAATTGGGCCAGCTTGCGCGTTTCCTGGGCAATGTGCTCCTGATCGGCCTTGGCCGTGTCCACCAGGTTCAGCACCTTCTCGGCGGCGTCAGCGGTCTTGGTGGCGATGTAGTTCAGGCGGCTGCGCGCATCGGGCAGGTTGTCCACCGTTTGCTGCAGATTCGGCAGCACACCCAGCATGTTCAGGGTGTCATGCAGTTGCCGGGTCAGGGTCCCCAGTTGCTGGAAGATTTCGGGCGATGCCGCGGGCATCGTCATGTTGTCGGGCAAGTCAATGGTCTGCACGTGGCGCTCCCTCAAGCCGTGGTGGCCAGCTTTTGCAGGATCTTCTGGACTTTTTCTTCCAGCGTGGCCTTGGTGAAGGGCTTGACGATGTAGCCCGCTGCCCCCGTCTGGGCGGCCAGCACGATGTCTTCCTTGCGCGCCTCGGCCGTCACCATCAGGACGGGGATGTGCTTGAGGGTGTCATCGGCCTTGATGGCCTTGAGCAACTCAAAGCCATTCATGTTGGGCATGTTGATGTCACTGACCACGAAGTCGAACTTGTTGTTCTTGAGCATGTTCAGGGCGACCACGCCGTCTTCGGCTTCGTCGGCATTGACGTACCCGCTTTCCTTGAGCAAGCCGCGGACGATGCGGCGCATGGTCGAGAAGTCGTCCACGATCAGAAACTTGAAGTCAGCGGGGTTGCTCATGGCTCGTCCTTGTGTCAATCGCCGGCACCTCTCTGCGGATGCCTTCGGAAGAGGAGTTTATCGGTTCGGTGCGCCGGCGCCGGAGGGGATTGACCCGTCAGGTGTGGCTTCTGTCTCGTCTTCGGCACTTGTGGGGGTGCCCGAGGCGGTGCGCGCGGCCTCATAGAAGCGTTCTTCGGCCTCGCGGTTCATCACGATGATGCTGATGCGCCGGTTCAAAGGGCTTTCCGGGTCCTGGGCGTCAAACAACATGCTGGCGGCCAGGCCCTGGACGCGCAGCACCCGATCACCCTTGAGGCCGCCGGTGATCAGTTCGCGCCGGGAGGCGTTGGCGCGGTCGGCTGACAGCTCCCAGTTGCTGTAACCCGCCTCGCCGCCCACGAAGGGCTTGGCGTCGGTGTGGCCTTCGATCGTCAGGCGGTTGGGGACATCGGCCAGCACGAAGCCAATGGCGCGCAGCACGTCACGCATATAGCCTTCCACCGATTCCGAGCCGCTGGCGAACATCGGCCGGTTCTGGTCGTCCACGATCTGGATGCGCAGGCCCTCGGCGGTGAGGTCCAGGCGCAACTGCGACTGGTATTTCGACAGCCGGTTGTCGTTGGCGATCACCTCTTGCACCTTGGCCTTGAGCGCATTGAGGCGCGCCTGCTCGGCGCGCATCTGCTCGGCCTTCAAGGCCTTCTGGCGCAGCTTTTCGTCGACAGTTTCCGAGCGCCCTTTGTTTTGCTGGCCCGTCGTCTCGCTCAGGCTGTTGCCACCGCCCTTGATGATGGAGGTGGCGTCCCCGGCACCGGAGCCTCCCATCATCGAGATTTTCACCGGGTTGCTGAAGTAGTCGGCGATGCCCTTGCGGTCGCCCTCGGTGGTCGAGCCCAGCAGCCACATCAACAGGAAGAAGGCCATCATGGCCGTCACGAAGTCGGCGTAGGCGATCTTCCACGCGCCGCCATGGACGGCATGGCCGCCCTTCTTGACGCGCTTGATGATGATCGGCTGGACCTTCTTCGAATCACCGGCCATGGCTTACTTCTTCTTCACGTGGGCTTCCAGCTCGACAAAGCTGGGTCGTTCGGTCGAGAAGAGCACCTTGCGTCCGAACTCGATGGCCACCTGAGGCGCGTAGCCCTGCATGCTCGCCAGCAACACGGTCTTGATGACCTGAAGCTCTTTCGTGGCCTCGTCGAGCTTTTGCTCCATCAGGCCGCCAATCGGCTCGACCACGCCGTAAGCCAGCAAGATCCCCAGAAAGGTGCCCACCAGGGCGGAGCCGATCATGGCCCCCAGCACGGCAGGTGGTTGCCCCACCGAACCCATGGTGTTGACCACCCCCAGCACGGCGGCCACGATGCCGAAGGCGGGCAGGGCGCCAGCCAGGCGTGCGATGGCCGCCACGGGCTGGTGACCCTCGTTGTGATGGGTTTCGATCTCGTTGTCCATCAGGGCCTCGATCTCATGCGAGTTGAGGTTGCCCGACACCATCATGCGCAGGTA
>Ga0209066_10006080_pt1 | contig 12452 bp, 11 predicted proteins | sample All_14_2_FD_187198 | JGI IMG/M metagenome (GOLD analysis project Ga0209066, IMG submission 187198) | Freshwater microbial communities in response to fracking from Pennsylvania, USA - Allegheny Zone_MetaG_DW_15 (SPAdes) (version 2) ...
GGGTGGGGGGCGAGGCGGCGCGGTTGCATGCGTAGCGCTGCCATCCGTCAGTGCAGGGTTTGGCGGTACTTCCGCTCGAGCCGGTGCACCGCCAGCGACAGACCGAGGCAGAGGGCAAGATACATCGCGGTGACGGTGATCCAGATCTCGATCGTCGCCTGGGTCGAGGCCATGATCTGCAGGCCCTGGAAAGTCAGTTCCTGGATCGAGATGATCGAGACGATCGACGAGTACTTGATGGTGTTGATGAATTCGCCGGCCAGCGGCGGCAGCATGACGCGGATCGCCTGGGGCAGGATCACCAGCCGCAGCACCAGGATCTTCGGGAGGCCGAGGGAGCGCGACGCCTCCCACTGGCCCACCGGGATCGCCTGGATCCCGGCCCTGACGATTTCGGCGATATAGGCGGCCTGGAACAGGCCGATCGTCATGGCCCCGGAGATAAAGGGCGAGAGCAGGGTCGGGTCGCCGGCGGTCAGGGACAGGAATTCGTGGACATAGGGCGGGCTGCGGCGGACCAGGGCATCGATCTCGAAGTGGGAGAGCAGGCGGTCGTTGACGAAGTAGTAGAACAGAAACACCAGGACCAGGGCCGGGGTGTTGCGGATGAATTCGATATACAGGCGGCTGATCAGCCGTGGGGCGAGACGGGTTGCGACCCGCATGACTCCAAGCAGGACCCCGAGCCCCAGGGCGAGGACCATCCCCCAGACACTCAGCCGGATCGTCGTGAACAGGCCTTCGAGCAGGGCGTTGGCGACCCAGCGCTGCCGTTCAGCGTCGAAGCGGATCAGGTAGGTCGGGATGATCCCCCAGTTCCAGTTGTAGTTCAGATTGAAGAACATCCGGTAGAGGAGGAAGACCGCAGCGCCGATCAGCCCGGCGAGGACGAACCAGTCGAGACGGCTGAGCTTGCGTTGCGGTCGTGGCATGGGGGCGTTGGCGTTGTTGCGGGAAGGAGGGGGGAGACGATTATCGGTTCCCCTCTCCGTGCCGGGGAAAAGGCTACTGGACCTGGTTGGCCCAGTCCTTGCCGCCGAACCAGTAGTCGTGCCGCTCCTGCAGCCAGCCTTCGAGCTGGACCAGCGTGATCCAGCTGTTGAAGCAGGCCAGGGTGTCGGGATCACCCTTGGGCAGCGCGAAGGCCATCGGTTCCCTGGTGAAGGTTTCGGTGAAGGGCAGAAACAGCGTGTCCTTGTAGTCGGCGGCCTCGAAGGCCGGCCGGGGGGCATTCTCAACAACCGCATGGACCTGGCCGTTGCGCAGCTCCTGGTACAGCTGGGTCTCGTTGTCGAACATCCGCAGCGTGGCGTTGGGCAGGTGTTTCTTGGCGGCGGCGGCGGCGGTCGTCCCCAGCTTGACGGCGATCTCCACCTCCTGCTTGTTGAAATCGGCCAGTTGGGTGAAGCCGGCCGCCTTCTGCCGGTGGGCGACGAGCGACATCCCGGAGTAATCGTAGGGGACCGTGAAGTTGACCTTCAGCGTCCTCTCGGGGGTGATGCCCATGCCGCCGATGATGACGTCGAACTTGCCGGTCAGCAGGGCGGGGATGATGCCGGACCAGGCGGTGGGGACGAATTCGACCTTGACCCCGAGGTCCTTGGCCAGCCGGGTGGCGACATCGATCTCGAAGCCGATGAGCTTGCCGTTCTTGTCTTTCATCGCCCAGGGCTGGAAGATGTCCATGCCGACGCGCAGGACCCCTTTCTGGATGACGCGCTCGATCGTGCTCTCGGCGGTGAGCTGCTGGCGGGTCGATGCGGCATAGGTCATGCCGGTCATCGCCACAAGCAGGACGACCAGCGTCATGATCAGTGTTCTCTTCATTGTCTTCTCCTGTGGTTGATTATAAAGGGTGAACGCCGGAAGGTCATCGGGTTCAGGTCAAGGCAGTTTCAGCCGTTGTTCCAGGACCCCGGCCGCCAGAGACAGGGTAATGGTGAGGAACAGGTAGAGGGCGGCGACCGTCAGCCAGATCTCGAAGGTCAGGAAGGTTTCGGCGATGATCGCCTGGGCGTGCATCGTCAGGTCGTAGATGGCGATGGTGCTGACCAGGGCCGAATCCTTCACCAGCGAGATCGTCTGGCTGGCCAGCGGCGGAAGGGCGGTGCGGAAGGCCTGGGGCAGGATGACCTTGCGGTAGGTGGCATAGGTCCCGAGACCGAGGCTGTAGCTCGCCTCGACCTGCTGGTGCGGGACCGACAGGATCCCCGAGCGCAGGATTTCGGCGATATAGGCCCCCTCGAAGAGGCTGAGGGAGAGGACCGCCGCCGGCAGCCGCTGCAGGCCGAGCACCGGCCCGAGGACGAAATAGATGAAGAAGATCTGGATCAGCAGTGGGGTATTGCGCACCCCCTCGACATAGATCCTCGCCAGCAGCGACGCCAGCGGCGAATCGGACAGCCGCAGCACGGCGGTGATCAGGCCGATCGCCAGCGCCAGGACGAGGCTGTAGGCGGAGAGCTGCAGCGTGACGAGCATTCCGTGGAGCAGCGGCCCGGCGATGATGGCCCCGGCATCGACGGTATACAGATAGCGGGGGATCCGGTACCACTGCCAGTTGTAGCCCATGCCCTGCGATCCCGAGACGAGGACGACGCTTATGGCGGCGATCAGCGCCAGGAGGATGACGACATCGATCACCGGCGAGCGGGACAGACGACGCAGGCGGCGTAAGGTGGCGGGGAATGGTTGGTTCATTGGTGTGTGGACAGGCGGCGTCTTCATTATGATAATCAATATCATCTGAAACTACCTGCTTCGCCGCCAAATTACCAGATTCTTTTGCCCTCTGCCGGTAAAAAACCCCGGCGGTGCGATCGTTCGACGATGGGCGAAACGAGTATTTACTTTTCCGTGCCAGTAACGATACAATGAAAAAAGGCCGCAAAGGTTGAGGGAGCGGGGAGATGAGAAGCGGCCGGCGAATCGGCGTGGGAGAGTGCTTATGAAGATTGTGATTGTGGGTGGCGGGGCGATCGGCCGGCTGTTCGGTTCATTTCTGGCGAAGGGGAACAACGAGGTGACGCTCGTCGATATCGACCGCGAGGTCGTCGGGGCGATGCAGGATCACGGCATCGGCGTCCTCGCCAACGGCGAGGAGGACACCACGGCGGCGACGGTGGTGCCGGTGAAGGCGGTCAGCGACAGTTCCTCCATCACCGCCTGTGACCTGCTGCTGTTGATGGTGAAGTCGTTTTCGACCAGGGTCGCGGTCGAGAGCATCGCCCACCTCGTGTCGGCGGACTGCCCGCTGCTGACGGTCCAGACCGGTCTCGGCAACATCGAGAATATCAGCCGGATCGTCCCGGCCGAGCATATCGTCGCCGGCATGACCTATATGTCGGGAACCTCCCTCGGGGGGGCGACGGTGAGGCACGGCGGTGACGGCCTGACCTATATCGGCGAGCTTGACGGCAGCCTCAGCCCGCGCCTGCAGTGGATCGGCAAGCTGTTCAACGACTGCGGCATCAGAACCCTGACGTCACGGCGGATCATCGGCGGACTGTGGTGCAAGGTCATCGTCTATGCCGCCATCAACCCGATGTCGTCGATCCTCAAGGTACCGAACGGCTGCCTCACCAGCCGCATGGAGTCGATCATGCTGATGAAGCGTCTGCTCGACGAAGGCCGCACCGTCGCCGAGGCCTGCGGCATCGACCTGTTCCGCACCGATCTCTACGCCGATCTGTTCGATGCCTGCCTGCGCAGCGCCAACAACCTGTCGTCGATGCTGCAGGACATCCTCAACGAACGCAGCACCGAGATCGACGCCCAGAACGGGGCGATCTGCCGCTATGCCGAGGAGCACGGGATCGTGGTGCCCACCCACCAGACCATTTTCGAGCTGATCAAGCTGCTCGAGAAGTGGCGGCCGGGGCTCGAACAGCTGTGACCGTCCGGCGGCAATGCGGGCGTGACCATTTTTTAAAGAGGAAGACATGGATGACTGGCAGAGATTTCTGATCGCGATGGACAAATCGGAAACGTCGCGGCGCGCCGTACGGTATGTCGGCCACATGGCCCGCGGGCTGGCGGAGAAGCACATCCATCTCCTCCACGTCTACCCGGAACCGCCGCCCGATTTCTATACCAGGGGAGGGCAGCTGGACCGCTATCAGATGCTGAAAGATGAGCGGGCCGGCGTCTTTCTCCAGGATGCATCGATCATCCTCGAGGAGATGGGGATCAGCGGCCGGGATATCAGCCAGCAGATCTGCATGGCCGAGGGCCGGACGATCAGCCAGGCCGTGCTGGACATCCGCAAAGAGGGCGGCTTCGGCACGGTGGTGACCGGCAAGCGCGGGGTATCGAAGGCCGAGGAGTTCCTGTTCGGCTCGATCTCCAACGCCCTGGCCCGCCATGCCCGCGATTTCACCGCCTGGATCGTGGGGTAGGCGATGATCGACCTGAACCCTTTCCCGTTGCGGATCCTGCCGCGGCTGAAGGACCATCCGGCCCTCAGGAGCCTGCGCCGCCAGCCGCGGATCTGGCGGGACACGAGTGATTTCACCAGTATCGACTACGGCGACATCATCCTCGTCGACAACCGCTGGTTTCTGGTCGTCGGCTATATGCGCGAGGGGCGTTTCGGCATCGACGAGCAGCCGAAGCAGTGGGTGCCGAAGGTCAGCGACCTCGAGACCGGGGAGTCGAACATCCTCAAGCTCGTTTTCCACGAGACCTACTCCATCAAGTTCGGCGATCTCAAGGTCACCTGTTACCGCAACCCGGAAAAGGAGGCGCAGGTCCTGGAACTGGTGCGTGGCAACCCGGCCTTCATGCAGGGCTATTCGGTTCTCGACGATGCCGACAACCTGGTGCGGATTCTCGATGTTGTCCAGGGTAACAGGATGGACAAGTATCTCCAGCGCCTGGGCGAGACCCACGAGGAATATTTCCGCGACCACATGGTCGGCGTCCTCCAGCGCTTCCTCCTCTCGGTGCAGGCGATCGCCTACCTCCACAGCCATGGCCTGAAGCACGGCGACATCCGCCGCGACCATATCTTCGTCGACTGGGACAACGGCCATTTTTCGTGGATCGATTTCGACTACGACTTCTACCTCCCGGAACGGCCGTATGCGATGGACCTGTTCGGGCTCGGCAACTGTCTGCTGTATATCGTCGGCCGCCGCAATTTCCGTGGCCAGGATGTTCTGGAGGACCCGGAGTTGGGCGAGAAAGTCTTCTCTTCGCTGCGGGTGGAGGACATGTCGTTGCTCGCCCGGGACCGGGTCTTCAACCTGCAGAAGATCTATCCCTATATCCCGGACCGGCTGAACGCCATCCTGATGCATTTTTCCGCCGGGACATCGGTCATCTACGATACGGTGAGCGAGTTCCATGACGAACTCGCCGACTGCGTCGCCTCGCTGTAGGGGGGAGGAGCCGCTGCCGTCAGGCCGACAGCTTCTTCCGCGCGAGTTCGGTGATGGTGCGGAAGTCGATCTTGCCGCTGCCCATCTTCGGCAGGGTGTCGCTGACCATGAAGGTCTTCGGCAGGGCGATCTGCGGCAGGTGCTCGGCCATCTTCTTCAGGGTGGCCTTTTCGTCGAGTCTGGCGGTGACGACGGCGACGATTTTCGCCCCCTTGATGGAATCGGGGACCTCGACGACACAGCACTCGATATCCTCGGGCAGGGTTTTTTCCAGGACATCCTCGATCTTCACCAGCGACACCATCTCGCCGCCGATCTTGACGAAGCGCTTGAGCCGGCCGACATGCCAGAGGTAGCCGTCGCCGTCGATATTGCCCATGTCGCCGGTGTCGTACCAGCCGCCGCGGATATGCATGGAGGTCTCTTCGAAGTCGTCGAAGTAGCCCTTCATCACGTTGTCGCCCTTGATCAGGATGCGGCCGTCCTCGCCCGGGCCGCAGGTCTCGCCGGTCTGGTAGTTCTCGATGCGGACCTGGACCCCGGGGATCGGCTTGCCGACGCTGCCGGGGCGATTGAACTCCGGGGTGTTGGTGGAGATCACCGGCGAGCACTCGGTGGCGCCGTAGCCCTCGTAGAGGACGATGCCGTGCTTGGTCCTGAACCCGTCGCGCAGGGCGTCGGGACACTTGTCGGCCCCGGCCAGGGCGATCCGCAGGCTGGCGAAGTCCCCTTCCTCCGACTTGCGCAGGTAGCCCCAGAAGAATGCCGGGGTGCCGACCAGAAACGTGGCTTTCTCCTCCCGCACGATCGTGCAGATTTTCTTGAAATCAAGGGGATTGGCGTAGGTCAGCAGGGTCATGCCGTGGTAGATCGGCAGCCAGAGGTTGGTGGTCAGCCCGAAGACATGGAAGAAGGGCAGGGTGCACATGAAAATATCATCTTCCTTGAATTCGAAGATCGGGGTGACCGATTCGATATTGGCGAGGATATTCCTGTGGGTCAGCTGGACCGCCTTCGGGTCCTTCTCGCTGCCGCTGGTGAAGAGAATGACCGCGGTGTCGTTCGGGTCGCCGCCGTGTACCAGTTTCTTGATCCACGCTGCCGGCAGTTTCGAGATCAGGGCGGCGAAGGCCTTCTGCATCCCGGTCAGCCCGGCCATGATGTCTTCGATATAGATCATCCCCTCGACATAGGGGCAGTCGATCTTTTCCAGCAGGGCCTTCGAGGTGATGATGGTCTTGAAGGCGCACTTGTTCTGGGCGTAGCGGGCATTCTGCTCGGCGCCGGTCGAGTAGTTGATCATCACCGGCGTCCGGCCACTCATCAGGATCCCGCATTTGACGAGGACACAGCCGGCCGAGGTCGGGATCATGACGCCGATGAAGCCCCCTTCGAGCCTGCGGAAAATCCGCGACAGCAGAATGGCGGCGAGCAGGGCCCGGCCGTAGGTCACATCCTTGTCGGTTGAAAAATCACGGATTCCGGTCTTTGTGGCCAGCCGCTTGGCGACCTCGATGAAACGTTGATGTAGCAGCACTACGGTCTCCTCCTGTTCCTGCGGTTGTCCTCAGGTAAGCCGTTGAATATGAAAAATCGAAGTACCATGTTTCCCATCCTTTGGCAACTTCGAGTCGCCGCCCCGCCGGGACGCTTATCGCTCCGCAATTTCCAGGGCGGGGCATATTTTTTTTGCCATGGGAATGATTCCTGCTTATCATGAGTCCTACGCAGCTGCAGATACAGGAAATCTTGAACAACCCCCTCCCCTTGGTGCCAAGTTCATGCGAAAAATAACCTCGATGACCATGCTGGTGTCGCTGGTCCTGCTGATCCTCAATTCGATCGTCCTCTATGTTGTCCCCGAGGGACGCGTCGCCTACTGGGCCGACTGGCGTTTCTGGGGGTTGACCAAGACCGAGTGGGGTGATCAGCACGTCACGATCGGTTTTCTCTTTATCCTTGCCGGATTCCTCCACCTTTATTACAACTGGGCGGCGGTGATCTCCTACCTCAAGAACAAGGTCAAGGAGATCAAGGTCTTCACCCTGCCGTTCAACGTCGGCCTGCTCATCACCGCCGTGGTGGCCGTGATGACCTATTTCCACGTGCCGCCGGTGGGTCTGGTGCTCGATCTCGGCGCCCATTTCAAGGAGGCGGGGGCCCGGAAATACGGGGAACCGCCGTACGGTCACGCCGAGCTCTCGTCGCTGAAGATGTTCACCCAGAAGGAGGGGATCGAGCTGGACACGGCCCTGTCGCTGCTGCAGCAGGCGGGGCTGCGGGTTTCCGGGGCCGATGCGACCCTGCTCGCTGTATCCCAGGATAACGGTATGACCCCGCAGCAGGTCTATGCGGTTATCAGCCCGGCAAAGAAGCAAACGGCGGCGGCCGGAGACGGCGCCCGCCCGGCCTTCCCCGACGAACCAAAACCCGGGTTCGGCCGGAAGACTCTTGAACAGGTCTGCACCGAGCTGCAGCTCGACCATGCCGTCGTTGTCAAAGGCCTGCAGGCCAGGGGGCTGACGATCACGGCCGGCACAACCATCCACGAGATCGCCGAGACCAACGGCCGGGAGCCGATGCAGATCTTCGAGGCTATCCGGGCCGTGGTCGTCGGAGAATAGCGGCGGCCCGTTGTCTTCGCCATTGCCCCACAGAACGCAGATCTTTTTTCCGAGAAAGCAGCAGCTATGTCGACATCAGCCTCACCCACCGCTTCCTCGCAGGGACAAAGAACGATAGGCGGGATCCTGCGGACCCTGTTTCTCAACCGTTACCTCCTCTTTCTGCTTGTTCTCACCCTCTACACGGGGCTGATCGAGCAGCTGGGCGGGTTGAAGGGCGGCTGGACCTTTCTCCGCCACCAGTATCTTGAGATTGCGCTGGTCCTCTGTCTCTACTGGTATTTCAACGCCGTCGTCCGCCCCTCGCGCTGGCAGGCCGTCCTGGCCGCCGCCCCGATCCTGCTGGCCTATATCGGTCAGGACATCTACTACCTGCTGCTCGGCAAGGTGTTCCGGTTTGTCGAGCTGACCGAGGTCAGGGAGCTGCTCAACGTCACCTCGACCAGGTTCCTGATCCTGATCGTCCTCGCCGGCCTGATCCCGTTCTGCGGCCTGCTGTGGTGCATCAACTACCGGCGGCCGAAAACCATCGTCCTCGGCCTGCTGCCGCTGGTCCTGATCGTCGCCGCGACCCGGTTTGCCCCTGAACAGGTTCTGCACAGCTACAAATTGATGCGAATCTGGGTCGTCAATTGGTCCGACGAGATGCCGGTCGAACTGAACGGCCGCTTTGTCATGCTGGTATGCCGCGAGGCGGAGCGGCGGATCTCCCTGAACCGGACCGCGACCTTCCAGGATCGCCCCGCTTACGAACTGGAGGCCAGAAAGCGGGCGGAGTGGCTGAAAAAAACGGGATCGAGGCGGAATGTCCATCTGGTGGTGATGGAGAGCTTTGTCGATCCGACCCTGTTCAAGGGGGCGAACTACACCAAAGACCCGATCCACCCCGACTTCCGCAGACTGTTCGGCGATCGCATGGGCTTCTCGGTCTCCCCGGTCTTCGGCGGCAAGACCTCCCAGGCCGAATTCGAAGTACTGTGCGGGGTCCCGGCCTTCCAGGAACTGGCCGGGGTCGAGTTCAACTCCTTCACCGGCGTTCCCGCCTACTGCCTGCCGGGAACCCTGCAGCTGGCCGGCTATCGGACGGTGGCGACCAACTCCTTCAAACCGACCTTCTTCAACGCCATCAGCGCCTACGAGGGGATAGGTTTCGGCGAGATGTACTTTCCCAAAGAGTATGTCGACGACGCCACCACCTACCTGTCGACCGGCGATACCACCGGCGAGATCTACATGTTCGACGGCGAGCTGTTCCGCCAGAACCTGCAGTTTGTCGAGGATGCCTTGAGCGATCAGGACGCGCCGCCGCTGTTCAACTACGTGCTGACGATGTTCGGTCACCTGCCCTATGTACTGAATCAGGACAAGCGGCCGTACCTGCTGAAGCTGGTATCCCGCCATCGCGATCCGACGCTGGAACGGGTCGCCAACCTGTTCTACTACCGCTCGCAGGCGGTCGCCGCGTATGTCGAACGGCTGAAGAAGATCGATCCCCGGAGCCTGATCATCCTCGTCAGCGATCACGTGCCGCCGCTGCAGGGGTTGACGACCTACAAGAAGCTGCGGTATCTCGACAACCGCAAGGACAACCTCCACCTCAATCGCATCCTGTTCATCGAGGACGGCCGGGTCAGAACCCATGCCACCATCCACCATTACGATGTGCCGAAGATCATCCTCAACTACCTGTCCCAGGGGCAGTACTGCCGGGAGAATCGCTGCGGTTTTAACGGGAACAAGCTGCTTACCGACCGGGACAAACTGCGGAACGACTACCTGCGGCTGATGGCCCACGCCATCGACTAGAAAAGGATTGCGCTCCCGGCCGGCCGGTCAGTTTTTCAACTCGCTCTCGGTCCTGTCGATGACGGCGCGCGACATCTCTTTCCTGGTCTTGACCCCGAGTTCGGTCAGCTGGCCGGCCTGGGCGATCAGGTTGCCCCGACCCTGGCTCAGCTTGGCCATTGCCGCCTCGTAGATGTGGTGGCAGTTGTCGAGCTGCCGGCCGATCTTCTCCATGTCCTCGACGAAGCTGCACAGTTTGTCATGGATCAGCCCCGCCCGCCTGGCGATTTCCTGGGCGTTGCGGCTCTGGTGCTCATAGCGCCAGATGTTTTCGACCGTGCGCAGGGTCGCCAGCAGTGTCGTCGGGGTGGTGACGATGATCCCCCGGCGCAGGGCCTCGTCGAAGAGCCCTTCGTCCTGCTGCATGGCGGCGACGAAAGCGGCCTCGATCGGCATGAACATGATGACGAAATCGAGCGATCTGATTCCCTCCAGGTCGCTGTAATTCTTGGCGCCGAGGGCGTTCAGGTGGGCGCGGACCGCGGCCGCCAGTTCGCTCAGGGCCCGCTGGCGGGTCTTTTCCTCCTCGGCGCCGACGTAGTGTTCCCAACTGATCAGCGACACCTTCGAGTCGATGACGATGTCCCGGCCCTCCGGCAGGTGGACGACGACATCGGGGCGGAACAGGCGGCTGTCCCGGTCGCGCAGACCTTCCTGGCACTCGTATTCATGGCCGCGGCGCAGGCCGGATTGCTCGAGCACCTTTTCCAGCACCATCTCCCCCCAGTTGCCCTGGACCTTCTTGTCGCCCTTGAGGGCGCGGGTGAGGTTGACCGCCTCGACGCCGATCTGGCGGTTGAGGTCGCGGAGGCGGAGAATTTCGTCCTTCAGCGAGGTTCGTTCCCGGGTGTCGTTGACATAGATGTCGCTGATCTCCTTCTTGAAGGCCGTCAGCTGGTGATGCAGGGGCTGGAGGATCGCCTCGAGCCGCTCCCGGCTCTGGCTGCCGAATTTTTCGTTCTTTTCCTCGAAGATCCGGTGGGCGAGCGCTTCGAACTGCAGGCGGAGTTCGTCCCGCGCCTCCTCCAGCAGGTTGAGCTTATCGTCGGCGTTGCGCCGCTCGCCCTCGAGGCGGGTCTCGAGTTCGACGAGCCGCAGCTTCTGCTCGACGATCAGCTCCTCCGCGTCGTCGGCCGCGGTCTGCAGTGCTGCCAGGTCCCTGGTCAGGGCAAGATGGCGGTGATGCAGGCGACGATGGCGGAGCAGTATCGCGACGAGCAGCGCCAGGACGACGACCAGGGTCGCGGTGAGGATGAGCAGGAGCAGGGGGAGCGGGACGTCCGGGAGCAGCGGCGTGAGGAGATCGATGAGGGACGGTGCCGGCGGTTGATTCTGCATGCGGACGTTATACCCGTGAACGGTGGAAGGGGCAACAGGCGGTTCGGCGGTCTTCCCGGCCGGTCCTGGTTCAGGTAACCATGACGGATCAGGCCCCCGCGAACCAAGCGTGGCGAGTCAAGCCGGCAGGTTGCGGCCGTACCGTACCGCTCAACCCGGGGGCCAGTGCAGCGGCCGGCCGCCGATGATGTGCATGTGGATATGGAAGACCAGTTGTCCGGCATCCGCCCCGTTGCTCAGGACCAGCCGGAAGGCGTTGCCGATGCCGTTGGCCGCCGCCACCGTGCCGGCGATCCGCATCATCTTGCCGATCAGCCGTTCGTCCTCTGCGGCGATCGATGACGGTCCGATGATATGTTTCCTGGGGATGATCAGGATGTGCTGCGGGGCCACCGGGGCGATATCCCGGAAGGCCACCAGATCGTCGTCCTCGTAAACGATCTCGGCCGGAATCTCGCCGGCGGCGATTTTGCAGAAAAGGCAATCGGTCATGGGCATGCTCCTGGCGGTGGAAAAGGAAAGGGCCGTCCGGGGTGGACGGCCCTGCCGTTGTGGTCCGGGTCAATGGGTATAGGTGAAGTGCAGGCGGCCATCCTCCAGGTCGATCCCGACCTCGCCGCCCCGGGCCAGCTCGCCGAACAGGATCTGCTCGGTCAGCACATCGCCGATCTCCGCCATGATCAGGCGGCGCAGCGGTCGGGCGCCGAAATCCGGGTCGTAGCCCTTGTCGGCGAGCCAGGAACGGGCCGCCGCCGCCAGCTTGATGCTGACCCGTTTCTCGGCCAACTGGCCTGCCAGCTCGCGGATGAGCTTGTCGACCACATTCTCCATCGCCTCGTGATTCAAGGCCCGGAAGGTGACGATGGCGTCGAGCCGGTTGCGGAACTCGGGGGCAAAGATGCGGTTGATCGCCGACTGGTCGCGGCCCTTCTTGCCGCTGACGAAGCCGATGCTCCTGGTCGTCAGTTCCCGCGCCCCGGCGTTGGTGGTCATGATCAGGATGACGTTGCGGAAATCGGCCTTGCGGCCCGAGTTATCGGTCAGGGTCGAATGGTCCATGACCTGCAGCAGGATGGAGTAGATGTCGGGGTGGGCCTTTTCGATCTCGTCGAGCAGCAGCACGGTGTGCGGATGCTTGCGGATCGCCTCCGTCAGCAGGCCGCCCTGGTCGAAACCGACATAACCGGGGGGCGAGCCGATGAGGCGGGAGACCGCGTGTTTCTCCATGTACTCGCTCATGTCGAAGCGCTCGAAGTGGACGTTG
>Ga0209066_10006081_pt1 | contig 12452 bp, 9 predicted proteins | sample All_14_2_FD_187198 | JGI IMG/M metagenome (GOLD analysis project Ga0209066, IMG submission 187198) | Freshwater microbial communities in response to fracking from Pennsylvania, USA - Allegheny Zone_MetaG_DW_15 (SPAdes) (version 2) ...
ATAAATAGGAGAATAATAGCTATATGTCAGTATTTTGACATATGTGACATAAGTCACCCTTATTATAATAATATAGTAGTTGACACCCTTTTGTGATTTTTGTGATAATTACCTTGCTCTGTTAGGAGGCCTCCTCAATCGCAGTCCGAGGGGGGTTCGCCAACCCGGGGAAGGGGGAAGCGGAGCGCCAAATCTAAAGGCGTTTCTCCTGCAAGGCCGTAGGCCCCGCGAGGGGCAGGCCCTAACCGCGGATTCAACCCCGCGGGAAGAGTGTAGTAACCCGCCCGCAAGGGCAGGTAACTAAGCCCCGGTAACGGGCTTACGACAAACAGGAGGAGTAATTAATGAAAAAAGTAATAGGAATGCTTGCGCTGGTCGCGCTTGTTGGCAACATCGCCAACGCCGAACTGCTCAAGAACTTCAAGTACGATGGTAAGATCGAGGTCAACGCGTATCAGGTGAAGGACGCCGACTACGACAAGACCAACGCCGACAAGCGCAACGATGTCGACACCCGCGTTCAGTTGAACGCCGGCTTCGACATCACCGAGGATGTCGACGCTGTCGTGTCCGCTGTGAAAGCCAACAGGCAGCACGGGGACAACAGCGAGGACGTCAACACCGCGCTGGACAACCTGTTCTTTGAGCAGGCCTACCTGAACCTCAAAGGCGTGCTGGGCTTCGACCACAAACTGGGCCGCCAGTATTACGGCAATGAGGGCGACCTCATTGTGTACTACGGCCCCCAGAGCTGGCCTTTTATGGGCGACAATACCGGCCCCGCCTTTGGCAACGCCCTCGGCGTCACCGGCATAGACGGCTATACCGGCTGGTACAATTACGGCAAATGGGCCTTCAACGGCGTACTGGCCAAAGAGACCAATGCCAACGCCGCCGCTGACACCGACACCGACCTGTTCGGTATCGTGGCCAACTATGACCTGCGCGACGACCTCAAACTGGGCGCTTATGTTTACCGCATGAACCACCAGTCTGGCGCTGTCATCGCTGGCCCCAGCAGCCACCTGGACACCATCGGCGTAAAAGCCAATGGCAACTTCAAGGGCTTCGAGTACGGCGCCGAAATCGCCAAAAACATGGGGCTCTACAACGAGACCCTGGAAGGCCTTACCCTCCTGACCGGCACCCCCCAGACCGGCGACTTCTCCGGCATGGCCTTCAAGGCCAACCTGAAGTACGGCATGGACCTGGCCGGCAAGATCACCTTCATGGGTGAGTATGCCATGGGCTCCGGCGACGATGACTCCACGGACGACAAAGTCGAGTCCTTCATGGCCATCAACTCCGACTATCGCCCGGGCATCATCTGGGGCGGCAATACCATGGTTGTCGGCGGCAATGGCCTGTCCAACCTGACCACCTTCAACCTGGGTGCGAAGTGGAATCCCTCCAAGGTCGAGAAGCTGACCCTCGGCGCGAAGTATCTTAACTTCTCCCCGACTGAGGACGCCGGCCTTGGTTACGACACCTACGGCAACGAGCTCGACCTGACCGCCGGCTGGCAGCACAACGAGACCGTCGGCCTGAAGGCTTACTACGCGATGTTCATGCCCGACAGCGATTTCGCTGTCGCCATGAACGGCGCTGGCGCGGCTGACGACTCCACCGAGGTACTCGGTGCGGCGTTCACCGTGAAGTTCTAATAACCTAACGGTTAATAGATAAAAAGCCCCGGGGCCCAAAGCCCCGGGGTTTTTATTTTGGTCCACAAGGCGGCGGCTACTTTTTTGTTATAATTAAAACCGCATGAAACGCCCCGCCTTCCTGACGATTTTAGGCTCCTGCGCGCTGCTCACGGCCGCCGCCCACGCCACTAAACTGGACCTCTCCTCCAACGTTGAGATCCGCGCCGCCAATTACCAGAACCTGGTTTACGGCGACGGGCGCAACTCCCAGTCCCTTTTCTCCGAGAACGCCACGCTGGGCTTCGTCATCAAGGACATCCGCCTGGAGAAGACGCAAAACTCCAGCATGGACGTCGGCATAGTGCTGCAGAGCATAGGCAACGGCGCCTCCACCAATACCATCACCTCGCCGCAGTTCAGGGACGCGGCCGCCCGCCTGCCCAACGCCAACGGCACGCCGTACGTACGCAACGCCTACGTGAAGATCTACAAGTTCATGCACCCCAACATCACCGCCACCTTCGGCCGGCAGGATTACCGGCTGGGCCAGGCCATCACCCTCTCCGGCGGCGACCTGGGCCTGCCCGGCGGCCTGCTCGAAGTGGAGAACGTGTACCGCCGCATCAAGGCCGACCTCTTCGCCTTCCGCCCCTTCAAGACCAACCGCTACTACAGCGTGCTGGGCGGCTCGCTGTATTACCCGGCGGCCGAGGGTCTGTGGCAGGTCTACCATTTCTGGGAGAAGGACGGCGGCGCCGGCCAGGACATGATCTTCAACACGGTGGGCAAGACCAAGAAGTTCACCGGCTTGCGCTACTTCCTCAGCCAGAGCCAGCTCTCCTTCGACGGCGAGGCCGTGGTGCAGCGCGGCACGGCCGACCTGGCCGGGGGGGGCAGCGGCAAGTACGAAGCACACGCCTTCATGCTCAAGGGCGCCTGGAAGCAGAGCGTCCCATTCTTCGGCCAGTCCCACCTGCGCCTGGGCTACGGCCGCTCGTCCGGCAACCCCGGCGCGGCCTCCGACACCGACAAGGCTTTCTTCCCAACTTTCGGCGGCAAGAACAGCGGCCTCGAGCGCCGCGGCTACGGCGCCATCGCCGGGGCCACCATCTACGACATGATCAAGACCTCCGACACGCTCAACGGCCTGCCGCACGGCGTGTCCGGCCTGAACGTGATCAACATCGGCGCCGACCTGCCGTACAAGAAGCTCACCGTCTCGGCCGACCTCTACAAGTTCCGCGCCTCCAAGAACGCCAACGACGGCTCGCTGCAGATAGCCAGCGAGTGGGACCTCAAGGCCTCGTATCCGATGGGGGACAATCTCAATTTAAACGCCGTCTACGCCGTTTTCACGCCGCTTGGCCTGTACCCCTCGGGTGCGCAGGCAAAACTCATCTACGGCGCAATCTCAGCCAAATTCTGACCTGCCAGCGCCCGCTCCGTTAATTTCTACCGCAAAGAACCGGCCCCGGCCGGTTTTTTTGCGCCCTGATAACGCGACAGCGGATCGGGCCGGCTCGTCCCCGGACGCGCGCGGAGGCGGGGGGAGGGGAAACCGGAACAACGACCGGCAACATAAAACCGGCCGGAGCCGGGGGAAAACCGGACGCCTCCCCCTTCCCCCTGCCAGAAATTCCGACGCCCCGAACACGCCAAACCTATCTGCCCCGCGTTTACCGCGCCGCGGGCTGGAAAGTCCAGATACATGACACCGAAATGAGCGCCTGGCTGCCCATGGCCGCAGGCAGTCCGGAGCAGCCGCTGGCACCCGGAAAACAAGCAAAAACAGGCCCAAAACACCCTGAATTTCTCCTATGAGAACCCGGGAAAACGGCCCAAAAATGCCCAATACGCGTTCCCGGGGTATTCCGGCCCGTCCCGCTACGGCCGGCAGGCCCGGCGCGGCCCATAGTTACAAACAAGTTATCAACAGGTGTTGACATATGTCTGCCATATGATGGCCATATATTGACATATAATAGTTCATATGCTATACTATTGACATATAGAGCAAGAAGCGCCACAGCAGAGCCAAATAACCGCCGACGAGAGCCAATATATGAATTACAAGCTCAGGATCAAGCACCCTTCAGGGGCAGAATTCGAAGCCGAAGGCCCGGCCGAGTTCATTTTGACCGAAAAAGAAGGCTTTCTGAAGGGCATCCAGGCCCCCGGAGCAGCTCAGGAACCGGCCAAAAACACCATGAAAGCCCTGGAAGACCCGGACTGGGCAGCCCTGACAGAGACCAGGCACGACCTTTTAACCCTGAAAAACAAGCATTTAGGTCTCAAAGCAGGAGAGGCCGCCCTACTGCTTTTAGCCGCGGAAACCAACCTGAAAGGCAGCCGCGAGCTGGGCGCCATCACCCTGTCCAAGGCCGTAAAAGCCTCAGGCTATGCCCCGGACAGGCTGGACCGCATACTCACCAAAGCCATAAAAGAAGGCCTGATCAAGGCCTCCGGCACCAAGCGAAACAGGGCTTACCACATAACCGACAAGGGTCTGGAAGCCGCCTGGCTGGAAGCCCGCAAGCTGAGCAAATAAGCCGGCAACCGGGAAAATCAGCCCAAACCACCAAAACCAGCCAACCATCGCGGTCCACCAATAGGGATCGCAGCCAACCAGCACAAAAGAGGCAAAACAGCCTCAAAACACCAGGAGAGCAGGGCCTCCTCCCTGGCTTATCCATAACTTACGATAAGATATATTATGTCAACTTATATATCCCCTCAAGAATAGGCCCTACTCCGACAACTCGAATCAACATTTATCAAATAGTGCTTGTTTTATAACACTTATTTTTATTAATCCAATATCGTTTATAGTATTTTATTAATAGCAGACTTTTTCCCGCCGAAAAGCGGCAGGCTGCCATTTTTAGAATTTTCAAAATTCCAAAATTTTGCCAAAATTTCAGGAAAGCGAAACCGCGAAGATCAGAATTAGACAAAATTCCAGGCAGGCCGGGAACACCATCAAGAGCCCAAAAATGCGGCTGCGCAAAAGTTGAAAAAGTTGCCAACTTTTACAAAACCTTAAAGACGGGCCTGGGGCCAGGGAGGGCAAACACCCTGGGATTACCCCCTAAAGGCTCCCAAAAGGCCCCCCAGGCCAGAATACCAAGGATCCACCCCCCCTTCAGAGGCCCCAAAATAGCCAAAAATCAGGCTGATTTTAAGGAAATTTAAAACACCATGAAGCGGGAAGGGGGCCAGGAAGCGTGAAAAACAGGCAAAAACCGGCAAAAGCCAGCCTCCCCGAAAATACCATGAAGAGCTTTTTGGGCCCGAAAAGGACATCAAGAGGCCCCGGGCGCACGGCAATAGAATACCACGAGGGAGATCCGGGAGAACAATAAGAGGCGGAAATAACGCGGCGGTTTTTAGAGGCCCGGCTCTGTGGTGGGGAATACCAGGAAAAGAGCCAGGTCAACAGCCGGAATTATTGGCTAAAAAAGACAAGGAGGCCCGAATTGGCAAAAAAATAGCCCCTGGAAAGGGGCGGAGGGGCTAAAAAGACCCTGAAAGCGGATTTTTAGCGGGAATCGCGGTAAGTTATTAATATGGCGGGGATTATCAGCAGGTAGCCGGCCAGCAGGCAGGCTGGCGAGACTATGGCCCAGGCGTTTCTCCCCCCCGGATCCGCCTTATGCAGCAAGGCATAACCGGAAACTATCAAAAATACGGCTGAGATCCACAGCCAGCGGCCTTTAGCGCGGCTCTCCCCCTCCCGGGCGGCCGGAAAAGGCGCCGCGCCGGCCTCCTGCGACTTTACAGGCGGCTCGGCGCGGTGTTTGCGGTCTTTTTTCTTTGCCATCCGGCCAAAGCGGGCCCTCGCCCGCCGTTAAAGGCTTTTTACTTCGGCGCCTGCTTCAGGCGGGCCTGCAGGCGCTGGCGGGTATACTCCAGCATGCCTTTGTCGGCTGAATTGGGATTGGCGGCTATCATTTCCTCAATGAGCTGCAGGCTGCGCGAGTCGCCAACCGCGCCCAGCACGGTCAGGGACTGGCTCCTGACGCTCACCTCCGGGGCCCTGAGGAACTCGTAAGCCGTGAGGAGGCCGTCGTTCCTGCCCATTTTGGAGAGCGCCAGGGCCGCTTCCACGCGCGCGGCGGGCTGCTGCTCTTTATCAAGCAGCTTGACCAGTTCAGGCGCGCCCGCTTCGTAAGGAATATTGCCGATGGCCTTTATGGCCTCGGTCTTCACAAAGCGGTCCTCGTCGGACAGCGCGGAAACTATGGCCGCGCCGGACTTTGCAGCTTTAAGGTTGCCCAGCGCCGCTATTGCGCCGCGGCGCATGTTGGCGTCCTTGGAATCGAGCAGGCCGGCTATCTGTTCCTCGGCAGGAGCGTACTTGAGCACGGAGAGGGTGTGCAGGGCCGAGTAGGCGACCGAAGGCTCGCCGTCCTTCAGCGCTTTGACCAGGGCCGGGCCGGAGGCCTGGTCCATTATGTAGGACAGCGAGATGGCGGCCTGCTGCCGCACCGCCGGGTCCTTATCCTCGAGCAGCATCCGGGAAAGTTTCGGGGAAGCCTCACGCCAGGTCAGCAGGCCCAGCGCGTCGGCCGCGGCTTGGCGGACCGCCGGGGACTCGTCCTCGAGGGCAGCCATCAGCGCCGGCGCGCCCTTGGTGTCGCGGCTCTGGGCGATCATCTCGGCGCCCTGCCGGCGCTCGGCCACGTCATTAGATTTAAGTTTGGCCGCCGCGGCCTCGAAGGTGTCCTTCGCGGGAGCAGGCTGAGCTGCGGGCTGCGCCGCGGGGGCCGCGGGCTTAGGCGCGGACTTGGCTGCCGCCTTGGCGGCGGGTTTCTTGGCGGCCGGCTTGGGGGCCGTCGTCTGCGCGCCCAGCGTCAGCGCCTGCGCGAGGATAAAAACGGCTAATACGGATACTGTTTTCATGGTCTTCATACCTCTGAATTTTAGCATAAAATCCCCGCCGCCCGGCCCCTTTAGAACAACGGCCCGAGGTAGAAATAAAATATCTTGCCGCCGTCGGAAGTGCGCACGGCGTAGTCGAAGCTCAGCACCATCTGGAAAGCCTGCAGCACGAAGGTGTGCACGTTCACGCCCGCGCCCACGGAAGTCTCCGGCCCGGAGGCGCCGGAGCGGCCGAACTCGCGGCCGGCGTCCCAGCCGTAGGCGGTGTCGGCGAACAGCTTGCCGTATATACCTTTAAAGTAGAAGTCGGGGAACATGTACCACATATAGTAATTCATGTCCTTTACCAGCGGCACCCGCAGCTCGGCGTTGTTCATGAGGACGCCGGGCTTCTCGTAGCGGTCGGAGGTGGACGAGAAGCCGCGTATGCCCCCCAGCCCGCCGAAGCCGAAGTAGCGCCGGTCGCGGCCCACGCTGCGGCCCGCCAGGAAACGGTTGACGAAGGCCGCGCGCTTGGAGAGCGGGAAATATTTAAGGTACTGCAGCAGGTAGACGTCGTACTTCAGGTTGCCGCCGTACCGCTCCACCGCGGTGAGCCAGGAGACCTCGGTGCGCGAGCCGCGCACGGCCGTCAGGTAAAGCCCGTCGATGGTGTCGCGGATATAGGAGGTCTGCAGCGAGCGGGTGCGCAGGCGTTCGGTAAAGTCTATATCGGTGTAGACGTTGCGCTCGTTCTTGTAGACGACGAAGGCTTCCAGGCGGTTATACCGGTCGAAGGGCCAGGCCGTGCCCGCGGCGTGGCGGACGAAGTCGCGGTTGTACTCGAAATCGTCGGCGGTGGACGCCCCGTCGTAGCTGAGCAGCGTGGTCTGCAGGTACAGCGGCATGCGCCGGCGCACGTAGGAATAGCTGGTCTGCAGGCTCAGGTAGTCGGCGCCGGAATTGTAGTTGAGGAACATGCCCAGGTTGTGGCGGCCCAGCATGTCCGAGGCCTGCCAGTAGTTCATCCAGAACAGGCCGCCCGGCGAGGAGAACATGAAGGCCGGGAAGAACAGGTCCGTGGAGGCCTTGAAGCGGTACGGCAGGAAAGCGCCGGTGGAAGGCGTCACCGTGAAAGGTTCCCCCTCCGCCGGGGCGGGCGCCGCGGCCTCGTACAGGAAGTGCTCGGGCGTGCCGGCGTAGACGTCCATGCCGCCGCGCCTGAAGGCCGAGAAATACACCTTGTCGCCAAGGACCGCCGGCGTGAAGATGCCGCCCATGGTGCGCGTCAGGCGGCGGACTTCCCCGGAATTCTCGCGCCGGTAAAGTTCGAAGTCGTAGCCGGCGTCGGAGACGAAGTAGATCCCGGAGCCGTCGGCCGCGAAGACCGGGTCGTACACGCTGCCGCCGGGGATGCGGATCTCCTCCGGGGCCGCGCCGGGGCGCAGCAGGCAGAGGGCGCGCACCGGCCCGCTGGAACCGTCCACTTCGCAGGAGTAAGCCAGCGAGCCGCCGTCGGGAGAATAGACGGGCGAGGCCTCGTCCTGGGCGCTCACGGTCAGGCGCGCGGCCGCGGCCAGGGGGATCTCCCCGCCGGCGGCGATGGCCGCCGCGGGCAGCTCGTAGATGTCGTTATAGCCGCCCTGCATGCCGATAAAGGCCACTTTTTTCCCGTCGGGCGACCAGGCCGGCTGGCGCGCCTCGGTGAGCCCCGCCACGCGGGCGCGCGCCACTTTCCCGGCGCGCTCGTCGTAGAGGAACAGGTATTCGCGGTGGTTCTTCTGGCCGGTGAAGGCCAGGTGTTTGCCGTCGGGCGACCAAGCCAGGGAGCGCAGCGGCTTGGTGAAGCGGCCGTAGGGGATGTTCTCGGCGCCGGCGGCCAGGCCGGTCAGTTTTTTCTCCCGGCCGGTGGCCAGGTCCCGCACCCGCACCTCGGCGGGGTGGCCGTCGCGCGTGGACAGGAAGGCCAGCTTTTTCCCGTCGGGGGACAGGGCCGGGCTCACGTTGAATTCCGGGATATTGTCGCTGCCGCGGGTCAGGCGATCGCCGTAATGGTCCGGCTCCTGCAGGCGCTCGTCCTTGACCTCGGAGAAGTACTTCAGTTCCAGGTATTCGGCGAATTTTTTCTCGAAGGTCTGCAGGTCCGCCCCTATCAGGGGACTCAGCACGGTGCCGGCCTCGTAGCGCGTGCGGAACAGCTCCAGCATGCGGCGGGGCTTGTCGGCGCCGTACTGCTCGGCGAGGAAGCGCATGGCGTGGCCGCCGGTCTTGTATGCCAGCGTGGTCTGGTGCGGCTTGAGGTGCGCGAACTGATTGAGCCGGGAGAGCGGGATGAGCGTGCCGGAGAGCACCGCGTCGCGCACGTAAAGTTTCTCCACGGCGTAATCGCTCAGGCCGGTCTGCTGCTCGGCGATGCCTTCCATCATCCACAGGGGATAGATGTAGGTTTTCAGGATGCGGGCGCTTTTCCAGAAGCCGTCGATGAGGATGCTGAACTGCGCCTCGTGGGCGAATTCGTGCTCGATGACGTCTTTCAGCCAGCCCCTGGAGCCGTCGGCCCAGACCATGAAGCGGTCCTTGTAGGGCTCGGTGAGGCCGCCCACGCCGTCGCCCACGGCGGCGATGCCCGACTGCTGCATGTCGTTGATGCTGCCGTAGAGGAAAAAGGGGATGCGCTTGGAGAGCGCCGGGTTGAGCTCGGCGGCCTGCTTGCGGTAAGCCTCTTCCAGCACGCCGGAGGCGTAGGGCAGCCAGGGCTCGGACCCGTCGTAGTAGTGGATATCGAAATGCTCGGTGGAGTAGATCTGCCAGGCGAAGTCCCTGACAATGACCTGGTTGGGCTCCAGGGCGGCGCCCGGCGCGGCGGCGGCCGCCAGCAGGGCTGCGGCGGCCAGGGTTCTCAGTCTCTCGTGGATTCGCATCGGCCGGTAGCCCCCCCGGGGCGGGTCACTTCTTCTTCCTGGCCGCGGCCGCGGCGGCCTTCTGGGAGGCCTTGGCGGCGGCGGCGCGGGCCTTCTCTATCTTCGCCAGCAGGCGCTTGCCCTCTTCGTGATCCGGGGAAACCTTGAGCAGCTCCAGCAGCCAGCCGTGGGCGGCGCCCTCGTCCTTGCCGCGGTAGGCGCTGTCCGCCGTCATCCAGAAAAGCGCGGGCTGGTCGGAGAAAGAACCGGAGACCGGGGCCGCCCCGGCCGCGCGGGCCAGCGGCGCCAGCGCGCCGGAGTAGTCCTTGGATTCGTAGCGTATGCGGCCCTCGGCGTAATCGGCCAGGAAGGCGCCGGCCGCGCCCAGACCGCGCAGCCGGGAGAGGGTGGCGGCGTAGTCGCGGCCGTCCTTCCAGAGGGCCAGCGCCAGGTTCTCCAGCAGCACGGGGTCCTCGCTGCCGTCGCGCAGCAGGGCCTCGTACTCGCGCACCGCTCCGGCGTGGTCTCCGGAGGAATAATACAGCTTGGCCAGCAGCATGCGGACCTCGTCGTCCTTGGGAAAATTATTCAGGAAACGGCGGTACTCCTGGGCCGCGAACTCGTAGAGGCCCACGCCCTGGTACATCACGCCGAGGTAGTAAAAAGAGCGGGCGTCGGCCAGGCCCAGCGCGCGGGCGCGCTCTAGGTCGGCGATCGCTTCCACGTAGCGCGGCGAGCCGAGCTGGAACTTGAGCCGGCCGCTCTCGGAGAGGGCCTTGATATCGTCGGGGTTTTCACGCAGGCTCGCCGCGAGCTCTTCCAGGCGGCGCTCCGCCCGGGCCGACTGCATGAAGTCGCCGGCGGTCCTGGGGAATTCCGGCAGCGGGCCGGAGCCGCGGGCCATGAAAATGTAGAGCGCCGCCAGCACTATCACCAACAACAGGCCGAGCGGCGCTCCGTAGGAGTGTAAGAGTTTGCCGAGAGCGTCTTTTAGTTCGCGGCGTTTCTCATAACTCACCTTCGTCCTCCGAGTTCTCCAGGAGGATCTGGCCGAGGGTGAGGGAGGGCGCGCCCTTGAGGTACTGCGCCATGCGCTTGCGGTCTTCCACTTCTTCGGCGCGCTTGACGGAGAGGTTGAGGCGGAAATTGTCGTAGTTGATGCCGACCACCACCACGTTGAGCTCCGCGCCTTCCTTGGGGGCGCCGTCGGCGCCGTAGTCCTCGGGGCGGATGAAGCCATCGGTCTGCTCGCCGACCTTCATCAGGGCGCCCTCGGCGGCCACCGAGACCACCTTGGCCTTGACGCGGTCGAAGCGGGCGAAGCGCCGCTTGAGCATGTCCACGGGGTTGGGCAGCAGCTGCTTGATGCCGAAAGCGAGTTTTTCCCCGTCCTTGTCCACGGCGAGGATCTTGCACTTCACGCGCTGGCCGCGCTTGTAGCCCTTCAGGGCCTCCTGCGGGTTCTTCCAGGCCAGGTCCTCGAGGCTTACCGAGCCTTCGATGCCCTGGAAGCGCACCAGCAGCGCGTCCTCGGCCACCTTGGCCACGACGCCGCGCACGATGCGGCCCGGAGACACCTCGGCCAGCACCTGGCCGCGGCGCACCTTCTCGTCCTCCTCCAGCACCTGCCGGCGGGAGACGACGACCTTGCGGTCCTTCTCGTTGAAATCGGTGATGTAGAACTTGATCTTGGCGTTCGGCGGCAGGTAATGCTTGTGGGCGCCGCCCAGCTCGGACAGGGACAGCGGCATGAAGGCGCGCATCCCGGAGATGTCCACTATGTAGCCGCCCTTGACGATCTCGGTGACCTTGCCCTTCACGCGCTCCTTGGCCTCGAAAAGTTTCTTGGCCAGCTCCCAGGCGGCGCGTTCGCGGGCGCGGCGGTGGGACAGCATCGTGTAGCGGCCTTCGCCGCCCTTCTTCTCGAGCACGGCCTGCACTTCGTCGCCGGCCACCGGCGCCTTCTCGTCGGCAAAATCGGCCAGCGGGATCGCGCCTTCTTTCTTCTCGCCGATGTCGACGAGCACCAGGTCGGCGGTGACCTGCACCACCTTCACGGAAACCACGCCGCGGGACTGGACCTTTTCGGCCACCTGCTCTTCGGCCTTCAGCAGGTCTGCCATCGAGAGTTCTTCGTCGTGCCCCTGCTCCGGCCCTTTCTTCGTATTTTCCTGCTCCGCGGGGTTGGGGGTCTGGTTGGTTTCCATGGGGGTTACTGCTCCTCTGTTAATGAAAAGATGTCGGCCATCACTTCTTCTGAAAATCTGGCGTAGGCGGCCTTCAGGTCCCCGTCGGCCGGGGGCACGAAGGTTTTAAGGCCGCCGTACTTAATAGTTATTTTACCTAATTTTGTGAAGTTCTCGCTGTTGAAAATGCGGGCGATCAGCACCGGCGCGCCGGACTTGTGGGCCATCAGCGCCACCCCCGGCTTGGGCTTGAGGACCCGGCCCTGGGCGCGGGTGCCCTCGGGAAAGATGATAAGGCAGCCGTCCCGCTTTAGAGCGGTCAGGCAGCCGCGCAGCGCCCCCAGGTCCCCCCCGGCGCGGGACCTGTCCACCGGGATGGCGCCCCAGAGCGGCAGGAAATAGCTGAGCGGCCAGTAGGAGAAGAGCTCCTTCTTGGCGATGACGTTGGGCAGGCGCACCAGCGCCAGGCTGGAGGTCAGGGCGGGCGGGTCCGACAGGGAAAGGTGGTTGCACGCGACTATCAGCGGGCCGGTGCGCGGGATGTTCTCCAGGCCGATAACCCTGAGCGAGTTGAACAGGCGGAAGAAGGCCCTGAAAAAGCCGTAGACGAACAGCAGGGAGAGCGGTCTCTCTATGTGTGGTTGGGCCGGCATTTACTCTTTCGCGGCCCCGTACAGGGCCACTATCGCGTCCACGACCTTTTCGCGCGGCATCGCTGTGGAATCCAGGTAGTGAGCGTCGTCCGCCTTCTTCAGCGGGTTGTTCTCGCGGCCGGAATCCTGGGCGTCGCGCTTGATGATGAAATCGAGTATCTCGGCGTAATTCGCCGGCAGGCCCTGCTGCTTCAGCTGCCCCTCGCG
>Ga0209066_10006084_pt1 | contig 12448 bp, 14 predicted proteins | sample All_14_2_FD_187198 | JGI IMG/M metagenome (GOLD analysis project Ga0209066, IMG submission 187198) | Freshwater microbial communities in response to fracking from Pennsylvania, USA - Allegheny Zone_MetaG_DW_15 (SPAdes) (version 2) ...
ACCCTAACGCAAACCCCCCACCCACCCGATCATCGTAGGGTATCTTTCTCAATCCAAGTTGCCGCTTAGCTCAGTGGTAGAGCAGCTGACTGTTAATCAGCGGGTCGTAAGTTCGAATCTTACAGCGGCAGCCACTAATTTGAACCTAAGTAAAGTGTTTCTTTCTTCTGAGAAAGTCCCCAAAAGACGATTGTGTACCCACTTGAGAAATTTCCCATGTTTTGGCGGTAGAAAGTGCTTGTCGATTATGTGCAATTTTGTTTGGACGGAAAGGAAGATGCAAGAAGCAGTCGCGAGACGTTTGAACTTCAAGTTTGATTTCCCCGAGGAGTTCTTCGGAGATAAGAATCCGACCGACCCTATCTGTATTGCCCTCCCGACCGGATTTGAGATTGTCCGCTGGAGCCTGATACCTCGCTGGTCAAAGGAGATTCCAAACGTATTGATGACTCAAGCTCGATCAGAAACACTCAATGAAAAACCCTCATTTCGCGGCCTGATTGATTTCAACCGCTGCGTTATCCCTGTCTCGGGCTTCTACGAATGGTACGCAAAACAAAAGTACGGAATCAGCCGGGAGGATGGGGAGCCAATGTATCTCGCCGGTCTTTGGGATGAATGGCAGGGACAGAAGTCCGCAACCATCATAACGACCGAGCCGAGCAAACTTGTCCGGCAATTCCAAGACCGTATGCCGCTAGTCTTAGAGTCGGTAGAACTTGAAACGTGGCTGAGTGGTTCTCGGATCGAGGCACAGACCTTGATAACCGAGCGGAACCCCGAACTCGTTGCCCACACAGTTAGTGGTCAAGGGAACCTCTTCGACTAGCCAACGAGAAAGTAAGCGGTTTTGAGGCTCCCGCGTTTTGTGACGCTATCAGAGAGAATGAGAGGGTTGTAAGGCACGACCGAGGTTGCTATAAACGCCGGGAAATCGTTCCGTCGCTGAACAAAACCCCAACCGTCATATATTGGGAGGTGATGATGGCGTGACCAAAACTCCCCAAAACTCCTCAAAACTCCCCAAACCTCCCTAAACCTCCCCAAAACTCCCGTCCTCCGATCCCTCAAACCAAACATAAAGCACCGGCAATACTAACAACGTCAACAACGTCGCCGAAGCAATCCCCCCAATCACAACCGTCGCCAAAGGACGCTGAACCTCCGCCCCAATCCCCACATTCAAAGCCATCGGAACAAAACCCAATGCCGCCACCAATGCCGTCATCAAAACCGGGCGCAACCGCATCAAAGCCCCTTCCCGAACCGCCTCCAAAACCCCCATTCCATCCCTTCGCAAACCATTAATCGCCGAAACCATAACGACCCCATTCAACACCGCAACCCCCGATAAAGCAATAAAACCAATCCCCGCCGAAATGCTAAAAGGCAACCCCCTCAAAGTCAAAGCAACAACTCCACCCGTCACCGCCAAAGGTACGCCCGTAAAGATCAATGCCGCCTGCTTCAACGAACCAAAAGTCGTAAAAAGCAACCCAAAGATCAACAAAAGCGCCACCGGAACAACCAACATCAACCGCGCCGATGCCTGCTGCAAATTCTCAAACTGACCGCCCCAAGTCAAATAATAACCCTCCTCTAACTTGACATCCGCATCGATTTTCCGCTGTGCCTCCGCCACAAATCCCCCCAAATCCCGACCCCGAACATTCAACTGAACAACCACTCGCCGTTTCCCCATCTCCCGCGAAATCTGCGCCGGCGCCGTAACCATCTCCACCGCCGCCACCGAACTCAAAGGCACCCCGCCGCCACCCGGAATCTCCACCATCATCCCCCCAATCGCATCCACATCGTTCCGCAAATCATCCGGCAACTGAACCGTAATCTCAAACCGCTTATCCCCCTCAATCAACTGACCAACCGCTTCACCCCCGAGCCCAATTCGAACCAGTTCCTGAATCTCATCCACCGTCACCCCAAGCCGAGCAATCGCCGCCCGGTCAATCTCAATCTGCAAAACCGGAACTTCATCCACCTGCTCCACTTCAACATCTTCAGCCCCTGGAATCTCCCGCACAATCGCCGCAATTTCATCCGCTTTTTCCTTCAATTCATCCAAATCTTCACCAAAAACTTTAATCCCAATATCCGCCTTCACCCCCGAAACTAACTCCGAAAACCGCATCTGAATCGGCTGAGAAAAATTATAACCCTGCCCCGGAACCTGCTCAATTTTCTCCCGCAATTCCGCAATCAATTTCTCCTTCGTCATCCCCGGTCGCCACTCTTTCCGGGGCTTCAACATCAAATAAGAATCCGTCAAACTCAGGGGCATCGGGTCAGTCGCCACCTCCGGTGTCCCACTCCTCGAAAACACCGTCAATATCTCCGGAACCTCCAAAACCTTCTTCTCAAATTCCGTAACCAACCTCACCGTCTGCTCCGCATCAACCGTCCGTACCCGCACCGGCTGAATCACAATCGAACCCTCATCGAGTTGCGGAACAAATTCCGATCCCAATCGGCTTCCCAAAACCGCGGCAACTCCCAAAAGCAAAACCGCACCTCCCACAACTACCCCGCGACGCCCCAAAGCAAAACTCAAGGCCGGCCGGTAAACCCGATTAAAAAACTCCATAACCGGATTCCGCCCTTCTTTCGTATCGCCCGATAAAAACAAACTTGCCAAAACCGGAACCAATGTCATCGTCAAAACCAAGGCCCCAATCAGGGCAAAAACCACCGTGAACGCCATCGGCTTAAACATCTTCCCTTCGGTTCCTTCCAGAGCCAAAATCGGTAAATAAACCACGGTGATAATGCTCACCGCAAACACCGTCGGCTTCGCAACTTCCCGCGTCGCTTGCCAAACCGTCTGCCGCACTTCCTCCCGGCTCAAAGTCGATCCCTTATGCTCCCGCGCCTCCGCCAATCGCCGAACCGCGTTCTCAATCATCACCACCGCCCCATCAACGATCAACCCAAAGTCGATCGCCCCCAAACTCATCAAATTGCCCGAAATCCCAAACTGATTCATCCCAATAATCGCAACCAGCATCGAAAGCGGAATCGCCAACGCAACAATAAACGCCCCCCGAAAATTCCCCAAAAGCAAAACCAAAATAACTACAACCAAAGCTGCCCCCTCCAGCAAACTTTTCTCCACCGTATGCAAAACCTCACCCACCAACTCCGACCGATTATAAGTCGTCGTCAAAGTCACATCCTCCGGTAACTGCGCCTTAATCTCCTGAACCCTCGCGTCCACCGCATCCGCAACCGCCTGACCATTCGCCCCTTTCAGCATCATCACAATGCCCAGCATCGACTCCTTCCCATCCTTCGTCGAAATCCCCGTCAAAATCGGAATCCCCAGGCGCACTTCCGCCACATCACCCACCAAAACCGGAACCCCCGATTCCGTCTTCACCACAATCTGTTCCAGGTCGCTGACCGTTGCCGCCATCCCCACCGATCGAATCAAAATGCGCTCACCATTCGATTCCAAAACCCCACCGCCCGCGTTCTGATTGTTCGCCTCAATCGCCGCAATCACTTCATCAATCGCAAGCCCCCGCGCATAAAGTGCCGAAGGATCAACCACCACCTGATACTGCTTCTCGCTCCCATCTGCAGCATTGACCTCCGCCACTCCCGGCACCGTCCGCAACTGTGGCGCAACAAACCAATCCTGCAAACTCCGCAACTCCATCGGCGGCCGAGTTTCACTCTCCAAAACGTACATATAAATATCCCCCAAACCGGTCGAAACCGGCCCCATTTGCGGCGCCTCAATCCCCATCGGCAACTGCTCTCGCACGTTCGCAAGCCGCTCGCCCACCAACTGCCTCGCAAAATAAGTCTCAACCTCATCCCCAAATGTCACCGTCACCTGAGAGAGCCCGTACTGGCTCAAACTCCGCACCTGCTCAACCCCCGGAATCCCGCCCAACGCCGTCTCAATCGGGAACGTCACCAGCTTCTCCACTTCTTCGGGCCCCATGCCCCCCGTCTCCGTGCTAATCACAACCTGGTTCGTCGTAATGTCTGGCACCGCATCAACATTCAGTTGCTGCCAAGACCGCACGCCTAGCCCGATCAGCAGCACCGACGCGACAATAACCAAAAATCGCTGGGCCAAACTAAACTGCAAAATGCGCTCAAGCATTAGTGCTCGTGCCCCTTCAAGTCATCTTTCGCCAACTGAGATTTCAAAACAAACCCACCTTCCGAAGCCACCACTTGCCCCGATTCCAACCCCGAAATAATCTCCAGTCGATCACCCGATCGCCTCCCCACCGTCACCTCGTGTCGAACAAACCCCCCGCCTTCCTTCACAAAAATCACCGACTCATTCCCATCCTTCACCACCGCCGATGCCGGAACCGAAAGCACACTCTCACTCGGGCCATAAGAAATCCGCACCTTCGCAAACATCTCCGGTTTCAGTCGATTCCCCCCATTCACAACCAAACACTGCACGGGGATCGACCGCGTCTTAGCATCAATCCTCGAACCCACAACCTGAACAATCCCCCCAAACTCAACACCTCCAAACGAAGCCGCCGACACCATCACATCCATGCCTTTCTTGATCCGGGCCGCTTCCTTCTCCGGAACATTCGCCGTCACCCAAACCGAGTTCAAATTCTCAATCTCGCACAGCGCCTGGGTGCGATCAACCGCCTGACCTTGCGTCACATCCAGTCGGCTCACAACTCCCGCAATCGGTGCCACCAAATTCACTCGTCCCGAGTTCGCACTTGCCCCTCCTGAATAAGTGCGATAAGTCGTCCGGGCATTCAACACTGCCTTATTCGCACTCGCCAAAGCCGACTCCGCCGAACGAATCGCAATCTGCGATCGTTCCATCTCCAGTTTCGCCGCCCGCACTTCCGCCTCCGCCGTCTGAACCTCGCGCGAATTCAACAACCCCTTATCGGCAATGATCTTCTCCCGATCGTAAGTCGTCTTCGCCGACCGCACCGCCGCTTCCGCCCGCGAGACTTCAATCTCATCCTTCTGAACGTCCAACTGCGCTTCCTGCAAATCCGACTTCGAAACCAATCCTTCCTTAAACAAATTCTCTAACCGGCGTAAATTTTCGCTGTGCGTTGCCAACTCTTTTTGCGCGCTCAACAAATCGTTCTGAGCATCATTAAGCTCCCTTTGCGCTTGCTGCAATGCGGCTGTATTGAACGCCCCTGCCTTCGCAAATTCCCGTTGCCTCTGCAAAGTCTGTTCCGCCGACTGCACCTTCGCTATCGCTAATTTCGCCTGCGACCTTGCATCTTTCACCTGAGCCGAAGCCGAATCCCGCATCTGCTCCGCCGACCCAATCTGAGCCCAAGCCTCCGCCAACTCCGTAGATTCAATCACCCCAATAACCTGCCCCTTCTTCACGTCTGCGCCCAGCTGAACCATCAACTTCACCAGCCGGCCACCCACCGGCGGAGTCACCACCGCCCGACCCGCCGTCGTCGAAGCAACCGTCCCCGGCACCTCAAAGCTCGCTTGCATCACCTGCATCCGCGCCGCCTCAACCGCAATCCCCGCAATCTTCTCTTGATCCGCACTCAAACTCACCGATTCTTCTGCATGCTCACCCGCCGATTCTTCTTCGTGCCCGTGATCATCTACCACGACCGGAGCCGGCTTTCCGCACCCAATCAATACCCATATCAACAACAATCCGATAATCTGTTTCAACTTCATTTCGTCACCTCAATCAGAGTCCCCGTCGATTCATAAAGCGCCGCCACCGCCAAATTCGCCGCCAACCTCGCCTCAACCAACTCCTGCTCAATCTCCCGCAAAGACCGCGTTGATTCCAAAACATCAATCAACGTTCCCACTCCCTGCTCAAAACCCAACTGCGTCTTCTGAACCAAAACCCGATTCGCTTCCAGCAAAGCTCCGTAAGAATCAACTCGCTCCCTTGCCGCCAAAAGCTCAATCTGAATCGCCGCAATCTCCGATTCCGCAAGTTGACGCGCATCCTCAATCTGCGCCCGAACCGCATCCGCCTGACTCTTCGCCGCCGAAACCTCCCGCCGCTGTTTCCCAAAGTCATTAAAGGACCAAGTCAACTGGAGCCTCGCTCCAAAATGAGTCGGTTCATCTCGCCAAGGTGACCGAAGCCCAATCAATTCCAGTTCCGGCAAAGTCGCTCGCCTCGCAATCACCTCCTCTGCCTGAGCCGCCTTCAACTCCGATTCTAAAGCCAAAATATCCGGGCGGAGATCAATCGCCATTTCCCGCTCAAAAACAAGCTCCGGATCAGAGACCAACTCCAGCGAATCGGCTTCCATGCCCACAACTCCCGCGAATATTGACCGGGCCGACCGATACTGACTCTCCCGCAATTTCAGCGTCTGAACCGAGCGATCCCGCTCAATCGTCGCCCGCGTAACCTGAACCTCCGGAACCTTCCCCTCTTCAAATCGCCGACGAGTTGCCCCTAGCAACGATTCCGATACTTCCGCCAATCCCTGCGCACTCTCCACAAGGTGCTGTGCCGCCACCGTCTCAAAATAGTGCCGAATCACCTCCGATTGCACCCGCAATTGAATCTCACGCAAGTTCGCCTCCGCCGCCAGAATTCCTGCTTCCCCCAACTGCCGATCCGCATTCCGACGACCAAACAAATCCAAGGGCTGACTGATAAACAAATCCATATCTGTCGCCCCCAAATCCGCCCGTGTCGAATGCCCAACCCCCAACTGCGTGGCCGGGAACGAGCCCATTGCCCGAGCCGACAAAACCGCACGTTCAAGGTTCGCCTGCGCTGAACGAATCGCCGGCCGATTCAATTCCGCCCGCGTTACGGCGGAAGGTAGTGTCAATGTCTGTGCCTGACCAATAACGGCGAAGCACATTGCTACAAAAGTGAGTGAATGTTTCAAAGGTGTTCTGATGGGGTGTCATGTCCCGATCACAACGCAATCAGGAAAACAAAACCGAATCAGACAACCGGCGGAGCCCGAGACCCCGAAGGAAGCGGTGGCCCCGTAGTCGGTGCTCCCGCATCAAAAACTATAAACTGCCATTTCGGCAACACAACAATCGAACTCGGAGCTTCAAAGCCCGAAGTCAATATCGCAACGACAAAAGCGTTGGGTGCCGCGTTCTGAGCAATCTCCTGATTCTCATCTCCGCACTCCATCAACGAACAGCAATCATGGCAATCCCCATGCTGAGCCGCCAAACTCTCATCACAATCTTCCGATAGAGTAATCGCCGTACACGCTTCACAAAGCTGACCAACTTCATTTAAAAATTGCTGCGTACAGCTATGAAACTGCGCCACAAATAGAAGCCCCGCCAATAAAAAGGCGAATTGTGATTTCCCCAAATATGAGATCAATCGCACGCTACTCAGTCGCACTAAAACCATTCTAACGAGTGTCCAAGTCCCGAAAGGAAAGATTGTTGCATCTGGCTCCCAACCCCGGACTTTCGCCGAAATCAGCCCAAAATAACCGTCGCCACGCTCATCGCCGGAAGTTCAATCTCCAAACCACCACTTTCCATTCGGCAATCCAAACTCTCCGGTTTCACAAAATCTGGAGCATCAAAGGTGTTATGCGCGCCCATGGATTCACCCCTAACCATCAAGGCTGAAACAACCTTTCGATCAACCGGCAACCCAGAAATTCGAACCATTCGCCCTTCCGCACAATCAAGACAACTCAACGAAACTGTCACTCGACCATCCTTTTCCGATGCCGTTGCCGAAACCGCCGGAACCCCATCACTCGCCGAGTCCGATTCAATCTGCAAATTGATGCGTTGAGCATCCATATGCTCGCGATAAAGCCAGAACGCCCAATAGGTCGGCGTCAAAATCATCCGCTCCCCATCCGTCAAAATCATCGCCTGCAAAACATTCACCATCTGCGCAATGTTCGCCATCCTCACCCGCTCGCACTGCCGATGGAACAAATCAAAATGCACCGATGCCACCAGCAAGTCCCGAACCGTATTCTGCTGATACAAAAATCCTGGATTCGTGCCCGGCTCCGAAGGATGCCAAGTCCCCCACTCATCCACCACCAAATTCACCCTCCGCTCGGCATCAAATCGATCCATAACTTCCGAGTGTTTCTGGATCAACTCCTCCATATGCAAAGCCGATCTCAAAGTCGAAAAATACTCTTTCTCCCCAAATTCTAATGCCGAACCCGAAGGCGGCCACGTCTGGTCAAGCAACGTGTAGTAATGAAGCGCCAAGCCATCCATATGCATATGCGCTTGCTCCATCAAAACCTCCGTCCACCGAAAATCCGCCGTATTCGGTCCACACGCAATCCGTTCAATTTTGTTTGGCCCATAAGTGCGAACATAAGTGTTGTATCGCCGGTACAGATCCGCGTAATACTCCGGCCGCATGTGTCCCCCGCACCCCCAACTCTCATTCCCAACCCCAAAATAATCAAGTTTCCAAGGCTCCTCCCGCCCATTCTTTCGCCGTAAATTCGCCATCGGCGATTCCGCCGGAGAGGTCATATATTCCACCCACTCCGACATCTCCTGAACCGTGCCGCTCCCCACATTTCCGCAGACATAAGGTGCCGCCCCGACCTGTTCGCACAAGTCAAAAAACTCGTGCGTTCCAAAATGGTTATTCTCCACAACCCCACCCCAATGGGAGTTGTACATGCTCGGACGAGAATCCCGCGGCCCAATCCCATCGCGCCAATGGTATTCATCCGCAAAACAGCCACCCGGCCACCGAATCACTGGAACCCTCAACTCTCGCAACGCATCAACAACATCTGTCCGGATACCCCGCACATTCGCAATCGGCGACTCCTCGCCAACCCACACTCCCTCATAAATACAGCGACCCAAATGCTCCGCAAAATGGCCATAAATCATCCTCGAAATCGTCGGCCCAACTCCGCTCGCCTCAAGCGTAACTGCAACCAATTTACTCACCCAAATTCCTCCCATCCAATCCCATCAAATTCATGTTCAATCCTCTACCAGCACCCATGCCACCCTCCCAGAATACCCATCATATAACCATCTGTGAATTCACATACTTGCCGCCCCACCACAAATAAACTCAACGTTCCCAAAAAACACCACAGGTATATTCAATTTGAACCTAGTTGGAGTCATGCAAAACCACCTCAAAGAACTCTCAATCAGCGAAAGCGTTGACATCTTCCGGGCCCTGGGATCAAAAACCCGTAGCCGAATCATAGAGCTCTTAACCTCCCACGAAATGAACATCGGGGAACTCAGTACAAAACTCGGGCTCACCCAACCCAGCGTCACAAAACACGTTCAAATCCTTGAAGAAGCCGGACTTGTCGTCAGTGATTACATCGCTGCTCCCCAAGGCACCCAAAAAATGTGCCGAGTCGTATTCGAACGCATCGTCGTTGACCTCGCCCCCAAAGCCATGCTCGATGAAGGTTTTGCCGAAATCGAACTCCCCATCGGCATGTACACCAACATCGAACCCATCCCCACCTGCGGACTCGCCACGCGAGAAAAATTTATCGGCCTCGTTGATGCCCCCATCTCATTCTTCCTTCCCGAACGATCGCAAGCCGAAATCATGTGGATGGCCAAAGGTTGGGTCGAATACGTCTTCGCCAACACCCTCCCCGTGAACTCACATGTCAAGTCATTTGAACTCGTCATGGAAATCTGCTCCGAAGCCCCCGGCTACAACAACACCTACCCCTCCGACATCACAATGTGGGTCAACGGAATCGAAATCGGCACCTACACCTCCGCCGGGGACTTCGGCGGAACAAGAGGTCAACTCAACCCCACCTGGTACCCCGACAACATGAACCAATGGGGAGTGCTCCGCACCTGGAGCGTCGATTCAGATGGCGCATACATCGACGGAATTAAAATTTCCGATGTCGTCACCGATGACCTCAACATCAACCCGTGGGCCCCCACCGTCGTCAAAATCGGCATCAAACCCGATGCGAAAAATGTCGGCGGCTTCACCCTCTTCGGTCGCGGATTCGGCAACTACCAACTTGGTCTCCTCCTGCGCATCCGCCACGACGAAATCAACAATCAACCTGAAATCCAAAAGTCCCAAACAAGCGAGGGAAAGCCACAAAACCCAAAGAAAAAAGCTTCCGCAACATCAACGAACAAGCCCAAAAAGCCGAGTAGATAGATTTTTTATATAAAGTATTCACAAATAACTATATTGTGTGATACAGTATCAGAACGGGCAGAAAGAGTTGCACTCTTAAACCCTCAAACGTCCCGAAACGAACCCGTATTGAAGCGGATTCACTCAAAAACCTCATCGGTGAGATCATGAACATTCGAAATCGTGCATTTACATTAATCGAACTGTTGGTTGTCATTGCAATTATCGCAATCCTGGCCGCAATTCTCTTCCCTGTCTTTGCCCAAGCTAAAGTAGCCGCAAAAAAGACAGCTTCCCTCTCAAACGTGAAACAACTTTCCCTCGCGAACACAATCTACGCGACTGACTACGACGACGTCTTCCCCGACCAGTCACGCGATGCCGAAGGATTCCCCTGGTGGACCGCCGGATCCGAAGAACCCTGTGGAACCGCCGCAACCGGTGGATGCGCACTCGGATTCATGGATCCCGCCGCTCACCAAAACTGGGGCCGACTCCTCCACCCCTACACCAAGAATCTTGAACTCTACAAATCAACCGCTCGAAAAATCAGCGGTGGAATCCCCTGGAGCTACTCCGAAGTCGCTGGTGCCGGTAACTCAAGCTACAGCTACAACGGCGTCGTCCTCGCAAAGTCACAAACGCAAATCAGTGATGTTGCCGCTCTCATCGTCTTCCAAGGCAAAATCGACACCGGTCGCGAAGCAATCGTGCAACCCACTCAATTCGCCGCGAATTTCGCCAGCCCCGAGCTCGGTGGAACCGGCCCCGCTTGTAACGGAATCGACCTGAACTGGATGGGCAATACATTCGATAAATCCGACAACTACGGATTCGCCGATGGACACGCCAAAGCCATGCGCCGAGGAGCCGTCAAGTTCCGCAATTTCGGCGTCAGCAGCAACGTCGTCTGCTTCCAAGCCGAAGCATGCAGCGCCACCAAGCCCAATACAACCGGACTGTCCGAGGCGCCCGTAAATACCAACTTCTGGTACACCTACGGCTACTGCGACGTATCGTCCCTCTAACCTAATTCATCCGATCTCAGGATGACCAAATCGTGATTGCTTTGGAAAACTCCAAGGCAATCACAAATAATCCCGCTCTTTAACTCAAACCTCATGAAAGCTCCAAAACGAATTCTTATCCTCACTGCCGTCATCGCCTCATTCTCATTCATCATCGCCTGCGATGGCGAAACCCCCGAACAGAAAAAGGCTTACGAAACGGCTCAACAACAACGTGGAGCCCAGCGCCCCGGAACGCCTCAAGGTCAGCCCGGCGTCGCCCCCGGCACCGAAAAAGAAGCTGGCAACTAAACAGCCATGTTTGCCTTAGGTGTTGCCATGATTGCGTTCGCACAAACCTCGGTTGAACCATCAGCCGACTGGATCAATATCGCCAAAGATGCCGCTTTCCCGTTCGATGGCGCGCGCTACCCAAACTTCGATGTTCACGATCCAAGCATCGTCAAATTCGGCGACACCTATGTCATGGTCACCACCAGTGGCCACGAAATGGCCCCCATCAGCACCTCCAAAGATTTAATGACCTGGAAAACCCACGGTCCAATCTTCACCTCCCAACCCGACTGGCTTCAAAAAGAAATCCCCGGACACCGATCCATCTGGGCACCCGCCCCGATCAAAGTCGGCACCGCGCTCCGCATCTACTACTGCGCTTCCGCCCGATTCGGTCAAAACACCTCCTACATCGGCTATGCCGAATGCAAAAACTTTAACCCCGAAAAACCCCTGGAGGGCTGGAAAGATCAGGGCCTCCTCGTCGCCAGCAAAGCCGAAGAATCCAACTTCAACGCCATCGATCCAGATGTTCTCATCGGGCCCGATGGACGACACTGGATGGTCTACGGCTCCTATTGGTCCGGAATGTACCAAGTCGAACTCGACCCCCAAACCGGAAATCTCAAAGACCCCAAAACCCCCCATCGTCACGTCGCCAGCAACTCCGAACGCGGCAATCCCCTCGAAGCCCCCGCAATGTTCTTCCGCGACGGCTACTACTACCTCGGAGTCACCTACGGTCTCGCCGCCCAAGGCATCCGCAGCACCTACCGCATGGTCGTCGGACGATCAAAATCCCCCGATGGCCCCTTCATCGGCCCCGACGGAAAACCCATGACCGAAGGTGGACACGCTGCCCTCCTCAAAAGCTCTAACCCCATGTTCGGCCCCGGCGGCGGCAACTATTTCTGGGATGGCTCAACCCTTTACATGGCCTACCACTACTACGACGGCCGCAAATTCTGGCGCGGAGATCTCTGGGGTGCCCCCACCCTCCAAGTCCGCGAAGTCCTCTGGAGCCAAGACGGCTGGCCCCTCCCCGGAC
>Ga0209066_10006085_pt1 | contig 12448 bp, 10 predicted proteins | sample All_14_2_FD_187198 | JGI IMG/M metagenome (GOLD analysis project Ga0209066, IMG submission 187198) | Freshwater microbial communities in response to fracking from Pennsylvania, USA - Allegheny Zone_MetaG_DW_15 (SPAdes) (version 2) ...
GCATCACCCCACCGCCCCAACCCGCTAGACTCTCTCTTCGTGCCCGCGTCTCACCGCGGCCACGGGCTGTGGCGCAGCTTGGTAGCGCACTTGACTGGGGGTCAAGGGGTCGCAGGTTCAAATCCTGTCAGCCCGACGAAATGCGAAAGAGGGAGCCGAAGGCTCCCTCTTTCGCATTTCCCCGGGCTAATCGTGGTTGCACCTGCGAGCAGGTGGGCCCACAGCGCGCGAGGGGCCCCGGGCGCGGCTCCGCCGCGTCTGGGGGAGCCGCTGGGGACAAATCCCAACCTGCCAGGTGGCGTTGGCGAGGGTACAGCCCCAAGGCCGTCGGACATCATCGGTAGGCTCAGGATGGTCGTGTCTCGTGCGTCAGTCCTAACGCACGGTGACAGCGCAGGCCACAAAGACGTGTGCGAGGAAAGGTTATGGAGCGGTGATCCCCGTCTTGCTGATTCCGAGCCTCGTTGTTCCCACGATCGCGCTCATCCAGCTCAAGAGAATCTTGTCCGGCAAACGCATCGCCGTGCTGGGTGCTGCCGGCACGGGAAAGTCGACCTTGGTCACCTTTCTCCGCGACCGTCGACTCCCTGAGCCAGGGATGCGCGTCGCGCCCGTGGATGGGAAGTTCATTCTCCGATTGGGCAAGCGCAACGTCGAGTGTGAGGTAACGAGGGACATGCCCGGGGGTGAGGGGCACCTTGTTCCCGAGTCAAAGGAAGCCTTCATCAAGGCTGACTTTGTTCTCTACTTGTTCCGGGTCGACCTGCTAACAGCCGGCGATCCAGAGACCACCGTTCAGGTGAAGACGCAACTCGACACCATGAAGATCTGGCTCGATGGAGACAAGTTCTCGAAGCCTCGCATCGTGTTGGTCGGGACTTTCGCCGATCGGGTCCCGGGTGACGCTACTGGTCCAGGAAACCTGCGGGATTCGATCGCGTCACTCAATGTCATCAAGCTTGGCCGGGTCAAGCTGGGTAACCCCAAGGTCGTCGTCGGTTCGCTAGACACCAGCAAGGGATGCGCGCAGCTCGTGTACGACATCACTGAAGCTTTGAGGTGAAACCCCCACCCATGGGTGGTCCGGCATCGAACGTTGGGAGTAGTTGAGTACATGGACGACACAACAAGCGGCGAGAAGCTCCTCACGCCGCGATCTGTGCTGGTTGCCGCCGATGATCTCTATCTGAAGATCGCAAGCAGCCCCAAGGACGTCGGTATCCTCGACGATTTGAACTCGATGGTGGTGCCGTACTCGATTCAGCCCAGCTTCCACCCCACGGAGGTTGTAATCGTCCGCGAGCACCTGTTGCGCACCGGAAAGCTCGTGCCTGGTTCGCTGCTGATCAAGAACCCTTATGACCTCGAGTCGTACGAGTTTGCCGAGAGTGCAATCGAGGCGTTCGCCAGCGCGAAGTACCACGCGATGGCCAACGTTGCTCGTCTGCTCGGCGCCAAGGAGGTCCAATTCAAGGAGGCTCGAATCGAGACTCAGCAAAGGGACTGGGGCTTTGGGTTCAAGGGCAATGCCAAGGCAGTCGAGGTCGACGGGGATGCATCAAGACAGGTAAAGGATCAGATCAAGGCCCAACTTCAGGGCCAGCTGACTTTCCCGGGTTCTCGGCCGCGGGTAGTCGAGGCTCTCGAGTACATGAAGCGCCGCAATCTCTCGGACGACCAGCAGTTGCGTGACTTGGTCGACATGCGGGACGACAGGGGCCTTGACGACGACGATAAGAACCTTGTGACGAGTCAGGTTGTCCGAATCAGCGGAACCCGAGAAGCCGAGTCCAGCTTCCGCAGCGCCCTCGGCATCGCCAATGCTGGGCCAATCAAGGCGCTGCGCATCGCCACGACTTTCACGAACAGCGCTACGTCGATCAGGAACATCGAGATCGTCACAGAGATCACGTTCTAGACCGGGCGAGCGCCGCCGGGCGGCTCGCGCTCCCACCCGGGCCTGGCCTGCGCCTTGCGTTCAGCGCAGCCTCAACTCGGGTATCCGAGCTGTCTTTCATCCCCGGAGTCGTACTGCTTCGGTGTGCCGAGTGTCGTTCGCCAAGTTACGCGCAATCGGGTCCAGTACATCTCCAAGGCCGCCATCGGATTCCCTAGCATTGCGACGGACGCCGAGTTCTTGGCGTACTGACGCCGCGCCAGAATGGCCTCGCCGAGTTCGGCGACATGGAGAGCTAGAACCTGCCGGCCCTCGACGTCCTCTGGTTCATCGTTCGCCTCAGTAACGTCCACCCCAGCATCGAGGTCTGTGTAGATGAACTGCGCGCGCACGCCATATGCCTTGTTCTTGCCGATGTTCATAATGCGGATCGTTCCGGGCCGGTCCTTGTCGTAGGTCCACTCCCAAGCTACGTCGTGCAACTCATCTTGGCGTGCTGCCATCTGTCTAGCTATGTCGTTAGCCTCTCGCGCGATCTTGTTCGACTTGCCTGCGATCTTGTTCGACTTGCCTGCGATCTTGTTGGCCTCGGCCGCTGCCCTCTTTGCGCCGCGGGCCTGTGAAAGCCCGATGATCCCGACTACAAGCCCGCCGAGTCCGAAGACTCCCGCAACGACAACGCCAGCGATCGTCGCGCCGACCATTTCCGCTTCCATTCGCCAATTGTCGCAGCGTGCGAACCGTGACGGACAGTTCTCGCTGCGCTAAGGAGCGTGTGAAGCAGGCGGTAGTTCAGATGGTCCCGAGGCGGGAGGATACGGTCCGAAACGGCAGTAGAGAAAACTTCGGATAACGGTTGTAGTGTCAGACCATGGCGCGATGCACTGCACCCCGTGAGGGCCACCGAACGTCTAGTGGCGCGGCGAACTGTCCTGTCCATGGAGGACGTTACGGAGGCTATGGGCGTGGGGGAGTCGGTTACGGTTACGACCGCCCCTCGTACTCCGCTCCAGCGATTGTCTCTCCACCGCCCCCGCAGCGATACCCGAGTTTCGCTAGCCGGTCCACAGGCGGGAATGGTGCCCGTCGGACGAGCAGCTCGAGTCGAGCTGCTCGATCCGCCGTAACCTACTCGGTTCGCGAGTACCAAACGCTCAGCCCGGTGCGCGATCAGGTCGTGCGAATCGCAGAGTCAGACACCGATCGACGTGACTTGTTCTTGTGCCACGCCTGGGAAGACCGGCAAGGGGACGCCCTGGTCTTCTACGATCTGCTCACCGCGCTAGACGTCACGGTGTGGTTCAGTGAGAAGGACGCGCCTCTTGGGACGCCGTTCATGCGCCAGATAGACAAGGGGCTCAGAAGCTCGCGGGCCGGCATCGTGCTAGTAACCCCGGCGTTGCTCAAGAGTCTCGATGCAGAGGGCATCGCTGACAAGGAGTTGTCGGTTCTGTTGCAGACGGGCCGCGTGATTCCGATCGCCCACAACACCACGTTTGAGCTTCTGCGTGAGGTTAGTCCTCTGCTCGCATCGCATAACGGCCTCACCACGTCGGACTACCCGTCCCTGCAGGAAGTGGCAAACAAGATCGCTGACACTGTTCTCCTCGATTAGCCGCCGTTCGGCGCCGCTAGTTCGAGTTGACTACCTCGAGCGCAGTTGGCTCGACCGCAGACCAGTAGGCCACTTGGCTCTGGAGAACATGGCAGTTGCGGACCGGTTTCCGGATCCAATGTCGCTGGAAGAGCCACCGAGGGAAGGAGCAAAGTCTCTGGTCGGGAGGTTCTGCATCGAATGTGGGCCCTCCTCACTACGCTCTAACTCATGCCCCCCACAACCCGCGAATCCCAGCGCGCCGAGCTCCACAAGACGATCTGGCGGGTAGCCAACGACCTCCGCGGCAGCGTCGACGGCTGGGACTTCAAGAGCTACGTCCTCGGTATGCTCTTCTACCGCTTCATCTCTGAGAACCTCACGGCGTACCTCAATCGGCAGGAACGTGCCGCAGGCGACAACGCCTTCAACTACGAGCGCCTGAGCGACCACGATGCCGAGCACGGCCGCGCCGAAACGGTCAAGGAGAAGGGCTTCTTCATCCTCCCAAGCGAGCTCTTCGCCAACGTTCGCGCCAAGGCGCCGAACGACGACAACCTCAACGAGACCCTCTCCCGCGTCTTCCAGAACATCGAAGGCAGCGCGGTCGGCGCCGACTCCGAAGACGACCTCAAGGGCCTCTTCCAAGAGCTCGACCCCAACAGCAACAAGCTCGGCAACACGGTCGCCCAGCGCAACCAGAAGCTCGTCAAGCTGCTCAACGCCGTGGGAGACCTCGACCTCGGCGACTTCGAGAACCACGAGATCGACGCCTTCGGCGATGCCTACGAGTACCTCATGCAGATGTACGCGGCCGACGCCGGCAAGTCGGGCGGCGAGTACTACACCCCGCAGGAGGTCTCCGAGTTGCTCGCCCGCATCGCCAGCCACGGCAAGACCGAGCTCAGCAAGGTCTACGACCCGGCGGTCGGCTCCGGCTCGCTGCTGCTGAAGTTCCAGAAGGTGCTCGGCCCGAACAAGGTCGGCGGCTACTTCGGTCAAGAGATCAACTTGACCACCTACAACCTGGCGCGCATCAACATGTTTTTGCACGACGTACCCTACGAGCAGTTCCACCTCGCCCACGGCGACACGCTCACGCACCCTGAGCACTGGGATGACGAGCCGTTCGAGGCGATCGTCTCCAACCCGCCCTACTCGATCAAGTGGGAGGGCGACGCGAACCCGCTTCTCATCAACGACCCGCGCTTCGCCCCGGCCGGCGTGCTCGCCCCCAAGTCGAAGGCCGACCTCGCCTTCACGATGCACATCCTCAGCTGGCTGGCGGTGAACGGCACGGCGGCGATCGTCGAGTTCCCCGGGGTGATGTACCGCGGCGGTGCCGAGGCGAAGATCCGCAAGTACCTGGTCGACAACAACTACGTGGATGCGGTCATCCAGCTTCCCGCCGACCTCTTCTTCGGCACCACCATCGCCACGTGCATCCTCGTGCTGAAGAAGTCGAAGCAGTCGAACGACGTCGTCTTCATCGACGCGTCGGCCGAGTTCACCCGCTCCGGCAACAAGAACAAGCTCACGGATGCTCACCGCGACCGCATCATGACCACCCTCGTCGAGCGCGCTCCGGCCGACCACTTCGCCGCCGTCGTGTCAAACACGGACATCGCCGCCCGCGACTACGTTCTTTCGGTCTCTTCGTACGTGCAGGCAGAGGACACCCGCGAGGTAGTCGACATCACTGAACTCAACGCCGACATCGCCCGGATAGTCGCCCGGCAGGCAGAGTTGCGCACGGCGATCGACGCGATTGTTGCCGACCTCGAGGCTGAGGGATGAGGTCAGGTTTGATCGAATTCTTGCTGCAAAGCAGGGCCCCTGTGAAGCGTCTACCACTTCACGAGGTAGCGACCGTCACCACTGGGACGAAGCCTTCAGACGAGTTGTTTGTTGACGGTGCTTCGGTCGCCTATCTGAATGGAGGAGTGAAGCCCTCGGGCTTCGTGTCCGAGGCGAACACGGACGGCGACACTCTGGCAATTCCTTCGCGCGGGAGTGTGGGAGTCGTCGGCTACTCCGCACAACCTTTTTGGTGCGGTCCATTGTGCTACCGGATCCGGTCGTCCTCTCCCGCGCTCCTGACACGGTTCCTCTACTTCGCGCTGAAGGTTCAGGAGCGGGAGATCGTCGGTCTCCAGCAGACCGGAAGTATCCCCGCCTTGAACAAGGCACAGCTGTCGAAAGTGATGGTTCCAGTTCCGCCTCTCGAGGCTCAGCGCGAGATCGTGAGGATCTTGGATCACTTCACGGAGCTGGAAGCGGAGCTGGAAGCGGAGCTGGAAGCGCGGAGGGTTCAGTACGCCCACTACCGATCCCTCCTCTTCTCGAGACCACAAGAACGAGTGGTCCCGCTCGGTGAGCTGCTCGAACTTAAGGCAGGCAAGTTCATCGCCGCCGCCGAGATATCGCCGGAACGAGACGAGTCGAGTTCATATCCCTGTTTTGGCGGTAACGGCATTCGTGGGTTCGTACCTGATTGGAGCCATGAAGGCGATCGCGTCCTGATCGGTCGACAGGGCGCACTCAGCGGTAACGTGCGCCGGGCAAGTGGTCGCTTCTACGCGACCGAACACGCCGTGGTTGCCACTCCTCGTGAGGGGATCGACATGTCATGGCTGTTCCACGCGCTCACTGCGATGAATCTCAACCAGTTCGTCTCTAGGGGGGCGCAGCCCGGTCTTGCTGTTTCGACCATCAACAACGTCACCATCGAAGTGCCACCTCTGCATGAGCAGACCGCTATCGGTGAAACCCTCGACAAGTTCGACGCCCTCGTCAACGACCTCAGTATCGGCCTCCCCGCCGAGCGCGCCGCCCGGCGCAAGCAGTATGAGTTCTACCGCGACAAGCTGCTGACGTTCGAGGAGGCTCCGGCGTGAGCATCCCGCCCCCGGCGCATTTCGAGCCGATCGTGGTCAGCCCCGAGAGCACGGTGGTGGCCGAGTTCACGCCTGACCCGTCGGCCTCGGCCGCGTACCAGTCGGAGGCAGCGCTGGAGGCGGAGTTCATCCGTCTGCTGCAGGGCCAGGCTTACGAGTACGTGACCCTGCGCACCGAGGACGAGCTGCTGGCGAATCTGCGGGTGCAGCTGCAGGCGCTGAACCAGGTGCAGTTCTCTGACGGCGAGTGGCAGCGGCTGCTGAGCGAGTACATCGCGGGGGCCAACGATGGTGCCCTGCAGAAGACGGTGCGCATTCAAGAAGATCACGTGTACGCGTTTCGGCGCGACGACGGCAGCACGAAGAACATTGCGCTGATCGACAAGAAGAGCATCCACAACAACCGCCTGCAGGTGATCAACCAGTACGAGGCGCCGCAGGGCGGCGAGGGCGGCGGCGCCTACGCGAACCGCTACGACGTGACGATTCTGGTGAACGGCCTGCCGCTCGTGCATGTCGAGCTGAAGCGCCGCGGGGTCGACATTCGGGAGGCGTTCAACCAGATCGACCGGTATCAGCGGCACAGCTTCTGGGCGGGCTCGGGCTTGTTCGACTACGTGCAGCTGTTCGTGATCAGCAACGGAACCCTGACGAAGTACTACTCGAACACCACGCGCCGTCAGCACGTGGAGGATGCGCAGGGCCGGCAGCGGGTGCGCAAGTCGAGCAATTCGTTCGAGTTCACCTCGTGGTGGGCGGATGCCTCGAACACGCCGATTCGCGACCTGGTGGGGTTCACGACAACGTTCTTCGCCAAGCACAGCCTTCTGGCGGTGCTCACCCGGTACTGCGTGCTGACGGTCGACCGGCAGCTGCTGGTGATGCGGCCGTACCAGATCGTGGCGACGGAGCGGATTCTGCAGCGCATCGAGATCGCCACCAACTACAAGCAGCTGGGCACGACGGCGGCCGGCGGCTACGTGTGGCACACGACCGGCTCGGGCAAGACGCTGACGTCGTTCAAGGCGGCGCAGCTGGCCTCGCGCCTGCCGAGCGTCGACAAGGTGCTGTTCGTCGTCGACCGCAAAGACTTGGACTGGCAGACGCAGCGCGAGTACGACCGGTTCGAGAAGGGCGCGGCGAACGCGTCGACCTCGACGGCGGCCCTGTCGGCGAATCTCGCCGACCCGGAGCGGCGCATCGTGATCACGACGATCCAGAAGCTGGCGCGCCTGGTGCAGTCGCAGAAGGGGCACAGCATCTACGACGGGCACGTCGTGCTGATCTTCGACGAGTGCCACCGCTCGCAGTTCGGCGACATGCACACGCAGATCACGAAGGCGTTCAAGCGCTACAACCTGTTCGGATTCACGGGCACGCCGATCTTCGCCGAGAACGCCGGCTCGGGCGGCAACCCGCAGTTGAAGACGACCGAGCAGGCGTTCGGCGAGAAGCTGCACACGTACACGATCGTCGACGCGATCACCGACAAGAACGTGCTGCCGTTCCGCATCGACTACGTGAACACGATCACGATGCCGGAGGGGCTGAGCGACAAGCAGGTCGCGGCGATCGACACCGAGAAGGCGCTGCTCGACCCGACCCGCATCGCCAACATCGTGGAGTACATCCTCGAGCACTTCGATCAGAAGACCCGGCGCAGCGAGCACTACGCGCTGGGGGAGCGGCGGGTGCGCGGCTTCAACGCCCTGTTCGCGACGGCGTCGATCGAGGCGGCGAAGCGCTACTACGCCGCGTTCCAGTCGATGCAGGCGACGATTCCGGATGCTCAGCGCCTGAAGGTCGGAATCATCTACTCGTTCGCCGCCAACGAGGCGGAGGGCGACGGCCTGCTGCCCGAGGAGGGCTTCGACCCCTCGGGCCTCGACCTGCCCTCGCGGGAGTTTCTCGACGCCGCGATCGCCGACTTCAACGCGATGTTCGGCACGCAGTGGGATACGTCGGCAAACGGCTTCGCCGGCTACTACACCGACCTGTCGAAGCGGCTGAAGAGCCGCGAGATCGACCTGGTCATCGTAGTCAACATGTTCCTCACCGGGTTCGACGCCACGACCCTCAACACGCTGTGGGTCGACAAGAACTTGCGGTCGCACGGGCTGATTCAGGCCTATTCGCGCACCAACCGCATCCTCAATTCGGTGAAGACGTACGGCAACATCGTCAGCTTCCGCGACCTCGAGAAGCAGACCAACGACGCGATCGCCCTGTTCGGCAACAAGAACGCGCGCGGAGTAGTGCTGCTCAAGCCGTACGGCGAGTACTACGACGAGTACGCGGCGAAGGTGACCGAGCTGCTCGACCGGTTCCCGCCCGGGCAACAGATCGTGGGGGAGCAGGCGCAGAAGGACTTCGTGATTCTGCTCGGCGCCATTCTGCGCCTCGAGAACATCCTGAACTCGTTCGACGACTTCGCCGGCAACGAGATTCTCACCCCGCGCCAGCTGCAGGACTACCGTTCGGAGTACCTCGACATCTACGCCTCGATGCGCCAGGTGGCGGCCGAGAAGGAGACGATCAACGACGACCTCACCTTTGAGATCGAGCTGATCAAGCAGGTCGAGATCACCGTCGACTACATCCTGCTGCTGGTGCAAAAGTACCGCGACGAGCGCGGCGACGGCGACGACAAGGAGATCCGGGCCGAGATCAGCCGCGCCATCGACGCGTCGCCGACCCTGCGCAACAAGAAGGAGCTCATCGAGTCCTTCGTCGACCGCATCTCGGCCACCGGCGCCGTCGACGAGGAGTGGACCACCTACGTCGCCGCCCGACGGGATGCGGAGCTCACGCAGCTCATCGTGGACGAGAACCTCAGCCCCGACCCGACCCGCGACTTCATCGACCGAGCCTTCCGCGATGGCGCGCTGCAGACCTCGGGCGTGGCGATCACCGCGGTGCTGCCGCCGGTGTCGCGCTTTGCGCCGGGTGGCGAGCATGCGTCGAAGAAGGCCCGCGTGCTGGAGAAGCTGGAGCAGTTCTTCGAGCGGTACTTCGGGTTGGGTTAGGGGGTCAGCGCATCATGAATGACCCAACCCGAGTCCTAGCTCTTCTTGCGACGCTCGCGCAGTCTTCCGCGGCGATCGTTGCCATTGTGGGCGGGTTCTTGGTGAGTCGTCTTGTGCAGCTTTCAAGCGAGCGAGACGGGTTGCGTCGTCGTCTCGAGGACATTCGAGGCGAGCTCAGCCACGTTGAGGAGTTGTACCTCGCAGCGCACAGCTTTCGACTTGAGAACAGCAAATCCGACTTGTTCGACTCCGTCATCGAGGAGCTGGTGATGGAGAAGGAAGATCTCGATCTGACGAAACTTCTTCTCAGCAACATGCCGCGAGGGAGCACAGAAGAGGAGATGCGGCCGTACTTGGACTCCTTGATTGCTCGGGTTCAAGAGGCAAAAGGGCATGTACGCGAGGTGCTGCGGAGCGATGACTCGTCGCGGCTGGATATCGAGGAACTCCAGCAACGCGGACTGATCGTGCCCCCGTCCGAGGAGGGCATCTACTTCGAGATTGTTCGGTGGCTTCGAGACTCGCTGCCTGCGCCTCGAACCAACATTCTCGGATTCGGTGCGATGCCTGACTTCAACCTCTCAGCGATATCAAACCCTGCCTATTTCAGCACGGACGCGCGTCGCCTCGACGACTCGATTCGCGAGGAGCAGCAACTCGATAGCCGGAGAACGATTCTTGCGGCGGAGGCCGCGCGACTCGAACGGGAGATGAAGAGCCTCGGTCGCCCGGCAGGAGTCACCTCCGGGATAGTGATCCTGAGCTTCTACTCACTATTCGGAATTGTGGCGCCCGTCGCGTCTATAGCGGTGCTACCTGCGACTCTTGAGCGGTGGCAGTCGTGCCTTCTCATCGTGATGTTCGTCGGCGGACTGGCCGCAGTGCTCGTCTACATTGTTTGGTACGCCCGAACGCTCGGAAGACCTCGACCTTCTACAGGCGGATAAAACTCTTGCCTGCGCAGATGAATTGTGATTTCAAAGCTCCAATGTCGAGGGCGGACGGTGGGAAAGCCGCAACCTGCTCAGCGCCTGCTCACTGCAATCTCGGTCAGATGGGCATGCTCTTTCTGTTGCGGGCGCAATGTGTTCAGGCAGTCGCGGCCGCTCGGCCCGGATCTACGCGGAGGCTCACATGATCTACTTTGAGGACTTTCTTCCTGTTCCCGAACCGTCGCGCACGAAGGTGAAGTTCAACATAAAGGACGGCGCAGGTGGCGTTCCCGCATGGCATCTGCTCCTGCAGGATGACCAAGAGCCCTGGTTGAACATGACCAGATACCGGGCTGAGAAGAACTCCAACAACAACCTTGACAGAGCAGATTACGTTCTCGCGTTTGCTCAGTACCCACTTTATGGCCCGAATTTTTTCGTGTTCGGCGGCTTCTTCCGGACCGAAGTGATCACCCCCAAAGTCAACCGAGGGTCTGGGTACCGGCTCACGCCCCTGCCTCAGCATTCCGAGTACATTCGCCGCTTGATCGTGAAGCTCGAGGTACCTCTGGGACAGGCCTACCTTCGCTGGTATGAGTCGCTGCAAGGTAGCGTCGCCAACCCGACCATCTACGAGCTAGCTCCCGACACGAAACTGGGCGCTTTTCCCGGGTACCAGAACGTCCTTCTCCGCCACCGAGACTTGCAGCTCATCATCAAGAACGCAGAACCCTCGTGGCGCAATGCGCTTGAGAACGTCAAGGCCGTCTACGTCCTCACCGATACCAGTAGCGGGCAACTTTACGTTGGTTCAGCATCCGGGGAAGTCGGTGGCCTGTGGCAGCGGTGGACTTCTTATGCGAACGTGCGGAATCTGACGGGTGGAAACGCCAAACTCGAGTCGTTGCTCGCCAACCGTGGACCAGAACACATTGTCGAGAACTTTCAGTACTCGATCCTCGAGATCTTCGACAAGAAGACGCGCGACGACACCATCCTCCAAAGGGAAGCTTTTTGGAAGAGTGCGCTCAACAGCCGGGAGCACGGCTTGAACTCGAACTAGCCAGACGCGCACGCCGCTGGTCTGCGCCTCGGACAGATACTGCGGAGTGACCCTCACTTCTAGTTCGATGAACTCATGGCAGTCGACGACCACAACGCCGCCGGAACCTCAGCCCTTCGCGAGTACGAGCGGCGCAAGGCCAAGGACGAGGCGAGGCTGCGCGCCGAGTGGGGCAAGCTCGGCGGCATCGCCGTCGCGCTGTCCGACGAGAAGCAGAGCACGCGAGCCTGGAGCAGCGGAGCCGCCGGCGAGGCGGCCGTGGGGGCTCGGCTCGACAGGCTGGCGTCGGAGAGCATCCGGGTCATGCATGATCGCCGCGTGCCGCGCTCGAAGGCCAACATCGACCACATCGTGGTGACGCGGGGCGGCGTGTGGGTGATCGACACGAAGCGGTACGTCGGCAGGGCGCCCGAGAAGCGGGTGGAGGGCGGCATCATCCGGCCGCGGGTCGAGCTGCTGATGGTGAAGGGCCGTGACAAGACGGCGCTCGTCGACGCGATGCACCGGCAGGTTGAGCTGGTGGAGGACGTCGTCGGCCATGTGCCCGTGCGCGGGGTGCTGTGTTTCGTCGACGCGGAGTGGTCTTTGTTGGCCGACCCGTTCGAGGTGAACGGGGTGCGGGTGGCGTGGCCGAAGAAGGTGGCCGACTGGATTCAGCGGGATGGTGACGCCGGGGTGGATGTCGCGCGTGTCGCTGCACTGATCGATGGACGGTTCCATCGAGCCTGACTTCTCGCGCCTACACTTCAGATTATAAATGTAAGTAAGCTACTCCCGTGGTTTCGGTTAGCTCACGCCTCCCGGTGCCCGTCGCCGCGCGCGAGCGGCGCACGTGGCGTCCGCGCGTCACGGGCTACTTCTCGCGCCGCGAGCTCGAGCGGCAGTCGGGGGAGTACGAGGCGATCATCCCGATCGCGCTCGCAGACTGGCAGCCGAGCATCCCGGGCGACCTCGCGGCCGAGCTCGATGACGCGACGGCCGCGCTCGTCGACTTCGACTCGTACGCCGACCGCCGGCTGAGCGCGGCGAGCCCCACGCT
>Ga0209066_10006086_pt1 | contig 12448 bp, 13 predicted proteins | sample All_14_2_FD_187198 | JGI IMG/M metagenome (GOLD analysis project Ga0209066, IMG submission 187198) | Freshwater microbial communities in response to fracking from Pennsylvania, USA - Allegheny Zone_MetaG_DW_15 (SPAdes) (version 2) ...
GGCCAGGACCAGTTCGCCGGCCGGGTGGTGACCACCTCGCCGGACGTCACCGTTTCGACCAACCTGGGCGGCTTCGTGAACCGGCGCGGCGTGTTTCACCGCCGGGCCCACGAGGACGTCTTCAAGCGCCACCGCATCCCCTCGGCCCAGGTCTGGACCATGGGCGAGACCGGCCAGCACATCGAGCTGGGCATCGCCGAGAACAACCTGTTCATCGCCCTGGCGGCGCTGGGCCTGTCCGCGCCGCTGTTCGGCGAGCGGCTGTTCCCGGTCGGGACGCTGTACGACCCCTTCATCGCCCGGGGCCTCGATGCCCTCAACTACGCCTGCTACCAGGACGCCCGCTTCCTGCTGGTGGCGACGCCCAGCGGCCTGACGCTCGGGCCGGAGGGCGGCGCGCACCAGTCGATCGGCACGCCGCTGATCGGCATGAGCCAGCCGGGACTGGACAGCTACGAGCCCGCCTTCGCCGACGAGACCGCCGTGCTGATGGCCCACGCCTTCGAGCGCATCCAGGCCGATGACGGCGGCGCGACCTATCTGCGCCTGTCGACCCGGGTCATCGAGCAGCCGGCGCGCGCGGATGAGGCGTGGAAGGCCGGGGTCGTGGCCGGCGGTTACTGGCTGAAGGCCCCCGCGCCGGACGCCCGGCTGGCGCTGGTCTACTGCGGGGCCATCGCGCCCGAGGCCTTGGCGGCCTTCGAGCAGCTGCTGGAGGACGAACCCGGCGCGGGCCTGCTGGCAGTGACCTCGCCCGACGTGCTGCACGCCGACTGGACCGCCGCCGGCCGGGCCCGCTGGACGGGCGGAGCGGCCCGGACCTCGACGGCCGAGACCCTGCTGGGCGCCCTGTCGCGCGACGCTCAGCTGGTGACGGTCATCGACGGCTCGCCGGCCGCCCTGTCCTGGCTCGGCGCGGTGCGGGGCCAGCCGGTGCGGGCGCTGGGCATGGAGACCTTCGGGCAGTCGGGCGATCTGCCGGACCTGTACGCGAAGTACCGCCTCGACGCCGACGCCATCCTGGACGCCTGCGCCGACCTGCTGGTCTGAAGCCGCTTCACTCCTCGTCCATCCGAACGATGAGACCGTCCTGGAAGCTGAAGACCTGGATGACGTCCTCCTCCGTCCAGAGGCCGCCTCCGGGACGGCGGAGGGCGTGGCGCATGCGGGCGGCGAGGCGGCCGTCGGGACGATTCTCGAAGCTCACGATCGCCGACTCCGGCTGGATGTAGTCCATCATGCGCCGCCAGTAGGCCACCACCGGCTCCGGTCCGCTCAGCCGCCCGCCCTCCAGGATGCTGGCCCAGTCGACGGCGGGGTGCAGCAATGCGCCGGCCCTCTCGAAATCACGCGCGTTCAGGTGTCGCCACAGCTGACGGACTGTCGTTCGCCCGTTTGGCATGCTGCGCAGTCTCCTTGTGCCATGGGGCCGTGAACGAAGGCCGGGTCGGCCGCTTCAGGCGCTCCAGTCGATGCGCGAGATCAGTCCGTCCTTGAACTCGTAGGTCATCGTGGCCTCCTCATCGGTGAAGACCTTCCCATCGAGATTACGCACGACATGGTTGGTCCGGACGCGACGCCGGCCACCGGGCAGGGCGGTCATCTCGATCAGGAAACACTCCGGGGAAAACCGCTGGAACTGCTCGGACCACATGGCGAGAATCTGGTCTTGTCCGTGCAACCGGCCCTCGCTGAAGACGTCCTGCCAGTCAGCATCCGGGTGGATGACGGCCCTGGCGGCATCCAGGTCCCTGGTGTTGAACGCGTCGAAGAGGGCGATCACCAGGGCGTCGGTCGCGTCCGGGTCGCCGTCCTCCGGCGCGCCCCACTCCATCCGGATGACTTCATCACCTTCGAAAGTGAAGGTGTTGCTGGTGATCTCGTCGGTCCAGACGCCGCCGCCCTCGGTCGCCTTGATGACGTAGTGCAGGCGCACGACGATCCGCCCGTCGGGGAGTTCGTGCATGTCGAGGGGCGAGGCTTCGGGCGTCACGATCGAGAACTGCCCTGCCCAGTAGCGGGCGAGGGCGTCGCGCCCCTCGACCCGCCCACCTTCCAGGAAGTTGGGCCAGCTGACATCCGGGTGCATTCCCCCGACGAGCGTCGCGACATCCCTGTCGTTGAACGCCGTGTACAGCCGCGTCAGAAGGGCCTTTCGGTCGCCCATTCGCCTCCGATCAGCCTCCCGGCTTGTATCCGGTTTCGACCTTCAGGTAGGCGATCAGGTCCGTGCGATCCTTGGCGTCCTTGACCCCCATGAACGACATGCGGTTGCCCGGCAGGAAGCCGCGCGGATCGGCCAGCCACTGGTTCAGCTTCTCGGCGTCCCAGGCGAAGCCCGCGGCCTTTACCGGTTCGGAATAGCGGAACTTCTCCACCGTGCCGGCCGTGCGTCCGAAGAGGCCGTAGAGGTTGGGGCCGGTCATGTTGGCCCCGCCCTCGGTGATGGTGTGACAGGAGCGGCAGAGCTGGAACTGCTGCTGGCCGTTCGCCAGGTCGCCGGTGTTGTAGGGGGCGGGCAGGCTGGCCAGCAGAGCGGCCTTGGCGGGGTCGACCGGCGCGGTCGGCGTCGCGGCCGGGGTCGCCGCCGCCGAGGTCGTCGCCGCCGCGCCACCCTCCGGCGCCGCGGGCTGGCCGCAAGCCGCCAGAGCAGCCGCGGCCGAAACAATCACCAGTCCTGAAGCTACGCGACGCATCCCTGTCCCCATTGTCGGATCCTTGCTCCTCAAGCTACTCCGCCGCGCCCATGATTCAATGGCGCACGGTCGCTGGACGGTCGAAAAATAACATTGTTCGGCGTGGCGAATTGTCCCGAGGCTCAATCCGCCGAGCCCGGACGGCCTCGCATCGCCTTGATGGCGCCGCGCCGGACCTTGGTGTCGACCCGTTTTGCCTTGGCGGCCTTCGAGGGCTTGGTCTTCTTGCGGGGCGGCGGGGGCGGCTCCGCCGCCTTGGCGATCAGTTCGACCAGCCGGTCGATGGCGTCGGCCTTGTTCCGCTCCTGGGTGCGGAAGCGGTTGGCGGTGATGACGATCACGCCGTCGTTGGTCAGCCGCGACCCGGCCAGCTTCTGCAGGCGGGTGCTGACGTCGTTGGGCAGCGATGGCGACAGCCGCGCGTCGAACCGCATCTGCACCGCGGTCGCCACCTTGTTGACGTTCTGGCCGCCGGGGCCCGAGGCGCGGATGAAGCTGAACTCCAGTTCGGCCTCGTCCAGGGCGATGTTGTGGGGAATCTCGATCATGGCCGTCGCCGCCGCGATGCCTGGATCGCCGTGTCCAGGGCCTGCAGGAACCGCGAGCGGTCGGCCCGGTCGAAGGGGCGGGGCCCGCCGGTGATCTCTCCGGTCGAGCGGATGTGCTCCATGATCGACCGCTGGGCGAGGGCCGAGCCGATGGAGTCGTGCGTGAACGGCTGGCCGTTGGGCTTTATCGCGGCCGCCCCCGACTTCAGCACGCGGTCGGCCAGCGGGATGTCGTTGGTCACCACGATATCGCCGGCCACGGCCCGCTCGGCGATCCAGTCGTCGGCGATGTCGGGACCGGCGTCGACGACCACCCGCTCGATCAGCGGCGAGGCCGGAATCTGCATGAAGCTGTTGCTGACCACGAAGGTCTTCAGGCCGTAACGGGCGGCGACCTTGTAGGTCTCGTCCTTCACCGGACAGGCGTCGGCGTCGATGAAGATGGTGATGGCGGGCAGTGTGGTCACGGAAACGGGAGCCTTCGGGATTTCGTTGTTCTTTCACGCGGGAACGCGAATCGGCGCAAATCGTTAACGGGCAGACTGGAACCAACGGGAGACCCCCGCCATGCCGCACTTCCTCAAGCGCCTGTTCGCCGACATCGACGCGATTATCTGGACGCTGACATCGCGGGCCTGAAGCCTTGATCTGCCGTCGGAGTCTGGTGCCGGCTGCAGGAATCGAACCCGCGACCTTCGGTTTACAAAACCGCTGCTCTACCATCTGAGCTAAGCCGGCCCATGGCTGTTCGCGCCGGGCGAACCGGCGGCTTATGCCGCAGCGCGCGCCGTTGCGCCAGTCCGCCACTTCTGGGTCAGTGAGAAGATGATGATGCCGGTCGCGACCACGGCGATCAGCAGGGTGCAGACGGCGTTGATCTCCGGCGTCACGCCAAGCCGCACCTGGCTGTAGATCCGCATCGGCAGGGTGGTGGCGCCCGGGCCGCTGGTGAAGCTGGCGATGACCAGGTCGTCCAGCGACAGGGTGAAGGCCAGCATCCAGCCGGCCAGCACGGCCGGGAAGATGTTGGGCAGGGTCACCTTCATGAACGACTGGGCCGGCGTGCAGCCCAGGTCCTGGGCGGCCTCCTCCAGCGCGCGGTCGAAGGTGACGAGGCGCGAATGCACCACCACGGCCACATAGGAGAGGGTGAAGGTGGTGTGGGCCAGCATCACCGTCCAGAAGCCGCGGTCGAAACGCAGGGCGACGAACAGCAGCAGCAGCGCCAAGCCCATGATCACCTCGGGCATGACCAGCGGGGCGTAGACCATGCCCGAGAACATCGTCCGGCCCCGGAACCGGCCGCCGCGCACCAGGGCGATGGCCGCCAGGGTGCCCAACACCGTCGCGATGGTGGCCGACAGCAGCCCGACCCGCACCGTCACCCAGGCGGCGGCCAGCAGCTGCTCGTCCTGCAGCAGGGCCGCGTACCATTTGGTCGAGAAGCCGCCCCAGACGGTGACCAGCTTGCTGGCGTTGAACGACCAGGCGACCAGCAGCACGATCGGCAGGTACAGGAACGCAAAGCCCAGCGTGATCGAGACCAGGTTGAACCAGGAGGGGCCCCTACGCATGGTGAGGTTCCCGGGCCTTGCGTGGTTCGCGACGCTCGCAAAGCGCTCGCTCCTCACCATGACGAAGGTGGGTTGGTTCTACTGAGTTCGTCATCCTGAGGAGCGATCCGTCAGGATCGCGTCGCGAAGGACGCAATGCGGCCGGGCCCCTCATCGTCCCGCCTCCAGGGCCCGCGCCTGCTGGCGCTGGTAGAGGACGATGGGCAGGACCAGGGTGAACAAGAGGATGATCGCCACGGCGCTGGCGAAGGGCCAGTCGCGGTTGGCAAAGAACTCCATCCAGATCGAGCGGCCGATCATCAGCGAGCCGGGGCCGCCCAGCAGGTCGGGGATCACGAACTCGCCGACCATCGGGATGAAGCACAGCAGGCAGCCGGCCACCACGCCGGGGATCGAGAGCGGCCAGGTGACCTGCCAGAAGCTCTTCCAGGGCGGTGATCCGAGGTCGGCGGCGGCCTCCAGCAGCGTGTGGTCCATCCGCTCCAGCGCCGCATAGAGCGGCAGCACCATGAACGGCAGGTAGCTGTAGACCAGCCCGATCTGCACGGCGGTCGGGGTGTAGAGCAGGCTGACGGGGTCCAGGCCCAGCATCCCCAGGAACACGTTCAGCAGACCCTCGGGCTTGAGGATCCCGACCCAGGCGTAAACCCGGATCAGGAAGCTGGTCCAGAACGGCAGGATGACCAGCATCAGCAGGATGTTGCGCGTCCCCGGCTTGCAGCGCGCCATGCCGTAGGCCATCGGATAGCCGACCAGCAGCGCGATCAGCGTGCCTGCGGCCGCGAACTTCAGGCTGGTCACATAGGCGTCCAGGTAGAGCCGGTCGCTGGTCAGCCGGGCGTACATCTCGAAGTCCAGGGCGCCGAGGAAGGCCTTGATGGCCGCCAGTCCGCCGCTCCAGTCGATCTGCGGCGCGTAGGGTGGAATGGCCAGGGCGCTGTCCGACAGCGACAGCTTGAAGACCAGCAGGAACGGGAAGGCGAACAGCACCCCCAGCCAGACGGCGGGGAGGATGACGGCGCGTGAGCGGGGGCGGCCTGTCACGCGGTGCGTCCTTCGCGACGCGATCCGAAGAGATCGCTCCTCAGGATGACGAGGGTGGGCGGGCCGCAAAAACGCTCGTCATGGTGAGGAGCGCGCAGCGCGTCGCGAACCACGCAAGGCCTCTCCGCGCCCCTCACGAGGTCAGCACCACGCCGGCGTCGGGGTCGAAGCTGACCCAGACCTTGTCGTCCCAGCCGATCGGCCGCTCGACGAAGCGCTGGCTGTTGGCGCGGGCCACCCGGACCAGTTTCTCGCCCGGCAACTCGACGATGTAGTTGGTCCAGTCGCCGGTGTAGCCGATGTCCCAGATCTCGCCGGCCAGCACGTTGCGGGCGCCCTCGGGGGGCGGATCCAGGCTGATGCGCATCTTCTCGGGCCGCACGGCCAGCCAGACGGTCGAGCCGGGGCCGGGGCAGTCGTCGTCGAGCACGTAGAAGCCGGCCTTGGCCTCTTTCGCTTCAAGGTGGGCCATCGGATGCTCGATGGCTTCCACCCGCGTCTCGAACAGGTTCACGTCGCCGAGGAACTCGGCCACATAGCGGGAGGAGGGGGTCTCGTAGATCTCTTCGGGTCGGCCGACCTGCACCGTGCGGCCCTCGCCCATCACGGCGATGCGGTCGGCCATGACCATGGCCTCCTCCTGGTCGTGGGTGACGATCAGGAAGGTCACGCCCAGCTCGACCTGCAGGTCCATGAGCTCGAACTGGGTCTCCTCGCGCAGCTTCTTGTCCAGCGCGCCCAGCGGCTCGTCCAGCAGCAGCATCTTGGGCTTGCGGGCCACGGCGCGGGCCAGGGCGACGCGCTGCTTCTGGCCGCCCGACAGCTGGTCGGGCTTGCGCCTGGCGAACGGCGTCAGCTTGACCAGCTCCAGCATCTCCAGCACCCGGGCGGCGATCTCGGCGCGGGGCAGGCCTTCCTGCTTGAGGCCAAAGGCGATGTTCTGCTCGACCGTCAGGTGCGGGAACAGCGCATAGCTCTGGAACATCATGTTGACCGGCCGCTGGTGCGGCGGCACGCCGGCCAGGTCCTGGCCGGCCAGGGTGATGCGGCCGGCGTCCAGCGTCTCGAACCCGGCCAGCATCCGCATCAGGGTGGTCTTGCCGCAGCCTGACGGGCCGAGCAGCGCGAAGAACTCGCCCGGGTAGATGTCCAGCGATACGTTATCGACCGCGGTGTGGGCGCCGAACCGCTTGGTCACGCCCTCGAACCGCACCAGCGGCACGGCGTCGGGATCGTTCCAGGGCGCGAAGGTCGAGCGAACGGCGCCGATGTTCAGGCGCCGTCCGCCCCCTTTTGCTTCAGGGGGTTTGGCGGGTTTGCCGGCCCGGCCGGCCGCCGGCGGGCGGCTCATTGACCGCTCATCACCTTGGTCCAGAGGCGGTTGACCTCGCGGACCAGGGCCTGGTCCTTGGTCGTGGTGACGAACAGGCGGCCGAACACTTCCGGCGTCGGATAGACGTTGGGATCGCTGCGCAGTTCCTCGTCGACCAGCGCCGTCGCGGCCGAGTTGGCGTTGGCGTAGGCGGTGTAGTTGGACGCGCGGGCGATGATCTCCGGCCGCAGCATGAAGTCGAGGAACTTGTAGGCGGCCTCGGGGTTGGGCGCGTCGGCCGGGATCGCGAACACGTCGAACCAGACCTGGCTGCCTTCCTTGGGGATGGCGTAGGCGATCTCGACGCCGCGCCCCGCTTCCTCGGCCCGGTCGGCGGCCTGCAGGATGTCGCCGCTGTAGCCGATGACGACGCAGGCGTCGCCGTTGGCCAGGGCGTTGATGTACTCCGAGGAGTGGAACTTGGTGATGTGCGGCCGCAGGGCCAGCAGCATTTCGGTGGCCGCCTCATAGTCGGCCACGACCTTGGAGTTGGGGTCCTTGCCCAGGTAGTTCAGGGCCACCGCGTACATGTCCTCGGACGCATCGAGGAAGTAGACGCCGCAGTCCTTCAGCTTGGCCAGGTTCTCCGGCTTGAAGACCACGTCCCAGCTGTCGATGGTCACGCCGGGCAGGCGCTTGGCGATCTCGGCGGTGTTGTAGCCGATGCCCATGGTGCCCCACATGTAGGGCACGTTGTACTTCGCGCCCGGGTCGAAGGGCTCCATCCGCTGCATCAGCTCGGGCCACAGGTTCTTGCGGTTCGGCAGCTTGGCGAAATCGAGCGGCGCGATGGCCTTGGCGGTGATGTAGCGCGGCAGGTTGTGGTTGGACGGCGCGACGATGTCGTAGCCGGTCGAGCCGGTCAGCACCTTGGTCTCGAGCATCTCGTTGGAATCGAAGGTGTCGTAGACGACCTTGATGCCGGTTTCCTTGGTGAACTCTTCCAGCAGCGCCGGGTCGATGTAATCCGACCAGTTGTAGATGTGCAGGGTGTCCTGCTTGGGACCGCCGCAGGCGGCCAGCGCCAGGGCCGCGGCCCCCATGGCGAGCATGGCCCAGCGCCGTGTGTGACCCTTGAAGAGCGACATCCCTACCTCCCGCGAAACCCAGGGTTCGTTATACGGCCTGCGCGCCCGGGGAAAAGCCCTTCCCCACGCGGGGAAGGGCTCCAGGTCTCAGGCCGTCGCCGTCTTGCCCAGCCTCACACCCCCGACCAGCGCCCCGCTGACCACGTACTGGATCAGCATGTAACCGCCGTCGATGGGGATCAGGCCGGGGTTGTCGTCGCCGTAGATGAACCGCAGGGACATGGTCGCCAGCCCGAAGAAGATGCAGGCGATCAGGCCCGCCGTCGCGCCGCCGACCCAGCCGGTCATGCCGGTCCGCGCGACCAGCCAGCCGAGGCCGATGGCGACAACCAGGTTCTGCACAGCCCCCAGCGCCATGGCGAAGGAGCCTTCGCTCTCAGAGACCGCGATCCCGGTCAGCCCCATCCACTGCGCCGAGAACAGCATTTCGTACCAGACAAGGCCGATGGCCTGGCTGGCCGCCAGCGCGGCGAGCACGCCGATCCAGTTCACATCCTTCATGCGAAGACCTCCGATTTTGCCGCAGGACCGGTCCGGAAATTCGCCGGCTCGGTCGCCGAGTGCCGCCAGGTTATGCCGCTTCGCCGAACGGCGATACCGGACGGCGTGTCGCGGGGCGCTTCCGCTTGTGCGCGGGCCCCTCTATATCGGCCGCCATGGCTCGTATTCTCATCACGTCCGCCCTGCCGTACATCAACGGGATCAAGCACCTGGGCAACCTGGCCGGCTCGATGCTGCCGGCCGATGTGTTCGCGCGGTTCAAGCGGGCCCAGGGACACGAGACCCTCTACATCTGCGCCACCGACGAGCATGGCACGCCGGCCGAGCTGGCCGCCGCCGAGCGGGGACAGGACGTGCGGACCTATTGCGACGAGCACCACATCATCCAGCGCGACCTTGCCGCCGCCTTCGGCATGTCCTGGGACTGGTTCGGGCGCAGCTCCAATGCGCCCAACCACCGCCTTACCCAGCATTTCTGCGAGGCGCTGGAGAAGCAGGGCCTGATCGAGGAGCGGGTCGACAAGATGGTCTATTCCATCGACGACAAGCGCTTCCTGCCGGACCGCTACGTCGAGGGGACCTGCCCGAAGTGCGGGTTCGAGAAGGCGCGCGGCGACCAGTGCGACAACTGCGGCTCGCTGCTGGACCCGATCGACCTGATCAATCCCTACTCCTCGGTCAGCGGCTCGCGGAGCATCGAGGTGCGCGACACCCGCCACCTCTACCTGCTGCAGAGCAAGCTCCAGGACCGCATCCGCGCCTGGGTGGACAGCAAGTCCGCCGACTGGCCGGCGCTGACGCGCGGCATCGCCTACAAGCACCTGGACGAGGGCCTGCTCGACCGGGGCATCACCCGCGACCTGGAGTGGGGCATCCCGGTGACGCAGAACGGCGCGCCGCGTCCCGGGTTCGAGAACAAGGTCTTCTACGTCTGGTTCGACGCCCCCATCGAGTACATCGGCTCCACCGTCGAATGGTCCGAGGCGACCGGCGCCGACTGGAAGCGCTGGTGGCGGACCGACGAGGGCGCCGCCGACGTCGAGTACGTCCAGTTCATGGGCAAGGACAACGTCGCCTTCCACACTGTCAGCTTCCCGGCCACGATCCTGGGCAGCGAGGAGCCGTGGAAGACGGTCGACAGGCTCAAGGCCTTCAACTGGCTGAACTGGTACGGCGGCAAGTTTTCGACCAGCGGCAAGCGCGGCGTGTTCATGGACGCGGCCCTGGAGCTGCTGCCGCCTGACCTGTGGCGCTGGTACCTGACCGCCAATGCGCCGGAGGGCTCCGACACCGCCTTCACCTGGGAACATTTCGCCCAGACCATCAACAGCGACCTGGCCAACGTGCTGGGCAACTTCGTCAACCGGATCGGCAAGTTCAACGAGAGCAAGTTCGAGGGCCGCGTCCCCGAGGGCGGCGAGCTCGGCCCGCTGGAAGAGAAGCTGTTCGCCGACGTCTCGGCCCAGCTCGCCGAACTGACCGCCCAGATGGAGGCCATCGAGCTGCGCAAGGCCGCTCAGGCGGTGCGCCAGCTGTGGGTGCTCGGCAATGAGTACCTGCAGGAGGCCGCGCCCTGGACGGCGATCAAGACCGATCCGCAGCGCGCCGCCGTCGTCGTGCGCACGGCCCTGAACCTGTCGGCCCTCTACGGCCGGGTGTCGGCGCCCTTCATTCCGTTCGCCGCGGAGAAGATCGTCGAGTCGTTCGGCGAGGTCTGGCCGCCGGTCTGGCCGTCGACCGACGCGAAGGCCGAGCTGACGCGGCTGGAGCCGGGCAGGGCGGTCGGCGTGCCGCCGGTGCTGTTCGCCAAGATCGCCGACGAGCAGATCGCCGAATGGACCGAGCGTTTCGGCGGCGCCGACGCATGACCCCGGCCCAGCCCGTCCTGCGATCCCGCACGGCGGCCGACCGCGCCGCCCTCGCCGCGCGGCTGGCCGCGACCGGGCGGGTGCAGATTCCCGATCTGCTGGAGGACGCCTCGGCGGCGATGCTGCGGAACGAGGCCACGCTCCGGACGCCGTTCCAGACGGTCACCCTGGGCGGCAAGGGCCATGTCGACCTGCCGGCCGCCTGGCTGGAGGGGCTGACCCCCGCCCAACGCACCGACATGGGGCGCGCCGCCCAGGAGGCGGCGACGGAGCGCTTTCACTACCTGTACGACAACCACCCGCTCTGGGATCTGGACCAGGCCGGCCGGCTGGACGGCGTCTGGAAGGCCTGGGTCGATTTCGCCAACAGCGAGGCGTTCCTTGCCCCAATGCGCGAGATCACCGGCGAGTCGCGAATCGCCTTCGCCGACGCTCAGGTTACCCGCTACCGCCGCGGCCACTTCCTGACCGCGCATGACGACGGCGTCGAGGGCAAGAACCGCTACTTCGCCTATGTGATGAACCTGACGCCCCGCTGGAAGATCGAGTGGGGCGGCCTGTTGATGTTCCACGGCGACGACGGCCATGTGGCCGAGGCCTTCCTGCCGAACTTCAACAGCCTGAACCTGCTGAGGGTCCCGGCGCTGCATTCGGTGTCGCAGGTGTCGCTGTTCGCCGGCGACGACCGGCTGGCGATCACGGGGTGGCTGCGGGGGCGGTGAGCCCAAATCCGCTCATCCCGCGTAGGCGGGGATGAGCGGTGTAGTCCGGGCCCTAATGTCCGCCGGGCTTTTCCGCCGCCGCGGCTTCGGCGGCGCCGGGTATCTGTTCCAGACAGGTATCGCGCACTGTCCCCGCCTTTTCGACCCTGCAACTATGGCCCAGTTCCTTGGCCTTGATGTCGGCGAAGCCGGGCATCACGGCGTTGTAGGAGTCGACCTGGAGGGCGCGGGCGACGATCTGGCGGTGGCCTTCCCACATCATGTTCAGGGCCACATAGAGCACCGCGATCAGGCCGATGTAGCCGATCCAGCGATAGCGGTGCAGCAGCTTGGCGATGTAGGTCGCCGCCACGCCCATCAGCGCGATCGACAGCAGCAGGCCGAAGACCAGGATGAACGGGTGCTCGCGGGCCGCGCCGGCCACGGCCAGCACGTTGTCCAGCGACATCGACAGGTCGGCGATCAGAATCTGGGTGAAGGCCTGGCGGAAGGTCTTGGGCTTGGTCCCGGCGCGCGGCTGGGTTGTCGGGTCGGTGTCGAGCACCGCCTCGGCGTCGGCCTCTTCTGGCTCGGCCTGATGGCTCAGCTCGCGCCACATCCGCCAGCAGACCCAGAGCAGCAGCAGGCCGCCGGCGAACAGCAGGCCGATGATGCCCAGCAGCTGGGTGGTGATCAGCGCGAAGCCGATCCGCATGGTCACGGCCGCGACCAGACCCCAGAGGATGGCCTTCTTGCGGTCTTTCTCCGCCAGGCCGGCGGCGGCCAGGCCCACGGCCACGGCGTTGTCGCCGGCCAGGACCAGGTCGATCATCAGGACTTGCCCGAGGGCGATGAGGGGGCCGGAGAATTGTTCGAGCATGCCGCCTCAATGCGACAGCCGACGGCCTCGTTCAAGAGGCCGTCGGCTGCGATTTTTCAATGACGACCGGCTCCCGCCTCAGGCGTGGGCGGGTTCCGGGTGGTGATGGTCTTTTGCGTGGCCGTGGTCGTCATGGCCGTGGTCGTCGTGATGGCCGTCAGCGGCGTGGCCGCCAT
>Ga0209066_10006088_pt1 | contig 12446 bp, 11 predicted proteins | sample All_14_2_FD_187198 | JGI IMG/M metagenome (GOLD analysis project Ga0209066, IMG submission 187198) | Freshwater microbial communities in response to fracking from Pennsylvania, USA - Allegheny Zone_MetaG_DW_15 (SPAdes) (version 2) ...
TCGAGAGGGTCCCAAGCCTCCTCGAACAGGGGCTGAACCTTCTGGTCGGCAGGTGCCATGCGACGTTGGACGCGCTTAGACATTCGCTTTCTCCGGCTGTTGAAAGTTCACGAGACGGCGCCGCGGACGAGCGGAACCGATATGGAAACATTCACGGAAAATCGGGCCGGAAACAAAAAACGCCTCCCGAGAGGGAGGCGCGTGAAGGAAGGGACCGGGTTCGACCGCTTCACCGTCGGAACAGGCCCGAAGTGGCGCAGAAAGAGGCGGTTCGACCGGATGGGACAGCAAACAAGTAATCCCTTCTCTCAAGACCCGATAAGAAAAAAGCTAGGCCGATTCCTTTTTCCTTGTCTTGGGAAAAACCACCTTTCCATTAAAGGTTCATAATCGTTCCGGACCCGCCGATCAGCACGGATGCGTTGACACCGCCGAAGCCGAAGCCGTTGGACAGGCCATAGGACACCTCCTCCTTGCGGGCCTGCGGCCCGATCAGATCCAGCCCTGCCGCCGCCGGGTCCGGTTCTGCAAGGTTCAGTGTCGGTGGCAGCACGCCATCGCGCAGGGCCAGGATGGTGAAAATCGCCTCCGCCGCGCCGGCCGCCCCCAGAAGATGACCGGTTGCCGATTTGGTGGAAGAGATGGCCGGCCCGCCCGCCCCGAACACGGAGCGAATGGCCGCAAGCTCGCCGCGATCCCCGACGGGGGTGGAGGTGGCATGCGCGTTCAGATAGCCGATCCGCGCCGGATCGATGCCGGCCTGGGCGATGGCGATCTGCATGGCCCGCGCGGCCCCGCTGCCATCCTCCGGCCCGCTGGTGATGTGATAGGCATCCGCCGTGGTGCCATAGCCCAGGATTTCCGCAAGGATCGGCGCACCGCGCGCGATGGCGATATCCATGCGCTCCAGCATCAGCGCCCCGGCACCTTCCCCCATCACAAAGCCATCGCGCCCTGCATCGAAGGGGCGGGAGGAGGCGGAAGGATCATCTGCATAGCCGGTGGACATGGCCCGCGCGGCGGCAAATCCGCCCAGGCTGACCTTGTCGATACAGGCTTCCGTGCCACCGGCCAGGGCTGCATCCGCCTCGCCAGCACGGATCATGCGCGCCGCATCGCCAATGGCCTGGACACTGGCGGCACAGGCCGTGACCGGCGCACCGATCGGCCCTTTGAAACCATGCCTTATGGTGATCTGCCCGGCCGCCAGATTGACCAGGAAGGACGGAATGGTGAAGGGCGACAGGCGCCGCGCGCCCTGCACCTCCACTTGGCGCACCGCATCGGCCACGCCCGGAAAGCCACCGACGCCGGAGGCAAAAACGGTCGCCACCCGCTCGGCCGGCGCATCCACCCCGACCCGGAAACCCGAATGGGCAATAGCTTCGCCCGCCGCCGCCACGGCGAAATGGATGAACAGATCGTTGCGCCGCTGTTCCTTGCCGTCCAGTACCCTGTCGGGATCGAAACCGGCTTCCGGGTCATCCGCGACATAGGGCACACGCGCGCCCACCTTGCAGGCAATGTCGGAAACCAGCGAATCATCCAGGCGGACGATTCCACTTCGACCAGCCAGGAGGCGCTTCCAGACCGCCTCCACCCCCGTCCCCAGGGGGCAGACAAGCCCGAGTCCCGTCACCGCAATCCGATGCATTCTTTATCCCTCCGACGCTTCCGTAGCGCTGTAACAAAACTGCAATCTGTACCGAGCGCGTCTACAAATCCATTTTTTCCGCTACCCGCAAGGCCGCATCGTGCATCCGCGCCAGGGAACGCCGCATCTCTGCGGCTTCCCGCTCGCCCAATTCGGAGACGAGGTTGGCCTGTGCCGCACGCCAGGCTTTCAGCGCCTCCTGCAGCAGCGCCTCCCCCGCGGGTGTCAGTCGCAGCAATTTCCCGGCCCGGCCGCGCCCACCCTCGCCCATTACCGCGCCTCGGCGTTCCAGCAGGGCTATATTACGGGTCAGGGTAGAGGCATCCAGCCCGACCCGGTCGGCGATTTCCCGCACATTGCGCCCGGGCAGCTGTGCCAGAGCAACCAGAAGACCGAATTGAGGAAAATTGAGATCAAGCGCATGCATATGCATGGCATAGATGCGCATCACCGAACGCGCGGCGCGGCGCGCACTGCTTCCCAGGCAGAGTCCCGGCAAATCGTTCAGATCGGGTGCAGACATGGAAATTCCATCCGTGTTACTTAATCATGTATATACAGTATTATTTCATGGTCAAGCTCCGTATGTGCGACTTGCCAGATGCGACGCTTCGTATAGATGAAGGGCGACGCTTTTCCTGAGGAGCATTTATTCCATGCCGGATATGCCGACCAACCGCGCGGGCGGCGATCCGCTGGCGCTGGGTGCCCTGGTGCTGCTGGGCCTGATCTGGTCGGTAGGCCTGCCATTCGCGAAGCTGGCCTCCAATCACGCCATTCCGGTGCTGGGCTATCTGGCCTGGGTGACGACGGGGGGCGCGATCCTGCTGGGCGCGGTCTGCCGCGCGAAAGGCCTGCGGCTGGCCTATGACCGCCACAGCCTGTTTTATTATCTGCTGGCCGGGCTGTTCGGCCATGCAGCGCCGCAGCTCAACATCTTCATCGCTACCGCCCATGCCCCGGTCACATCAGTGTCGATCGTCATCACCTCCACCCCGATCCTGACCTATTTCTTCGCCCTGCTGATGGGTATGGAAAGGCTGCATCCGCTGCGCCTGCTGGGGGTCGCTTCGGGCATTGCCGGGGCACTGCTGATCCTGTTGCCCAAGGCCGCCCTGCCCGACCCGTCGGTCGCCATCTGGGTGCTGATCGCCTTCGGCACACCGCTATTCTATTCCCTGTCGAACGTGGCGCTGGTGCGCTACAAGCCGCCGGCGATTCACCCGCTGACATCCGCCTTTGGCATGCTGGCAACGGCCGCGCTGACCCTATGGCCCGCGGCCATCCTGCTGGGCGAGGTTTATCTACCTGACCCGGCCGATCTCAACCCGGGCGATTTCGCCCTGATCGCACAAAGCCTGCTGTCGGGGATCGGCTACATCTTCTTCTTTTTCATCATTCACCGGGCCGGACCGGTCTATCTGACCATGGTCAGCTTCATCGTGCTGGGACTTGCGACCGCCTGGGGCGTGATCTTTTTCGCCGAACGCCCGACCATCTGGTATGCCGCTGCGGTGGTCTGCGTGGTGATCGGCGTGGTGTTGATCCAGCGCACCGCCGGTGCTGCCCGCATCCAGGAATGACAAAGAAAAAGGCGGGGCGAACGGACACCCGGTCCATCCGCCCCGCCCCGGAATGCGGCAGGATTACATCTTGCCGAGATTGAGGAAAATCGTCTCGCCCGAGCTGTCATCGACGCCGTCATTGTCGGTGATCAGGAAGGCGGTACCGGACGCGTCGATGGTGAAGCCTTCCACCTTGTCCAGCACATAGCCGTTATTGGCCGATGTCAGATCGCCCATCAGGTCGCGCAGCAGCGTCTTCTGCGCTACCGGCGGGGCTTCCCCGATCTTGGCGGGCTTCAGCCCGGCCAGATCAACGGTATAGAGCTTCTTGATCTTCGCCAGATCGCCGATCAGATTGTCGCGTTCGACGATATAGAGCTTGCCGTTGCGCGCGGTGATTTCCGACAGGCCGACCCAGCCGGCTTCGGCCTTGTCGAGCGGGTAATGCACCGCGCCCCATTCCTTGCTCTTCGGGGTATAGGTGAGCAGCTTCACCATACCCTTCGGATCATCTTTCCATTCGCGCTGGATCGCCATCCACAGCACGGTGGCGTCGCCTTCACCCACCCGGGTGATGCCTTCCAGCCCATAACGGATTTCATTGGCAAGCAGCGCATCCGGGAAGGGTACTTCCTGGCGGATACGGCCCTTGGCATCGGCCCGGTAAAGCGCATGCGGCAATACCCGGTCGGTGCGGCCTTCCGAGGCCAGCCAGAAACCGCCATTGCCATCCGTCGTAATGCCTTCGATATCCAGCTTCTGCGCGGGCTGGCCGGCGCGATTGACCGCGATCCGGTCGGTGATCACCGCCGGGGACTTGGTCGCATCGATCTTGAAGATCGACGGCTGCATGCCGAACACGCTGTCGGACACACCATAGAGCATGCCCGGCGCCTTGTCGTCGCCAACCAGACCCGACATGGCGGCCCAGCCCAGCGGCCGGTCGCCCTGCATCACGGAATGGATCATCGGATATTTCGCCGGGCCGTCTTCCAGGCGATAGAGCATGACATGGGAGCGGGCGAGCCCGTCTTCCACCAGATCGGCCTCGTTCGCCGTGGCCAGCAAGCCGCGCGCCGGGATGGCGATGGCGCCTTCCGGCGACACGCCCGACGGCAGAAGCTGCACGAATTCCGGCGCGGCTCCAGTATCCTTGTAGACGCCGACAACCGAGGCGCGCTCGGCCAGGATGAAAATGTAGCGCTGGCCGTTGAAGGTGGCTACCTCCAGCCCTTCCGGCTCGACGCCCTTATTGCCGGACCGGCCTTCCGGATAATGCCCGGCCAGAGCGGCCTCATATTCCAGGGTGAGGCCGGAATCGAACAGGATCTTGCCATCCTTGGAGTAGATGGTGAAACCGCGCGAGCCGCCCTTCCAGTCGCCTTCATTGGCCGTGACGAAGCGGTTGTCGTCGAGCCATTTCACGGCGTCGGGTTCGCGCGGAACGGCTTTCAACTGAGCATCGAAAGTCAGCGCGCCTTCTTCTTCCACATCGACATTGTCGAGATCCACCGTACCGGCGGTGAAATGCGAGACGATCTTGCCGGACTTCCCGTCAATGACGGCAAGATGGTTGTTCTCCTGCAGGGTCATGACCACTTCGCCCAGCGAATTGATCGAGACGAATTCCGGCTCCGGATCATCCGGGGCGATGGTGGTAATGCCGGTCATGTCGACATCGCGCTTGGACGCACAATCAACCACGCCGCCCTTCACCGCGAACAGGGCCAGGAAGCCGGCCGGCATCTGCGGGATGGCGCCTTTGTTGATGCTTTCGTCACGCTCGTTCTCGATGGCGACCGCAAGCAGATCCTTGGTCGGGCTGACGCTGACCGAGTCCGGCTGGCCACCCAGGTCACAGCGCACTTCGATCTTGCGGCTGACGAGATCCACCACGCCAAGATAGCCCGAGGGCTCGACATAGGATTTGGAGGTGTTCACACCCACCAGCACCTTGCCGCCCGCCACGGTGACGGAGGTCGGCTCGCCATCCATGGCGAGGAAGCCGGCCGGCTTCGGTGCCGCCGGGTCGGTGATGTCGATGAAACCGATGCCGCCCGCCGGGCTGTCGGAATAGATCAGCAGATTGCCGTCTTCGCTGGCAGTGATGATCTCGGAGGAGGTGACGCTGTTCGGGTCCTTGTCCTTCGGCAGGTTGGACGCGACCGGAAAAGAGGCAATCCGATTGAAGACCGGTTCGGCCGAGGCCGCTCCGGAAAATGTCAGCGCGGCAATTGCCGCGCCCGATAGTAGGATGGTACGCATGGCATGGGCTCCCCAAGAAACGTGCGTGGAAGCATCGCAGCTAGGGCCTCATCCATACGGGGCCATGACGTGGACATGAAGTTTTTGTGACGCTCAACCGATGCGCAGCACGGCCTTGTCTTCCGCATCCAGCGAATCCTTCGGGCCATTGCGGATCAGCTCGGCAAACCCCTCATTGGGAACCATCACGGTCAGACAGTACAGCCGACCCTCCCCCGTATTCTCCACTTCATGCAGCGATCCGGGCGGCAGGATCAGCGTATCGCCGGCGGCAATCGCGGCCTCATGCCCGTCGCAACGCGCGATGCCGCTGCCTTCCAGCACGTAGAACATCTCCCAGGCCGCCTGATGGCTGTTGGGCGGAGTCTTTCCACCCCGGTCGAAAATTTCCACCACTGCAACGAAGGGCAGGTTTTCCGCTATCGGATCGGCGATCAGGGCGAATTTATTGGTATCATCCGCCTGGATGCGATGGGTGGCATAGTCTCCGGCACGACGGATGATCGGTGCGGGCATGGGCTGACCTCCTTATTGATGTTCGCCATGCCCAGCAATTTGCATTCCATCTCCGCCGCCGTCCCTGCGGCATGACAATTGCGGAGGAATCCGGCCAAAATGCACCAAGCAGGCCCGTATGTGGCAGACAGCAAGTGATGGAGTACAAATCGATGAACGCCGATCCCCTGAATGCCTATGCGCGCCTTGCCGGCTTCCCCATCCCAGGCGCGGCGGGCGGCAGTCTTGCCGGCCTGACCTTCGCGGCGAAGGATCTGTATGACATTCAGGGCATGGTGACGGGCTCGGGCAATCCCGACTGGGCCAAGTCCCATGGCCCGGCGGACCGCACCGCCCCCAGCGTACAGCTTCTGCTGGATGCGGGCGCGTCCCTGACCGGCAAGACGCATACCGATGAGTTGGCCTTTTCCCTGAACGGGGAAAACGCCCATTACGGCACGCCGCTGAATTCCGCCTGCCCGGACCGGATTCCAGGTGGCTCCTCCTCCGGCTCCGTCTCCGTCGTCGCGGCGGGCGCGGTCGATTTCGCGCTGGGTACGGATACGGGCGGGTCCGTACGCGTACCGTCCAGCTATTGCGGTGTATTCGGCATCCGCACCACGCATGGCCGCATCACCAAGGCCGCCGTCACGCCGCTGGCCGAAAGTTTCGATACGGTGGGCTGGTTTGCCCGCGACCCGGCGATCCTGAGACGGGTGGGGCAGGTCTATTTCGGGCTGGGCGGACAGCTTCCCGCCCGGCTGCTGATGGGCAGCGACGCCTTCGCCGAACTGGCGGACGGGCCGCGGAAAGGTCTGGCCCCTGCACTTGGCCTGCTGGAAAGCGTGCTGGGCAAGGCAGAACCGGTGACCATCGCGCCGGATGGGCTGCAGCCCTGGTTCCTGACCTTCCGCACGCTGCAGACCTATGAGGCCTGGGCGGAACATGGCGCCTGGATCGAAGCCACGAAACCTGCTTTCGGTTCAGGGATCGGGGAACGTTTCCAGGCTGGCCGGGCCGTCACGCCCGATCAGCGCGATCAGGCGCTGGCCAAGCGCCAGTCCATCCGCGCCCGCATGGCGAAACTGCTGACGCCCGGCACCGTGCTCGCCATCCCCAGCGCTCCCGACGCCGCCCCCTTCCGGAACACGCCGGCTGCCGACCTCAATGATTTCCGGGAACGGGCGATGCGCCTGACCTGTATCGCCGGCAACGCCGGATTGCCGCAGATTTCCTTGCCGCTGGGTAGTGTTTCCGGCTGCCCGATCGGCCTGTCGCTGATCGGCGCACCGGGAAGCGATCTCGACCTGATGCTGGCGGCAGAGGCGACCTGGGCGGCACGGTGAAACAATTGCCCAGGCGATAGGCAGTCAAGCCGGGTCTGGCGCGGAATTGGGCAAGCGAGCCCAGGCCGACTGAGCGGACAGGCGTATGCCAGCCTTTCCCGGCTCTGGCACGGCATCTGCTAATATGCAGTGCAACAATCCGGAGCGTACACCATGTCCGATCTTCTTCCGCTGGGATCAAGCCCGACCAATCGCTGGGCGGTGGATGACGCGCGCGCCGATCTGGTGCGTCCCGCCGTCCAATCCCGCCCGCTGAGCTTCGCGGCGGAACCGCAGGCGCTGACCATTGATCTGGCCCGCACCGCCTGCATCGTCATCGATATGCAGAATGATTTCTGCCATCCGGATGGCTGGCTGGCCCATATCGGGGTGGATGTTTCCCCGGCCCGCCGCCCCATCGAACCGCTGGCGGCCCTGCTGCCCCGGCTGCGCCGCGCCGACATGCCGGTGATCTGGGTGAACTGGGGCAACCGGCCGGATCGGCTGAACCTGTCGCCCTCCCTGCTGCATGTCTATAAGCCGACAGGCAAGGGTACGGGGCTGGGCGACCCCCTGCCGAAATCGGGCGCAAGGGTGCTGGAAAAGGACAGCTGGGCCGCCGCCGTCGTGGACGAGTTGGACATCGCGCCGCAGGACATTCGGGTGGACAAATACCGGATGAGCGGCTTCTGGGACACGCCGCTGGATTCCATCCTGCGCAATCTGGGCATCTCCACCCTGTTATTCGCCGGCGTCAACGCGGACCAATGCGTGCTGTGCACGCTGCAGGATGCAAATTTCCTGGGCTATGACTGCATCATGCTGACCGATTGCTCGGCCACCACCTCGCCCGGCTATTGCTGGGATGCCACCCTGTACAATGTGAAACAATGCTTCGGCTTCGTGGCCGACGGCGCTGCCATCCGAGAGGCCCTGTCATGAAGGTTCTGGTGCTGTACTGCCATCCGGTCGAAGACAGTTTCAACGCCGCCGTCCACCGCACCGTGCTGGAAAACCTGCGGGCCGCCGGTCATGAGGTCGATGATTGCGACCTCTATGCCGAAGGCTTCCAGCCCGTTCTGACACGGGAAGAGCGGATCGGCTATCATGACCTGGAAACCAACCGGAAGCCGGTGCAGTCCTATGTCGACCGGCTGATGGCCGCCGAGGCCCTTGTGCTGGTCACCCCGGTCTGGAATTTCGGCTTCCCCGCCATGCTGAAGGGCTATTTCGACCGCGTTTTCCTGCCCGGCGTGTCGTTCAAGATGCAGGATGGCAAGGTCCGGCCCAGCCTGTGGCATATCCGAAAGGTCGCGGCCTGCATGACCTATGGCGGGTCCTGGACGCGTGCATTCCTGGTCGGCAACCCGCCCAAGAAGGTGGTGAACCGCGTACTGCGCGCCGTGGTCCGCCCCGCCGCACCCGTCGGCTTCCATGCCCATTACGACATGAACCGCTCCACAGCGGAGAGTCGAGCCAGGCATCTGGAAAAGATCGCAGCGGCGATGCGCGCCTTCTGACACCAACATGCTCGGTCTTTGACCGAAGCTGTGTGGGTCTTGCTCAATCGCCGCACGGGCTTAACCAAGCTGCGATGGGTCAAATTCATCGCAGCTTGGTATGACCTGGAAAACCCGGCGCCGGCCCCTATCTTTCCCCTGCACAGACAGAGCCAAGAGGGGCACCCATGGATTCCTTGAGCCAGTTCGTATTGGGTGCCGCCATCGGCACGGCGGTGCTTGCACCCAGGATGGGGGCGCGAAAGGCCGTGCTGGTGGGCGGCGCGCTTGGCACGCTGCCCGATCTGGATGTGCTGATCAGCCATATCGACCCGGTGGATAATTTCACCCTGCATCGCGGCTTTTCCCATTCCCTGATCATCCATGCACTGGCAACCCCGGTTCTGGGGGAAGGCCTGCGCCTTATGTTCCAGGGCCTGCGCGATGCCCGGATGACGGCCTGGGCCGTGGTGTTCCTGTGCCTGTCGACCCATGCGCTGCTGGATGCGATGACGATCTATGGCACGCAGTTGTTATGGCCCTTCGCCCATCCGTTCGGGGTGGGATCGATGTTCATTATCGATCCGCTTTATACCATTCCCCTGCTGGTCGCGGTGATCTGGGCGCTGATCGCCGGCGGCCATGGCCGCGGGGTGATGCGCGCCACCGGCCTGGCCCTGGCCTTGAGCACCGGCTATCTGGGCTGGTCGGTCGTGGCCCAGAAGATCGTGGAGGCCCGGGCGGACAAAATCCTGGCGGCATCCGGCATAGTCCCCGCCCAGCGCATGGCCACGCCCGTCCCGTTCACCACGCTGGCCTGGAAAGCCATGGTGATCGATGCCGATGGCGACCGCTATTTAAACCTCTATATGCCGCTGTTCGGATCGATGGAGGTGACGGAAATCCACAGCCACCGGCGCAATCTGAAAACGCTGGGCTGCGGGTTGGACGGCACGCAGTTCGAACGGCTGGCCGCCTTCAGCAAGGGCTATTTCATGCTGCGGGAGGAAGAGGGAAAAATCATCCTGGCCGATCTGCGCATGGGGCTGACGCCCGGCTACAGCTTCCAGTTCGCGCTGCGGGGACCTGACGGCCCGCTTCTGCCGACCCAGCGGGTAGAAGTCCCGCGTCAGGCGGACGGCGATATCGATTGGCTGAAATCGTTGATCGCCGGCCATCCGCACGGCCGCAGCGCCGAAGGTCCGGTCATCGCCCTGGCCGATCTTGCTCCGGCCGAGCCTCCAAAACTGGCCCTGTCGGGCGAGACGCTTGGCGGGCGGGCGCCGGCCTGCTAACGAATACGGGGCAAACTGTCATTCCATAGGATCGCATCATGCCAGCCGACTACGCCGAATATCGCGAAGCCGCCAAGCATCTGGGCCTTGCCATCAAACGCAAGCGCAGCGCCCTGGGCCTGAGCCTGGAAACGGTGGGCGACCGCACCGGCCTGCGCTGGAAGGAAATCAGCGATCTGGAATCCGGCGACGCCACGGTGCCGCTGGGCGTGCTGCTGGCGGTGGCCGCCGCGCTGGATATCAAGATGGGAATAGACGAGGCCTGAACAGGGGCCATTGCCAAGCAGCCGCGTGCCGTGACAGAAGGCCCGGGTCCTCTTGTCGAAACGCGGTGCATCATGGCGCTCTCCCCGTCCGGTTCCTCCATGGAGGAAGCCAAGGCCTTCCTGGCCGCCCATCCCGAGATCGAGGCATTTGATATCCTGCTGACCGATTCCAGCGGGGTCGGGCGCGGCAAGATCATCCGGCGGGAAGAATTGACGGGCTTCTACGAGCACGGTCGGCATCTGCCGACCTCGCTGCTCGGCCTCGACATCATGGGCGAGGATGTGCCCGAGGCCGGGCTGCTCTGGGAAGGCGGCGATGGCGACCAGCGCGCCTGGCCGGTTCCGGGCACCCTGGTTCCCCTGCATGGCACATCGCCCGCGCGCGGTCAGGTGATGATGACCGTGCACCATCTGGATGGCGGGCCGGTGCTGGCAGATCCACGCCAGGTCATGCTGCGCCAGGTCAAGGCCTTGGAAGCGGAAGGCTTTCGCCCCGCCGGTGCCTTCGAGCTGGAATTCTTCCTGCTGGCCCGCGGGCTGGACGCCAATGGCAAGGCCCGACCGGCCCCGGCGGTGCTGGACGGGCGCGAAAGCAGCAAGACCGAGGTCTACTCGCTGGACCATCTGCAGGGTATGGAACCGCTGTTCAGCGCGATCTATGCCGATGCCAGGGGCCAAGGCATCCCGGCCGAAACGGTGATCAGCGAATTCGCACCCGGCCAGTATGAGCTGACCCTGCACTACCGTACCGACATCATGCGGGCGGCCGATGATCTGGTGATGCTGAAGCGCATCGTGCGCGCCCAGGCGCGGCGCTTCGGGTTGGATGCCTGCTTCATGGCCAAGCCGGTGGAAGGTCATCCGGGATCGGGCATGCATTTCCACATCTCCCTGCCCGATCTGGATGGACGCAACGCCTTTACCGAAACGCAGGACGGCCAGTGGCCCGCCACCCTGCTGCATGCGCTGGGCGGCCTGGCCGCGACCATGTCGGATGGCATGCTGGTTTTCGCCCCGCATGCCAATTCCTGGCGGCGCTTCGTAGCCAACGCCTATGCGCCCGTCGCGCCGAGCTGGGGGGTCAACAACCGATCCGTGGCCCTGCGCGTACCAGCCAGCGAGCCGGCGGCCCGGCGCATCGAACACCGTGTCGCCGGGGTGGATGCCAATCCCTATCTGATCGCCGCCACCGTGCTGGCCGGCATCCGCAAGGGGTTGACGGAACGAATCGATCCCGGCCCGGAGACGATCGGCAACGGCTATGCGGATGATCGACCCGCCTCCCCCTTCCCGGCAATGCCGGAGGATTGGCGCAGCGCGATCCGCGCCGCCGAAGCATCGCCCTTCCTGAAGGAAGCGCTGGGGGGGGAAATGCACCGCGTTTTCACCGCCATCAAGCGCGCGGAATATCTGCGTGTCGCGCGTAGCGTGACGGAGCTGGATTTCCGGCTGTACCTGCACGAGGTCTGAGCGCGAACATCGCCCGGCGCCGCCTAACCGGTTCCCCCAAGCGCGGGAATCCTATAGGCTTAAGCCCTTGATGGGCGTGCCAGTGGTTCGTTTCCGACATTTGCATCCCATTCGTATCGGGCGTGAAAGCAAATGTCGGAAACAGATGAACCACTGGTAACCATTTGTTCCTAGTGGAATTTATCGAATTTGACATTCGGCTGGCAGCCCGACATCAAACGGGTAGCGAATATCAAATTCATTCCACTAGGCCGTCCGAGGAAGATGGATGCAGCCGTTCCGGCGTGGCGAAAACCTGCACGATACGGAAGCCTGGGGCGACTACGGCGCCGGGCCGGATGAGCGTATCAGCGTGCAGGAGTTGTTCGCCCGGACCCGCCAGGGCGCACCGGTGCCCCGCAGCGGTCGCGTCCGGCCACCGGATTCGATAGGTTTCGCACTGAACCGGTCAAGTTTCTGGATGCTCTGTGCCGGTGCGGTGGTGGCCGTTTTCCTGGTCTTCCTGGCGGGATTCCTGGCGGGTATCGGCACGACCGTGTCGGAAGTGGCGCAGAGCGGACCCGCCACTGTCGCCGCGACCACGCCCGCCCCGGCGCCCCCGGAACCATACCC
>Ga0209066_10006089_pt1 | contig 12445 bp, 7 predicted proteins | sample All_14_2_FD_187198 | JGI IMG/M metagenome (GOLD analysis project Ga0209066, IMG submission 187198) | Freshwater microbial communities in response to fracking from Pennsylvania, USA - Allegheny Zone_MetaG_DW_15 (SPAdes) (version 2) ...
AGATTGCCAGGCCAAGGCCGGTGCCGCCGTGTGTGCGGGTCGAGGACGCATCGACCTGGGAGAAGCGTTGGAATAGCTGGTCGGCGCGATCGTCGGGAATTCCCGGGCCAGTGTCGGTCACCGCGAAAGTCAGGCGCCCGCCCTGTGGCTCGAAATCGGCGTCAACGCGAACGCTGCCAACCGTCGTGAACTTCACGGCATTGCCAATCAGGTTGAGCAGGATCTGGCGCACCCGGTCGGGATCGGCTCGCACGGTCTGTGGCAGTGTCTCCAGCCCGCCCAGGTGCAGCTCGATCCCCTTCTCGGCGGCCTGGGTCGCAAAGAGATCGAGGGTTTCGGTCGCCAGCTTCGCGGGTGACATCGGTCGCGGCGCGATCTCGACCTGGCCGGCTTCGAGCTTGGAGAAGTCGAGAATGTCATTGACCGTCAGAAGCAGGGCCTGGCCGGCATTACAGGCGCGCTTTAGATAGCCGCGCGTGGTGTCCGACAGTTCCGCCTGTTCCTCAGCCAGTCGCGAGAACCCGAGCACCGCCGTCAGCGGCGTGCGCAGTTCGTGGCTCATATTGGCCAGGAACTCCGATTTCACGGCGGCGGCGGCTTCAGCCTCGGCGCGCGCCGCGCGCAACTCCGCTTCCAACACTCTACGGGCGGAGGTGTCGCGCACCACATCGGTGATGCCGGTGATGGCGCCGGTTTCTGGGTCGAAGGCCAGGGTTGGACGGGCCTCCAACCACAGCTCGCGACCATCCTTGTGCCGCACGCGATATTCCACGGCGATCGGCGGTTCCGCGCCTCGCGATTTGAACTGTTTGGCGACGGCGGCTTGCACGCCGGGTACGTCTTCGGGGAAGATCCAATCGAGGATGTTGGTACCGACCAACTCCTCAGGTTCATAGCCGGTCGTAGGAAGGATCGATGGCGACACATAGGTCACCTGCCCCTTGACGTCGCCGTGCATGATCAGGTCGCTGGCGTTTTCCGCCAGGAGCCGATAGCGCGCCTCGCTCCGGGCCAGGGCGGCCTGCGCCTGTCGTTTCTCGGTGATATCCATCATCGTGCCAACCACGGCGATCACCCGGCCCTCGTCGTCCTTTTCGACCGTGTTTCTTCCCGTGATGTATCGCACCTGGCCATCCTTGCGGACGATGCGCGAGATGGCCTCCTCCGTCGGCTCGCCCTGGGCTAAGGTAGCTTGCAATCGCTGGCTGGCGGCGGCTTGGTCCTCCGGATGGCTCATGGCCATCAGGGCATCGAGGTCCAGGGGCGAACTCGGCTCAAGGCCGTAAATCTGGTACATCTGCTCGGACCAGGTCACCGACTGCGTCGCCACCTCTAACCGCCAGTGCCCCAGCCCGGCCGTGCGCTCGGCCATTCCGGCCCGCTGGGCCTGTTCCCGGGCCTCATCCCGCGCGGCGATCGTCGCGTCCTCAAGCGCTTTTCGATCCGTCGCGTCGCGGATCACCGCCACCATCTCGACTGGCTCGCCCTCTTCATCGCGCACCAACTGGAAGCTGGTCTCCACCCAGACGGTTCGTCCATCCTGGTGGACCGCCCTGTGTTGCAGGGTCACTTGCTCTAGTCCCCGGGCCATCTGCCCAAACGTCGCCAGGACCAGCGGCTGATCGTCTGCGTGGACGAAGGCTTGGGCCGGGCGGCCGGTCATCTCCTCGGGACGATAGCCGAGAAGCCGCTCGATCGTCGGTGAGATGTAGTCGCTGCTCCCGTCCAGGCGAATACGCGTGACGACGTCGCCCATATGGTCGGCGAGCAGCCTGTAGCGCCGCTCGCTGCGCCTGACCGCGTTCAAGGCTCGCGTCTGGTCGGTGACGTCCTGGAACACGCCGAACACCGCCGCCGCCTCGCCATGCTCGTCGAGTTCGCACACGCCTCTGGAGACCACGTCGCGAATCTCGCCATCGGGGCGGTTGATGCGAAGTTGGGATTCAAATGAGCTCTTGCCGGCGATGGCCTCCCTGACGCTGGCTGCGACCTTGGCTCGGTCGTCAGGATGATAGAGCGCCAGCGAGTTCTGAAGGCCAGGATCAAAGCTTTCGCGGCTGACCCCGTGGATCGCATAGACCATGTCCGACCAGCGCACATCGCCAGCGCCAACATCTAGGCGCCAATGGCCAACACCCGACACGCTCTCGGTCAGTTCCAGCAGACGCTGTTTTTCGCTGGCCAACCGGTGCACACGCGCCAGTTCCAGTTCATCGACAACGATCTTGGCCAGCATCTTCAGGCGGTCGAGCTTGGCGGGTGTTGGACGGCGACGGGGTTTGGTGTCGATGACGCACAAGGTGCCGAGGGTTCGGCCATCGCGCGTGGTCAGCACCACGCCGGCGTAGAAACGGATATGGGCGGCGCCGGTGACCAGGGGATCGGTTGCGAAACGCCGGTCCGTCGCCGCATCCTCGACGACCAACAGGGCATTGGGGCCCATGCCAAGAGCCTCGGCGCTCAACGTCCAGGCCTGCGGCGGACTGTTGGCTGCTACGGCGGGCGTGGATAGGGGCGATGAGCCTTCAATCTCGGTCAGCGACACCAAGGCGAGCGGGGTCTTGAAGAGGTCGGCCGCCAAGGCCGTCACAAGGCCGAACCGTTCCTGGGTTGGCCTGTTCAGCGCCTCGACTATACGAAGCGCTTCAAGTCGCCGCGCTTCTGCTTCCCGCATGACCTGCCGCTTCCCCATTTTGATCATTTTGCACAACAGCGCTATCGCATTGGTTAATTGTTAGCGACGACGCCCGTTCAAAATGCGAGGCTTGGCGTAGGGACTATAACGAACATCGTCCCCACAGCGCGATCGGCGACAAGTGTCCGATTGAGCTGATGAACGGCGCCGGGCCATATGGCCCGCCCGGCGCCTGACCGGCGAGAAATCCCGGCCCGACATGGTCCAAGGTTGGGGGCAAGGTCAGATCGACTGGTCCAACAACAGACAACTCCAAGAGCCTGTCGCCAATCTCCCGCCCGCCAAAGCCATGACGCTCGCAAAGAACATAGAACCACGACTGCCGCACCGCCGCACCCTACCTTGTCCCAACACCCAACAATATTTGGACACAAATATATATGAAAAACGCACATCCTATCAAGCATTGGGACGCAGTTATATTGGGATCCGGGGTTTCAGGCCTGGTATCAGCATCATCATTGATTAAAGCTGGTCTTTCAAAAATAGTTATACTTGATGAGTATAGCCATATAGGTGGAAATCACATAGATGTATCAATTGGAAACTATACATTTGATATTGGCTCATTCTTCTTCCAGGATGATTCTCCAATTTTGAATCATTTTCCAGAATTATTACATCACTACCATCAAGGCGACTACGAGATGACGCGCCTTAGCCCGCAAGGGAGAATAACTCGCTACCCGATATCCTTGATTGATGACGTGGTGAGGGCCGGTCCAATCGAGTGGGCGCGCATTTTGACATCTCTCGCCCTGGGTCGAACATTTCGCGACCCAAATTCCGACGCTCTATCATTCGCCCAATACTGGCTGGGTCGCCGCTTTGTCGAACGGTCGGGCCTAGCGACCTACATGAAGCGCTTCTACGGAGTCGAGCCCGACAAGATGGATGCCGAATTCGCCCGCAAACGTATGGGTTGGATACCGACCCACGCCAACCTCCGCGGCGTCTTGGGCCAACGCGCGCGCGCACCCTCAAGATCAAATCGCGAACTCGTTCGGCCGCGCGAAGGATTTCAGGCTCTTTACAGTATCGCTCGAGAGTCGCTCGCCAACCGCGGCGTGACGTTTGGCTTTGGCGAGGATTTCCACTCCATCACGGTCGATACGGAACGAAAGGTCACGGTGTCGACTTCGGCTCGCGTCGCGACATCGGAAATTTTTGTGTCCACCATTCCGATCAAGCGCACGCTGTCGCTAGCCGGCCTTCCTTCGGCCGACATCTTGGATAGCGTCGATCTCCTGACCCTCTTTTTTAGTTTCGAGGGGAATCGGGGCTTCAAACCTTCAGTCCTCTATAATTTCCACCAGGAGGGGGCCTGGAAGCGGGTGACGATGCACTCCGACTTCTACGGCCCAGCGGACGGCCGGGAGTATTTTTCGGCCGAGGTCAACGCCACCCATGTCGGCGGTAACGTCGAGGCGGCCGAACGCGACTTCAGGCAGCACGTCGGCGCCCGTGGTCTTTTTTCGGGCGATCTCAAACTCGAGGGCGGTCGGATCACCGCCAACGCCTATCCGATCTACGTCGCCGGCGCGGCAGAGGCCGCCCAGGCCGCCATCAAGCGGCTGCACGATTTCGGCGTGCTGTCATTCGGGCGGCAGGGCGGCTTCGACTATCAACCCACGGCGCGGCAGTCGACAATAGTCGCCGAAAGCGCCATCAGCGCTTTGGTTGCACCACCCCAACACAAAGCGCTCCTTTAAAAGCGCCGACGCTGAGTTAATGGTTTGCTTTCGCGGAATACGCGTGCAAATACGGCGGGCACGCTGGTGCGTACATAGGGGTGGGGTATGAACGAGATCTCGATCGCCGTAGCGATCGCGACTACAGGCAGACCTGAAGTGCTTTCCCAAACCTTGGCCGAGTTGGCGCGCCAGTCGCGACTGCCCGATCGTGTCGCAGTCTGCCCGGCAAAACCGGGAGACTTCGATGCACAGGGCGCGACGGGCCTCCCCTTTCAAGTGGAAGTCGTTAAAAGCCCGGATATTGGCCTAACGATACAGAGAAACGCCCTGATACGATCGCTCGAAGATGTCGAGGTGATCATATTTTTCGATGACGATTTCTTCCCAAATATCAATTTCATTCAACAGTGTTTCGATATCTTTTCTAGGAATGAAGATATCGTGGTCGCTACGGGCAAGGTCCTGGCCGATGGCGCCACGGGCCCCGGAATTTCTCCGGACGAGGCGCGCACCATCATCGCCAATGATATGGCCGCCAATCCTCTCGACAAGCTGAGCGAGACGCTCGGCCCCGCCTCTAATGGCTACGGGTGCAACATGGCGCTCAGAGCCTCGGTCATCCGGCGCGAGCACTTGCGCTTCGACGAGTCGCTTCCGCTCTACGGCTGGCAGGAGGACGTGGACTTCTGCATCGCGCTCAGTCGCTATGGACGCCAGGTTCGATCAGAGCGCTGCCGCGGCGTTCATCTTGCGACCAAGGGCGGCCGCAATTCCGGGGTGAAGTTCGGCTATTCTCAGATCGCCAATCCCGTACACATCTGGCGCAAGGGCAATATGCAGGCTGGGCGGGCTGTGGTTCAGATAACCCGAAACATCGCGTCGAATTTCGTGAGGTCCGCCTGGCCGGAACCTTGGGTTGATCGACGCGGCCGACTGAGAGGGAACTTTCTCGCAGCGGCGGACCTGATCCGCGGGCGGTTGACGCCTCAGAACATCAAGCAGCTGTCTTGAATAGTCGAAAGCTTCCAGCCGAGAGGCCCGGCTTTTGACACGGTAGCCCCATGGCTATCCTAGAATTCTTAGCTTTCAGCGGCAGACGGCTGGGCCCGAGGAATGAGTTCCGTGTTGATTGTTAACGGAAGATATCGCGGGCAGCGGCTTTCGGGCGTGCAGCGGGTCGCCCGAGAACTGGAGTCCCGATTGACCTCCGAGCGGACGGTTCTGACGCCCAGCGTCGCCAGCGGGCCGGCCGCCTATGCCTGGGAACAGGCGATACTGCCGTTCCGAGCTCGTGGCGAACTCCTCTGGAGCCCCTGCAACCTTGGTCCGGTAGCCTGCCGCAACCAAGTGGTGACGATCCATGACGCCGCTGTCTTCGACCATCCCGAATGGTTCTCCCGCGCTTTCGTGCGGGCGAACACCGCGATCTGGTCCGTCCTGGCGCGACGCGTCCGCCAGATCGTCACCGTGTCCCATTTTTCCCAAGCACGGCTCAGTGACGCGCTCGGTATTCCGCTCAAGCGGATCGAGGTGGTGTGGAACGGGGTCAACGAGAGCTTTCAGCCCGCATTGGCCGCCGAGTGCGTCGAGGCGCGCGCGGCGGTTGGCCTGTCCCCGGAGCAACCCTATTTCGCCACCCTCTCGACGATCGAACCGCGCAAGAACCTGAATCTTGTCGTCAAGGCCTTCCGGTCCGCGCAGGCGCGCCTCCCCCAAGGCGCGATCCTGCTAGTTATCGGCGGCCAAGGCTCGAACGCAATTTTCGGCGCCTCCGCGCCGCTCGCCGGCTTGGGCGGCGACGGAATCCTCATGTCGGGCCACGTGCCGGACCGCTGGCTGGCGCCGCTGCTGTCAGGATCGCTCGGCGTCCTCTATCCCAGCCTCTATGAGGGCTTCGGTCTGCCGGTAATCGAGGCGATGGCGTCCGGCGCGCCGGTCGTAACCACCCGACTGGCCAGCCTGGGCGAGGTCGGCGGCGACGTGGCGCTCTACGTCGACCCCAGCGATCCGGATGACATGGCGAAGGTCCTCATTCGCCTAGCGGGTAGCGAGAGCCTGCGACAGGACCTGCGCGAGATGGGCTTGGCCCGCGCCCAACAGTTCTCTTGGCCCCTCGCCGCCCGGAAAATGGATGAGATATTTGCCCGCCATGCATAGTTCGAAATCCGGGCCGCGAACGGCGATCATTCACTATTGGCTGGTGGGCATGCGCGGCGGCGAGCGGGTGCTTGAGCATATTTGCCGGCTCCATCCGAACGCCGACATCTTCACCCACGTGGTCGATCGGGAGGCGCTCTCGCCGTATTTGCGTGAACGCACGATCAAGACCTCCTTTATATCGCGCCTGCCCGCCGCGCGGCGTCATTATCAGAAATACCTGCCACTGATGCCCCTGGCGCTCGAGGCGCTGGACCTTGGGTCCTATGATCTAGTGATCAGCGCGGAAGCCGGCCCGGCCAAGGGCGTGATCGTGCGGCCTGACGCGACCCATGTGACCTACTGCCACTCGCCGATGCGCTACATTTGGGACCAGTACCATCTCTACAAGCGCAACGCCGGGCTAGCGTCTCGGCTAGCCATGCCGATGCTGGCGCCGGGCCTGCGGCTCTGGGACACCGCGAGCGCCTGCCGCACGGACCGGATCATGGCCAACAGCCGCTTCGTACAGGGACGCGTGGCCAAGTTCTGGGGCCGCCTCTCGACAGTCGTCTATCCCCCGGTCGACGTCAGCCTGTTCCGCCCGACCGACGCCATTCAGGACCACTTCCTGTGGGTCGGCCAGCTGACCGCGTACAAGCGCCCGGATATCGCCATCGACGCGTTCAACCGCAGCGGCCTACCCCTGCTGGTGATTGGCGACGGCGAGATGCGCGCGGAGCTAGCGGCGCGCGCCAAGCCGAACATTCGCATGATCACGCGCGCCTCTTTCGACGAGCTGCGCGCGGCCTATGCCAGCGCCCGCGCCCTCGTCTTCACGGCCGAGGAGGATTTCGGCCTAGTGCCGATCGAGATGATGGCCTCGGGTAGGCCGGTCATCGCCTATGGCCGGGGCGGCGCGCTGGAGACGGTGGTTGAGGGCGAAACCGGCCTCTTCTTCCACGACCAAACCCCGGAAGCCCTGATCGGCGCAATCGAGGCGTTCGAAGCCTGGATTTCACACTTCGACCCGTCGGCGTCCATCCGTCGCGCGGCGAGCTTCAATCCCGAGGCCTTCGCAGCCGGGTTCCAGAGAGTGGTCGATGCGGCGCGGAGCGAAGGACGGGCTTAGTAGCGACCTCGCCGCAGCGGGGCATCGCCAAGGCTTGCGGGGACAGCGTCGATGGCGCGCTCAGTTCAGGTCGCGGTCCGCATCTTCGCCCTCCCCCCCCGCCAGCCGTTGAAACCCAACATGAGGAAGAGGCGATACGTCGTATAGAACTCCGATGAGGGTGCGCCCCGGGCGAGATCGGCGGCCGCGGCGACCAGAGCCCTAGGGCCAACAGGCAGATTCAACCCCAAGCGCCTTCTGAATACGCGGATCTTCTCATAGCCGGCCAACGTCGCTTTGGACACCTTCAACGACCTCAAGTTGTTCCTCTCACGGAAACGCGCCACGTTATCCACTTCGGAGGCGATCGCGCTGCGCTCCTGTTGCTCCAAGTGAACAAGGGAAATATTGGAGCCGTGAACCCTGTACTTTAGGACGTCCTTTTCCGGGTTTCTGACCTCGCCGCTCGCGCCGAGTTTGATGAAGATGTCGTAGTCTTCGGCGTGGGGATATTTATCGGAATAGCCGCCGACCTCGACTATAGCGGCCCGCCGCGTCATGATGAGCGGATGCAGGGAGACCGCCACCGTAGGCGGAAACCGACCGATATCCGTCCTTGTCCGGGAGGTCGTCCAATCGCTCGGCTCCTCCGCTCCAGTGGGCCCGATCCGTTTCGACCGCCCTCCGATCAAGGCCACTTCAGGATGCTCGTCCAGGTAACGCGCCTGAAACGCGAAGCGGTCGGGTAGGGAGATGTCATCAGCGTCCATGCGCGCGAGATACTCGCCTCGCGCGGATCGGATGCCCTTATTCAAGGCGCTGACAATACCGCCGTTCTCCTTGCGGATGACCCGGATCCGAGAGTCCTGCTTGGCCAGCCGATCGATAATCTCGGCGCTGCTATCGGAGCTTCCATCGTCGACGAGTATCAATTCGAAATCAGTGAAGGTTTGATCGAGAATAGACTGTATCGCCTCCTCGACATAACGCTCGGCGTTATAGATCGGCATTACACAGCTAATCTTTATGTGTTCACTCATGATCCCCGCCGCGGTCATTCGCCAGAATTCGCCGTTCCGGCGGCTAATTCCCTCGCTCTTTTCAAAATGAAATTCCGGTCACCCGATATTTTGCGGTTCGCGAGAGCGAGGCGCTTGAGGCTGGAGCCCCACCTGTACAGGAACTCTTTCTTATCCATCGGAGTGATGAAAAAGCCCGCCCCGACAAGGACAGACCTAATATAATTGGTCAAGACGACAGATTTATTCCCCCCCTCAGCCGAAGGAGAGATCGGCGCAATTACACCATCATACGTCATATCAAACTCCGACATGAGTTTCTCGATATAGACGCTGTAATCGTCAACAAAGCCATTGACTATTTTCTTGGTTCCGACTGGACGCGTATGCTTGACCGATACGCCGTCAAGGACCGCCACCTTGCCAATATCCTCCCCCAGTACGTTCGACCAGAGAATGTCGATTCCCGTCTCCGCGCCAATTTGAAAAAGGTCCGCGACTTCGACGAGCGCGGTCCTCTTGAAAAAGGGGCACATCATCTCGACAAAGTTGATGTTCCGAACAGGTGCGGAAGCCGGGTGGAACAACAGCGCCGCGTGACTGAAATAACTGTCCCATGAAAGCGACGGTTGCCATAGTCGCAAGTCATGCGCGCGCCCAAGTTCGAACGCACGAGCCAGCCCCCGATGATCGGTCTCGATGTCATCGTCGATCAGAGCGATCTGATCGTAGCGCTCGATGACGTCGAGATGATTCCGCAGGAACGCACCATAGCCCGCGACCTTATATCCAGGCACTTCGGCATAGCCGAAATCGCCGCGATCCGGGGCCAGAAAGGTGGGGCCATAGGCCAACACCATCAGATCGTAGCCCTGCTCCTCTTCGCTGGGCGCCATCCAGCTCCGATGCAGCGAATGAGGTCCGGCCCGGACCAGGACGAGATCTCTATTCTTGCCGGAGGGAAGCTTCATGAGACGTGACGCGCGCCCTGTTTGTGACTAGGAATGACCAATAGCATAGTGGGAGCATTGATCGTGGCAAGGCGCGTTGGTCTGTAACCTTGCTATGCACAAGAACTATGGTGCCCCTTCTAGTCGCCACAAAAAAGATCGTGCCGGACGTTTACCGAGAGCGAGCCCCCGCGCGGCTAGGCGCTAAAGATCTGTAGAACGACCTCACCGATTTCCCGACTTGCCTAGACGCGCAAGGAGAGAGCACTCAGCAAGAACCCCCTAGACATGTCACGCAGCTTATCAAGATTGCACGACACAGCATCGTAATCAATCGAATCGCTTGGAATATCGTTCAAGGAATAAACCATGCGATTTTGAATTCCTAATTTCGTCAGTAGATTTGAAATTCTATAATTTCCCCTTGATTTGTCCATGACACATACAAATTGCTTCCTGAATATAATAGAAAATATCACCCCATGAAAAGATGTTGTTACAATATAACTGCTACTTCTAAAAAGTCCGACAAATTCTTCTGGAGAAGACATAGAGTATGGATTTAATATTTCGTGCCTGGATATATGAGGCGTGAGCTTTACAGCCTTTTTAATTCCTTTATTGCGTTGAATTTCCTTGGCGATCGGAATCGTGTCACTATCAGATTTGACCTGATAGATGAGCAAATGTCCCGAAGACGTCTTACTTTCTGCAATTTTGTCGAAAACTTCTGGACCGACCAGCAATGTTGGGTCGAGCACCGTGCTCACAGGCACGTTCACAAGGGGTTGAATTTGATCACGCAACGCGTCTTCGCGCACGCTGATAGATGAAAATTCATTCAAATGCCGCCGCTCCGCGGAAAAATCTACTGTAGCGCCCTCATGCGGAACTTCGGTGCTAGCGGCGTATGAAATCAACTGCGATTTGGCTGGTCTATCGAACGCGCCGAAGAAGACCAAATCCCCATTAGTAATTCTTTGATTCCAAATCTGGTCACTGCCCAGCACGTAAGCGTCATAGTCTCTTCCGATTTCGCCGGCGGCATGGACTGGGCCTGAGAGCGCCAGCTTCCCAGTGATGAATTCATTGAACCGCTTGTACCGCAAGCGGCGCATAGGCTGTAGCGGCAGCCGGGCAAGCTGCTTCAGCAGAGATGCTTGCGGATTGTGGACCTGGTACGGAGACAGCAGATATTCAGGCTTATAGTCAATAAATTCGACATCGTGGCCGTTCGACTTCAGAAATTCCTGCAGAGCGTATGCCTGAAGCACGGCTCCATAATTATGGGCGCAGTGAAAACTAAGAATGCCAATTTTCATCTCGCAACTTCCTCAACGATTTCAGTATCGCTTCGTCACTATGGCCTGGCGCCGGCGGTCTTCATTGACTAGCCCAACGCCTTGCCTTTTTGGCACCGTCGATGAGGGCCAAACAACAATTTCCATGCCAGGGCGCTGGCGGTTCCTAGTCCCCCAGCAGACGCTTAGCGATCTTGACTCCCCCGGAGCCCAGGATGCCCTTGGCGAACTGCCGAGCCTGCCTCACCCGGGACGGATCGAGGTTCTTGATCGTCTTCAAGGCTTGGCTTTCGTCATCGGGGTCCACAAAGGCCTCGACCAGGATGGGTCGGTCCTGTTTACCGGGAGCGAGCAGCCGCGCCGCCGCCGCCTCGCTTTCCTGTTTGCCGGAGACGGCAATGTAGTCCATGCCCAAGGCCTCGGCATAGCCCTTAACCAGTTCATGGGACTTCCGGCCGAAATGACCGTCGGCCGCGATGAACTTGTCCGCCGCTTCCCCTAGGGCCGATCCGGGATGGCTGTACTGCGTAAACTCGCCGCCTTTGCCGTTGTTGACCAGCAAGATGCGGACATTCGGTGCCAAATGCCGGTTACCCAGCGAGTTCATATCGTAGAAAAAGGCGAGGTCCCCGGTCACCAAGAAAAACAGCCGGTCGGGATCGGCCAGCGAGGCCCCGATCAGCGAGGACATGCAGCCGTCGATGCCGAACCCGCCGACATTGGACGCGGCGCGGACGCCTACCGGTAGATCGAAAATATTCCAGGCGCGCAGGCTGTTCAGGATGGCGAAATGAACCACCGATCCCTCGGGGATTCGAGACGCCAGCCGCGAAGCAAGCCAAAGGTTCGAGAAGGGCAGCTCAGGCACCTTCGCCCGCTTCTCCTCCAGCGCCCCCTTGCACGTCTCGAAGAATGACGTCGCGCAGGGAGCACCCTCGGCGTACTGCCGGAAGAAGCGCTGTTCGGACATTTCGAACACGTGACGCAGCTTGCGGAACGTGTCGCGGATCTCGCCGTCAGGGCTGACGCGCCAGACCTCCCTGCCCACCAACGGGTGGGCATCATAGTCTCCAGAAACCTCGCCGATATGGATCATGATGTCGGGTTGGACATCCGAGTGATCAGCTCCCTCCTGAGCGCCGATCAGGGCGCTAAGAATTCGATATTTTCCATAGTAGCCGCTGGTTTGGTCGCAGAAGACGGCGGCATTATTGACCTCACAGAACCGATCCACAATTTTGGTAAGCTCGGCTGTCCAAGTGTGGTGGGCTCCGACGAACACGCCGACGCGGCCGCTCAACAGCGGAAGCTCGTCGTTATCCGGCGTCCAGCGATTGATCACCCGGCATTCGGGCAACTGACGCTCGCCAAAGTCGCGGCTGTAGGTCGTGGGAAGATTGACATGAACGGGTCCACCGCCGTGCCGGGTCAATTCCAGGATCGCGCGATTGACCTTCATCTCGCATTCCCAGATGTCCTCGGCGTCCTTGACTACCGGCAGATCGACGCTGAGCTTGACCGTATCGTTTGGCTGCGCGC
>Ga0209066_10006090_pt1 | contig 12445 bp, 11 predicted proteins | sample All_14_2_FD_187198 | JGI IMG/M metagenome (GOLD analysis project Ga0209066, IMG submission 187198) | Freshwater microbial communities in response to fracking from Pennsylvania, USA - Allegheny Zone_MetaG_DW_15 (SPAdes) (version 2) ...
GCACCGCGCCGCGCCGCTGTGGCCCATGCCGGGCATGGAGCCCCACATGTCGGCCACGATGTTGACGATGGCACCGCCATGCGCCTGCATGCTCTGCACATAGCATTCGCGCGCCATCAGAAAGCCGCCGGTGAGGTTGGTGTCGATCACGGCTTGCCAGCCCTTGGCGCTGATGTTTTCCAGCGGCGTGATGTACTGCCCGCCGGCGTTGTTCACCAGGCCGTCGATGCGCCCATGCGCCGCCACGGTGGCGGTGACCACGGTGCGCACAGCGTCTTCCTGGCGGATGTCGCAGGCATGAAAGCTTGCCCGGCCGCCGTCGGCCACGATCTCACCCGCCGTGTCTTGCAGCCGGGCCAGGTTGCGCCCGATCAGCACCACATGGGCACCCAGGCTGGCCAGTTCGTGGGCGGTGCAGCGGCCAATGCCCGAGCCCCCGCCCGTGACCACCACCACGCGCTGCGCCAGCAGGCCGGGTGCAAAAACCGAGCGGTAACCGGCGCTGGCCGGGGTGTTCGCCTTCATGTCGGCTCCTTCAAAAAGAGTTGCAGCGCGGTCTGCGTCAGGTCGTCCAGCGTGGCCTGGCGGGCAGCGTCGTACCACTGCACCGACCAGTTCAGCGCACCAAACAGCATCAGCCGCGCCAACCCCGGGTCGCCCTGCAGCTCGCCGCTGGCGTGCAGCGCCTGCAGCACCGGCACCCAGGCGGCTTCGTATTCGGCTTTCAGGCGGTTCACCTCGGTGCGCTGCGCTTCACTGAGCGAACGCCACTCGTAGAGCATGACCGGGATGAAGTCGCTGTCGGGGCCGAGCAGCACCTCGAAATGGCTGCGCACCAGCACCCGCAGGCATTCGCGCGCGCTCAGCGTGCGGCCGGTGCTGGCGGCGTTTTCAGCGGCCGATCTCATCGCCTGGGCCTGGCGCTGCAGCGCGCTGCGCATGCCCTCTTGCATCACCGCGCCCAACAGCGCGGCCTTGTTTTCAAAGTGATAAAACGGCGAGCCCGAACGCATGCCCGCCGCGGCGGCAATGTCGCGCGTGCTGGTGGCCGCAAAGCCTTGCTGGCGAAACAGGCGCGCCGCGGCGTACAGCAGTTCCTGGCGGCGGTTGCCGTCGTCCAGTTCATCAGCGGTTTTTCGGGGGCGCCCGCGCGAGCGGCGCTGGGCATCCAGGGCGGGTGGTTCAGGTGCGGCGTGGCTCATGGGCAAGCACCATAGCAGCCCGCCCTATTTTCAGCAAGCATTTGCTTTGTATAAATACCATGCGCTGTCGCGGTGTGGACAAGCAGGCCCCGGTTTTGACCTTGCCCCCATGCCGGCCCGACAGCCCTGGCCACCCGCACAGGCGGCTGACCCAGCCCCGCCGGTCCCTTACTTCAGGGCTTTCCAGGATTTGTCGATGTCGGCCGTGACGACTTCCAGGTTTTTGCCGCCCGTGTAGTCCAGCATGCCCTTCCAGAACGTTCCAGCACCCACCGCCGCGGGCATGAGGTCAGAGCCATCAAAGCGGATGGTGGTTGCCCCCAGAAGAATGTCCCCCGCCTTGCGCTGCAGGCGGTCACGGTATTTGCGGCGGTCCGCCGCTCGGTGGGGGGTCAGAAAGCCTCCGCGCTCCATCCACGTTTCGTGGGCCTGCGGATGTTGCAGAAACGCCATGAAAGCCCTGGCCGCCTTGCTGTCTTGGGTGATGGTGAACAAGGTACCACCGCCCAGGACGGGGAAGCCCAGCATTTTTTTCACGTACGAAGGGAAGTAGAAAAAGTCTGCCTCCTGCGCCTGGCGCTCGGGGAAAAACGACGAAATGAAGCTGGCTTGGCGATGCATGTAGCAGGCCGGCTGGTTGCCAAACAGGCCGCGGGGGCTTTCCTTGAAGCTGGTGCTGTTCACGGCCTTGGGGCCGCCAGCAACCAGGGCCGGATCGGTTGCGATCTTTCCGTAGGCTTTGATGGCTTCGAGCACCCTGGGGTCGTTGAACGGAATTCTGTTGGTGACCCAATCGTCGTAGACGCTGGTCGGGTGCAACCGAAGCATCATGTCCTCGACCCAATCGGTGGCAGGCCAGCCACTGGCAGCTTCGCTTTCCAGGCCAATGCACCACGGCGTCACACCGTCTTTGACCATGCGCTGGGTCAATGCCTCCAACTGCTCCATGGATTGGGGGGTCTTGTAGCCCTTTTCCTGAAACCGTTTCGGGATGTACCAGACCAGGCTTTTGACATTCACATTGAACGCAAGGCCATACAGTTCCTTCTTGCCCTGTGCATTCGAGAACTGACCGCGTTCCGCCCAGGATTGCCCGGCGGCATAGGCGCGCTCCATCCAGGCTTGGGTTTTGGCACCCAGAGGCACCATGGCACCCATGCTCGCCAGCTGGGCGGCCAAACCGGGTTGGGGAATGACCGAAATGTTCGTGGATGTCCCGTTTTTTGCGTTGGCGAGGATCGCCTGCTCAGAGCTTTGCGAACAGGCGTGGTGCACCACCGCACCGGTTCGGCGTTCAAACAAGGCGGTGACGCTGCGGAAGTTGTCCCCCTCTACCCCCGTCCATGGGCAGCTGATGGTCAGGGTTTCGCCTTTGAGCTCGGGACCCTGGTAGTCATCCGCCAGGGCGGGCTGCGCGGCCCAGGCGCAGAGCACCCAAGACAGCAGACAGAAGCTGTGGCCCAGCTTGGTGCGGCGCCCCGCTTGCGAACGGAATGAATGCCAAGGGGTGGGTGATCGGTGCATGGTCCGTGTCCTTCAAATCGACAGGGCGTCGGTGTCTGCGCGGCCGTTCTTCAACAGCAGGTTGGCGCGGGCGGCAACGGCGCGGGCGCACCAGGCGGCCCGATGGAATAGGTTCTGCATGAAGGGTCTCCAGAAGGTAGTGATGAAACTTCTTTCCGGCTGCGGTATCCCGGGAACGTCCGGTAGAAAGCACCAGAAAGCGGTGCCATTCGATCATTAATGCAAACCTTTGCATTTAGCGTAAACCCTGAATTTGTGCGACGTCACGGTTACGTAACAAGGCTTTATCTGAAAAATAACGATTTGAAAAATGAAATGATGCAAACGATTGCAAAAACCCATTCGCGCGCACGATGGGAGCACCAGCGCACGGGCCTCCGAAGCCCGGGGCCGTGGGTTCGATCCCCGCCCGCCGCACCCCACCGTGCCCTGCACGGCAAGCCTCGGTGAGCAGGAAAGGCGGCTGACCACCATGGGAAACCCAGGGATGCAAGCCCCACAACCCCCCTGTGGAATACCCCTCACACGGAACACCTCCGAATAAGATGCCCTCCATGCACGGACCCTTCGCAGAATTTGCCATCCTCCTCCTGATCTGCGCTTTGGCGGGCGCCGTGTTTGTCCGGCTGCGCCAGCCGGTGCTCATTGCCTACATCGTGGTCGGTGTGGTGGTGGGGCCGGCGGTGTTGGGCCTGGTCACGGCGCACGACCAGATTGATTTGCTCGCGCAGGTGGGCGTGGCGGTGCTGCTGTTTGCGGTGGGCCTCAAGCTGGATTTGCACCACATTCGCCACATCGGGCCGGTGGCGCTGGCCACCGGGCTGGGCCAGTTGGCGTTCACCATCGTCATTGGTTTTGCCATCATTCTGGCTCTGGGCCGCGACGTGATGGACGCCATTTACGTGGCGGTGGCGCTCACGTTTTCCAGCACCATCATCATCGTCAAGCTGCTGTCGGACAAGCGCGAGCTGGACAGCCTGCACGGGCGCATTGCGGTGGGCTTTCTGATCGTGCAAGACCTGGCCGTGGTGATCGCCATGATGGCCATGAGCGCGCTGCGGGGCACGGGCGATGCGGGCAGCGGCACCGGCCTGCTGGACGTGGCGCTGTCGCTGGGCTGGCGGCTGGCCTTGGCGGCGGTGCTCATGTATGTGCTGATGCGCTGGGTGTTGCCATTGGTGGTGGCGTCCATGGCGCGCTCGCAAGAGCTGCTGCTGGTGTTTGCCATTGCCTGGGGCGTGGCGCTGGCCGCGCTGGGCGAGTGGGCGGGTTTCAGCAAAGAGGCGGGCGCCTTCATGGCGGGCTTTTCGCTGGCGTCCACGCCCTACCGCGAGGCCATGAACGCCCGGCTCACCGGCATCCGCGACTTTTTGCTGCTGTTCTTTTTCATCGACCTCGGGGCCAAGCTGGACTTTTCCACCCTGGGTGCCGAGGTGGTGCCGGCCTTGGTGCTGTCGGCGTTTGTGCTGATCGGCAACCCGCTGATCGTGATGGCCATCATGGGCTATATGGGCTACCGCAAGCGCACCGGCTTCATGGCCGGGCTCACGGTGGCGCAAATCAGCGAGTTCTCCATCGTGTTTGTGGCCATGGGCATCACGCTGGGCCACATAGGCGTGCAGGCGCTGGGCCTGACCACGCTGGTGGGGCTGATCACCATCACCCTGTCGACCTACATGATTCTGTATTCGCAACCGCTGTACGAACGCCTGGCGCCGTGGCTCGGCGTGTTTGAGCACAAGAACCCGTTCCGGGAAATTGCCGCCGAACAACAGCCCGTACAAAGCAACCCGGCCGAGGTGATCGTGTTTGGCCTGGGCCGCTACGGCAGCCGCCTGCTGCTGCAGTTGCGCGCGGCGGGCATTGAGGCGGTGGGCGTGGACTTCGACCCCGAAGCCGTGCGCGAGCTGCAAGGCCGGGGCCTACCGGTGTATTTTGGCGACGGCGAGGACGCCGACTTTCTGGAAAGCCTGCCGCTGAAACACGCCCGTTGGGTGATCACGAGCTTTCCGCAATGGGAGTCCAACCGGGCGCTGCTGCACGCTCTGCAATCGGCCCGCTACAACGGCCAAGTGGCGGGCGTGGTGCGCGATGCCGCCCACGGCCGCTTGATGGCCGAGGCGGGTATCCAGCGCATCTTCAACCCGTTTGACGACGCGGCCGACCACGCCGCCGAACGACTGGCCCAAGACATTCGCCACAAGGAGCACGCACCATGAGCCCGACACAGCCGATCCTGGCGGTGACCGATTTTTCGCCACTGGCCCGCCACGCCGCCGAGCGCGCGGCCCACCTGGCCCACGAAACCGGTGCGCCGCTCACGCTGATGCACGTGCTGTCGGGCGGTGCCCTGCACAGCCTGCGGCAGTGGTTGGGCACGAGCCACCCGCTGGCCACCCAGCTGGAAGCCGACGCCCAGCAACAGCTCGATCAGCTCGCAGCCGATCTGCACACCGCGCGACACGTCAACGTGCACACGGCGCTGGCCAGCGGCTCGGTGCTGGACGAGATTGGCCTCAAGGCCGACGCGCTGAACGCCGCCCTGCTGGTGCTGGGCGCGCGCGGCGAAGGCTTCTTGCGGCGCCAGGTGCTGGGCTCCACATCAGAACGGCTGCTGCGCCGCACCACCCGCCCCTTGCTGGTGGTGCGACAGACACCCCACGCAGCCTACCGGCGCGCGCTGGTGGCGCTGGACTTTTCGCCCTGGTCGTTGCAGGCGCTGGTGGTGGCGCGCCGTGTGGCACCCCACGCGCAGCTGGTGCTGTTCAACGCCTTTCAGGTGCCGTTTGAGGAAAAACTGCACTTTGCCGGCGTGGACGCCAACACCATCGAGCACTACCGCCAGCAAGCCCGCACCCAGGCCGTGCAGCAGGTGCATGCGCTGGCCGAAAGCGCGGGGCTCAAGGCCGCCCAGTGGACGCCGTGCATCGTGGAGGGCGACCCCTCCATGCGCATGGCCCAGCAAGAACTGGCGCTCGACTGCGACCTGGTGGTGCTGGGCAAACACGGTCAGTCGGTCGCCGAAGACCTGCTGCTGGGCAGCGTGACCAAACACATGCTGGCCGAGGGCAGTGCCGACGTGTTGGTGTCCACGGCCCGTGCCCGCTGACATGGCGCTGCCCATGCCCACCCCCTGGCTGCGCACCCTGGCCTGCGTGGCGCTGGCCGCAGCCGTGCACCAGTCCGTGGCCGGCGCCGATGCCTTGCGCGCCGGCCTGGCCTTGTTCACCCTCATCGGCGCGCTGTGGATGACCCAGGCGCTGCACCTGAGCGTGACCGCCCTGCTGGTGCCGCTGCTGGCGGTGGCGGCCGGGCTCATGGGCATGCGCGAGGCTTTGGCGTCGTTTGCGCACCCCATCATTTTTCTGTTTCTCGGCGGCTTTGCGCTGGCCGCCGCCTTGCAGCGGCAAGGGCTGGACCGCGCCCTGGCCCATGCCGTGCTGCGCCTGGCGGCCGGGCACCGCGCACGCGCGGTGGCGCTGCTGTTTGGCCTGACCGCGCTGCTTTCCATGTGGATCAGCAACACCGCCACCGCCGCCATGGTGCTGCCCATGGCGCTGGGGCTGTTGCGCGACGGCGAAGAGCACGAAGCCGATACACCCGGCGGCATTGGCCCGCGCGAGCGCATGTTTGTGCTGCTGGGTGTGGCCTACAGCGCCAGCATTGGTGGCATTGGCACACTGGTGGGCAGCCCGCCCAACGCGATCGCCGCCGCGCAGGCGGGCATTGGCTTTGCCGAATGGATGCGCTTGGGCATCCCCATGGTGGCCCTGCTGATGCCCCTGATGGTGGGCGTGCTGTACCTGGTGCTGCGCCCAAGCTTGGGTGGCCGCATGGTGCTGGTGCCAGAGACTTTTGAATGGACCACCGCCCGGCGCACCACGCTGGTCATCTTTGCCCTCACCGCAGCGGGCTGGATCGGATCCGCACCGCTGGGCCAGGCACTGGGCATCACCGCCGACCTCGACAGCTGGATCGCCATCGCCGCCCTGGTGGCGCTGGTGGCCAGCCGCACGCTCGATTGGGACACCCTGGAGCGCCAGACACACTGGGGCGTGCTGCTGTTGTTTGGCGGCGGCCTGGCGCTGAGCCAGGTCATGCAGGTCAGCGGTGCCAGCGCGTTCATGGCGGGTGCACTGGTGAGCGTGGTGCAGGGCGCTTCAGCGCTGTGGCTGCTGCTGGGCGTGATCGCCTTTGTGGTGTTTCTCACCGAGTTGGTGAGCAACACCGCCAGCGCTGCGCTGTTGATTCCGATCTTTCTGGGCGTGGGCCCGGCCCTGGGCCTGTCGGGTCCGCTGCTGGCGGCGGCCATTGCGGTGGGGGCGTCGTGTGCCTTCATGCTGCCCGTGGCCACCCCGCCCAACGCCATCGTGTTTGCCACCAATCTGGTCCCGCAAGCCACCATGATGCGCTGCGGTCTGGTGCTGAACGTGGTGTGCATTGGTGCCATTGCCCTGGTGGCAGAGGGGGTGTTTTGAGCAACGTATGGCAATCGATCAGCCAGTTGGTGGGCGGACTGGGCCTGTTCCTGCTGGGCATGTCCATGATGACCGACGGCCTCAAGCTCGCCGCCGGACCGGCTTTGCACAACATCCTGAGCAATGCCACGCGCACCCGCTGGCACGCCCTGGGGTCGGGCGCCCTGGTCACGGCCATGGTGCAGTCGTCCACGGCCGTGAGCGTGGCCGCCATTGGTTTTGTCAACGCCGGTCTGCTGGGTCTGGCACCGGCGGTGTGGGTGGTGTTTGGGGCCAACGTGGGCACCACCATGACCAGCTGGATCGTGGCCTTGGTGGGCCTGAAATTCAAGGTGGAGGCGCTGGCACTGCCTCTGGTGGGCCTGGGCGCGCTGATGCGGATAACGGGTGAACACCAGCGACGCGGCGCGCTGGGCACGACGCTGGCGGGCTTTGGCCTGCTGTTCCTGGGCATCGGGCTGCTGCAGCAGACCTTTGTGGGGCTGGCCGACCAGGTCAGCTTGCCGCAGGGCACCGACGCGGTTTCGGTACTGGCCCAATTGGGCATCGGGCTGATGATGACGGTGATGATGAAGTCATCCAGCGCGGCCATGACGATCACCCTCACGGCAGCCCAGAGCGGGCTGATTGGCCCGCAGGGGGCCGCCGCCGTGGTCATTGGCGCCAACATTGGCAGCGCGGTCACCACCGCCCTGGTCGGTATTGGCGCCACGCCCAACGCCCGGCGCACGGCCGCCGCGCACGTGATCTTCAACCTGCTCACGGGCACCGTGGCCTTGCTGCTGTTGCCCTGGCTCATTGGCGCCTTGTCGCGCGCGGGCGAATGGCTGGACCTGCCGCACGACCCGGCCACCAAGCTGGCGCTGTTTCACACCACCTTCAACCTGCTGGGCGTGCTGCTCATGTGGCCGCTGGCCGACCGGCTCACGCGCTGGCTGCTGCAGCGCTTTCGCGCGCGCGAGGAAGACGAGGCCCAGCCCCGCTTTCTGGACGACAACGTGCTGGCCGTGCCCACCCTGGCGCTGGACGCGCTGGAGCGCGAGGTCACCCGGTTCGGGCAGCTGTGCGTGCGCATGGCGCGTGCCGCTCTCGGCGGCGCTGCACCGGCCGCGCTGGCCAGCGACCAAACCGTGATGACCCAGCTCGACGCCGCCGTGGAAACTTTTGCCGAGCGCCTGAGCCGTTCGGCCCTGAGCACTTTGGGCAGCGAGCGGCTGGCCGAGCTGCTGCGCATACAGCGCTATTACGAAACCTGCGCCCGCCAGGCGCTGGCCGCCGCCCCGCTGCAACTGCCTGCTGGCGCTGGCGCCGAGCTGGTGGCGCAACACCAGGCCTGGGTGGCCGCCACCCAGGCGCTGCTGACGGCGCACGACGAACACCACCCAGCCGCCACGGCGCTGGACGCCCAAACCATGGAACAGCACTACCAGGCGCTGAAGGCCGGGGTGCTGGCGGCTGCCGCCGCTGGCGTGCTGCCGCTGGCCGACATGGAAGCCCTGCTGGGCCGTTACAGCGCTTTGCGCCGCGCCGTACAGCAAGCCATCAAGGCGCGCGTGCGGTTGCACACCCAAGACCCCTCTTAACGGCCATGCGGGTTTTCCCGGAATTTGTACATCAAAACGTCTGTTTTTAACGAAGTTAACATCCCAATTTATCTGCTTTTTAAAGCGTCTTCATTGCGTTAACGTCCAACCCGTTTCAATCCCTTTTCACTGGAGACCTTGATGAAGAAGACCCTTTCTCTGCTGGCCATGGTATTTGCCTTGGGCCTGTCCACCGTGGCCATGGACGCCGAAGCGCGCAAACTGGGCGGCGGCAAGTCGCTGGGCATGCAACGCGACGCCACCCCAGCCAGGGCACCCAATGCAACCCCGGCCCAAACGCCTTCCGCAACCCCGGGCGCGGCTGCCGCAGCCGCACCGGCCGCCGCTGCCGCGTCCAGCCGCAGCAAATGGATGGGCCCCATTGCCGGCCTTGCGGCGGGTCTGGGCCTGATGGCACTGGCTTCGCACTTGGGTTTTGGTGAAGCCATGGCCAACATGCTCATGATCGGCCTGCTGATCGTGGCGGTGCTGGCCGTGGTGGGCTTTGTGATGCGCAAGCGCGCCATGGCCCAGGCCGGCTCCAACGGTGGCATGGCCTACGCCAGCGCTGGCGCCGCTGGGGGTACGCCGCAAACGCGCGCGTACCAATCGGCCATGCCAACCCCCGCCGCGAGCACGGGCGGCTCCATGATTGGCTCCGGTATTGGTTCAGGCATCGGCGCCAACGCCGCCAGCAGCAACCGCATTCCGGCCGACTTTGACGTGGCGGGCTTCGTGCGCAACGCCAAGGTCAACTTCATCCGTCTGCAAACTGCCAACGACGCCGGCAACCTGGACGATCTGCGCCAGTTCACCACGCCCGAGATGTTTGCCGAATTGAAAATGGACCTGTCCGACCGCGGTGCCGCCGAGCAGCACACCGACGTGGTGCGCATCGACGGCGATGTGATCGACGTGGAGGAAAACGCCGACGGCTATGTGGTGAGCGTGCGCTTCACCGGCGAAACCCGCGAGGGTGACAACGCAGCCACCGAAGCCTTCGACGAAATCTGGCACCTGACCAAGCCCCGCCACGGTTCGAGCGGCTGGCTGCTCGCCGGCATTCAGCAAATGCAATAAATCGGTTGACAGGCGATGGTGTGGTTTTTCTGAACCGCCCCCGCCAGACCACACGATGACCCAGGCCCCAGCGCGCAAGCGTTGGGGCTTTTTTGTGGCGGCAACCACTCTGCCGTCGTGCCCGTGCCGAAGGGCGAACGCCACAGCCGTGCGCGCGGCCCGACAATAGCGCCATGGACACTTATCTCATCATGCTGGCCTTGGGCGTGGGCGCCTACGTCATGAAAAACATCGAACAGCGCCAGCGCATCGGCTTGCTCAGCGGCTACCTTCACAAATACCAACTGGAAAAGCTGATGGAGCAACTCACCGAAGGCTACCTGCGGGCGCTGGGTGAAAGCGACCCGCAGCGCAGCGAACCCATCTGGCGCATGCTGGTGAGCACCGAGCAGTCGGTGAGCGACCAGCTGGACCGCCTGGCCGCCGACATGACCCGCATGGGCGACGAGCAGGCCCGCGTGTTGCGCTGGCCGCTGGCGGTGCCCCTGGCCAGCCGCTGGCTGCCCGCAGCCACCTTCGACCTGCGCCGGCTGATGGCGATTCACGCCCAAGGCTTTGCCAGCGCCGTGCAAAACACCGCCGGCCTGGGCCGCAAAGAACAGGCGTTCATGCTCTCTGCCGAGCTGTATCTGTTTCAGCACAGCTGCCACTGGTATTGCCGCTCCAAAGCGGTGGCGTCGGCCCGGTTGCTGGCACGGCACAAAACAGCGCATGCGCAGGTACTGGCGGCGGTGTCGCCGCAGACCCGCGCGGCCTACACCGCGCTGGTGGGCGCGCTGTGAAGCTTGAGGGTTGCTCCCCGTTTCTGGCCCACGGGGAAGCGGATCAATAGGTTCCGTTGCCGCCGTCTTCGGCTGGGTCTGTGGCGGCTTCAACGGCTGGCGCTGAGGGCGCCGGTTCAGGAAAACACATGCGCTCGCCGTTCCATTGCTGGCCGCACCAGCAGAAACCTTCGTCGTTGATGATGCAGGTGCCGGTGCCGCAGCAGCGGGGGTCGTCCATGGTGAAACTCCTGGGGTGAAAGCGGGCGCGGCTACAGGTCCGCTGCCTTGGATGCCAGCTTACGCGGATCGCAAAAACCCGACAGGCCACCCCCTTTGACCGGCGCCCAAACCGACGCCGCGCAGGACCCATCAAAGCTGCGAAAAGTCGGGCTTGCGGCGTTCCATGAACGCGGTGAAGGCCTCGCGCGCGGCGGGCTCGCTGAGCATGCGGCCAAAGCTCTGGCCTTCTTCGGCCATGGTGGCCATGACCTGCTGTGACTGGCCTTTTTTCATCAGGCGTTTGGTCTCGATGAGCGAGCTGATGGGTTTGGCCGCCAGCTTGCGCGCCACGCTCTGCGCATAGCCTGCGGTTTCGGTGGGCGGCAGCACGCGGTTGACCAGCCCCACCTCCAGCGCCGCCTCGGCCATGAAAGGCTCGCCCAGCAGCAGCGCTTCGGCCGCGCGGTGGTAGCCCAGCATCTGCGGCACCAGCAGGCTGGAGGCGGCTTCCGGACACAGGCCCAGGTTCACGAAGGGCATGGAAAACGCCGCGTTGTCGCCAGCGTAGACCAGGTCGCAATGAAACAGCAGCGTGGTGCCAATGCCCACCGCCGGGCCGCACACCGCAGCGATGACGGGCTTGGGAAACTGCGCGATAGCGCGCAGAAAGCGGAACACCGGCGAGTCGTGTGTGGCGGGCGGGTTGTTCAGGAAATCGCCGATGTCGTTGCCGGCGGTGAACACCGTCTCAACCCCCTGGAACACCACGCAGCGCACCGCGCTGTCGGCTTCGGCGGCCTGCAGCGCATCGGCCAGAGCGCCGTACATGGCGGCGGTGATGGAGTTCTTCTTGTCGGGGCGGTTGAACGTGAGGGTGCAAACGCCGGCTTCGGTGTGGACGAGGATGTCGCTCATGGTCGGTGAAATATCGCTGGATGGAGACGGCCCGCGCCGAACCTTTTCAGGGGTTTGAAGACGGGCCATCGGGAACTGAAAATTGCCAGATCAAGGCTGACGCAAAGCCGTCAGGGCCAGGCGCGAAGCCGCAGACAGTACGCAGGCACGGCATGGCGTTGCAACAACGTCACGGCGGCTTTGCACAAGCCCTGCAAATTACCACGAAAGGCGCGCGCCGTCTGGGTAGGCATGCCCAATGCGGGACACGCCCCCTACACTTTGCGCTGCCGCCAACGGGCTGTCCCGTGGCACCGATTGTTTGACCCCGCTCACCCCAAGCGCACCACCCATGCCAACCGCTCACCCCATCCAGCACCTGCTGCAACGCCTGTGGCTCCAGATGTTGGCCGCCACCACGCTGGCGCTGGCCAGCCCGTTGTGGGCCACCGAGCCTGTGCCTCCCGCCGAAGCCGCCACCCGCCCGGTGGTGGGTCTGGTGCTCTCGGGCGGTGGCGCACGCGGGTTTGCGCATGTGGGCGTGCTCAAGGCGCTGGAGGCCGCGCAGGTGCCGGTGGACCTGATCGTGGGCACGTCGATGGGCGCCATCGTGGGTGGCCTGTACGCCAGCGGCATGAGCGCCGACGAGTTGGAGCGCGAAATTCTGGCGGTGCAATGGGGCGACCTGTTTGAACGCCGCG
>Ga0209066_10006091_pt1 | contig 12443 bp, 10 predicted proteins | sample All_14_2_FD_187198 | JGI IMG/M metagenome (GOLD analysis project Ga0209066, IMG submission 187198) | Freshwater microbial communities in response to fracking from Pennsylvania, USA - Allegheny Zone_MetaG_DW_15 (SPAdes) (version 2) ...
GTAGTATACATGGAGGTTTTTTATGAAAATTACTGATAACGCGAGAGTCGTTTTACAAAAAGTCATGATGGAAAATGAGCGGGATTGCTTGTGGGTCGGCTTGCAAGAAACCTGTTGCGGAACTTCAATCAGTGTCGCCTTGGCTATCGCTGCCGATGATGACAAAGTCATTGAAATCAACGGGATTCCGGTGATCATGCAGCCCGATGCGGAAGTGCGTGCTGACAGCATCGAAATCGATGAACAAAACGGTCAGCTTTTCTTCAATGACACACAAGCTGCTGATTGCGCAAACTGTTCACACTAAACAATAAGAGCGAGAGCTCTTTTTGTCTGAAAATTATTTCACTTTAAGGCAGTGTATTTGAGTTGAATTATACCCCCCTAGGGTATATAATAGCAACGAGGTGAGATATTATGATTGAAAAGCAGTACCAAGTGACCGGCATGACCTGTTCGGCTTGTGCCAGCGCTGTCAAGCGTTCGCTAAGCAAGTTAGATGGCGTTGAAAATGCGGATGTCAATATGGCAACTGAACGAGTTAACATATTTCTGGATAGTGAAGTGTCTTTTGATGTGCTCAAAGGTGCCGTCGAGAAGGCGGGTTATGGCCTTGAGGAAATCAAAAAGGCGAAAGAAGTGACTTTAATGGTCGAAGGGATGACGTGCGCATCGTGTTCATCAGCCGTAGAACGTTCATTGAAGAAGTTGGATGGTGTTGAGATTGCCAGTGTCAATCTGGCTACCAATAAAGCGACCATTAAATATGATGGAAGCAAAGTCAAGATCGCGGAGTTGAAAAAGGCGGTCGAAAAAGCAGGATATGTTCCTAAGGATATTGAGAAAACGCTTGCGACAGATGAAGATCAGTTGCGCAAAGATCGAGAAAGCAAAGATATGTTTCAGCGTCTGATGTTATCGATTTTCTTCTCGCTTCCCTTACTCTACATAGCGATGGGGCATATGTTCATTCCCGATATCGCCAAGTTACCGGCCATCATTGACTATCACAATTTCCCGCTGAACTTTACCTTGGTTCAATTGATATTGACGCTTCCGGTCATGTGGGCCGGAAGAAAGTTCTTCTTGATCGGTTTTAAAACATTGTTTAAAGGCAGCCCGAATATGGACACTCTGGTAGCCATTGGTACAGGAGCGGCATTTATCTACGGATTGTATGCCATCGTAGCCATATACTTTGGCGACTTCAGTTTTGTGGAAAATCTGTATTTTGAAGTAGCCGCACTGATCATCACGTTGTTGCTGGTTGGTAAGTATATGGAAGCGCGTATGAAGGGTAAGACTTCGGAAGCCATTAAAAAGCTGATGAACCTTGCCCCAAAGACGGCGCGATTAGTAAAAAACGGAACAGAAATCGAAGTTTCCCTGGAAGAAGTTGAGGTCGATGATATCTTAATTGTCAAGCCGGGCGAACGAATTCCGGTCGATGGTATTGTTACGGAGGGTTTCTCAGCGGTTGATGAATCCATGTTGACGGGTGAGAGTCTGCCTGTGGATAAACAGCCAGGCGATTCGATCGTCGGTGGAAGTTTGAATAAAAATGGTTTGTTGACGATGAGGGCCAAAGCTGTCGGTGAAAGTACCGCATTAGCCAGGATCATCAAACTAGTCGAGGATGCGCAAGGTCAGAAAGCTCCGATCGCCGCTATGGCGGATATTGTCTCTTCTTATTTCGTCCCAGTCGTTATTGTAATTGCGATATTATCCGCTGTTGTCTGGTGGTTTGTCGGAAAGGACATTGACTTCGTATTGACGATCTTCGTGACTGTGTTGGTCATCGCCTGTCCGTGTGCATTAGGGTTGGCAACTCCTACAGCCATCATGGTCGGTACCGGCAAAGGTGCGGAAAATGGTGTGTTGTTTAAGGGTGGCGAAGCATTGGAAACGGCGCATCACATTCAGGCCATTATTTTTGATAAAACCGGAACTCTGACCGAAGGTAAGCCGACGCTGACCGATGTCATTCCGTACAATATGGATAAGGATATACTCTTGCGCTATACAGCAAGTGCTGAGCAAGGTTCTGAACATCCGTTGGCTCAGGCCATTGTCAAGGGAGCTACTGATAAAGGCATTCAACTGTTTCCAATCACGAAGTTTATGGCTGTGACGGGGCGCGGTGTGGATGTAACAGTTGATGATAAAGCGGTTTTAATCGGAAATCGCGCATTCATGGATGAAAGAAATGTTGAGTTGCATGCTATAGAAGCCGATATGGATCGTTTGGCCAATGAAGGTAAAACACCGATGCTGGTCGCTATCAATGGGTTGATTAAAGGGATCGTTGCTGTGGCGGATGTCGTGAAGCCTTCCAGTGCCAAAGCGGTCGAACAGTTGAAGCAGATGGGTATTAAAGTGGCGATGATTACAGGGGATAATAAAAAGACCGCAGCGGCGATTGGCCGTCAGGTGGGTATTGATCTGATTCTTGCTGAAGTTCTGCCTCAAGATAAATCTTCGGAAGTTGTGAAACTTCAGAAACAAGGTTATTCCGTGGCTATGGTTGGGGATGGCATTAATGATGCTCCGGCCTTGGCAATGGCGGATATCGGTATTGCGATTGGTTCGGGTACGGATGTTGCCATCGAATCGGCCGATGTCGTATTGATGAAATCGGATCTGATGGATGTGGTCACGGCAATCAAACTGAGTCGTGCAACTATCCGAAATGTTAAGCAGAATTTATTTTGGGCATTTATTTATAACATTGCCGGCATTCCTTTGGCAGCCGGAGTATTCTACGCTTTTGGCGGACCGTTGTTGAACCCGATATTCGCAGGTGCTGCGATGGCGTTCAGTTCGGTATCCGTGGTAACCAATGCACTGCGTTTACGCAGATTTAAGAAATAGAGGAATAACTATGAAAAGAATTATACTTTTACTCTCAATATTGATTTTTATCGCCGGATGCACATCGACCGATGTCGTCAAGCGTGAAGCTCAATCATCCTTTGAAGAAATTTTGGCTGTCGATTCGGTTGAATCTTCCGTTATGGACGGTTATGCACATATCATCATCGCTGACGGATACCATTTCGACCTTTCCTTAAATCCTCAATCGACGACTGAAGATGTCATCATGGCTGTTATGGCTATGCCGTTTTTGGATGCCGGGTTGGATATTACGAAACTTCCGTCCAATATGCGTATCAAAGACGACATGCTGTTGATCACTTATGAAGGGATTAAGGGTTCAATGACGTACGATGCGAAAGGTCAGATGAATTCACTGTTAACCAACAATCGTACCTTATTGGGATATCATGCCGAGCTCGATCACTTCGGTATCGCTTTGGGCGATCATAAGTTTGAGTGGGCGAAGAATATGGCGACCAACGACAAAGATGCCGTGTTTATTTTGAGTGCTGATGTACTGCGTTTAGCCGGTGTTAATGTCGAAGCGGTGGATGGTTGGCTGTTTACAACGATGGATGGCATGGACTTGCTTTTAAAACCAATTGATCTGAAATAGATTATGGAAAAATTTCTGATTCATGTAGAAGGTATGACGTGTAAAGCATGTGAGAAAAACGTCAATACTGAGATTAAGAAAATACCAGGTGTTAACTATGCCTTCGCAAATGCGAAGACCGGTGAGGTCAATATACAGTCGACCTCACCGGTTTCCTATGAGCTTTTGAAGAAAGCTGTTGAAGATGCGGGTTATCGTTTGAAAGATGAGAAACCTTCGGTATTTATGGATTGGATCTGGTTGGCAGGTGTGATCAGTGTGGTGGTTATTGCTCAGATGATTTATCAGCGACTGCTACCTCCTCAACTTGATTCGGAAACGATTGCGCTGCCCTTGGTTGCTGTGTACGGTCTGATTACCTCGTTTCACTGTGTGAGTATGTGCGGCGGAATTGCTCTGTCTCAATCCATGGCTAAAATTCAGGGAAAGACGCCATATCAGTCGACTTTTCTGTATAACTTTGGCCGAATTGCTTCTTATACCGGATTTGGTGTTCTGTTGGGAGGGGTCGGTTCGTTCTTCTCGATTTCGCCTCTGATGAGGAATCTGATTTTGTTGGCGGGTGGTGTTCTGATGTTGTATTACGGGATCAGTCTGATGGGTTGGGTATCTATGCCAAAACTGATAAACTTGATGCCAAAAGTAAATAACAAAAAAATCAGTGAAAGTTACCGACCGCTGATCGTTGGGATTTTGAATGGCTTTATGCCTTGTGCGTCATTACAAATGATGCAGCTGTATGCGTTAGCGTCGGGTTCAATGGTTAGCGGCGGATTGATCATGTTGGTGTTTGCCCTAACGACTGCGCCGGTACTGGTGACAATCGGTCTGTTATCATCCAAACTGAATTTGAAGAGCTCACGCAGGGTCAAGCTGGTTTCAGCAGCCGTCGTGGTATTGATCGGTTCGCAAATGGCCTTTCGTTCGATGAGTGCCCTCGAGATACCTTTGCCTTTTATAAACAACCCTTCCCAAGAAGAAGTGCGTTTGGCTCCGGTGGTCGATGGCGTTCAATTGATTACACTGACTGTCGATTGGAACGGTTATCATCTGGATTATACAGCGGTACAAAAAGGGATTCCGGTTATGATCACGGTCAATCCGGTATCTTTATCCGGATGTAGCAACCCAATCACGATTCCGATGTTTGATATAGAAATTGATGCACTTACGACTCAACTCTATGCACTGTTCACTCCGGATAAAACCGGAAATATCCGGATTCAGTGTTGGATGAACATGATTTCTACGAATCTGAAAGTTCTGGATAACTAAAAACAGCGATGATTTCGCTGTTTTTTTACTACAAGGTTGTTGAGATATAGATGATTGCGATGACGGCCACTACGATGACCCATGAAATGGGATTTGCGAAATTGAGGGTATATCCGAAGCTGTACTCTCTAGGCACAAATATATTGGCATCATCTTTGTTTACATAGAAAAATGTATTATGCGTCCTTCTGTATACACTGACTTCTTCCTTTGTCCATCTTCTTTTTTCCATCGGATGCACCTCCCCGTTTCCGTGTTATCGAGACAAAAAAGTTCGCTGTCTGATACAATAATCATTTGAAACATTATTCGTAAAACCATGGACGGACGTGAAAATCCTTCCCCCAAAGACATCACATGTTTCTATCACTACAATAAAACAAAAGTCACCGTTTGGCAACACATTATTAAAAGTAGATGACATTAAGAATGTGTGGTAAATAAATTATCATCACAGATCATTACTAATCCTATATAATAAAAGGGATGGAGGTCGCTATGAACAATCCCTATATACATTTGATTCCCTTGATCTTTGGGACACTATATTTCACTGTTATTGCACTGTTACACTGGAAGTTGAGTTTCAGTTATAAGTATGGACTTTTATTTCCCTCTTTTATGGCCATTGTCATGAATCTGATGGCAATCCCAAGTTACTTTCGCTGGATATCCGGTGGAATGGGCGATGGTGACTGGCTGTTGGTGATATTTGCTTTGTGGCAAATTGGAATACTGGTTTTCTATGTGATTTTATGGAGACTGGTTGAATCGTTTTCAGCTAAAAAGGAGTCTGACTGACTCCTTTTCTTTATAAATCAGCTTTTATGAAAGATTGCATAAAAGTGGATGAATCATCGGATAAATCTAAAATACGGCAGTTGACTGCTAAATTGTCAAAATAAAACTACCCAAATTTCCGATTATTCGTCATAATAGAGAAGTATCATGGAGGTATGTATGAGATTTCAAACCGCAGAGCCCTTTCGCATCAAAATGATTGAACATGTAATGAAGACGACTTTTGAACAACGAACGAAATGGCTAGAAGAAGCACAGTTTAATGTATTTAAAGTAAAAGCTGAGAATGTCTATATTGACTGTCTGACGGACAGCGGTACTTCGGCGATGAGTAAGAACCAGTGGGCAGCACTGATGATGGGCGATGAGTCCTATGCCAGTTGTGACAGTTACTTCCGATTAGAACAATCCATTCACGAAACTTATGGCATGCCTTTAATTCAACCGGTGCACCAAGGACGTGCAGCGGATTATTTATTGGCAAAAATCTATACGCAGCCTGGCAAAATTGCTATCGGCAACATGCATTTTGACACATTTCGCGGAAACGCAGAGGTTTTGGGTGCTTTGGTTGAAGACTTGGTTTTCGATGAAGGTAAAGATGCCGCAAGCCCCGCTTCGCCGTTTAAGGGTAATATGGATATTGCCAAGTGCGAAAACCTGATTGCTGAAAAAGGAGTCGACCAGATATCAGTCATTATTTTAACAGTTACCTGCAATAACAATGGCGGTCAGCCGGTCAGTATGCAGAACATCAAGGATGTTGCAGCATTGGCAAAGAAACATAACATTCCCTTTGTCATGGATATTGCCCGAATTGCTGAGAATGCCTATTTTATCAAAACCCGTGAAGAAGGTTATCAAGACAAAGAAATCGTGGATATCGTCAAAGAACAGTTGTCTTTCTGTGAAAGTGCGGTCATGAGTGCCAAGAAAGACGGATTGGTCAATATTGGCGGTCTGTTTCTGACACGCAATCAAGATATCTTTGCTCAAGCCAATCAACTGGCCATCGTACATGAAGGATTTATTACGTATGGCGGTTTGGCCGGAAGAGATATGGATGCTTTGGCCGTAGGTATTAAAGAAGCCTGTGATTTTGATTATCTTCAATACCGTGTCGGTCAAGTCGAATACTTAGGCAATCAACTCAAAGAAAAAGGTATTCCGATCATCGAACCTCCGGGTGGACATGGCATTTATGTAGATGCTCGAAGATTCTTCCCCCATATTCCCCAACATGAATTTCCGGCACAGCGTCTGGTGGTCGCTTTGTATCAGGAATCCGGCATTCGAGCCGTTGAACTTGGCGCATGTGCATTCGGTGGAAAAGATCCGATTACCGGTGAAGCCACCTGGCCTCAATTGGAAACGATGCGCATCGCGATTTCACGACGCGTTTATACCAATGATCATTTGGATTGTATCGTGAATTCCTTGGATTACATTTATCAAAACCGTGATTCCTATAAAGGATTGAAACTGGTGTTTGAAGGTCCGATTGTGTCACTCAGACACTTTACGGCTGGGTTCGAGTTATTATAAAGGCCTGCGGGAAACTGATATAACCCCCTTAAGGTAGACAGAACAAATAAACAAAGTTCTGAAAACCAAAAGGGGGTTTTTATACGAGAAGCAACAAAAAGTACACAGAAGAGCAAAAGGTACAAGCATGTCAAGATTATCTTAATGGAAAGTTTAGTGCAATGGAAATTGCACAATCACTTAACATGAGGAAACATGGAAGCCGGAAGATACTCGAATGGTCAAATCGCTATCGAGTATATGGAAGCGATTGTTTCAAACACCAGCCTCATAATGCGACCTATACCAAGGAGTTCAAAGAAGCAGCGGTACAGGAATATTTGGCAGGATTAGGATCGATCGAAGTCATTGCCATCAAGATGAATATTCCGTCTCCGAGCCGACTCAGGCAATGGATTTTGATGTATACTGAAGGCAAAGAGATGAAAGGTTATCATCCGAAACCGGAGGTATATGTGGCAGAACGAAAGAAAACAACGGTTGAAGAGCGTAAGCAGATGGTAGAGCATTGTCTTAAACACAACAAAGACTACAAAGGCACGGCATCAGACTACGGAGTATCCTACAGTCAGATTTTCACTTGGGTAAGGAAATATCTGACTGACGGTGAAGATGGCCTAAAAGATCATCGGGGGCACCGTAAACCTTTGGAGGAATTATCGGAGGTTGATCAACAGAAACGAATGATTGAGAAGTTGGAGCGCAAGAATAAAGAACTTCAAATGGAGCTTGAACTATTAAAAAAATTGGAGGAATCAGAAAGGCGGCGATAGGAGAACTACCTAAATACAAGCGTCAGGCAACACTTAAAAAAGAGAGAATCACGATCTATACCCTTATCCTGGAATTTCACGCTTCGAAAAGGTGGTCCATCGAGTGGATGTGTAAGATACTAAATGTATCAAGAGCAGCTTATTATAAGTGGCAGAATCGCGTGCCCAACCCAAGAGAACATGAAAACGAAGAAGTATTGAAGGCTATTCTTGAAGTTTCAACAGAACTGCATAATTTGTATGGTTCCTACAAGATGACTGAGGTTGTAAGTAAGAAATTAGGGAAAAAATACAATCAGAAGCGCATTGCCAGACTGATGTGTGTGAATGATATTCAGTCGGTACTGAGGAAAAAGAGAAAGACTTATGTGAAGTCCTCTCCGGAAGTGGCTACGGAGAATATCCTGTGCCGCGAGTTTGAGGCGATCAGGCCCAATGAGAAATGGTGTGCAGATATCACGGAGACGAAAATCCCCGGAACCCAACAGAAGCTGTATATCAGCACCATCCTGGATCTCTATGACCGTTTCCCTGTGGGGTATAGTGCCGGACTGAGAAATGATGTTTCATTAGTAAATGAAAGCTTCATGGCTGCCTTGAGTGAACATGATCATCAGGATACCTTATTCCACAGTGACCGAGGGTTTCAATATACCAGAAAAGCGTTTGGGACACAGCTCAAAGAGAATGGATTTACACAGTCTATGTCCAGAGTGGGTCACTGCATTGATAATGGGCCAATGGAAGGATTCCAAGGTTCCATGAAGGAGGAGATGTTCATCCTCTACGATATCGGCAGTGTTCAAGACTTCCGCGAGGCATTGCCTAAATACATGGATTTCTATATTCATCAGAGACCTCAAAAACGATACAAAGGCAAGACTCCGAGTAAAGTCAGAGAAGAAGCTTACCAATCGGCTTCGCCTATACCATATCCTATACCGGTCAATCATAGAATCAAACGATACTGGAAAGACATCGAAGAAAAGCAAAATAAAAACTCGGCTATGTTTCCATAACCAAGTTCATGAATACTTAAGATATTTGCTCTGTCTACTTGACAGGGGTCATATCAAACCGCAAGCCTTTTTTGTTATTTTACAAGAGACTTCAACGTAGCATAGATAAACGCATCAATATCGCCATCCATGACTTTTTGTACATTGCCTTCTTCGGCATTGGTACGATGATCCTTGACCATGGTGTATGGAGCAAATACATAGGAACGAATCTGACTGCCCCACTCGATCGCCTTCTGCTCGCCCTTGATATCCGCCAGTTTAGCTTCTTTGGCCTCAATCTCCAACTGATAGAGCTTGGACTTCAACATGTTCATCGCATGTTCACGGTTTTGCATTTGAGAACGCTCCGACTGGCAAGTGACCACAATATTGGTCGGTTTATGGATCAAACGAACCGCCGAGTCCGTTTTATTGATGTGCTGACCGCCCGCACCCGAAGCACGCATGGTAATAACCTCAATATCCCCCGGATCAACAGTGATTTGAATTTCATCATTGAACTGAGGCATGACATCGACGGACGCAAACGATGTGTGTCGGCGACCGGATGAGTCAAAAGGTGAGATGCGTACTAAACGATGTACACCTTTCTCGGTCTTGAGATAACCGTAAGCCATGGGTCCTTCAACCAGAAACGAAACCGACTTCAAACCCGCCGTATCGCCGTCCTGATAATCCAAGACGGACACTTTATAGCCCTTCTTATCCGCCCAACGCGTATACATCCGATAGAGCATTAACGCCCAATCCTGACTTTCCGTACCGCCGGCACCCGGATGAAGTTCAATGATGGCATTGTTTTTGTCATAGTCATGACTCAACAAAATCTTAACTTCAAACTTTTCAAAGTTTTCCAGCTGTTCTTCATATTCCATTTCGACCAACGAACTTAATTCTTCATCGAATTCCTGTTTCAACATTTCTACGGTTTCATAAAGTTGGGAAAAAGTCGAAAGCATATTTTCATATCCTTCGACGATTTCCTTCATTTGATTCATCGTATTGATTCTTGCCTGTGCACCGCGACGGTCGTTCCAAAAACTATCGTCCGCCATCTCGGCTTGCACCTGATCGATTATTGCCTGTTTACCAGGTAAGTCAAAGTGAGTCACCCAACTGTTTTAACTTATCGTAAACAGTCGTCACTCCTTGTCTGATTTCATAAAATTCCATTATTTCTTCTGCTCCTCTACCTGAATTTGCATGTTTTTACAGTAGAACACCGTTTCCTGAGAGATGCGTTGCATCATGTCCTCAAACATTTCATATCCTTCTTGGATATATGCCTGAAGCGGATTGCTTTGTGCATAGGAACGCAAATGGATACCGTCACGCAGCTTACTCATCGTATCGATATGTTCGACCCAAGCACGGTCAATGACGCGCAATACCACATTCTTCTCAATGGAGTAAATGCTTTCACGAACCTTATCTGCCGGAACATTTTTCACATCAATGGCATCAATCTTATCTTCGTACGCCAGCCAAATGGCTTCCGTACACATTTTCTCGACTTCAACCATATCCTTATCTTCAAAATCCCGCTTCGTCAGACTCAAATCCTTAAATCCGAATTTAACGTACGCTTCCAACAGTTCTTCCACATTGACCTTCGGATGTTTACTTGAATAATCTGTATGGGTTTTCAGTATATTCAGAGACACGCGATCAAACATATCCTTAATGATCGTATGCACATCTTCATTTTCCAAAATCATATTGCGCTGCTCGTAAATGATCTCACGTTGTTGACGCAACACATCATCATACTCCAACAATGTTTTACGAACATCAAAGTTGACACCTTCTACACGCTTCTGGGCACTGGAAATTGAACGGGAAATAAGTTTCGATTCAACCGGAACATCCCCCAGCGTTCTAAACAAGCCTTCCATACGTTCACTGCCGAAACGAACCATCAGTTCATCTTGAACCGAAACATAGAAACGGGAATAACCCGGATCTCCCTGACGGCCGGAACGTCCGCGCAACTGATTGTCAATACGACGGGATTCATGACGTTCGCTACCGATAACAGCCAAACCGCCCAACTCCTTGACCCCTTCACCCAACTTGATATCCGTACCGCGACCGGCCATGTTGGTAGCAATGGTTACTGAGTGCTTATGTCCGGCTTTTGCGATGATTTCGGCTTCACGTGCATGGTTCTTTGCATTCAACACTTCATGCTTGATACCGCGTTGGGTAAACATCTTACTGACAAACTCACTGGTCTCAACCGCGATGGTACCCACGAGTACCGGCTGACCCTTCTTATATAGTTCCAATACTTCTTGGACAAGTGCTTCAAATTTTGCTTTGCGCGTACCAAACACCGCATCCGGCAAATCATCACGGACAATCGGACGGTTGGTCGGAATTTCAACAACACGCATGTTATAGATTTTTAAGAATTCTTCTTCCTCGGTTTTCGCCGTACCGGTCATCCCGGCCAGTTTTTCATACAAGCGGAAGAAATTTTGATAGGTGATCGTCGCCATAGTCGATGTTTCCTGTTTGATCGGAACTCTTTCCTTTGCTTCAATGGCTTGGTGTAACCCATCAGAGTAAGCACGTCCGACCATCAGACGACCGGTAAACTGATCGACGATGACGATCTGATTTTCCTGAACGACATACTCCACATCTTTGATCATGACATAATTTGCACGCAACGCCATATGCAAATGGTGAACCAATTGCGTATGTTTCAATTCATACAGGTTTTGGATGCCAAAAGCCTTCTCAGCTTTTGTTACCCCTTCCTCTGTCAGCTGAACAGTTTTACCTTTGACATCGATCACATAATCAATGCCATCCGCAAGACGCTTAACAAACTTGTCCGCCTGTAAATACAGATTGGCCGTTTGTTTCTGTCCCCCGGAAATGATCAGCGGTGTACGCGATTCATCGATCAAAATCGAGTCGACTTCATCGATCAATGCAAAATGCAACGAGCGTAAGACACGATCTTTCACATGCGTAACCATGTTGTCACGCAGATAATCAAATCCGACTTCTGCGTTGGTCATATACGTGATATCGCACAAAAAGGCCTCACGTTTCTGTTGCGGGGTTAATGCGCGGATATTGACACCGACTTTCAAGCCCAAAAAGCGGTGAATGGCACCCATCCACTTCGCATCGCGCTGAGCCAGATATTCATTGACCGTAACGATATGAACACCTTTGCCTGTCAGTGCATTGAGATACACCGGCAATACGGATGTCAGGGTTTTTCCTTCCCCCGTTTTCATTTCAGCAATGTCACCTTGATGCAAGACGATACCGCCCATGATTTGAACAAAGTAAGGAAACTCACCGATAACACGCTTTGCTGCCTCACGGGCAACCGCATAGGCTTCCGGCAACAGGTCATCCAATGTCTCACCTTTATTTAAGCGCTCTTTAAACTCATTGGTTTTTTCTTTGAGATCATCATCATCCAACGCAGCCATCTGCTCTTTATAAGCATCGACCTTGCGGGCAATAGCCTCAAGCTCTTTCACTCTTTTTTTATCAAAATTAAATAAT
>Ga0209066_10006092_pt1 | contig 12443 bp, 10 predicted proteins | sample All_14_2_FD_187198 | JGI IMG/M metagenome (GOLD analysis project Ga0209066, IMG submission 187198) | Freshwater microbial communities in response to fracking from Pennsylvania, USA - Allegheny Zone_MetaG_DW_15 (SPAdes) (version 2) ...
ACGCCGCGCCGGCCGCGCCGATCATCGGCCGCGTCATCGACAAACATTTGTCCGACGAGTTGGGCGAGACCCTGACGCTGGTGGTCGATGGCGTCGACGGACGCACGCACCATGTCTCCGGCATCGACCCAACCCGCGTCGAGGACGCGCGCATCGGCAGCGTCATCGAGATCGGGCCGCCGGACAGCACCGGCCGCCCGTCCGATCGCGCCATCGCGGGCCTCGCCGAGGACGGCATCTATCGGCCGAGCCGCCATCTGGAGCAGGCGCGGTTCGACGGCCATGTGCCGAACGGCGACTATGAGGGCTTCGTCGACGCCCATGTCCGGCGGCTCGAGGCGTTGCGCCGCGCCGGCATCGCCGAGCGCATCGACGCCGACCAGTGGCGCATCCCCTCCGACTTCGAGGGGCGAGCCGCCGCTCATGACGCCGGGCGGAACGGCCGCGCCAATATCCGCATCCTCTCGACCTTCGATCTGGAGCGCCAGATCGGATCGGACGGCGCGACCTGGCTGGACCGGCGGCTTGTCAGCACGGATACCTCCGACCTGTCGCCGGCCGGCTTCGGCGCACAGGTGCGCGAGGCGATGGATCGCCGCCGCGACCACCATGTCGATCAGGGCGATGCCGCCCTTCAGCCGGACGGGCGCATCGCCTACCGGCGCAACCTGATCGCCACGCTTCGGGAACGTGAGGTCGCCCGCGCCGGTGAGGAGCTGGCGGCGAAGAAGTCGCTGCCGTTCCGCATGGCCGCCGACGGCGAGACCGTGACGGGCGCTTTCACCGGAACCGCGCAGCTATCGAGCGGCAAGTTCGCCATCGTCGAGAAGTCCCATGAGTTCACCCTCGTTCCGTGGCGGCCTGTCATCGACCGCCAGCTCGGCCGCGAAGTCATGGGCATCGTCCAGGGCGGGTCGGTATCATGGCAGTTGGGCCGGCAAAGGGGGCTGGGCATTTGAGGCGAGCTGTCTCCGCCCCAAACGGAGCCTGGATGGCGGCCTTCACGGCCAGGGTGGCGGTAATCGCGGCGCGGCGACGCGACACGGACCATCCGTTTTGTCATCCATGGCATCCGAAACCTCGACGCTTCGGATTTTCTATTGCTTCTCGCCAAAGCGGATACTCTCTGATCGGCTCCATCTCTTTTGCCGGCCGGAGCCTTTATGTCTGGAACCCGTGTCCTTTGGGGACAAGTCGCCATCGTCCTGTCCATCGTGCTCACCGCCATCTGGTGTGCGACGGAATGGACGGCGTGGCGTCTCGGCTTTCAGGCGCAGCTCGGACAGCCGTGGTTCGAGGTGGCGGGCTGGCCGTTCTATTACCCGCCGATCTTCTTCTGGTGGTGGTATTGCTACGATGCCTATGCGCCGTCGATCTTCATCGAGGGCGCCTATATCGCGGCTTCGGGCGGGTTCATCTCGATCGCCGTCGCCATCACCCTGTCGGTGCTCCGGGCGCGGGACGAGAAGGACGTCGTCACCTATGGTTCGGCACGCTGGGCCGAGCCGGCGGAGATCCGGGCCGCCGGACTGCTCGGCGCGGACGGCGTGATCCTCGGCCGCTACGACCGCGACTATCTCCGACACGATGGCCCGGAGCATGTCTTGTGCTTCGCGCCGACCCGATCGGGCAAAGGCGTCGGCCTCGTGGTGCCCACGCTGCTGACCTGGCCGGGCAGCACGATCATCCACGACATCAAGGGCGAAAATTGGGGCCTGACCGCCGGCTTCCGGTCCCGGCATGGCCGCGTGCTGCTGTTCGATCCGACCGACCCGGCGTCGTCGGCCTACAATCCGCTGCTCGAGGTGCGGCGCGGCGACAAGGAAGTCCGCGACGTGCAGAACATCGCCGACATTCTCGTCGACCCCGAAGGCGCGCTCGAGAAACGCAACCATTGGGAAAAAACCAGCCATTCGCTGCTGGTCGGCGCGATCCTCCATGTTCTCTACGCGGAACCCGACAAGACGCTCGCCGGCGTCGCCAACTTCCTTTCCGATCCGAAGCGTCCCGTCGAGGCGACGCTGCGCGCCATGATGAACACGCCGCATCTGGGCGAAGCCGGCGTCCATCCCGTCATCGCGTCATCGGCCCGCGAACTGCTGAACAAGAGCGACAACGAACGCTCGGGCGTGCTTTCGACCGCCATGTCCTTCCTCGGCCTCTACCGCGATCCCGTCGTGGCGAAGGTGACGGCGCGCTGCGATTGGCGCATCGCCGATCTCGTTGCAGCAGACAGACCCGTCAGCCTCTATCTCGTCGTCCCGCCGAGCGACATCAACCGCACCAAACCTCTGATCCGCCTGCTGCTCAATCAGGTCGGGCGGCGGTTGACCGAAGACCTGAAGACCTCGGCCCATCGTCATCGGCTGCTGTTGATGCTGGACGAGTTTCCGGCGCTCGGCCGGCTCGATTTCTTCGAGTCCGCCCTGGCCTTCATGGCGGGCTACGGCATCAAGTCCTTCCTGATCGCGCAGAGCCTCAACCAGATCGAAAAGGCGTATGGCGCGAACAATAGCGTGCTCGACAACTGCCATGTGCGCGTCGCCTTCGCCACCAATGACGAGCGCACCGCCAAGCGAGTGTCGGACGCGCTAGGCACCGCGACCGAGATGCGCGACTCCACCAACTATGCCGGCCACCGGCTTTCGCCCTGGCTGGGGCATCTGATGGTGTCGCGGCAGGAGACGGCCCGGCCGTTGCTCACCCCCGGCGAGGTGATGCAGCTCCCGCCCGCCGATGAATTGCTCCTGGTCGCGGGCGTGCCTCCGGTGCGCGCGAAGAAGGCCCGCTACTACGAGGATGCGCGGTTCCGCGAACGTATCCTGCCGCCGCCGAAACCCGCGGGCGCGAAAGCGTCGGCGAAGCCCCCCGCCGACGATTGGTCCGCCTTGGCGATCCCGGCCGCATCCGCGGGCGCGACGCCGGGGAGCGCAGCCGGCATGACCGCCGATCCCGCCAACGCCGGCATCCGCCGCGAGCCGGAATTGCCAGAACATGAGGAAATCGCGCCGCCCGAGCGCCCGGCGCTCGGAGAGTTCGACCTGCTCGACGACGAACCGGACCTCGATGCCGCCAAGGCCCGCAGTCTCCGCCTGCGGGCCGGGTCCATCGCCCGGCAGGCGACGATGGACCCGGCCGATGGCGTCGAGTTGTGAGGCGACCGGCCATGCAGACCAAGACCCGCATGAACGTCTATTTCGAGCCGGAGCTTCTGAAAAAGGTCGAGGCACTGGCGCTCCGGCGCCGCGTCTCCAAATCCGCCGTCATCGAAGCCGCCGTCGCCTCCTTCCTGTCGGCTGACGCATCGGAGCGATTGGAGGCCGTATTCGCGCACCGCATGGACCGGCTTGGCCGCCAGATCGATGGCATGGACGAAGACCTGGCCATTCTCGGCGAGACGCTATCGCTGTTCATCCGCTTCTGGCTGACCATCACCCCACCATTGTCCGACAGTGCGCAGGCGTCGGCGCGGGCCAAGGGCGTGGAGCGGTTCGAGAGCTTCCTGCAAACACTCGGCCGGAAACTGGCGACCGGGGATCGCTTCCTCAGAGACCTGTCGCGAGACATCGACTCGCAACGCAGCAAAACCGCCGACCCGGAGTAAGAGGCGGCGATGAAATCGGCGGGACTTTACTTAACACCGCCGTTCTCCTGTATTTGCACGCTACGCTACTACTCTCGCAAATCCTTGTTGAGCCGGCCTGATTTCTGGCTCTTTTAATCATCCCCGTCCGGGGACCGTCTGATCTCTCCCCGGCTGGATCGGGGATCGGATGGCGATTTCACAGAACAATTCGGAAGGACTGGCGCGCGGGGCGCGGATGCTGCGCACCGCGCTCGGTCCCGCCATCGCCCGCTTCATGGAAGACGCCTCCGTCGTCGAGGTGATGCTCAATCCCGACGGGCGCATCTGGATCGACCGGCTCTCGGAAGGGCTGGCCGACACGGGGGAGCGCCTCTCGCCCGCCGATGGCGAGCGCATCGTGCGCCTGGTCGCACACCATGTCGGCGCTGAGGTCCATGCCGGCAGCCCGCGTGTCTCGGCCGAGCTGCCCGAGACGGGGGAGCGGTTCGAGGGCCTGCTGCCGCCCGTGGTGGCGGCGCCGGCTTTCGCCATCAGGAAGCCCGCCGTCGCCGTGTTCGGTCTCGGCGACTATGTGAGCACCGGGATTATGTCCGCCGCGCAGGCCGAGGCGCTGCGTGAAGGTGTGGCGGCCCGCGCCAACATCCTCGTCGCGGGCGGCACCTCGACCGGCAAGACGACGCTCACCAATGCGCTGCTCGCCGAAATGGCGAAGACCGCCGATCGCGTCGTCATCATCGAGGACACGCGCGAGCTGCAATGCGCCGCGCCCAACCTCGTCGCCATGCGGACGAAGGACGGCGTCGCCTCGCTCTCCGATCTCGTCCGCTCCTCGCTTCGCCTGCGCCCCGACCGCATCCCGATCGGCGAGGTGCGCGGCGCCGAAGCGCTCGATCTCCTCAAAGCCTGGGGCACCGGCCATCCCGGCGGCGTCGGCACGATCCACGCCGGCAGCGCCATCGGCGCGCTGCGGCGCATGGAACAACTCATCCAGGAAGCCGTCGTCACCGTCCCGCGCGCGCTGATCGCCGAGACGATCGACCTCGTTGCCGTGCTCTCGGGCCGCGGCCCCGCACGCCGTCTTTCCGAACTCGGCCGCGTCGAGGGCCTCGGCCCGGACGGCGATTACCGCGTCGCGCCTGCCGTCAGCCCCCCGGCCTGCGCGAACGGCGGCCCCGCGCCCTCTCTCATCCCCGCCAGCCCCGAAGGAGAAGCCCTGTGATCCAACGCCTCCACCAAATCCGTCCTCGCCTCGTCGCGGCGCTATCCATCGCCACGCTCTCCGTGCTGATGGCGGCTCCCGCCCACGCCTCCGGCTCGTCGATGCCGTGGGAAGCACCGCTGCAATCCATCCTGGAGTCGATCGAAGGTCCGGTCGCCAAGATCATAGCGGTCATCATCATTATCATGACCGGCCTGACGCTGGCCTTCGGCGACACGTCCGGCGGCTTTCGCCGCCTGATCCAGATCGTGTTCGGCCTGTCGATCGCCTTCGCCGCCTCGAGCTTCTTCCTGTCGTTCTTCTCCTTCGGCGGCGGAGCGCTGGTCTGATGCTGGGCGCGGCCGAAGACGTGCCGGGCTTCACCGTGCCGGTTCACCGGGCGCTGTGCGAGCCGATCCTGCTCGGCGGCGCTCCGCGCGCCATCGCCATCATGAACGGCACGCTGGCCGGCGCGCTCGGCCTGGGTCTGCGCCTCTGGCTGGCCGGCATCGTGATCTGGGCCATCGGCCATGTCGCGGCGGTGTGGGCGGCCAAGCGCGACCCGCTGTTCGTCGACGTCGGCCGCCGTCACCTGCGCATCCCCGCGCACCTCACGGTCTGAGCGGGAGAGCGACGATGATGAATCTCGCCGAATATCGCGACAAGAACACGCGGCTTGCCGACTTCCTGCCTTGGGCGGCGCTGGTCGGCACGGGCGTCGTGCTCAACAAGGACGGCAGCTTCCAGCGGACGGCGCGCTTTCGCGGCCCCGATCTCGATTCCGCCGTCGCGGCCGAGCTGGTCGCGGTCGCCGGCCGCCTCAACAACGCCTTCCGCCGCCTCGGCTCCGGCTGGGCGATCTTCGTCGAAGCGCAACGCCATCCCTCCAACCGCTATCCCGACGGCCATTTTCCCGACGCCGCGTCGGCGCTGGTCGATGCCGAGCGCAAGGCCGATTTCGAGGAAGCCGGCGCGCATTTCGAGTCCAGCTATTTCCTGACCTTCGCCTGGCTGCCGCCGGCCGAAGACGCGGCCCGCGCCGAAGGCTGGCTCTACGAAGGCCGTGAGCAGAAGGGTTTCGATCCGCACGAGGCGCTGGGCGGCTTCACCGACCGCACCGACCGGCTGCTGCGCCTGGTCGAAGCCTTCATGCCCGAATGCCGGTGGCTCGATGACGGCGAGACGCTGACCTATCTCCATGGCTGCGTCTCCACGCATCGGCACCGTGTCCGCGTTCCCGAGACGCCGATCTATCTCGATGCGCTGCTGGCCGATCAGCCGCTGACCGGCGGCCTCGAGCCGCGTCTCGGGCAGGCACATCTGCGCGTCCTCACCGTCACCGGATTTCCGACAGCGACGACGCCGGGCTTGCTCGACGAATTGAACCGGCTGGCCTTCCCCTATCGGTGGAGCACCCGCGCGATCCTGCTCGACAAGACCGATGCAACGAAGCTGCTGACCAAGATCCGCCGCCAGTGGTTCGCCAAGCGCAAATCGGTCGCCGCGATCCTCAAGGAGGTGATGACCAACGAGGCATCCGTCCTGGTGGACACGGATGCCTCGAACAAGGCGGCGGACGCCGATCTCGCGCTCCAGGAACTGGGTGCCGACTACGCCGGGATCGCCTATGTCACCGCGACGGTGACGGTGTGGGACACCGATCCGCGCGCCGCCGACGAGAAGCTGCGCCTGGTCGAGAAGGTCATCCAGGGCCGCGACTTCACCGCGATGGCCGAAACCATCAACGCGGTGGACGCCTGGCTCGGCAGCCTGCCCGGACACGTTTACGCCAATGTCCGGCAGCCGCCGATCTCCACCCTCAATCTCGCCCACATGATCCCCCTCAGCGCCGTGTGGGCGGGGCCGGAACGGGACGAGCACTTCGCAGCGCCCCCGCTGCTATTCGGCAAGACCGAAGGCTCGACCCCGTTCCGGTTTTCCCTGCATGTCGGCGACGTCGGTCATACCCTGATCGTCGGCCCGACGGGCGCCGGTAAATCCGTTCTGCTGGCGCTGATGGCCTTGCAGTTCCGCCGCTATGCCGGCGCTCAGGTCTTCGCCTTCGATTTCGGCGGTTCGATCCGGGCGGCGGCGCTGGCGATGGGCGGCGATTGGCATGACCTCGGCGGCGATCTTTCCGATGGCTCGGAAACCTCCGTCAGCCTTCAGCCGCTGGCCCGCATCCACGATGTTCCCGAGCGCGCCTGGGCCGCCGACTGGATCGTCGCCATCCTGACCCGTGAAGGCGTCGCCATCACGCCGGAGGTGAAGGAGCACATCTGGACGGCGCTGACCTCGCTGGCCTCGGCGCCGGTCGAGGAACGCACCATCACCGGCCTTTGCGTGTTGCTCCAGTCCAACGACCTCAAGCAGGCGCTTCGCGCCTATTGCATCGGTGGCCCCTATGGGCGGCTGCTCGACGCCGAACGCGAGCATCTCGGCACGGCGACCGTGCAGGCGTTCGAGACCGAGGGGCTGATCGGCACCGGCGCGGCGCCGGCGGTCCTCTCCTACCTCTTCCACCGCATCGAGGACCGCCTCGACGGATCCCCGACCCTTCTCATCATCGACGAGGGCTGGCTCGCACTCGACGACGAAGGCTTCGCCGGCCAGATCCGCGAATGGCTGAAGACACTCCGCAAGAAGAACGCCAGCGTCGTCTTCGCCACGCAATCGCTCTCCGACATCGACGGCTCGTCCATCGCGCCCGTCATCATCGAGAGCTGCCAGACCCGGCTGCTCCTGCCGAACGAGCGCGCCATCGAGCCGCAGATCACCGCGATCTATCGCCGCTTCGGCCTCAATGATCGCCAGATCGAGATCCTCGCGCGGGCCATGCCCAAGCGCGACTACTACTGCCAAAGCCGCCGCGGCAATCGCCTGTTCGAGCTGGGGCTGTCGGACGTCGCCCTCGCGCTCTGCGCTGCTTCCGCCAAGACCGATCAATCCGCGATCGCACGGCTGCTCGCCGAACACGGGCAGGCCGGCTTCCTCGTCGCCTGGCTCCGCCACCGCGATCTCGGCTGGGCGGCCGACCTCATTCCAACGCTCACCCTGAAGGAGAAACTGCCATGACCTTGCTTCGCTCCCGCGCGGCGCGGCTCGCCGCCGCGCTGCTCCTCGCCCCTGTCGCGCTCACCCCAATGCTGGCGACGCCGGCCCAGGCCCAATGGACCGTGTTCGACCCCACGAACTATGTGCAGAACGTGCTGACGGCCGCCCGCAGCCTTCAGCAGATCACCAACCAGATCACCTCGCTTCAGAACGAAGCGCAGATGCTCATCAATCAGGCCCGCAATCTGGCGAGCCTGCCCTACTCGTCGCTGCAACAGCTTCAGCAGTCGGTGCAGCGCACGCAACAACTGCTCCAGCAGGCTCAGAACATCGCCTACGACGTCCAGCAGATCGACCAGGCGTTCCAGACCAAATACGCCAATGTGTCGATGTCGGCGTCGAACGCGCAACTGATCGCCGACGCCAAGACCCGCTGGCAGAACACGGTGGGCGGTCTGCAAGACGCCATGCGTGTGCAGGCCACGGTCGTCGGCAATATCGACACCAACCGCACGCAGATGTCGGCGCTGGTCGGCGCCAGCCAGTCGGCGACGGGTGCCTTGCAAGCGACACAGGCCGGCAACCAGCTCCTCGCCCTCCAGGCCCAGCAGCTCGCCGACCTCACCGCCGTCATCGCCGCCAACGGGCGAGCACAGGCACTGCAATCGGCGGAACAGGCCGCCGCCGCCGAACAGGGCCGCGAACAGCGCCGCCGCTTCCTGACGCCGGGGACCGGCTATCAGCCCGGCAACGCGCAAATGTTCCACGGCAACTGAGGGCGACCCGATGGACGGCAAGACCCTCGCGCGCCTCGGCGCTGTCGTCTTCGTCGCGATCGCGGTCACGGCGACCGCGATCGAGATGACCCGCAAGGACGACCGGCAAAACAGCCCGACGGCGCAGACGCGCACCGTGACGGAACGCGATCCGCTCGGCGCGGAGCTGGCGCGGTGCAGCGCCATGGGCGAAGCCGGGCCGCGCGATCCGTCCTGCCTGCGAGCGTGGGACGAAAACCGCAAGCGTTTCCTCGGTCAGTCGGCTCCGGCCCCGGCACCCGCGCCGGCGGGACCGGCGACATTGTTCCCGAACGCCCCCGCCGAGGCGGCTCCCGACGACGCCGCGCCCGCCATTCAGGCGGAGCCCTCTCAGCCCGAGGTGCGCTGATCGTGGGCGGCACCGGCGTCATCGACCATTTCCTCGAGGTCTTCACCCGCTACATCGACGGCGGCTTCGGCCTTCTGCAACCCGAGGTCGGCTTCATCGCCACGACGCTGATCGTCATCGACGTGACGCTCGCCGCCCTGTTCTGGAGCTGGGGCGCGGACGAAAACATCATCGCCCGGCTGGTGAAGAAGACGCTGTTCGTCGGTGTTTTCGCCTACATCATCGGCAACTGGAACAATCTCGCCCGTATCGTCTTCGAGAGCTTCGCCGGCCTGGGCCTGAAGGCATCCGGCACGAGCTTCACCGTCACCGACCTGCTGCGTCCCGGCAAGGTCGCGCAAACCGGCCTCGACGCCGGACGGCCGCTGCTCGATTCCATATCCAGCCTGATGGGCTACTGGTCGTTCTTCGAGAACTTCATCCAGATCGTCTGCATGTTGTTCGCCTGGGCGCTGGTGCTGCTCGCCTTTTTCATCCTCGCCATCCAGCTCTTCATCACCCTGATCGAGTTCAAGCTGACTACCCTGGCCGGCTTCGTGCTGATCCCCTTCGGCCTGTTCGGCAAATCCGCCTTCATGGCCGAACGGGTGCTCGGCAACGTCATCTCGTCCGGTATCAAGGTGCTGGTGCTTGCCGTCATCATCGGCATCGGCTCGACCCTGTTCTCCGAGTTCACCACTGGCTTCGGCGGCGCCACGCCGTCGATCGACTACGCGATGGCGATCGTGCTCGCCGCCTTGTCGCTGCTGGGCCTCGGCATCTTCGGCCCCGGCATCGCCAACGGCATTGTCTCAGGCGGGCCGCAGCTCGGGGCAGGCGCCGCGATCGGAACCGGCCTGGCCGCGGGCGGTGCGATCGCGGCCGGGGCCGCTGCCGCAGGCGCGGCTGTTTCCGGCGGCGCGGCCTTTGCCGGCGGCGCTGCCGCCGCCGCCCGTGGCGGGGCGGCTTTGGCTGGTGGCGCATCGACCGCCTACAGCCTGGGCGCGGCCGGCCAAACCGGCGCATCCGCCGTCGCATCCGGCCTGCGCAATGTCGCCAGCGCGGGCGCACAGGCCACCGTCTCGCCGCTGAAACGCGCCGCTGGCCGCGCCGCCGACAGCTTGAAGCAGAGCTACCAATCCGGCGCGCGCTCCGCCTTCGCGGCGACAGGCGGGGCTTCGACCGCCGGCACGGTCGGCGGCGAAGCCGAGGCCGCTTCCCAAACCGCTTCCACCACCGACGGGCCGCCGGCCTGGGCCAGGCGCATGAAGCGCTCCCAGCAAATGACGCACGGCGTTCAAGCCGCCGCCCACGCCGTTCGCAGCGGCGACAGCCACGGCGGCGGCTCCACCGTCAATCTCTCCGAAGGCGACTGACCATGTTCAAACGACCCGCTACCCACTACGGCAAGTCCCCGCAGCCCGAGACGCCCTATCAACGCGCTGCCCAGGTCTGGGACGAGCGCATAGGCACCGCCCGCGTGCAGGCCCGCAATTGGCGCTTCATGGCCTTCGGCTCCCTCGCGCTGTCGATGGGCCTTTCCGCCGCGCTGGTCTGGCAATCCATCAACGGCTCGATCGTGCCGTGGGTGGTCCAGGTCGACCGCCTTGGACAGGCGCAGGCCGTTGCGCCGGCGACGGCCGACTATCAGCCGAACGATCCCCAGATTGCCTTCTACCTGGCGCGGTTCATCGAACAGGTCCGCTCGATTCCCGCCGACGCGATCATCGTGCGTCAGAACTGGCTGCGCGCCTACGACTTCACGACCCAGAGCGGCGCGCTCGCCCTCAACGACTACGCCCGGTCGAACGATCCTTTCGCCAAGGTCGGCAAGCAACAGGTGGCGGTCGAGGTGTCGAGCGTTATCCGCGCCTCGCCGTCGAGCTTCCGCATCGCCTGGATCGAGCGTCGCTATCAGGACGGCTCGCTCGCCTCCACCGAACGCTGGTCCGCCATTCTGACTGTTGCCGTGCAGCCCCCGCGCGACGCCGACACGCTGAAGAAGAACCCGCTCGGAATCTACGTCAACGCCATCAACTGGTCGAAGGAGCTTGGACAATGACGCCAGCACTCCGCAAAGCCGCCCCCTGGAGTGCAGGGCGTCCGGCTTTCCGCATCCACGCCAATCCGGCTTTCCGTAAGTCCGGCTTGCCGCTTGTGCTGCTCTGCGCCTCGGCGCTCGCCGGCTGCGCCACCAGCAATATGCCGCCGCCCGAAATCGCCTACGACAACGCCATGCCCGCCGTGCAGGCGACCGAGCCGCCCAGTCCCGTGCAGGTCGTGGAACTCCCCAAGCCCCTGCCGCTTCCCGGCCAGTTGAAGCCGGTCGGCAAGGACGGCAAGCCCGTTCCCGAAGCCGCCGACCCGACCGTGCGCGTCAACCAGGCCAACGCCGCCGCGCGGGTCCAGCCCGTCCGCGACGGCTTCATCAACTCGATGCAGGTCTATCCCTTCGTCAACGGCGCGCTCTACCAGGTCTATGCCTCGCCGGGGCAGATCACCGACATCGCACTTCAGCCTGGCGAGCAGCTCGTCGGCGCCGGACCAGTCGCCGCTGGCGACACTGTGCGCTGGATTATTGGCGATACCGAAAGCGGCGCAGGCGCCGCCAGGCAGATCCACATCCTCGTCAAGCCGACGCGGCCCGAACTGCTCACCAACCTCGTCATCAACACCGACCGCCGCACCTACCATATGGAACTGCGCTCGACGCCTTCGACCTACATGGCGTCGGTATCCTGGCAATATCCGCAGGACCAGCTCATCGCGTTACGGCGGCAGAATGCCGAGGCGCAGGCGGCGCAGCCCGTCGCCACCGGCATCGACCTCGCGCGGGTGAACTTCCGCTACGATGTGAGCGGCGATCGAGCGCCGTGGCGGCCGCTGCGCGCGTTCGATGACGGCCGGCAGGTGTTCATCGAGTTTCCGCGCGGCATCGGCCAGGGCGAAATGCCACCCCTGTTCGTCGTCGGCGCGGAGGGCGACACCTCCGAACTGGTGAACTACCGCGTGCGCGGCAACTACATGATCGTCGACCGGCTGTTCGCCGCCGCCGAGCTGCGTTTCGGGGCAGGCAAGTCCCAGAAGCGCGTGCGTATCTCCCGCACCGACGGGAGGCCGGCATCGTGAGCGACGAACGCGATCCCGAAAGGGAAGAGAGCCGGACGCCCGATGGGGCGCCGCAGCCCGACGCGGCCGACGAGACCGACGACCGGCCGCACACCGGCGAGCCGGTCGCGCCGATGCGGCTGCGGCCCGGGCCTCCGCGCGTCACCCGCCTGTCGCGCAAAGTGCTGGCCGGGCTGGGACTCGTCGCCAGCCTCGGCGTCGGTGGCGCGCTGCTCTATGCGCTCCAGACCCGCAACGTCGGCAATCAGGGGCAGGAACTCTTTTCCACCGACAACCGCAGCACACCGGATGGCCTGAACGGTCTGCCGAAGGACTATAGCGGCGTTCCCAGAC
>Ga0209066_10006094_pt1 | contig 12441 bp, 15 predicted proteins | sample All_14_2_FD_187198 | JGI IMG/M metagenome (GOLD analysis project Ga0209066, IMG submission 187198) | Freshwater microbial communities in response to fracking from Pennsylvania, USA - Allegheny Zone_MetaG_DW_15 (SPAdes) (version 2) ...
GCCCCGGCCCCATGCATCTGCCACACGCTCTTGGGCTGCAGCTTGCCTTTTCGGGCGGCGTTTTCGGTGGCGCGGAATTCGGGGATGTCGCCCGTACCCTGGGTCGGCTTGGTGGCGGTCAGCCAGCGCTGGGTCTGTTTGGCCGGCGCGCCCCAGAGGGGCCAGGCCTCGTCGGTCATCAGGCGGTTCATCTTGGCCGCGACCTGATAGCGGTTGTTGGTGTTATCGGCCTTGTCGACCACATTGGCAGCGATGAATTTCCACATCGCGGACCAGGCGGGCGTGTCCTTCAGACCCAGACGCCCCGCCGTGCCGACCGGATAGCCCAGGTTGAAGTCGAAGCCGACCAGAACCCGGTCGCCACGCTTTCTGTGGTCCGCCAGGATGGAGGCCAGGAGGGCCTCGCCCTCGGCCCGGGTGGCCACATTGTGGGTCTCGGAATAGAGCCGGAACCGCACGTCGCGCTTCGCCACGCCGATCCACAGCGACTGGTCGCCCAGTTTGCGGGTCTCGGCGGCCGTCCAGTCGGCGATGACATAGGCGTCGAACAGGCGGGCCACGGCGGGCTCCTTCAGAGGGGTAATCAGAACAGGGTGGGGGCTTCTAACGCCCCAGGCGCGGCGCGTGAAGGGCGATCAGCCTTTCAGCAGGGCCTCGATGTGCGACAGCCAGCGCCGCCCCAGCCGCAGGGCCTCGGCCGGTGATCCCGTCTGGCCTGCCCGAACCGCGTTCCACAGGTCCAGCTCAAACTCAGGATAACGGGCGTCGGCGAACAGCAGGCGCAGCACCACCTGTCCGGCGTCCGGAGCCATGACATCCAGGGCCCGGCGGGGTTCGCCCCGGCGAATGCGGGCCAGCACATGGCCGTCCACAATGATCTCCGCGCCCTCGATCTCCTCGAAGGCATAGACCAGGCCGTGCGCGCTCGAGCCCCAGAGTACCGCGATCTGGGCCCCGTCGAAATCCAGTCCGGCCGCCCGACCCTCGGCCGCGGAAATGGCCTCCGCCTCGGGCACGGCCCCCAGCGATTTCAGCAGGGCGCGGGTCAGACGACGATGAGGCTCCATCCACCAGGCCAGGGCCAGGGCCCCGGTCGTCAGGGCGGCCGCCGCCAGGGCGACCAGCAGGAACAGGCGCAACCCCTCGGCCAAGCCTTCAGTCCTCCAGCTCGACGACGACCGGGACGTGGTCGCTGGGTTTTTCCATGTCGCGGGCGTCGCGGTGGGTCTCGATCGACCGGAACCGGTCGGCGGCCGGCGGCGACAGCAGGGCGAAGTCGATGCGGATGCCGTGATCCCTCTGCCAGGCTCCGGCCTGATAGTCCCAGAAGGTATAGGTGCCGGCCGGCTCCTTGCCCAGGTCGTGGGCATCGGACAGGCCCAGCCATTTCAGGGCGCGGAATGCGGCCCGGCTTTCCGGCTGGAACAGGGCGTCGCCGACCCAGGCCGAAGGGTTCTTGGCGTCCTCGGGCATCGGAATGACGTTGTAGTCGCCGCACAGGGCGAGGGATTCCTCGAGGGCCAGCAGACCTTGGGCATGAACCCTGAGCCGTTCGAACCAGGCGAGCTTGTAGGGAAATTTCTCGGTGTCGACGGGATTGCCGTTGGGCAGATAGATCGAGGCGACCCGGACCGGCCTTGGGCCCTCGATCAAGGCTTCGATATAGCGGGCCTGTTCGTCGGTGTCGTCGCCGGGCAGACCGCGACGCACGTCCGAGACCGGATATTTCGACAGCAGGGCGACGCCGTTATAGCTCTTCTGGCCGTGGGTCTCGACGTTGTAGCCGAGCGATTCAAAGGCCTCGCGCGGGAATTTCTCGTCCACGCATTTGATTTCCTGGAAACAGGCGACGTCGGGTCGTGCCGCCTCCAGCCAGGCCAGGACCGTGGGCAGGCGGGCGTTGACGGAGTTGACGTTCCAGGTGGCGATACGCATGGGCCAAGGCTTAGGCGCAGCCGCCCGGCCCGACAAGGCGTCGCCGCCCGTCGGGCCGGAGCGGACTCTATTCGGCCGGAGCGGCGGCCGCAGCGGGGGCCGGCGTCAGGGTGCAGCCGCCGGTGATGAACTGGGCCGCCTGGGCGCAGGGATGAACCACCTCGGCCCGGTTCTCTGCATTCAGACGCGCCAGGTAGCCGTCGCCCTCGGCGCATTTGACTTCATAGACGATGCGTTCCTGGGCATCCTTGCCCAGCTTTCGCGCCTGCTGGACCACGCAGGCCGAGGCCTCGGTCCCGGCCAGGATCGCGGGCCAGGCGGCGGCGGCCTCCGTGGCATCGGTATAGCGGCAGGTCTTGCTTTCGATGGCCAGAGACCAGCACGAGAACTTCACCCATCCGGCGGGCGTTTTGTCGATCCAGTATCCATCCTGTCCGGCGCAGCCGATCTCGTAGCGATTGACGGCGATGGCTGCTCCCTGATCGACCGTGCAGGCGATGCCGGCCTCAGACGCGTAGCCTTTGATGACGTCCAAGATGTTCTGGTTCGCGGGAAGGCTGCATTGCACACCAGGATCGGCGGCGGGATCAGCCAGGCGAGCCGTTTCTGCGGCCCCAGCCAGGGCGACGCAATCGATCGCAGCCGGCGGTGTGGCAGTGCTCACGACAAATCCCGGACCGGTCGCGCAGGCGGCTTCATAAAAGGTCGTTCCCTCGGCGTTACTGCCCATCAGCTTCGCTTCCGTCACCTGGCAACCCTCGCTGCCCGATGCGGTTGTGACCAGGCCCTGGGCGATGGCGACGAAGTCTTCCGGCACCGTCTCGGCCGGTTCGTTCTGCCGGCGGGCGCGGAATCGATCGGTCCGTGTCGCCCTCCCAAACGCCGTGTTTGGCTCACGGGCAGAGGGGGTGGCCTCATCGTCCGAGGTTTCCGGAGTGGGCGGGGTCTGAGCGACGGCGGGCAGGGCACCGGCAAGACCGATCGCCATGATGCTGCCGACGACAGCCAGGAATTTGGAGGGGATCAACGCAGGCTCCTGATGTTTCTGCCAGAACGATTGGCGTCGTGTCGTGTCGGGGTCAAGCACTAGCGCGGTCCCGCTGGACGCGGTGAGCACAATCGGTTTATCTAAGACAGTTTCGATTGGAGACGCACTTGGCCGACGGTGACGCCATCATTCGGGCGGAAGGCTCGCGCGGCCTGTCCTACCCCCTCGGCGATCCGCCGGAGCCGGGCCAGGCCGTGACCGTGGTCCCGGGGGTGTTGTGGCTGCGTCTGCCGTTGCCGATGTCGCTGAACCATATCAATGTCTATGCCCTGGAAGACGGCGACGGCTGGACCGTGGTGGATACGGGCGTGAACCTGCCGGAATCGCGCGCCGCCTGGGACCTGGCCCTGGCCGGGCCGATGGGCGGCCGACCGGTGCGCCGTGTCGTCTGCACCCATATGCACCCCGACCATATCGGACTGGCGGGCTGGCTGTGCCGCCGGTTCCAGGCTCCGCTGGTCATGACGCGACTGGAATATGTCACCGGGCGGATGCTGCTGGCAGACACCGGCCGTTCGGCACCGGAGGACGCCGTGCCCTTTCTGAGGGCAGCGGGCTGGGACGCGGACCGGATCGAGACCTGGCGGCGCGAGTTCGGACAGTTCGGTCGCATCGTCGCCCCCCTGCCCAGCGGATTTCGTCGGATGTCCGAGGGGGACGTCATTCGCATCGGCACGGTGGACACGGGCCTGGGCGACTGGCGCGTCGTGATCGGCCAGGGCCACAGCCCCGAGCACGCCTGTCTGTGGAACGAAGAGGCGGGTCTGCTGCTGGGGGGCGACCAGATCCTGCCCCGCATCTCGTCCAATGTGTCGGTCTTCCCGACCGAGCCGGACGCCGATCCCCTGGGCGACTGGCTGGCCTCGCTGGAGCGGATGAAGGCTCTGCTGCCCGATGACCTGCTGGTCCTGCCTTCGCATGGGGAGCCCTTCGTCGGCGTCCAGCCCCGGCTCGACGCCCTAATCCGGGGCCATCACACCGCGCTGAAACGACTGGAGCGCACCCTGCGCCAGCCCAGTCGCGCCATCGACGTCTTTCCCGCCCTGTTCGCCCGCGCGGTCGGCGAGGGGGTGGTGGGCATGGCCACGGGCGAGGCCCTGGCGCATCTGAACTATCTGGAACAGCGTGGCCGGGCGAGCCGGACGCGCGACGCAGACGGCGTGGACTGGTGGATCGCCACCGCACATCCCCATGGCATCATCGACGGAGAGAAGGCGTGAGCGACCCTATCCTGACCCAACTGGACGGCGGCGTCCTGACCGTGACCCTAGCCCGACCGGACAAGAAGAACGCCATCACCCAGGCCATGTATTCGGCCCTGGCCGCCGCGACCCAGCGGGCCCGCACCGACGACGCCGTGCGCGTGATCCTGTTCCAGGGCCAGGGCGACAGCTTTTCCGCCGGCAACGACATCGCCGACTTCATCGCCATCGGCGGTGGGCAGGAGACCCAACTGGTCGATGCGCCGGTGTTCCAGTTCCTTCGCGCCCTGGCCGATCTGGACAAGCCGGCCGTAGCGGCGGTGCGGGGCCGGGCGGTCGGCATCGGCCTGACCCTGCTGCTGCATTGCGACATGGTGGTGGTGGCCGAGGATGCCCTGCTGTCCGCGCCCTTCGTCAACCTGGCCCTGGCGCCGGAGGCGGCCTCGTCGCTGTTGCTGCCGGCGGTGTTCGGCCATCAGCGGGCGTTCGAGATCTTTGCCCTGGGCGAGCCGATCGACGGGCGCACCGCCCTGGCCTGGGGCCTGGCCAACCGCGCGGTTCCCGCCGATCAGGTCGAGGCCACCGCCGCCGAACTGGCCGCGAAACTGGCCGCCCGTGCCCCGAACTCCATTCGCAAGACCAAGCGGCTGATGCGCGATGCCGAGGTCCTGTGGGCTCTGATGTTGCGCGAGGGCGAGGCTTTCGGCAGCCAGATGCGGAGTCCCGAGGCCATGGAGGCCTTCATGGCTTTCAGCCAGAAACGAAAGCCGGACTTCGCGAAAGCCGGTTGATCTGGGACCGGTGCGGCCCTACCTGCCCGCGCCATGACCCAAACGGCCCTGTCCAGCCTCCCCGACGCGGTCGACGTCGAGACCCTTGCGGACGCCGCGGCGGCGGATGCGGTGGTCTCGGCCGCCTTCGGCCCCGGCCGCTATGCCAAGACGGCCGAACGCCTGCGCGAAGCGGCGGTGCCTGAGGTGGGTTTCGTGGCGCGTGACGCAGGCCGGATCATCGGTTCGGTTCGCCTGTGGCCGATCGTCGTCAGTGAGGTGCCGGCCCTTTTCCTTGGGCCCATCGCCGTGTCCTCGGACAGCCGCAAGGCCGGGATCGGTGCTGATCTGGTCGCGGCCTGCATCGCCCATGCGCGTACATCCGGCATCGGCGGCGTGCTTCTGGTCGGCGACCTGGCCTATTTCGACCGCTTCGGCTTTACGCTGGCCCCGGACGTCGTCCTGCCCGGCCCGGTCGATCGCCGACGGGTCCTCTGGCTAGGCGTAGCGGTCGAGACGGTCGGTGGGGCTGTTCTGGCGCGCTGAGCGATCAAGCCGCGATCGGATCGACCAGAATCTGGTCCTCATGCGAACGCGCCACGGCCAGGTCGTGGGCGGCCTGCATCCGCAAAAGCGTGTCGGCCCTGACCCCGAACGCCTTTTCGAACCGGATCGCCATATCCGCCGACAGTCCCGAACGACCGTTCAGCAGGCTGCTCATGGCCTGACGGGTGACGTGTAGCCTTTCGGCGGTCACCGTGACGTTCAGGCCATGCGGCTCGACCATCTCGGCCCGCAACCAGGGGCCGGGATGGACCGCGAAGCTGGGATGAAGGGTGATGGCCATCAATGATAATCCTCAAGGTCCATGTCTTCGATGACGAGGGCGTCCGTAATGCGGAACGTCATTCGCCAGTTCTTGGTCAGTGTCAGTGCCCAGACTCCGTTCCGATCCCCAGTCAGAAGGTGGGCTCCATAGTTCGGCGGGATTTTTAGTTCTTCAGTCGTTCCGATAGCCGACAGATAGGCGAGCATATTTCGCAATCGGTCGGTCAGGTTTCCGGGCAGGCCTCTGGCATCGCCGGTTTCGGCGAACCGTCGCAGGGCCTTATGGCGGATGCTGCCGATTTCCACCTCCGGAGCCTAAGCTTACAACGCGTCGTGCGTCAAGTGACGCTTTACGGGCGGCGGCGGCGGGGTGACGAATGCGCTTCGTGCGCCTAAGTCAGCAGACATGACCGACGCGACGCCTCCCCCCTCCGGTCTTGCCGGGATCACGGCTGCGGCCAAACAGGCTCCCGGCCGGGGCCTGCCGCCGGTGCATCTGTGGCATCCGGATCATTGCGGTGACATCGACATCGTCATCCGCCGCGACGGGGTCTGGATGCACGAGGGATCGCCGATCGGCAGGGCGGAGATGGTTCGCCTGTTCTCCACCGTGCTGCGGCTGGACCCGGACGGCTATCACCTGGTGACCCCGGGCGAGAAGCTGAAGATCACGGTCGAGGATCTGCCGTTCCGCGCCATCGAGGTGCAGATGACCGATGACGGCCTGGTCTTCACGAGCGATGTTGGCGACACCGTTCTGGCTGGACCCGACCACCCGATCGAGGTTGCAACCGACCCCGTCACCGCCGAGCCCGCGCCGCGGGTCCACGTCCGCGCCGACCTTTGGGCCCGGATCGCGCGGCCCGTCTTCTATGAACTGGTGGAAGCGGCGACGCTGGAGGGCGGCGAACTGGTCATCGGCTCCAACGGCGCGCGCTTTATTCTGGGGCCGGTCGGAGCGGCGGGGGAATGAGCCACGCCTCCCTGCGCGATCGCCTGCTGGAGAGACTGGAGCCGGTCGAGGCCTGGCGTGCCGATCTCCGGGCGGTTCGTTCCGACTTCGACCTGAATCCTGGGGCGGAGCGCCCATTGGCGGACCTGCGCCCTGCCGCCGTCCTGATCGCCGTCGTGGCCCGGGCGGAGGGGGCGTCGGTGGTCATGACCCGGCGCGCCGACACCCTGGCCAGACACACGGGCCAGATCGCCTTTCCGGGCGGACGGCTTGATCCCGGCGAGACGGCCGCCCAGGCCGCCCTGCGCGAGGCGTGGGAAGAGGTCGCCCTGGACCCCGCCTCGGTCCAGGTCCTGGGTCTGGGTGATCCCTATGAGACCGGCACTGGCTTTCTGGTCACGCCGGTGATCGGCTGGCTGGCGTCACCGCCGGACCTGATCCCCTCGCCGGACGAGGTGGCCGAGGTGTTCGAGACGCCGTGGGATTTCCTGATGGACCCCGCCAATCACCGCCGCGATTCCTATGAGCTGGAAGCTGGCGCGCGCCGCTGGTTCTGGGCCGTACCTTGGCAGGACCGGTATATCTGGGGTGTGACGGCGGGCATCGTCCGGGCATTGGCCGACCGCCTGTACGGTGACGAGCTCCGTGCCGAAGCGGCCGTGGCCGAGGACGCGGCATGAGCCGGCACCTGGAGCGCCAGCCCTGGCTGACCGATTCAGCAACCCGAGCCGTGATGGACGCCCTGACGGCAGCGGGAGGGGCCGACTGTGCCCGGTTCGTGGGTGGTTGCGTCCGCAATGCCCTGATCGAACGGCCCGTGGACGACGTCGATATCGCCACCCGGTTGCTGCCCGATGCGGTGATAGTAGCACTGGCCAGGGCTGGGCTGAAAGCGGTGCCCACGGGCCTGGCCCATGGCACGGTGACGGCGGTCTCGGGCGGCAAGGGGTTCGAGATCACGACCCTGCGCCGCGACGTCTCGACCGACGGCCGCAACGCCACCGTCGCCTTCACCGACGACTGGGCCGAAGATGCGGCGCGTCGAGATTTCCGCCTGAACGCCCTCTATGCCGACGCCGAGGGCACGGTGTTCGATCCGACAGGGGAGGGGGTGGCCGACGCCCTGGCCGGTCGCATCGTCTTCGTCGGCGATCCCCAGACCCGCATCCGCGAGGACTATCTGAGGATCCTGCGCTTCTTTCGTTTCCTGGCCTGGTACGGACGGGGCCGGCCGGACGACGACGCGCTGGCGGCCTGCGCGGCCCTGGCCCCCGGCATGGCGCGTCTGTCCGCAGAACGGGTGTCCAAGGAACTGCTGAAGCTGCTGGCGGCCCCTGATCCCGTCATGACGGTCCAGGCGATGGATCAGGCGGGGGTTCTGGCCGTCATCCTGCCGGAGGCCCGGCTTGATGGGCGGTTCGCCGCCATGGTCGGGATCAGCGATGACGCGACACTGCGCCTATCCGTCCTTTTGCCGGCCGATGCCGGGGCGGCGGCTAGGGCGGCCGAGCGACTGCGGATGCCCAATGCCGTCCGTGACCGTCTGGCGGCGGCCGTCCGGGCCGAGCCCTCGCTGGACCTCGACGACCGGGGCGCGCGGGCCGCCGTCTATCGGCAGGGAGGTCCGGCCGTGACGGACGGCATCTTTCGAGCCTGGGCCGGCGCACCCGAGCGCGGGGCCGATGCCCGGCGGTTGCTGGCGGTCGCTCAGGGCTGGTCGCCGCCTCGTCTGCCGGTCGGCGGGCGCGCGCTGGAGCGGCTGGGCGTCGCCGCCGGGCCGGAGACAGGCCGGCTGCTGAAGGCCTTCGAGGAGGGCTGGATCGCCGACGACTTCCCCTCGGACGGCCATGAGGCACGGCTCAGGGCTTTGCTCGCGCCAAGGTGAAGCGCGTGATCACAGGCCGATGGTCCGAGCCGTTGCGTCGTCCCAGCCGACGATCGACGAAGGCCAGATCGCGCGAGGCCCAGACCTGATCGATGGTGAAGGCCAGCGGGTCCGGCAGGAAGGAGGGCCAGGTGCCCGGCCAGCCCGGCGCGGGATGCAGGTCCTGGTCCGCCTTGACCTGGCGTCCGATCCGGGCGCTGGAAATGCTGTTGTAGTCTCCAGCTATGATCACCGGACCGTCCAGGGATCGCCGCAGGCTGGTCAGCTCCATGGTCTGGATGATCTGGCCCCACTGATACTGGAATGGCCAGGGCCGGGTCAGGTGGACGCCCACGACGTTGATCGCCCCGATCGGAGTCTCGACCACCCCACCCGAAACGTGCACCTGGTGGGTGGCATAGCGGATGGGGCGGACCGGATAGCGAGAGGCAACCAGGGCGCGACCCTCGGCGTTGCGGTTCTGACCCAAGGGCGGCATGGCGGTGACATGGGGGTATCCCGCCAGGACCTCGTCCAGATGATCGCTTACCGAGGCGTCCATCTCGATCAGCACCACGATGTCGGCATCGGCCTCTGCGATCGAGGCGGCCATGGCCTCGACATCTTCGTTGTCGGCCCAGACATTGGCCGAATATAGGGTCACGACAGGCGCATCGGCCTGGGGCGTGGGTCCCCCCGGAAGAACCTGGGGCCAGACAGCCGCCGTCAGCAAAACGCCCACCACCCCTGCTCCGGCCGCCCACCTAAACCGGCGAACCAGAACCAGGACCAGCCCGGCCATCACCGTCGCCATCAGGGCCGGGGCGGTGAACTGGGCCAGTATGTCGGGCCAGCGATGACCGCTGCCGCTCAGGGCCGCCAGGGCCACGACCAGTGGCGGCCCGAGCACGGCCAGGCCCACTATCGTCGTGCCGATCCGTCGCAGGCGCATCGCGGCCTTGCCTTTCATGGTGAACGCTGATCTCGCTGAGGCGTTAGGGTCCGCGCGGGAGGGCACGATGGCCAAACGGACAATCGGTGATATCGAGAAAATCTGGTCCAATGTCGAGGGCGTCAAGAAGCTCTCGGATCGGGTCGTGGGCATCGGGCCGTTCGGCCTGGGCATGGATTCCCTGCTGACCTGGATTCCGGTGGTCGGCACCGTCTATTCGGTCGGGGCGGGGGGCTGGCTGATGGTCCAGGCGATGCAGGCCAAGGCCTCGCCCGCCACGATGGGGCGGATGGCGGCCTATCTGGGGCTGGACATCGTGACCGGCGAGGTGCCGCTGGCGGGCGACATCGTCGACACTCTGTTTCCCGGCCACCTGATGGCGGCCAAGGCGCTGCAGAAGGATATCGAGAGCACCCACTGGGTCGAGGCGTCCAGCGCCGACGCCAAAGCCTCGGGCGAGCATGATCGCCACCTGGAGACCGTACGGTCGGATCCAAAGCTGCGCCGGATCATCTATCTGCACGATTGAACGGCACCGCACGCTTGACGAGGGCCCTCGTCTCCCGGCAAGTCGCGATCGTTGCAAACCGGACACCGCATGACCGCGATCCTCACGCGAGACGAACTGGCCCAGGCATTGGGTCGGACGGGGCAGGGCGACCGTGCGGCGTTCCGTCTCGTCTATGAATCCACCTCTGCGAAGCTAATGGGCGTCTGCCTGCGTATCTTGTCCGACCGCCAGCTGGCCGAGGACGTTTTGCAGGACACCTATCTGACCGTTTGGAGAAAGGCCGAGACCTTCGATGCGTCGCGGGCGTCTCCGATCACCTGGCTGGTGACCATCGCCCGCAATCGCTCGATCGACCGGCTCCGGTCCGGAAGCCCCGTCCGCAATGCCGCCCCGATCGAGGCGGCGTTCGATCTGGCCGATGCTGCGCCCCTGCCGTCGACCACGACCGAACTGGGCGACGACGTACGGCGGCTGAACGGCTGTCTGGAACAGCTGGATGAAAAGGTCGCCCGGTGCATCCGCACCGCCTTTTTCGAAGGCGTGACCTATGATGTCCTGGCCGAGCGCGAGGGCGCGCCCCTGGGCACGATGAAGAGCTGGATACGCAGGGGGCTGCAAAGGCTGAAGGCCTGTCTGGAACCATGACCGATCCGACCGATCACCCCGATGACAACCAGGCCCTGGCGGGGGAACTGGCTCTGCGCGTGCTCAGTCCTGCAGAGGAGACCGCCGCCCGCGCGCGCGAAGCGTCTGACCCGGCCTTCGCCGCTGAGGTGACGGCCTGGAACGAGCGGCTGGCCGGTTTTGTGGCCGATGTCGCGCCCGTCACCCCCTCGCCCGCTGTCTGGCCGCGGCTGGAGGCGGCGACGGCCCCCGCAGCCAACGACAACGATCGGCTGGTCTTCTGGCGGCGCTGGGCGGTGGGATCGACCGGCCTGCTGGCCGCCAGTGTGGCGGCCCTGATGCTGATGGTGGCCCGGCCCGATCCCGCGCCGGTCGTCCCCGACGTGCCTGAGGGCGGCGTGACCCGCGTGGCCACCCTGACGCTGGAGGGCGGGGTCACCGCCATGACCATCGCCTATGACAGCGTCACCGGCGAACTCTATCTGGCCCCGACCGACAAGATGGCCGGTGACACCCGCGTGCCGCACCTTTGGCTGGTCAAGCCGGACGGGGGCGTCCAGCTGGTCGGGGCCATCGACGGCAGCGCCGCCTCGCGCCACAGCCTGCAAGGCACCCTGTCCGGCGTGGCGGGGCAGGCGACCGCCGTGGCCGTCTCGATGGAACAGCCGGGCCACACCCCCGACGCCGCCCATCCCGATGGCCCGGTCGTCGCCCAGGGCGCGATGCAGCAGCTCTGAGCCTGCATCCGGTCGCCGTGAGGTGACGTAGCTTCCTTCGACGCTGCCCCGGGGATGGCGAAAGCCACCTCTCGGTCCTGACAGCCGAGGCATCGTCATGCGGGGAGGCCACCCAAGCCCTTCCATCCGGCCTCCCCGCACCCTCTCCCACCCGATGGCCGGACCCGGCGAACGCGCGGGTCAGCAGTTGGGCAAATCGTTTGATTTCCGACATTTGAACCGTCGCGCATCGGCGCGAACACGCCTGGGTCAAAGGCCCGCCCACACTGATTTCCGACACCCGAACGGAGATCACGATGAGCGACGACACCACGGCGCGTCTGGCGCTGCCATTTCTGGCGGCGGGGCAGATGCAGAAGCACGTCACCCTGAACACCGCCCTGGACCGGCTGGACGCCCTGGTCCAGATGGCCGTGGTCAGCCGCAGCCAGACCGCACAGCCGACCGATCCGGCCGACGGCGATCTGCATATTCTGCCCAGCGGTGCCACCGGCAGCGACTGGTCCGGCCGTTCGGCGGGAACCCTGGTCCGGTATGAGGCCGGGGCCTGGCAGGTCGTGTCGGTACCGGAGGGCCTGGTCGCCGCCGTTCTTGATATGGGCGAAGTGGTCCTGCGCCATGGGGGCGGTTGGGTCGCCCTGGGCGAGTGCCTGGGCCGGGTTCAGGGGCTGACGCATCTGGGCCTCAATGCCACGGCCGATGCGGCCAATCCCTTCATCGCCAGCCTCAACTCGGCCCTGTGGACCGCACGGGAGACGGGGTCCGGCGGGGATGGAGACCTGCGTCTGGTGCTGAACAAGCAGGGCCCGGCCGACGTCCTGTCGCTGCTGTTCCAGAGTGGATACGGCGGCCGGGCCGAGCTGGGCCTGATCGGCGACGATGACCTGCGCCTGAAGGTCAGTCCCGACGGCGGCACATGGCACGACGCCCTGTCGGTCGAGCGCACGACCGGCCGGACCAGTTTCGCGCGCGGAGCCGTTCGCCGCGAGGTCGCGCGCTTCGGGGCCGACGGCAGTTG
>Ga0209066_10006096_pt1 | contig 12439 bp, 8 predicted proteins | sample All_14_2_FD_187198 | JGI IMG/M metagenome (GOLD analysis project Ga0209066, IMG submission 187198) | Freshwater microbial communities in response to fracking from Pennsylvania, USA - Allegheny Zone_MetaG_DW_15 (SPAdes) (version 2) ...
GTCGAAGATCGCACCGACCGGTGCAGGGCTTCCCCTCTCCTCGGTGAAGATCGAAGCGCCGATTCCGCGACCGGCGCGCAACGTCATGTGCGTCGGCAAGAACTATCACGAGCATGCGAAGGAGTTCACGCGCAGCGGCTTCGACAGCAGCGCGAGCTCGGCGGCGGACGCCATCCCGACCGCGCCGATCATTTTCACCAAGGCGCCCGAGTGCGTGATCGCCGACGGTGCCGACATCCGCTACCCCGAGGGCGTCAGCGATTCGGTCGACTACGAGGCGGAACTCGGGCTGGTCATCGGCAAGGGCGGCCGCGGCATCGCCAAGGCGCACGCCTACGACCATGTCTTCGGCTACACGATCATCAACGACGTGACGGCGCGCGACCTGCAGGGCAAGCACAAGCAGTGGTTCCTCGGCAAATCGCTCGACACGTTCTGCCCGATGGGCCCGTGGCTGGTGACCGCCGACGCGGTCGATCCGGAGACTCTCGGCGTCCGGTGCTGGGTGAACGACGAGCTGCGCCAGGACGCCAACACGCGCGACCTGATCTTCGACATCCCGACCCTGATCGAGACGATCTCCGCCGGCATCACGCTGCAGCCGGGCGACATCATCGCCACCGGCACGCCGGTCGGCGTCGGCATCGGCTTCACGCCACCGAAGTTCCTGCAGCGTGGCGACCGCGTGACGATCGAGATCGACGGGCTGGGCCGGCTTTCGAACAAGGTGGCGTAAGACTCAAGGGAGCGCGCCACTCCAGTTGCGCTCAAGCTCGGTCGATGGACAGGCATGAGCGCCACTGGAGTGGCGCGCTCCATTGAAGCCGCTATGTCGCTTGCGTCGACGCGTGAGGCGGTTCCTTGGCCGCCTCGACGACCTTGTCGCGGTCGCGCGCCAGCACGCGCTGAACCACGACGAAGAAGACCGGCACCATGAGCAGGGCGAGGATCACGACGGCGATCATGCCGCCCATGACACCCGTGCCGAGCGCCTGCTGGCTCTTGCCGCCCGCGCCGACGGCGATGGCCATCGGCAGCACGCCACAGACGAAAGCGAAGCCGGTCATCAGGATCGGCCGGAAGCGCAGCTTGCACGCCTCCAGCGTCGCCTCGACCAGCGGTTTGCCCTGCGCCCGCAGCTCCTTCGCGAACTCGATGATCAGGATCGCGTCCTTGGCGGCGAGACCGATGATCGTCACCAGGCCGACCGTGAAGTAGACGTCGTTGGGCAGCCCGCGCAGGTAAGCCGCGATCACCGCGCCGCAGATGCCGAGCGGTACGGTAAGAAGCACGGCCAGCGGAATCGTCCAGCTCTCGTAGAGCGCGGCGAGGCAGAGGAAGACCAGCAACGCCGACAGGGCGAGCAGGAGCGGCGCCATCGAGCCCGCGAGCTTCTCCTGCAGCGACTGGCCCGTCCATTCGTAGCCGAAGCCGCGCGGCAGCCGGTCCGCGAGCTTCTCCATCTCGGCGATGGCGTCACCGCTGGTATAGCCCGGACGCGCCTCGCCGCTGATGCGGACCGAGGGATAGTAGTTGAAGCCCACGATCTGCGTCGGACCCTTCGACCATTCGACAGTGGCGAAGGTCGAGAAGGGCACAAGCGCGTCCTGAGCGTTCTTGACGTTGTAGGCCAGGATATCGTCCGCGGTCATGCGCCCGGCGGAATCGCTCTGCACGATCACGCGCTGCATGCGTCCGCGATTGGGGAAGTCGTTGACGTAGGCCGAGCCCAGGTTGGTCGAGATGGTGTTGTTGATGTCCTCGAAGGTCACGCCGAAGGCGCTCGCCTTCTCGCGGTCGATGACCAGGTTGACGACCGGCGCCTCCGGCAGTCCCTCGACATAGACGTTGCGCAGCACCGGGCTGGCATTGGCCGCGGTGATGAGCTGGTGCGTGGCCGCCATCAGCGCGGCATAGCCCTTCTGGCCACGGTCCTGCAGGCGGAAGCTGAAGCCCGCCGAGTTGCCGAGATTGTCGACCGGCGGCGGCTGCAGCGCCGAGATCTCGGCGTCGCGGACGGAGGCCATGTTGCGGTTGATGTCCTCCACGATCGCCGCGGCCGAATCGTTGGGCCCGCGCTCGGACCAGTCCTTCAGGGTGATGAAGGCCTGCGCCGTGTTCATGCCCTGGCCGAGGAAGCTGTAGCCGGTCAGGAAGGTCACGTTCTCGACGCCTTCCCGACCCGCCAGGTAGCGCTCGACCGCCTCGACCGCCGCCTTGGTGCGGTTGTAGGAGGAATCGGCCGGAGTCTGCACGTCGGTGGTGATGAAGCCCTGATCGTCGATCGGCAGGAAGCCCCCGGGCAGCCGCACGAACGCCCAGGACAGGCAGATCAGCAGCGCCGCGTAGATCGCCATCATCCGTCCCGTCCGCTTGAGCGACCAGCCGACCGTGCCGACATAGCGATCGCGGACACCGTCGAGCCGGCGGTTGAACCAGCCGAAGAAGCCGCGCTTGGCATGGCCATGGCCGGCGGGGATCGGCTTCAGCATCGTCGCGCACAGCGCCGGCGTCAGCGAAAGCGCCAGCAGCGCCGAAAATCCGATCGCCGCCACCATGGTGACCGAGAACTGGCGATAGATGATGCCGACCGAACCCGGGAAGAAGGCCATCGGCAGGAACACCGCCACCAGAACCAGCGTGATGCCGATGATGGCGCTGGTGATCTGCTTCATCGCCTTGCGCGTGGCGTCCTTGGGCGACAGCCCCTCCTCCGCCATGATCCGCTCGACGTTCTCCACCACGACGATCGCATCGTCGACCAGGATGCCGATCGCCAGCACCATGCTGAACAGGGTGAGCATGTTGATGGAGTAGCCGACGGCCAGCAGCGTCGCGCAGGTGCCGAGCAGCGCCACCGGCACCACGATGGTCGGGATGATCGTGTAGCGGATGTTCTGCAGGAACAGGAACATCACCACGAAGACCAGCACGACGGCCTCGGCCAGGGTCATCAGCACCTTCTGGATCGAGGCCTCGACGACCGGCGTGATGTTGTAGGGGATCGAATAGGTGATGTTGGCCGGGAAGAAGCGCGACAGCTCCTTCATCTTCGCCTCGACCGCGCTGGCCGTCGCCAGTGCATTGCCGGTCGGCGCCAGCAGCACCGAGAGGCCGGCGGTCGGCTTGCCGTTCAGGCGGGTGTTGAACTGGTAGCCCATGCCGCCCACTTCGATGCGCGCCACGTCACGCAGTCGCACGGTCGAGCCGTCGGGGTTGGCGCGCAGCACGATCGCGCCGAATTCGTCGGGCGAGGAGAGCTGGCCCTTGACCAGGACGAGGGCGGAGATCTTCTGATGCGCGGGGCTCGGCTCGGCGCCGAGGCTGCCAGAGGCGACCTGCGCGTTCTGCGCGTTGATGGCGCGCGTGACGTCGTCCGAGGTCAGGTTGTAGCCGACGAGCTTTGCCGGATCGATCCAGATGCGCAGCGACCGCTCGGTCGAATAGAGGGTCGCGCGGCCGACGCCGGGGATGCGGCGGATCTCGCCCAGCACGCTGCGCACCATGAAGTCGCCCAGGCCGACTTCGTCGAGGCTGCCGTCGGTCGAGTTCAGCGTGATGATCTGCAGCACCGCGCTCGACGCTTCCTCGATCAGGATACCCTGCTGGATCACCGCCCGGGGCAGGCGCGCCTCGACGCGCTTGATACGGTTCTGCACCTCGACCGAGGCCATGCCCGGGTCCGTGCCGGGCTGGAAGTTCGCGATGATCTCGACCTGGCCCAGCGAATCGCTGGCCGATTCGAAGTTCAGGATGCCCGACGCGCCGTTCAGCTCCTCCTCGATCAGTCGCGTGACGCTGTTGTAGAGGTTCTCGGGCGACGCGCCGGGATAGCTCGTGCTGATCGAGATCGAGGGCGGCGCGATGATCGGATACTGCGCGATCGCCAGCAGCGGGATCGAGATCGATCCGATCAGGCAGACGAAGAGCGCGATGACCCAGGCAAAGATCGGGCGATCGATGAAGAAGCTCGGCATGAGAGGGCGCTCACCGCGTCGCGCTGACGGGCGTTGCCGGCCCCGCTGGCGGAACCTCGGCGGTCACGGTGCGCGGCGAGACGGTGTCGCCGGCGGCGAATTTCTGGAAACCGTCGACCACGACGCGGTCGCCCGCCTTCAACCCATCGAGCACCAGCCACTGGCCGCCCTGCACCGGGCCGAGTCGCACCGGTTGCACGGCGACGCGGTTGTCATCCTTGACGACGAACACCTCAGCTCCGCCGCCGCCGTTGCGCTGGATCGCCTGCTCGGGGACGCTGATCGCGTCGCTGTCGACACCCTGCTCCAGCAGTACGCGCACGTACATGCCCGACAGAAGCTCGCGATCGGGATTGAGGAATGTGCCGCGCAGCGTCACCTTGCCGGTCGAGGCATCGACCCGGGCTTCGGAGAACAGCAGCTTGCCCGTGTAGGGATAGACGGTGCCGTCGTCCAGCAGCAGGCGGACCTTGGTCGCGTCCGGCTCTATCCGCTCCAGTTCGCCGGAGGCGAGCGCGCGGCGCAGCTTGTTGAGCTCGGAGGCCGATTGCGTGAAATCCGCATAGATCGGATCGAGCTGTTGGATCGTGGCGAGGTTGGTCGCGTCGTTCTGGACGACCAGCGCGCCTTCGCTTACCCGCGCGGCGCCGATGCGCCCGCTGATCGGCGCGCGAACCGTCGCATAGTCGAGGTTGAGGCGGGCGCGGGCCACGTCGGCTTCCCGCGCGGCGACCTCGGCCCGAGCCTGTTCGACCGTCGCGACGGCGATCTCGTTCTGCGCGGTGGAGATGGCCTGCGTCCTGGCCAGGGCCGCCGAGCGGGTCGCCTGCGGGATCGCGAGATCGAGCGCCGCCTTCGCCTTCTCGAGCGCCGCCTGGGCGGCCTGCAGCTCGACCTCGAAGGGCTTGGGATCGATCTGGTAGAGCGCGTCACCCTCCTTCACGTCGCTGCCCTGGTTGAACAGCCGCGCGATTACGATGCCCGAGACCCGCGGGCGCACGTCAGCGATACGCGTCGGCGCGATTCGGCCCGGCAGCTCCCGCACGATCGTGCGCGCCTGCGGCGTCACCATGACCACGCCGACCTCCGGTGGGGGCGCCTCCGGCTCTGCCGTTGCCGAGGATTCCTTGCAACCTGCGAGAGCCGGCGCGAGCAACGCCAGGACGAGGGCCAGTTTCCAGGGGTTCGCAGCAGGCATCTACACTCTCTCCACACGCAGAAGCGCCCAGGGCGCAGAATTCCACCACCGCACCGTGTGTTTCCGGTGCGGGTGCTTTTCTCGAACGTTTCGGATCCCTGCGCGACTTCGGCGCTGATTACTTGGTCTCTAGGGCTGCCGTTCGGTCGATTCGCAGGCTGTGAAGTTTGGTCAGGAGTATGGCATTACAAGGACGGCGGCCTCGGCGGGCGTGATCACGTTCATGCGAGGTGAAGCGCCCTCCTCGCTTCGTCAGCCGCCCAGCAGGCCCATGTCGAGCTTCAGCAGGGCGAGCAGGCCCAGCAGCGCGAAGGCCGCCGCCGCGAGCGAACGCACCAGTGTGAGCGGCACCTTGCGTGACAGCACGTCGCCGAACAGCACCGCGGGCACGTTGGCGATCATCATGCCGCAGGTCGTGCCGGCGGTGACCGCGAACAGATCGTTGAAGCGCGCCGACAGCGCCACGGTCGCGATCTGGGTCTTGTCGCCGATTTCCACGAGAAAGAAGGCGATCGCCGTGGCAATGAATGCGCCGGCGGCGCCCGCGACCTTCGGCCCTTCGTCAGCCTTGTCGGGGATCAGGCACCAGACGGCCATGGCGAGGAACAGGATGCCGAGGATCCAGCGCATCGCGTCGGGTCCCAGCCAGGCGGCGACGGCAGCGCCGGCCCAGGCCGCGAGCGCGTGGTTCGCCAGGGTCGCGACCAGGATGCCCAGGATGATGGGCACGGGCCGGCGATAGCGGGTGGCGAGAATCATGGCCAGGAGTTGCGTCTTGTCCCCGATCTCGGCGACGGCAACGAGTCCTGTTGAAACGAGGAAAGCTTCCAAGACGGATCACACGGCGGGACCGGGCACGAACCTATGGCTCCCGGTGCCGCCCGATCCCGCGGGTAAAGGCACTGGAAAGCCAAAGGTCTCGCCAAGCGCGGTCCGTTGGACCGTCGGTCGCCGGATGGGCCATGGTTCCCGAAGGACCCAAGTCTGTTGACACATCCGCCTCTGGGGTTGAGGCCGGCTACTCCCCGATGACGGGATGCTGATAGTCCCCCGACCCGTTCACCGCAAGCCCCGAAAAGCCGATCAGGGGTGCGGGCCCCAGGGCGCCGCGTTCAGCAGCTTGACCTCCTGGCTCATCACCAGGGGGCGAAACTTGACCGCGAAACCGTCCATGAAGGCAGGATCGGCAAAGACGGCCGCCCAGTGCCGCCGCCGATGGGCATCGTCCTCGAACTTCCAGAGATGGACCAGCTGATTGATGGTGCCGGTGTCGCCCTGGAAGTAGCCGACGAGGTTCTTCGCGTGGCCGCCCTTGTCGAGCGCCGGAAAGCCGAACTCCTGATAGAGCTTCACCGCTTCGCCCATCTTGCCGACATAGAGCGTGTAGGTCCTGAGCTCGTAGAGCGCCATTTCGATCTCCCTTCGTCGTGCGGCTGCTTCAGCCGATGGCCTTTGTCGCGAGCCTGGTGTCGACGACGTCGTCGAAGGCGATGTCGCGCGACAGGATTCCCGACGAGCGCATGGCGGCGTGCAGCCGGTCGTAGCCTTCGCGCCGGATGACCGGATCGCGGCCCCACAGGTCGAGCGCGCGATAGCGGTCGATGCAGGCGGCGAACAGGTCACGCGGAACGTCGGGAAAGAACGGCTGCACGACGTCGACGATTTCGAGCGACGGAGTGACGGCGAACCATTTCAGGGTGGCGTCCATGCCACGGATCATGCGGGCGAGTTCGTCGGCGCGGCCCTCGAGCGTGCCGCGCCGCGTCACCAGGGTCGTATAGGCGGTGAGGCCGCGGCCTGCGGCGGCATTCCAGATATGGCCGGCGCCGGTGGAGACGAGGTTCTCGGCATAAGGCTGGAAGACCTGCACCGCATCGACCCGGCCTTCGCGCAAGGCCGCCTCGTTCTCGGCCATGCTCTTGTCGTCGATCCGGTCGACCTTCGCCGGATCGACGCCGGCGCGCCGCAGATCGTCCTGCAGGCAGACCCACGGCGTCGGCACCTCGGAGACCGTCGCCAGCTTGACCGACAACAGATCGGAAAACCTGAAATCGGGGCGCGGCGTCGCGCCCACGACGAAGAACGGATCACGCGCCACCACGTCGCAGAAGCAGACGAGGTCCGAGGCCGGGTCCTTGTCGCGCGCGATCAGGACCCTGAGCGGCCCGCCCCACATCACGTCGACCTCGCCGGCGCGCAGCGCCCGCGCCGCTTCCAGCGGATCCGACGAGGGCCGCAGCTCGACCTCGACCCCGGCCCGCGTGAAGGCACCGCTGGCATGGGCGGCATAGAAGGGCGCGTAGAACAGCGCGCGGAAATTCTCGGACAGAACGATGGTCATGCACCGATCGTAACACAGCCATCTCCCGCCGCACGGCCCCGCGTGCTAGGCGTTCGTCATGGCGAAATCCAAGGCTCCCGCGACGACCCCGGCGGACGGCGAGAACAAGCCGATCCGTCACCTCTACCTGATCGACGGCTCGGGCTACCTGTTCCGCGCCTACCACGCCCTGCCGCCGATGAACCGGCCGGACGGGACGCCGATCAACGCCGTGTTCGGCTTCTGCCGCATGCTGGTGGCCGACCTGCTCGACAATCCCGAGATCGACCATATCGCGATGATCCTCGACGCCGGCAGCGTCACCTTCCGCAACAAGATCTACGACAAGTACAAGGCCAACCGGCCCGAACCGCCGGAAGACCTGATCCCGCAATTCCCGCTGATCCGCGAGGCCGCGCGCGCCTTCAACGTCACCGTGTGCGAGCTCGAGGGCTACGAGGCCGACGACCTGATCGCCACCTATGCCCGCCTGGCGCTGGAGGCCGGCGGCACCTGCACCATCGTCTCGTCGGACAAGGACCTGATGCAGCTGGTGCGGCCGGGTGTCGAGCTGATGGACCCGATCAAGAAGATCAAGCTCGGGCCCGAGGCGGTGTTCGAGAAGTTCGGCGTGACGCCCGACAAGGTGGTCGACGTGCAGGCGCTGGCCGGCGATTCGACCGACAACGTGCCGGGCGCCCCCGGCATCGGCATCAAGACCGCGGCGCAACTGATCAACGAGTACGGCAATCTCGAAGCCCTGCTCGAACGCACCAAGGAGATCAAGCAGCCCAAGCGCCGCGAATCGCTGGAGAACAATGCCGAGCTGATCCGCATCTCCAAGCAGCTCGTGTCGTTGCGCGACGACGTGCCGGCGCCCGCCGATCCAGATTCCTTCGACAAGCGCCGCCCGGACCCCAACGTGCTGCTGCCCTGGCTGGAACAGCAGGGCTTCCGGACCCTGCTGCAGCGTTTCACCAGCGAGCTGGGCGAGGCCACTGCGCCGGTGACCCCGGCCTCCGCGCCTGCACCGGCGAAGAGGGCCGAGCCGACACCGGCACCGGCCGCCTCTTCGTCGAAAAAGCCGAACCGCGACTTCACCGCTGCCGACTACGAGCTGATCCAGGACGAGGCGCTGCTCGACGAGTGGATCGCCGAGGCGACGCGGGCCGGCACGGTGGCCTTCGACTGCGAGACCGACGGGCTCGATTCCAACAATGCCGGCCTGGTCGGCGTGTCGCTCGCTTTGCTGGAAGGTCCCTGGGGAGACGTGAATTCGAGCCGCCGTCGCGCAGCCTACATGCCGCTCCGGCATCGCGTGCCGGGCGCCGCCGCGCAGGGTGCGCTCGATCTCCTGGGCGATGGCGGCGCCCAGGATGCCGGCAAGCTGCTCGAGGGACAGATCCCGCTCGAGGTCGCCATCGCCAAGCTGAAGCCGCTGCTGGAAGACCCGGCGGTGCTGAAGGTGGGCCAGAACATCAAGTACGACATGTGCGTCTTCCGTCGGCATGGGGTCGAGATCGGCCCGGTCGACGACACGATGCTGATCTCGTTCGTGCTGGATGCCGGCAAGAACAACCACGGCATGGACGAGCTGGCCGAGCTTCATCTCGGCCAGAAGACCATCAAGTTCTCCGACGTGGCCGGCAGCGGTTCCAAGCAGGTGACCTTCGACAAGGTGCCGCTCGACAAGGCGCGCGACTATGCCGCCGAGGATGCCGACGTCACCATGCAGCTGTGGGCGCGCCTCAAGCCGCGGCTGGTGCCGGAGCGCGTCACCTCGATGTACGAGACGATCGAGCGGCCGCTGATCCCGGTCCTGCTGTCGATGGAGAGCGCCGGCATCAAGGTCGATGCGCTGAAGCTCAAGGGGCTGAGCGCCGACTTCGAGAAGCGGCTGGCCGAACTCGAGGGCGAGATCCACAGGATTGCCGGCCGCGAGTTCAACGTGGGCTCGCCCAAGCAGCTGGGCGAAATCCTGTTCGACGAGCAGAAACTGCCGGGCGGCAAGCGCAACAAGAACGGCTCGTGGGCGACCGATGCCTCGGTGCTCGACGATCTCGCGGCGCAGGGCCATCCGCTGCCGGTGAAGATCCTGGAGCACCGCCAGCTGGCCAAGCTCAAGGGCACCTATACCGACGCGCTGATGCGCCAGGTCGATGCCAAGACCGGCCGCGTCCATACCTCCTATCATATGACCGGCGCCGCCACGGGGCGGCTCGCCTCGACCGATCCCAACCTGCAGAACATCCCGGTGCGCAGCGAGGAAGGCCGCAAGATCCGCCAGGCCTTCATCGCCGAGACCGGCCACAAGCTGCTCAGCGCCGACTATTCGCAGATCGAGCTGCGCCTGCTCGCGCACGTCGCCGACATCCCCGCACTGAAGGAAGCCTTCGCGCGCGGCGACGACATCCATGCGATCACGGCCAGCGAGATGTTCGGCGTGCCGGTGAAGGGCATGGACCCGCTGATGCGCCGCCGAGCCAAGGCGATCAACTTCGGCATCATCTACGGCATCTCGGCCTTCGGCCTCGCCAACCAGCTGGGCATCGGCCAGCAGGAGGCGAAGGAGTACATCGCCAAGTATTTCCAGCGCTATCCCGGCATCCGCGACTACATGGAGCGGACCAAGGATTTCGCGCGCAAGCACGGCTACGTGCTGACGCCGTTCGGCCGCAGGATCCACCTGCGCTTCATCCACGACAAGAGCCAGGGCATGCGCGCCTTCGCCGAACGCGCCGCGATCAACGCGCCATTGCAGGGCGGCGGCGCCGACATCATCAAGCGCGCCATGATCCGCCTGCCCGGCGCGCTGAGCGCCGCCAACCTCAAGGCGAAGATGCTCCTGCAGGTCCATGACGAACTGCTGTTCGAAGTGCCCGAGAAGGAACTCGACAAGACCAGGGACGTCACCCGCAAGGTCATGGAAAGCGCCGCCTCGCTCACCGTCCCGCTGGTCGTCGACACGGGCGTCGGTCAGAACTGGGCAGAGGCGCACTAGGAAACGCCGCGATGCGGGGGCTTTCGCTGGCGCTGGGCATTATCGCTTCATTGGCTCTTGGCATAAGTGCAGGAGGCCAAACAATCGGAGTTCCTCCCACGACGATGGATGGCTCCGTCGCGGTTATCGTAGATGGCTGGCCATATGCACCTGCACACCGACCTCCGGAGATAGACTACCCGGATGCGAATTTTGAACAATGGTCCGACAGAGTCTTCCGCGACAGCCTGTTCCTTGGACTAAAGATCGATGGATCCAAGACGTTGGTTCTTATCGACAAGCCTTGCTCCACTTGGAGCGGGGAGAGTTGTTTCGGCCATCGCTTCCATTCATGGTGGCCTACTATGCGCTACTACGTGGTCGACCTGCGTCTTTGGGAGGGTCGCAGCACTTATCTCGTAGCCGAAAGAGATGGGCTCATCACAAAGGTGGTTGCTCCCCCTGCTTTATCGCCATCCGGGCATTTCGCCATCGCCGCCGACCTTTCGCCTGCCTACGGCAACGGCCTGGAGCTGATAGATATGCGCACGAAACCTCCAGCCGTCATCTATATCGATACTCGACCCGCCTGTCCGGGGACTCATCCGCAATCATGGCTGCGGCCGAATCCACGTTGGCTCGACGAAACACGTATCGTATTCGAAGGCTCATACGGTGTTGGCCCGCCCATGGATTCAGATGCCAAACAGATTCTGCGCATCGTCGACGGGAAGCCCGAATGGGAATGCTGAATTCAGCAAGAGCGATCTGCAGCGTGCTCGCCGCGATCCTTGCGGCGGCCACCTCCGGCGCACTGGCACAGGACACGGGCGTCCTGCCGCCGTTCATCACCTCTTCCATCGCGGTGGTCGTCAAGGAGAAGTGCTGCGACTGGCAGAGTCAGGAGGTCCCCGTTCCAGACAGTGCGGACCGGGAAGCGCTGGAAAAGCTGCGCGACCGCGCCTATCGCAATGGGATCGTCCTCCAGCTCAAGCTCGATAGTGAACGGTCGTTGAAGCTCATCGACGAGACCAACCTCGGCAATACCTGCAACGGATATGACGGATGCCGGAGGCATCGATTGGTCGGCTATTGGCCCAGGCATCGCCAATACGTCGTCGATGTCGATCTCTGGGAAGGCCGGGACACCTTCCTGGTTTCCGCCCGCGACGGCCGTCTGTTGCGTGTCGGATCGCCGCCCCTTCTCTCGCCTTCCGGTGAGTATGCGATAGGCGTAGACAACAGCATCGCCTATCCGAACGAAGGCTCGGAACTGATCGACCTTCGCAAGGACCCACCCACGGGAATGCGCCTGCCGAGCCTGTCCTCCTGTCCGTGGACAAAGCCTCAACTATGGTTGCGGCCCGATCCCCGTTGGCTCGACGACACACGCATCATCTTCGAAGGGACCCTCGATCCGGTCCAGTTCGACCCTGACGTCAAGCACATCCTGCGCATCGTCGACGGCAAGCCGGAATGGGAATGCTGAATTCAAGGAGAGTGATCCGATGAAAATCTGGGGCCGTGCCAATTCGATCAACGTGATGAAGGTGCTGTGGTGCGCCGACGAATGCGGGCTCAAGTACGAGCGCGAGGATGTCGGCGGGGCGTTCGGGGGCAACGACCAGAAATGGTACCTCGACATGAACCCCAACGGCGTCGTGCCGACGATCGACGTGGATGGGCGAATCATCTGGGAGAGCAATTCGGCGGTACGCTATCTCGCGGCGAAGCATGCCGCGGGCACGCTGTGGCCGACCGATCCCGGCCTGCGCAGCGAGGCCGACCGCTGGATGGACTGGCAGCTCAGCACCATCGGCGAGCCGATGCGCCTGGCCTTCTGGGGCCTGATCCGCACACCGCCGGAGAAGCGCGACATGGCGGCGATCGGGAAAGCCGCCGCGGAAGCGGGCAAGCTGTTCGGCCGGCTCGACGGCTGGCTTGAGGGCCGGCGTTACGTCGCC